>Ga0315277_10002734_pt1 | contig 24325 bp, 20 predicted proteins | sample YL17G05_15_MG_FD_203695 | JGI IMG/M metagenome (GOLD analysis project Ga0315277, IMG submission 203695) | Sediment microbial communities from Yellowstone Lake, YNP, Wyoming, USA - YL17G05_15 | ecosystem: Environmental > Aquatic > Freshwater > Lake > Sediment | place: USA: Wyoming | collected... | reverse complement strand
TTGCTCATAGTGCTTGCACTTCCCTGTAACGGTGTCCCGATCCGTGCATCCGTACTTCGACAAGTGCCAAAGCGGTTCATCCACGTCCAGCGCGATCATCTCCCGCCCGTTCGCGGACACGCCCTTCACGCTCTCCCACCACGCGCTCCGGATCTCTTTGTAAATACCTTCCACGTTCCCTTCGTATTCCCCGCGCACCAACCCCACGGCTAGCGAGGCCCGCGCCACATGCACATCCACGGGGATGCGCACCGCCTCTAAACGTTGTATCTGCAACCCAACCTCGTCGCGCAACATCCGCAACCACAGGGGGCCAATCTTCTTCCCCCGCAAGTATGGGAAGTCCGCCACCAGCTTGCCGTTGTTGAGGTGCATCCCCGTGTCCAGCCGTTCCAGAATCGTCTGCGCATTCCAGTCACAATTCGCGAGGAAAGTTCGAGGATCGCCCTGCCATTGCTTGTGGAACGTGATCCCGACGGTTCGCCAGATGTTGCAGTCCTTTCCCGGTTTCCTTGAGAGACCATGCTTCTGCATATCCTTCCGAACCTGTTGCCACGGCACTTCATGCAGCCGGGCTGGATTGAACAGATAGGCCGTGTCCGGATCTGCCAGACTGCGCCGCGCACTCTTCCACAGCGCATTGGCCTCCCGCTGGTAATCAATTGCGACGGTCAGTGTGATAAAGAGGATGTGGTCCAGCGACCCACGCGTCACGCCGTCGGGCAGTAGGTTCTCCGGCATATCCTTCTTCCCGTGGATGCCGACGGTGCGAAACGCCTCGTGCAACACCTTGGCAACTTCCCGCCCCCGCTCAACGTCACTGGTCCGCACGGTTTCCTCCATTCAGAAAGGTCAGCTCTGCGCCGGGATCATCCCGCTCTTGCGGGCGTAGTTGAAAATCCCGCCCGCATCCACGACTGGTCGCACATCGCCCAGCGGCTTGAACCGGTAAACTTTGCCCGTCCCTTTGAGCGTCACCGTTTGCGCATCGAGGTCCACCGTCACCACGTCGCCGGTCTTGAGCGCGTCGCAAAGGCGCTCGGTGATTTCGCAGGGATACAGCTCACCGGTGGCCACGGAGTTGCGGAAAAAGATGCGCGCGAAGCTCTCCGCCACCACAATGCGGCATTGGGCCGAGCCGAGCGCGATGGGCGCGTGCTCGCGTGAACTGCCGCACCCGAAATTCCGTCCGGCCACCACGATGGGATATTCGCTGTCGAGCTGGCCGGGCTTGACGAAGCGCGTCGGATAAAGCGACTCCGGCAGGCCGCAAAGAGCGTGGCTGCCGAGCTTCTCGTATTCCTCGGCGATGGTCGGCACGAGGTTCAGATACTGCGCGGGGATGATCTGGTCCGTGTCAATGTTGTCGCGAACTACAAATACCGGCCCGGTAAAGACAGATTGCATGGCGGCAAAGTGGGGCAGGGCAGGGGAGTTTTCAACCGGATTCCTGTCCCAGCCGGAGACACGATGTCCTGAGTGAACTTCTTATCCCGCCCGCGGGGCGCCAGCAGCCGTGCACGTAGAGGATGGGGGCGCGAGCAGGTTCAGACCCGCGCGGATTCCATCAGGAGACGCCCCAACTCAGCCCGGATTTGCTCCAGCCTGCGGCGGTCTGTCGCGCGCTTTTCCCCAAGAATCTGCGCGAGTTCCGGCGTCGCCTTCAATTGGGTTTCGGCGTACTGCTGAACTTTGAGGTCGGTCATCTCCTCGATTAACTTGACGATTGTGTCGGCATTCATAAACACCTGCGCCAGCCAAGCAGCAACTGCCGTGCTCGCGAATGCGCTCCGAAGTCAACTGCCGCCGGGCTTCACGATGTCCCACAGATTCCTGAAACAAACCCCATCCTCGACGGGTTATGCCTTCGTAACGATGAATACGATTTCGATGACTGCGAACATGACGACGACGACGCTCAAACCACGCGTTCAACTCCGGCCCGTGGACGAATTGCTGGTCGGACGAACGCATCCGGCGCTCCAAGGTGCGCGTCCGGTGCTCCTTCGCCAGCCGCTCCGCGTGGCGAAGGCCAGGCCCGTGGCAAAGTCCGCCCGGGTTTCCCCGCTGAGCGAAGGGTTCACCGAGAAGTTGCTTTACGCCGCGCTGGCGTTGTCGGCCGTCGTCGGGATCGCCTACTGCTTTCTGAGTGTTTTGGAGCGGGTACAGAACTGGCCGGTGTTTAACGCGTGGGTCGCGCGGGTCGTGGGAGCGTGAATTCATGCCATGCACATCTTCCAGTTTTCCGGCGCGCCTGCGGCTTTGCCTTGGGACGCCCGGGCAGGATAGAATCGCCCGCAGACGGCCTGAGCGTGCCCATGACCGACGCGCAAGAGTTCGAGACGTTTATGCGAAACTACCAGGACATGGTGTTTAGCACGGCCATGCGTTTGCTCGCGAACCAGGCCGAAGCGCAAGACGTGTCGCAGGATGTGTTTCTGAAAGCCTACGAACGCTTCGGCGAACTGCGTGAAAGCAAGACCGCCGGCGGCTGGCTGAAAACCGTGGCTACGAACCTGTGCCTGAATCATCTTTCGCGCTATCGCTCGCGCTGGAGTTTCTTCTCCGATTTGGTGGGTAGGGGTCGGGAGGAAGGGGACGAGACTGAGATCGAATTCCCCGCGAGTGATGACGTGGAGGCGGACCTGGCGCGGTCAGAGCGGCGGGAAATCGTGGAGCACGCGTTGCAGACGCTGCCCCCGACGCAGCGTGTGCCGCTGGTGCTCTTCCACATGGAGGGGCTGCAATACGACGAGATTGCCGCGAAGCTCGGCGTCTCCATGGGCAAAGTGAAGACGGACATCTTCCGCGCCCGCGAGGCGTTGCGGCGGAAGCTGCGGTTGAAACTCGGCGAAGAAGAACTGGCAGGTGCTGTATGAACGAAAACCAGAATCCCCGATTGGAAGCGGCCATTGACCGCGAGCTGAAGGCGCTGCCGAATCTGCGCGCGCCCCAAACGCTGCTGCCGCGCGTAATGGCGCTCATCGAACAGCGAGTCGCCGTGCCGTGGTATCGCCGCGCTTGGCAATCATGGCCGATGCCGTTGCAAGCGGTTTCCATGCTCGTGCTGCTGGCGGCGTTTGGCGGGCTGTGCTTTGGGAGCTGGCAGTTGATGCACGCACCGGCAGTGGCTTCCGCGACGACTGAGGCCGGTGGCTGGTTCAAGTTGCTGAATGGGGCGTTGAACACGCTGGGTGTGCTGGCGAATGCGCTGGCGTTGGCGGTGAAGAGCCTCGGGCCAATGGTGCTGGGCGGAATCGTATTGGCGGTGCTCGCCGGGTACGCGGCCTGCATCGGATTTGGAACATTGTATGTGCGGCTCGCATTCGCGCGCCGTTGAAAGGGATCAACCATGAAAACACGAAACTTGAAAAGCCTCTCGAACTCCGCCCTGGCCGTCCTTCTCGGCCTGGCAGCGTGGCCGCTAGCGCCGGTTTGCGCGCAGCCGACGGCGGGCGATGGCACCACGTCGGCTTTGGTCACCAATGCCGCGCGCGCCGATTGGGCCGATGTCACACCGGCGGCGGGTGCGCAAGCGACGACCAACAATCCGACCGAGCCGGCCCCCGGGGCCGACCGCGGCGGATTGCGCGTGAGTCGTGAGGCGGTGGTTACGATCGGCGGGGACTCCGAGCTGAGGGAGAACGAAACCGCCCAGGCGGTGGTTGCCGTGGGCGGCAACGCCACTGCGAAGGGCAAGGTTCGGGATGCCGTAGTCGCGATTGCCGGCAACGCGATTGTCTCCGGGGAGGTGGGTGATGCTGTCGTCGCCGTGCTGGGAAATGTCAAGTTGCTGCCCGGCGCAAAAGTGCACGGCGAGGTCGTGTCCGTCGGAGGCACTGTCGAAAGAGCCGATGGAGTTGAAGTGGGCGGCCAGATTCAGGAGGTCAACTTCGGGAAGCTCGGTTTTCCAAAAATCGAATGGCTCAAGCCGTGGTTCACCCAGTGCGTCCTCAAGTTGCGTCCACTCGCGCCGAGTGTTCCGTGGGTCTGGGCCGTCGCGGGCGCGTTCCTGCTGCTTTACGTGCTCGTGGCGCTTGCTCTTCCGCGAGCGGTCCAGAACTGCGTGGATGAAGTGACGCGCCGACCGGCGACGACCTTCCTTATCGGTCTGCTGACCAAAATACTCATTCCCATCGTGACACTTGTTCTCTTGGTCACGGGAATCGGCATATTCATCATCCCGTTCCTGTCTGCGGCCGTGCTGTTCGCGGCCATCGTGGGGAAGGTGGCATTGCTGCAATACTTCGGGCAGCAACTGGGCAAACAGTTTTCTGGAGGTTCGACTCTGCGGCCGTTGCTGGCCCTGCTCATCGGCGCCGCGCTCCTGGCCGTCCTCTACATTGTGCCGGTGCTCGGTTTGCTCGCGCTCCTCACCACGGGGCTGTGGGCGCTCGGCGTGGCAGTCATGGCGCTGTTCGGAGGCATGCGCCGCGAAATGCCGGAACGTCCGCAACCGCCGACAACCCCTCCGCCTGCCGCCTATGCGGCTCCCACTCCGATGAACACGGGCGCAGCCGCTCCTGTGGCTGGACTCGCGCCGATACCGGTGGGCACGCCCGGTGGCGCGATAACCCCCGACGGTTCGCCGCAGCAACCAGCCGCTGGGACCGCGGCATTCGCGGCGCCACCGTTAGCGACCGCCGTGCCCGCGGTCAGTGCGGAAGCTTTGACGTTGCCACGCGCCGGCTTTTGGGAGCGGATGGGCGCAGCGTTCCTGGACGTGGTGCTGATCAGCATCCTCTGCGGCTTGATCGGCAGTGCGCCGATGGGATTCCACTGGATTGGCAGGCCACCCCTGGGATTTCTTGTAGCGCTGGCCTATTTTGCCGGCATGTGGGCATGGAAAGGCACAACCATTGGCGGCATCGTTTTGAAACTGAAAGTCGTGCGCCTGGATGGTCAGCCCATCACTTTTCCGGTGGCGTTGGTGCGCGGATTGGCTGCGGCGTTCTCAGTCGTGGTGATGTTCCTCGGCTTTTTGTGGATCGCCTGGGACAAGGAGAAGCAGGGTTGGCACGACAAGATCGCCGGAACGGTCGTGGTCCGCCTGCCGCACACGCAAGCGTTGATGATGTTCTGATGCGAGGCGTTGGTCAGCCTGCGACCGGCACGAATTCGAGTGCGCGGAGCAGGTCGCGGCGCTTGCCGTTGACTGGCTCTGCGCTTTCGCTTTCGGCCAGCAACTGGCGGATCACGTCGTTTGCGGTGTAGGAATCGCCGCCCGGCGGCAGGAAGCGGGCGATTTGTGCGACATCGTCCCCGGCTGTCAGTAACGCCAGTTCCGCCGCCCCATCAGCGCTCACCTGCCCAAGGCCGACATTGGCCATCAAACCGTTGCACAGACATTTGCGGCCTTGCGTCGCCGCCACGTCTCCGCCTTTTTTCACGTAGTCCTCAACCGGCTCGGCCGGGCACCGGTAGCCGACGCTGCCGTCTGCCTTGCGATAGACATGGCGCAGATAGCCGAGATCGCAGATGCGCATGCGCGCCTCGTACTCGGTCGCGCCCGAGAGCGTCCCTGGCATCTGAATCACCTTGAACGGAAAACCCGTCGGCGAAGCCACCGGGTCGGTGAACACGCGCGCTCTGCCTTCGCGGCTCAATTGAATCCCCCGTGCCTTTAGGTCGGGCCGGATCCCGGACTCGTCGCAAAACGCGAAAGCCGTGCCGACCTGGATGCCCGCGGCGCCGACGGCCAATGCCTCCGCCAACTTCCCGGCCTGCCCGTATGATCCCGCCAGCCAGAACGGCAAGCCCAGCGCTCGGATTTTTTCCAACTCAGGCACGTCGCGCGGGCCGTAAATTGGTTCTCCGTTGGCGCTGAGCTGCAGCGGACCACGTGGCGGCGCGTTGTGTCCGCCAGCAGTTTCGCCTTCGACCACGAAGCCGTCCACGCGTCCGCTGGACTTCTTTGCGAGCGTCATCGCCAGCGTCGCTGAAGCCACGATGCCCAAGAACAACGGACGTTTCAGTGTCGAGGCCACACCATTGCAGAAAGCACCCGGATCGAAATGCGACCGGAATTCCTCGCCCGAGGCCGCACCTTCGACATCAATTCTCAAATCCACCGGTTCGCCCTTGGCCAGGCGGTCCATCACGCCGGGAATGGCCCGCGGGATGCCCGCGCCCATCAGCACGTAATCTACGCCGGCGAGCATCGCGCCGTAAAGCGAGGGCAGGGTGGGGAGTTGGATCTTCTCCAGGAAATTGATCCCGACCAAACCATTGTGGCCGCATTTAGCCAGGAGCACCTCTACGAAATTCGCCACCACCGTCAGTTCTTCCAAGGGCTTGCCGGGTTGCAGCGTGGGCATGGCCGTGAGTTTGAACGCCGCGTCGTCCGCCTTGCCGCCGGGGACGAAATAGGCTTTCAACACCCGCGCCGCCATGTCCGCGAACGGGAACTGCGCCAGCGCGCGGCGCAGGTCGCCAGTAGGGTCGCCAGATTGCAGCCGGCGGGCGAGCACCAGCGCCAGCGCCGTGCCAGAAACCACGCCGAGCTGGCCTGCCTGCGACACGGATCGCGCCAGCACCCAATTGGATACCGCGGCGCCCATCCCGCCCTGAATGATCTTCGGATGTGACATAAACAAATGACTACGCTCTCCTCGTGCGGGAGGAAAACTCGCGACAGAAAAATCGGGAATCGCTAAGAGATGCGCCGAAGCACCTGGCAGGGATCCGTCGGAAACCGACGCGTCGGGCACAACGTAGGTGCGAATCGAATGGAAGCCAAGCTTTGTTTCCAGGAATTCACGGCCCGCGAGTCCCGCCTTGCTGGTGGGTGATGTGTTCCTATAATCCGCGCGTGCTCGACATCAAATTGATTCGTGAGAAACCGGAGTTCGTGCGGCAGCGCCTCGCCAGCCGTGGGGCAGGGGACGAGAAGCTCATTGACGAGGTCTTGCGGACGGATGAAGAGCGCCGAAAGCTCCTGGCGGAGGTGGAAGTCCTAAAGGCTCAGCGCAACCGCGTGTCGAAGGAAATCGGCGCGTTGATGGGGCAGAAGAAGCTCGCCGAGGCGGAGGCGAAGAAAGCCGAGACGCGCGAATTGGGTGAGCGCATTGCGGCTCTGGACAAGCAAGCCGCGGCAGCCGAGGCAAAACGCGGCGAGGTGATGCTTCGTCTTCCAAACCTGCCACACGAGTCAGTGCCGGCGGGCAAGACTTCGGAAGACAACCCGATCGTTCGCGCCCACGGCGAGAAGCCGGCGTTTGTTTTCAAGCCCAAGTCGCACGTGGAACTTTGCGAGAGCTTGAAGCTCGTTGATTTCGCGCGCGGCGCAAGACTCTCTGGCAGCGGTTTCATCCTCTATACGAACTGGGGCGCGCGGCTGGAGCGGGCGCTGATTCAGTTTCTCCTCGACCTGCACACGCGCGAGCACGGCTACACCGAGGTTTCGCCACCTTTCATGGTCGGACCCCAGTGCCTCGAAGGCGTGGGCCAGTTTCCGAAATTCAAGGATCAATATTACGGCGTGGCGGAAGGCGACAGGACGGAGGAGTTGGGCAAGCTCTATCTGATTCCGACGGCCGAGACGCCGGTAGCGAACATCCATCGCGAAGAAATCCTGCCGGAGAAGCAACTGCCGATTCACTACTGCGCCTACACGCCGTGCTTCCGCGGCGAGGCAGGGGCGGCGGGAGTGGGCACGCGCGGCATGATTCGCGTGCATCAGTTCGACAAGGTGGAGTTGATCAAAGTCGTAAAGCCGGAGGATGGATACGTCGAGCACGAGAAAATGCTGGCGAATGCCGAGCGCGTGCTCCAGTTGCTCGGGCTGCATTACCGCGTCGTGCTGCTTTGCACAGGCGACATGGGTTTCGCCAGCGCCAAGACTTACGACATCGAGGTTTGGTCGCCAGGGCAGGGGAGCTATCTGGAAGTCTCGAGCGTGTCGAACTGCGAGGATTTTCAGGCGCGCCGGATGAACTTGCGTTTCAAAACCGAGACTGGCGAGAACAAGTTTCCGCACGTGCTCAACGGCAGCGGCACGGCGTTGGCCCGGTTGTTCGTGGCGCTGGTGGAAACCTGTCAACAAGCGGACGGCAGCGTCCTTATTCCGGCGACCCTCCAGCCGTATCTCAAGGCCGACCGCATCGCGCCGTAGCGGCGGCGGACGTTGACGCCGGCGCGCGCCGATGAGAATCCTCCTCGCCAGCAGCGAAGTTCACCCGTATTCGAAGACGGGCGGGCTGGCGGACATGACGGGAGCACTCGGCAAGTCGCTGGCCCGCACAGGACATCAAGTGGGCATTGTCAAACCCTTGTTCCGCGGCGTCCGCGAGCGCTTCCCGCAAATCCGGCGGGTGGACTGGCACTTCGATTTGCCGCTGGGCGGGAAACGGGTTGGCGCGGAGTTGTGGGCGTTGGAACCGGCTGAGCGGCTCACAATCTACTTCATCGGAAAGCCGGGGTATTTTGACCGCGCGGGCCTTTACAACGAGAACGGCGCGGATTACTGGGACAACGGCGAGCGGTTCATCTTTTTCTCAAAGTGCATCGCGCATCTCGCGCGTTATCTCCCGTGGGAACCACAGGTGGTTCACATCCACGATTGGCAGGCCGGTTTGGTGCCGTTGTTGATTCGACACGAACGCGAGCGGGCAGGGTGGGGGAACGCCCCACGCACTTGCATGACGATTCACAACCTGGCTTACCAAGGAGTGTTTCCCAGTTCGGCGTATGCCTTGACGAATCTGCCGCCGGATTACTTTCACGCGGCATGCTGTGAGGACTATGGCCGTCTGAATTGCTTGAAGGCCGGCATCGCGAGCGCAGATTTCATCACGACAGTCAGTCCTCGATACGCGCGCGAGATTCTGACCGAGGCGTACGGTGAAGGCCTTGATGGTCTGTTGCGCGAGCGGCAGGCGCAGCTCCGAGGCATTCTGAACGGCGTGGATTACGACGAATGGCGGACGGAAGCAAATCCTCACCTCGTCGCGAGCTACTCTGCGCGGGACCTGCGCGGCAAGGCTGTCAACAAGCGAACGCTGTTGAAACAACTCGCCCTGCCCGTTCCGTCACACACGCCGCTGTTCGGCTCCGTCACGCGCCTCGCGGAGCAAAAGGGCTTGGACATTCTGCTTCCGGCTTTGCATGAGATGCTGCACACCTCCATGCAGTTTGTCATCTTGGGCAGCGGCAGCGACGGCTACGCTCACGCCTTGCGCCAGCTACAGCGTCGCTTTCCCAGCCGCGTGGCCGTCCGGTTCGGCTTCGACGAAGCGCTTTCCCATTGGATTGAGGCGGCAAGCGACTTCTACCTCATGCCGTCTCGCTTCGAGCCTTGCGGGCTGAATCAGATGTACAGCCTTCGCTACGGCACAATCCCGATCGTGCGAGCCACCGGCGGCTTGGACGACAGTGTCGTGGACGCGACGCAGGGGGTGCAACGCGCGACGGGAATCAAGTTCCATGACTACACCGAGTCAGCATTGGCAACGGGCATTCGCAAGGCACTGGCCCTGTATCAAGCGCCGGCGCTGTTGCAACGATACCAGCGGAACGCCATGGCGGCGGATTTCTCTTGGGAGAACACGGCTGCTAGGTATGCGGAGGTCTATGCTGGTCTCCTGGGAATTCGATAAGAAGCGACCGCGAATGTGTTACATATAACAAACATTGTAGAAATATAACTGTAACCGGCCCAATTCCCTTGGAATTCAAGATCCGCAACGTATGAGCGTTCAACGGTGGCCCCAGCCAAACCGCTCCGTGATCGGCCAATAAACGAAACAACTCTGCCCAATCACGTTCTTTGCAGGGAAATCGCCCCAGTCGCGTGAATCCCGGCTGTTCATGGTGTTGTCTCCCATGACCATGTAATGGTCTTCCGCCACGACGACGCCATCGCGACTCTCCTGAAAAAGTGGTGCGAGATACGGGCGCTTGACGTGGCCGGAATACTGGCTCTCTTTCGGATCCTTTCGCGGATCGAACGAGTAAACGTTCTCAAAGTGCGGTGTGGACGAATCCAGCCGGTTGGTGACATTGATGATCAAGTGGCGGTCCTCACCAATTTGAACCCGCTCGCCGCCGAGTGCCACAAGGCGTTTGATGTAAAACTGGTCTTGCGGCAAGGCCGAGATTCCCGTCGTCTCGAACACAACGATTTCTCCGCGCTTGGGTTTCCGAAAGTTGTACGTCAGCCGGTTCACGAACAGGTGGTCACCACTGCGAACCTTGATGTTCAGGACCACATCGCCGCGATTGAATTCTTGTCCCTGTCTCAGCCCGCAGCGCGTGGCGATGTCCACCTGGCCGCAATCGGGTGGAAACCAAAGTGTGTGGGGCACGCCCCCAATCCAAATCGTCTGCTTGATGTTGAAGATCAGCAGGCGCAACGGCTCCTCGACACGTTGCAGCGCCCCGGAACTCTGCGCCACAAGCCGCACGTAGGACACGCCCTCGAACCACTCGCGGATTCGCGTCCACCCAGTCGTAGGCGTCAACTCCTGTCTCACTTTGACCTCGGCTTGGATGTCCGCATCGAGCTTGGCGCGATCCTCCAGCCGCCAATCCAACCGCGTGAAGTCGGGAACGGACGTCACGCCGTACAACGTCGGCTGCATCGAACCAGTGGGAATCTTGAACGGCTGCAGGAAAAACGTGCGGATCGCCATCGCCACAGCCAGCGCGACCAAGAGCACCTCTACATTCTCGCGCCACGCGGCGTGCGGGTACGGCTTGAGCCACTTGTTCGCGGCCTTCTCCACGTTATCTATCTGCTTCTTCAGCGCCGCCTTGTCCGCGCCGGAGGCAACCGCGTCGCGCAGTCCGTTGCACGCTGCCGCCATCGGCTCGATGGCTTGCGCCGTCAGGACATCCCGTTGCGCCCGCAGCAACCGCTCCACGTGCCGCCGCATCGCGGTCGCCTCACGCACCGTCTTCGAGCAAAACCAACGCAGCATCATCATAGAAATCCTGTTCCTAAACCTGCATTGCTGAACCGTTCGCGTTCATTCGCGTGATTCGCGGGCGACCTGTCAGCCTACGTCTTCAACACCGCGATGAACGCCTCCTGTGGGATGTTCACCGAGCCGACGGACTTCATGCGCTTCTTTCCTTCCTTCTGCTTCTCCAGCAGCTTGCGCTTGCGCGTGATGTCGCCGCCGTAGCATTTCGCCGTCACATCCTTGCGAAATGCGCTCACCGTCTCGCGCGCGATGATCTTTCCGCCAATGGCCGCCTGGATGGCCACTCGATATTGTTGGCGTGGGATGACCTCTTTGAGTTTCGCGGCCAGCGCCCGTCCCCTGCCCTCCGCCTTGTCGCGATGCACGATGCACGAGAACGCGTCCACCGACTCACCGTTCACCAGCAAATCCAGCTTCACCATTTCCGATTCCGCGTAATCCGCGTGCTCGTAGTCCATCGAGCCGTAGCCGCGCGTGATGCTTTTGATGCGGTCATGGAAATCAATCAGGATTTCGCCCAACGGAACGAGGTTGTGGAGCATGACGCGCTTCGAATCCAGCGTCTCAGTGTGATCGAGCGTGCCGCGCTTCTCGGACACCAGCGCCATCATGTCGCCGATGTACTCGTTCGGACAGATGATGAACGCCCGCACCATTGGCTCTTCGATCTTCCCGATGTAATTCGGCTCCGGCAGAAACGCCGGGTTGTCAATCTCCTTGACCACCCCGTCGGTCAACGTCACCCGATACACCACGCTCGGATACGTCGCGATGATGTCCATGCCGTATTCGCGCCGCAACCGCTCCTGCACAATCTCCATGTGCAGCAACCCTAGAAAGCCGCACCGGAAGCCGAACCCCAGCGCCACGCTCGTCTCCGCCTGATACACGAACGCCGAATCGTTCAGTTGCAGCTTGGACATCGCCACTTTGAGATGCTCGTAATCCGCCGTGTTGATCGGGTAAATCCCGCTGAACACCATCGGATGCACCTCCTTGAAACCCGGCAACGCCGGCGACGGATGCCGCGCGTCGGTGATTGTGTCGCCCATCTTCACCTCGGCGGGGCTTTTGATGTTCGCCGTCATGTAGCCCGTCTCGCCCACCTCCAGCTTCTCGCGCACGTACGGCTTCGGATTGAAACTTCCGACCTCCTTCACCTCGTAACTCCGGCCCGAATGCAGCAGCTTGATTTGCATCCCCGGCCGGAACTCCCCGTTGAACACCCGCACGTGGGTCACCACGCCCTTGTAAGTGTGGAAATACGAATCGAACGCCAGTGCCTGCAAACTCCCCTGCCCTGTCGGCTTCGGTGCCGGCACCCGCTGGATGATCGCCTCCAGGATTTCATCAATCCCAAACCCCTCCTTCGCGCTCGCTAGAATCGCTGTGTCCGCCGGGATCGCGAGAATATCTTCGAGCTGCTGCTTCGCCAGCGGGATGTTCGCGTGCGGCAGGTCAATCTTGTTGATCACCGGGATGATCGCCAGGTTCTGCTTCATCGCCAGATGCACGTTGGCGACCGTTTGCGCCTCCACCCCTTGCGCCGCGTCCACGATCAGCAACGCCCCCTCGCACGCGCCCAGGCTGCGCGACACCTCATACGTGAAATCCACGTGCCCCGGCGTATCAATCAGGTTCAACTCGTAAGTCTCCCCGTTCTTCGCCCGGTACAGCATCGTCACCGGATGCGCCTTAATCGTGATGCCGCGCTCCTTTTCCAGGTCCATCGAATCCAGGAGCTGATCCTCCATCTCCCGCGTCGAAATCGTCCCCGTCCGGTGCAGCAAGCGGTCCGAAAGCGTCGTCTTCCCATGATCAATATGGGCGATGATGCTGAAATTCCTGATGTTCGCCGCCTGCATTCAGTTGTGTTGCGTCTTCAATACAGATTAACGAAGCGCCAAGATAGCGGCGGGACCTTTGAAGAAAAGGCTTAAGTCAGACCATTCCGGAGCCGCCGCCCTGCTCATGGGAACCGGCACCTCTTCAACTCACGCCATGCGAACGCACTCGGGCATAGGGTTTGCTTGGCAAGGGTTGTGCGCGTTGCCCAATACCGGGCGATGGCACGGCAGTGTATGACGACAAGTATAGTGGTGTTTGGTGTTTGGGCACTCGCAGCGGGCGCGTTCGGTGTGGCGATGACGGCCAGAGAGTTGAATACCGACCGCGCGCGGGCATTGCGATTGGACGATTCGGCGCTCGATCCGGACTCGGTGAATTGGTCAGGCGCAGTCGGTCTCGTGGTGGCCCTGCTCCTTTGCCTCATCGCGAGCCGGTAGCGCCCGAGGCGGATGCTCAACTGCGCCGCGTCTGCCCGCCGCGCAGTCTGCAATCCAGCCAGCGCGTGTCCCGTGGCGTGACACAGGCGCATGTTTCGTTGGCGCTCCTTCAAGGTTCGAGCACAGCAGGCGTATCATCTCAATGCCCTCCGCGAGGCATATTTGCACCCTTTCCTGCCCTGCTCTATCCTGTGCGGGATGACGACTTGCTTGCGCGCCCGTTTTGCCGCTCATCCGCATCGCTGGTTGCGGATGTGGCCGGGGCTGGTCGCGCTTGCCATCCCTTTCCTCGCCATGAGTGCTGACACAAATGTTCCCACCAAAACCGAACTGGCCACGCTCGGTGGCGGCTGTTTCTGGTGCCTCGACGCGATGTTCCGAACCCTGCCGGGCGTCAAGAACGTGACGTGCGGTTACGCCGGCGGCAAGACCGAGCAGCCATCATACAAACAGGTCTGTGCCGGTGACACGGGCCACGCGGAAGTCGTGCAAATCGAGTTCGACCTGGCGAAGACTTCTTACGAGAAACTGCTCGATGCGTTCTGGGAGGCGCACGACCCGACGACGATGAACCGTCAGGGCAACGACGTGGGAACGCAGTATCGCTCGGTCATTTTGTATCACAACGAAGCGCAGCGCATGGCGGCCGAGGCGTCCAAAACAGCGGCGGGCTGGCGGTTTCAGGGCAAGGTTGTGACAGAAGTCGTGCCGCTGGCGAAGTTCTGGCCGGCGGAGGCGTATCACCAAGATTATTTTCGCAAGAACCCTGACCAGGCGTATTGCGCGGCAGTGGTGCGCCCCAAGCTCAAACACTTCGAGGACGCACTCAAGCGGAAGAACTTCAGTCCGTAGCCGCCAACGTGAGTCGGCGGATTGGCCCGCACCCTCACGACTGCGGCAGAGTGGCTGATCACACCTGCCCGGTGAGTTTCAAGCCAAGCTCCAGCAGCTTCTGCGCGTCGGTTTCAGACCGCGCTTCGGCGTAGATGCGCAGAATCGGCTCGGTGCCGCTGCCGCGCAGCATCAGCCATGTGGAATCCCGCGCGACAAACTTCACACCATCGAAACTCTTCACCTCGGCCATAGGCGAGCCCAGCAGCTTCGCGGGTGGACTCGTCTTTAAGAATTCCATCAGCGCGCCGCGCTTCTCTAGCGGGAAATGCGTGTCAATGCGGCCGTAACGGTGCGGGCCGAATTCCTTTTCCAGCCGGGCCAGCAGCTTGTTCAACGAAACACGCTCGGCGGCGAGCATCTCCAACAGCATCAATCCCGCGGCGATGCCGTCGCGCTCCGGGATGTGGCCGGGGAAACCGATGCCGCCGCTTTCCTCGGCGCCGAGCAGCACGTCGCCCTTGAGCATCTCCGCGCAGATGTATTTGAAGCCGACGCCGGTTTCCGTCAGCGGCAGATCGAACGCGGCGCACATCTTGTCCACCATTGCGGTCGTCGTGAGCGCCTTGACGACGCGCCCGCGCAGGCCCCGGTTCCGGTGCAGATGATGCAGCAACAGGCAGATGAGCTGGTGTGTCGTGACGTAACCCCCGCGGCCATCCATCCCACCCACGCGGTCGGCGTCGCCATCCGTGACGAGGCAAAGGTCGTGCGGATGGGCGCGCAGATACGCAGCACTCGGGCCGTAGTTGGATGCGATGGGTTCGGGGTTGATGCCCCCGAAGAGCACGTCGTGCCGCGCGTTCAGGGTCGTGACTTTGCAGGTCGTGCCGGCCAGCAGTTGCTCGAAGCACCCGGCGCCCACGCCGAATAACGCCTCGTGCGCGAACCGAAGGCGGGATTGGGCGATGAGCTTGAAATCCACGAGCTTTTTGAGAGCAGCGTAGTGGGCGGGGCGAAGGTCCTTGACCGTGACCTGTCGCGCCCTCACCCCGTCGGCGAGGTTGACACTGCGAGCCGGATTTTTGTCCAGCAGCGCTTCGACAGCCAGGCAGGTGGTGGAATCCGAGGAACCGCCATAGTGTGACTTGAGCTTGAAACCGTTGAACGCGGGCGGATTGTGGCTGGCGGTAATCATCACACCGCCAACCGCCTGGCACGCTTTGACGGCGAGTGACACTGCTGGAGTCGGCGTCGGAACAGCGGTCAGGAGAGCGGTATAACCATTCGCCGCGAACACTTCCGCAGCACAAGCAGCGAATTTATCCGAGTAAAACCGACGGTCGTAGCCGATCACGACGCGCGGCGTGTCCCCCGGAACCGCGAAGGTGCGCCAGTGGTCCGCCGTGGCCTGCGCCACGCGCGCCACATTGGTGAAAGTGAAGTCCTCCGCGATGACTGCGCGCCAGCCGTCGGTGCCGAATTTGATTTGAGACATGCTTGGTGTGACAGGGTTGGCCAGCGGCGGTTCAAACGGCCACGAATGCTGCCTGAGGTTCGGTAGTCGAGGAGGTCCCCTTGGAGGCTGCTCCTGCGGCGGCCTTGCGCATCTTCGCCACGGCAGCTTTCAGATTCCGCGAACCGAAAAGCGTCGTGCCGCTCACGAGCACGTTCGCACCCGCCCGGGCGCATTCCGCGGCGGTCTTGAAGTTAATGCCTCCATCCACGGAGATGTGGTATCCGAGCCCGCGTTCACGCCGCCAGGCGGCCGCTTGTTGGATCTTCGGCAGGCACTCGTGGATGAACTCCTGGCCGCCGAAACCCGGGTTTACGGTCATGACCAACAAGGTGTCCACCTGGTCGAGGAACGGCAGAAGGAGCGCGACCGACGTCGGTGGGTTGATGGCCAGGCCAACCTTCTTCCCCAACGAGCGAATTTTCCACAGGAGTGGTGTCACCTGTTCACCCAGTTCGACGTGCACTGTGATTTGGTCCGCACCCGCCTCCGCGAACAGCGGCAGGAGGATTTCCGGCTTCGAACACATCAGGTGCACGTCAAAGAATGTGCGAGTCAGCGGACGGAGTGTTTTGACCAAACTCGGGCCGAAAGAGATATTCGGCACGAAATGTCCATCCATGATGTCCAGGTGCAACCACTCCGCACCGGACACTTTGTGGCGAGCCACGTCGTGAGCGAAACGGCCAAAATTCGCCGCCAGCACGGAGGGCGCGACAATCATGGCGCGGATGCTAAGAGAGGCTTCGGGCGCAAGTCAACCGCAGCAGGACAACTTTAAGCAGTTGCCGGGGCCGGTGCGCCGAGCCCTGGGATCTTGGGTGAGGCCGGCTTAGGCGGCACTTCCGGCAGCGGCGTGCCGGCGGGGGCGCCCAGCGTCGGTCCGCTGTCGGTGTTGGCCGGCGGCGGCGTGAGTTTGCCGGTGCGAACGATCTCCGCGACCTGCGCGCCATCAAGCGTTTCGTACTCCAAGAGCGAGTTCGCTATCAATTCCAGCTTGTCCCGATTCGCCTCAATCAAACTCCGCGCCACTTCGTAAGCCTCGTCAATGATGCGCTTGACCTCCCCGTCAATGTCCTCCGCCGTGCGCTCGCTGTAGGGACGATGGCTCGCGATCTCACGACCCAGAAAAACATATTCGTCATCCCGACCGTAACTCACCATACCCAAGCGGTCGCTCATGCCCCATTGCGTGACCATTGAGCGGACCATGCTCGTGGCCTGCTGAATGTCACCCGCCGCGCCCGTCGAAATGTCGCCGGAAACCATTTCCTCCGAGATGCGTCCCGCCATCATCACGGCGACCATGTCCAGCATCTCCTTGCGGCGGCGGTTCAACACATCGTCCTTCGGCAGCGACATCGTTGAGCCCAGCGCCTGCCCGCGCGGAATGATCGTCACCTTGTGCAGCGGATGGGTGTGCTCCAGGAGGACGTTGACCAGGGCATGCCCGGCTTCGTGCCAAGCCGTGCATTGCTTGTCCTCGTCGGTCATGGCAAGACTGCGACGTTCGCGGCCCCAGCGGACCTTGTCGCGGGCCTCCTCAAGTTCCTCCATGCCGACAGATTTCTTGTTCGAGCGCGCGGCGAGCAGCGCGGCTTCGTTGAGCAGGTTGGCCAGTTCCGCCCCCGAGTAACCCGGCGTGCCGCGGGCGATGATCGAAAGGTCCACCGCTTGGCCGAGCTTCACGTTCTTGGAGTGCACTTTCAGAATCGCCTCGCGTCCGCGCACGTCCGGCAGATTCACAACGACCTGCCGGTCAAATCGGCCCGGACGCAGCAACGCCGGATCCAGCACGTCCGGCCGGTTCGTCGCGGCGATGATGATGATGCCTTCCTGCGTGTCGAAGCCGTCCATCTCGACGAGCAGCGCGTTGAGCGTTTGTTCGCGCTCGTCGTTGCCGCCACCCAAGCCGTGGCCGCGGCTGCGGCCCACGGCGTCTATCTCGTCTATGAACACCAAGCACGGCGTATTCTTGCGCGCCTGCTCGAACATGTCGCGCACGCGGCTCGCGCCGACGCCGACAAACATCTCGACGAAGTCCGAGCCACTGATGCTGAAAAACGCCGCGTCAGCCTCACCGGCAATCGCCTTCGCCAGCAAAGTCTTGCCCGTGCCCGGCGGCCCGACCATCAACACGCCCTTGGGAATCCGTCCACCCAGCCGTTGGAACTTCTTCGGGTCCTTCAGGAATTCGACCAACTCGGAAACTTCTTCGATGGCTTCCTCAATGCCTGCCACGTCCTTGAACGTCGTCTTGTTCCGCTCCTTCGCCAGCATGCGCGCCTTGCTCTTGCCGAAACTGAGCGCGCCTTTGCCTGCCATTTTGATTTGGCGGATGAAGAAGAACCATACGAAGAGACCCAGTCCAAGAAAGAACAACATTTGCATGCCAAAGCCCCAGAGCAATGCGTTGGGTTGGCGTGATACGAATACCTCCGTGTCCAGCAGATCCTTGATGTCTTTCTCCATGAGGAAGACCTTGGCGACGAAGGCAACCTCCACCTTCTTCCCATTCTTGTCCGTGACGTAGTAGGTCCCGCTCACCTTGCGCATCACGGACTGCGGGTCGAGCTCGATGGTCGCGTGCGCGATCTGGTTCGACGCAACCTTTTGGAGGAACTCATGCTGGGACAACTCCTGCGCCGGCGTTTCCATGCGGTCCCGCAGCAGCATCAAGACGATGATGCCGCAGAAAATCGCAATCCAGACCGCCCACGTCCGCGGTTGCATTCGGAATTCCGGCGTCTTGCGCGGGCCTTTGTCGTCGTCCCGAGATTTGTTTGGCTCACCCATGAGTGATCAAGTCGCGGCAAGGTATCATGTGCCCCAAACCACCGCAACCAGCGCAGTTAACGCCGCTGCCAGCGCCATTGCAAGCGGCGATTCGTCGCCGTCGTCAGTTTGAACGGCTCGCCGATTCGCAGGCCTTCCACCCAGAAGAGACATCCATCCGCAGCCTCGGCCACGGCCAATTCGCGTCGGCGTGAAGCCGGGATGCGCGCGTTGGTCAGCAAATCCTGCAACTTGGCGGGCTTCGGCAGACCAATCGGTTGGAAACGGTCCCCCGGCTGCCAGTGGCGCAACCTGACGACCGGGCCGACGGCGTCCGCATCAAAGAACTCGCGCCCAGCCGCGCGCCGGGGAAGTGCATTGCCGCGCTTCCGGGCGACACGCCACGTGAAATGCACGTCGCCGAACTCGCCCTCCCCTGCCCTGCCCCGCAATGCAATCGCGAGCGAATCAAGCCGGAACTGCAACGGCTTTCCCTCTGCAACGTGAATGCACCCGCCGACGTCGCGCCAGACAGATACGCCGGCTCCGATGGACCCCTTGCGATTCGGCAAGGCAATCAAACGCTCGACCAACTCGAAATCCGGAGCGACATCTCGCTTGATCAATTGTTGCCGGATGACCGTCCTCTGAATGCCCGTTGGCAAGGATTTGAAACTCGACCGGTGCTTGCTCCGCAGCCAAATCTCTGTTGCTTCGCGAACAACCGCAGCTTCCTCGCCGACAATGTCCATGAGCCGCAGCACCGCACGGTCGAGGGCAGGTTGGAATTCACGTCGCAGCAACGGCAGCAAACGGTGGCGAATGCGATTGCGCAGGATGTCGAGCGAATCGTTGCTGGCGTCCTTGCGGAAGGCGAGCCTGTAGGTCTGTGCGTGGTCCTCCAAGGCTTCGCGCGGCACATCCAACAACGGGCGCACCAGTTCGATCTCCCCATCCGCTGGCGAGCTGGCTTTCCATTTCATCCCTTGCAGGCCTTCGCCTCCGGCGCCCCGCAGCAACCGCAGAAAAAAAAGTTCCACCTGGTCGTCCGCGTGATGCGCCACGGCCACCGCGCGGGCACGGAACCGCCGCGCGGCGCGAGCGAGGAATTCATGACGCAACCGGCGCGCGGCCATTTCCAACGATAGCCTGTGGGCCTTGGCAAGGCTTCGGACTGCCGCGCGCTCAGCGAAGAGCGGCAACCCAAGCCGGGCCGCCAGCTTTCCGACGAACCGTGCATCCGCATCGCTATGGCGTCCGCGGAGTTGATGGTTCAAATGCGCCACCGTGAGTTTCCACCCGTGCCTCGGCGCGAGCTGCTGAAGCAAGTGTAGCAGAACCGTTGAATCCAGCCCGCCGGACACCGCCACGACGATGCGCTCGCCGCGACGGAACAGACAACGTTCACAAATGGATCGCTCGACGTGCTCTGGCAGGTTCATGCTGATGAGATGCTACCGGATGCGCCGCTTACGGCAAGGTGATTGGGCTGTGCCGGCCTCAACCCGCCGCCAAGATTCGCGTCATGGTGTCTGCGTCCATGTTGCCGCCGCTGAGAATCACTCCAACGCGTCCCCTGCCCTGCCACGCGCCGCTCAGCAATGCCGCCACACCGAGCGCGCCGCTCGGTTCGACCACGAGCTTCGTCCGGAAGAAAAGAAACCGCACGGCATCGGCGATCGCTGCTTCCGAAACAGTGCAGAAGTCGTCCACGTACCGCCGGATGATCGGAAACGTCAGTTTGCCGAGGGAGCGGGTGCGTGTGCCGTCGGCGATGGAAAGACAGTTCTCGACGGTGTGGAGGGTCTTGGTGCGGAAGGAACGCGCGGCATCATCGCCGCAAGCCGGCTCGACGCCGATGACTTGGCAGCCCGGGCAAAGGTGTTTCGCCGCAAGCGCTGAGCCGCTGATCAGTCCGCCGCCGCCGACCGGCACCAGCAACGCACCCAGCGGGGCGGCCTGCTCAATGAATTCGGCCGTTGCCGTCCCCTGCCCTGCGATGATGTCCGGGTGATCGAACGGTGGCACGAGCACGCTTCCCTGCTCCGCCTGTACGCGCGCGGCCACGGCTTCCCGCTCGCCGGCCTCGCAACCGACGATTCTCGCGCCATAATCCAACGTGGCCTGCCGTTTGGTGGCGGGCGCATCACGCGGCATGACGACGGTCGTCTTCACGCCGAGCAACCGCCCGACCAGCGCCACCGCCTGAGCGTGGTTGCCGGACGAGTGCGTCACCACGCCGCGGCGCTTTTCCTCGTCGGAGAGTCGCGAAATAGCATTGAAGGCACCGCGGAACTTGAACGCCCCGACGCGCTGGAAGTTCTCGCATTTCAGGAAGACCTGCGCGCCGCAACGCTCGTCGAGCGTTCGCGAAGTCAGCACCGGCGTCACATGCGCCTGGCCCCGCAGGCGTTCGCGGGCGGACTGGATCGCGGCGAAGTTCACGGCTGGGCCATGCCCCGGGCTTTCTCCAGGATCATCGGCTTCGCTTCCTCCATCATGTCCTTCACGTCCGCATAGCGCATCGAACGTTGCTCGAAGCTGCGCTTGCCCATCGCGCCGAGGAAGCGGCCTTCGAACTCTTTGAAGTAACTGCCGTAGATGTGATAGCTGTCCACCATGTGGACGTAACGCCCCACCGCGATCTTCTTCCCGGACAACTCGGAGATGCGCGCCGCCATGCGCTGCTGCAGTTGCACCAGCGCGAAGATGTTCATGAACGCGGCCTTGTAGGCGTCGTTCGAGCGGAAGCGGACGTTCATGCTCAGCACCGGCTCGCCGCCCTGTTCGAGGAGGCGGCACCAGACGCTTTGCATGCACGCGGGGTCGTAGCAATCGTTGTCCTCCCAAACCTTCCACGTAATCGCTTGAGCGCGGCCGGTGTGCGGCGTCTTGGCGAGCTTCTGGCAGACGATCTCAATCTGATCGAAAGGCTTGAGACTCGGCACCTCGTATTTGAACAGGCGCTGGTGGTAAGTGTATTCCCAGCGGGTGTCCTTGGGATCGTTCGGATCGCGGACGAGGTGGTCCTTGATGCCGTCGCAAACTTCCATCACGTACTCCTGCAGCTCGAGCGGGCCACCTGGGAAATCCTTATGAATCATCGGCTCCGTGAGCGGATCGGTGATGGTGATGAGCATCGTGGCGTCCTTGCTCGGAGGGTCGTCGGGCTTGTCGTATTCCGTCTTGAGATCGCACCCCTTGGCGTGCAATTCGAGGAGCGAGAGCTCCCAGGCGCGCGCAATGCAGTCTGCCTCGACGTAAAGAACCGGTATGCCTTTCATGATGCGTTGAGTCGTTTTTGCCCGGCGCTACGTTTGCGAGGTCGGCAAGTTTTGGCAACAACTTTGAGCGCTCAAGTGGCTGGCGCGGAGCGACTGCGGCGTGGGGCCATTCCTTCCGAAACACTGTGGATGCTGCAAACCCGGGCTCGTGCGGGCGCGGTTGGAATAGCCGTTGGTCACAGTGTCAGTGGACTACGGCCCGTCCTCGCTGGCAAGCCACCCGCCGGAAGTGGCCACGATTTCGGAATCAGTGTCAAGAGTAAGGAGTGACCCCTTTACGTTGAGTTGATTCATCACGTTGTTGTGCGGACACTCCCGCACTCAACGCAGTCATCACCTCACGTGGCCGGTTTTGTTTCGCTCACCCCTGGCCGGTTTTCACCGCTCGCTGACATCTTTGCCCCCTTTTTCATGCAGGCCGGCTTTGACTTCTTCGGCGTAGCGATGGTGGTTGAGGGCGAGGAGGCGGGCGGGCTCGCTGAGGGTGTAGCGCTCGCCTTGCTTGGTGGCGTGGAAGCCGTGGCCCAATTGGGAACCGGAACTTCCGGCCAAATCGCTCCAGCCGTAGGTGGCGGCCATGATGTTAAGAGAGGTTTCCATTACCTGCCAATGCCCCAGCGGGCACGGCTGGAGCCGGCACCACTGCCAACATTCAACCCGCGTTTGCCGGCCCATTTCCGCCCCGCTTTGTCCAGGTCGGGCTGCCCGCAGTTCAGGTAGTCTTCCGCCAGCGTCTTGTCGCCGTAGCCTTCCAGCAAATCTGCCATCTCCGGGATTCGGGACTCATCTCCATGGCGAATTAGGTTTAGACACGCCTGTTGCACGCCATCGGTGGCCTCCGGTTGCACGGAGGCGAAGAGTGATGCTGCGGCAATGGCATCACCGAGGTCCTGAACCGTGGCGGTTCGCGCAGTTGCATTCTCGAAAATGGCCTTCCATGTCTTTAGGCCCCCCTTTTGGGCGCTGGCGAGACGCATGGCAGTATCGGTTTCAGGCGCATTGGCGATCCGTTCAAGAGTAGCGTTGTCGTCGAGCTTGGCCAAGAGGATCATCTGGATTTCGCGATCCTTGGTTTGCTTGGCAAGCAGTTCCAACGCCGCGGAATCTGTCAGTCGCCGGGCAGCGGCACTGCGGAGCAAATCGAATTCGGCGTTCGATGCCGCATCCAACAGCTTCTTGGGGTCGATCTCAACCTCCAGAGCCTTGCCGCGGCCAGCCAACGATTCCTGTGCCGCCAGCATGTCCTGAGTCGGCGCGCCGAAGCGTTTTCTGGCATAAGCGCGATCCGCCTCGCGGTAGGCCGTCATCGCCACCTGCCGCAGAGAGTCTTTTTTGTGAAGGGTGTATATGATGGCGTTGCGAACACTGGCGGATGGCTCCACCGGGAGGCGTCCCAACAGAAAACCGTCATCGGCGATTCCAAAGACGGCGGCCTGCCGCACGGCGGCTTGCTCCTCGGTTGCACCCCACTGCTTAAGCAGCACCTGATCAGTCACCTTTCGAACCGCAGCGACGCGAGCATCTAACCATTTACACTGGGTGGCAACTTTCACCAGCAGAGCCTGGTCTCTGAGTACTGCAACGGCGGTTTCGCGGACAAGCGAATCCATGTCATCGAACGCCACCTTGGACAGTACAGCTTGGTCAGTGATCCCCGCAACGGCCAAGTGGCGCACACGAAAATCCTTGTCTTCGAGAGCCACCTTGGCCAGGGCAGCTTGATCGGCGAGCTTCGTAACGGCCCTGTAGCGCACCCACTCATCCTTGTCTTCGAGAGCCACCCTGGCTAGGGTAGCTTGGTCAGTGAGGTTCGCAGTGGCAGTTTTGCGGACACCCGAATCCATGTCATCGAGCGCCACCTTGGCCAGGGCAGCTTGGTCAGTGAGGTTCGCAACGGCGCGTTCGCGGACAGCCGAATCCTTGGCTTCGACAGCGATTCGGGCCAACAAAGACTGGTCGGATATTTCACGGGTCCTGTCCGGCAATACCCACATTCCCATTTTGGCTAGGAGGACCTGGTCGGTGAGCTTCGCAACGGCGGCTTTGCGGACAAGCGAATCCTTGGCTTCGAGAGCCACCTTGGCCAGGGCAGCTTGGTCAGTGAGCTTCGTAACGGCAGCGCTGCGGATCTCCCACTCCTTGTCTTCGAGAGCCATCTTGCCCAACACAGCTTGATCGGTGAGCTTCGTAACGGCCGCGTAGCGCACGGAGGAATCCTTAGCTTCGACAGCGATTCTGGCCAACAAAGACTGGTCGGATATTTCACGGGTTCTGCCCGGCAATACCCACATTCCCATCTTGGCTAGGAGGGCCTGGTCAGTGAGCTTCGCAATGGCGGCTTTGCGGACATCCGAATCCTCTGCTTCGAGGGCCACCTTGGCCAGCACCGCTTGATCGGTGAGCTTCGCAAGAGCACGTACGCGGAAATATCCTTGTTCGTTAGCTTCGACGGCAACTTTGCCCAGCGCAGCTTGATCGGTGAGCTTCCTAAAGGCGGTTTCGCGGACAGCCGAATCTATGTCATCGAGAGCCACCTTGGACAGTACTGCCTGGTCAGTAAGCTTCGCCACGGCGGCTTCGCGGTGGGATTATGCACTTGACAAACAATCAATCCCCTGTCATGTTCATGCCATGAAAACGAAAGAACGCAAGGACTTGACTCTGATTCAGCTTTTCGACCGCTTCGCTACTGACGAAACCGCACGCGAA
>Ga0315277_10002733_pt1 | contig 24325 bp, 22 predicted proteins | sample YL17G05_15_MG_FD_203695 | JGI IMG/M metagenome (GOLD analysis project Ga0315277, IMG submission 203695) | Sediment microbial communities from Yellowstone Lake, YNP, Wyoming, USA - YL17G05_15 | ecosystem: Environmental > Aquatic > Freshwater > Lake > Sediment | place: USA: Wyoming | collected... | reverse complement strand
ACGCCGCCACCGGCAACATTACCGAGACCGACGTCCTCCTGGCCTCGGCATCCGAGGCCATCGTCATTGGCTACAACGTCAAACCGAACCCCAAGATCCTCGACCTGGCCAAGAAGGAAGGCGTCGAAATCCGGACGTACAAGATCATCTACCAGGTCGCGGATGATATCAAGAAGGCCGTCATCGGCCTGCTCGACCCGATCATCAAGGAAACCTTCCAAGGCCGGGCCGAGGTCCGGAAGATCTTCCAGATCCCCAAGATCGGGACTATCGCCGGCTGCTACGTCCAGGACGGTCGGATCACGCGAAACGCCGAGGCCCGCGTCCTCCGCGGCCGCGAGGTCATCCACCAAGGAAGGATCTCCTCCCTTAAGCATCTCAAAGAGAACGTCACCGAGGTCAAGAAGGACTACGAGTGCGGCATCGGCGTCGGCGGCTTCAACGATTTCCAGCCGAGCGACACGATCGAGGCGTTCATCCGGGAAAAAGTCAAGGCCGTCTAACGGCGCGGGAGGGTTCCGATGGTCGTCGGCGTCCTGACTCTCGATCTTTTTTTCCCTTACGCCCATTCCCTCAAGGACAAACGGCGCATCCTCCACGGCTTCAAGGACAGGGTCCGAAAGCGCTACAACGTCGCCCTGGCCGAGGTCGACTACCAGGACAAGTGGCAGCGGGCCTTGCTCGGGATCGTCAGCCTCAACAGCCAGCAGACGATCGTCGAGGAGGTCCTCGGCCACATCCTGTCCGACGCCCGAAACCTTCAGGAGGCGGAGGTCGCCGGTCAGGAGATCCGTTATGTCTGAAAAGGGCATCCGGCCGCGTCGCGTGGCCGAGCTCGTCCAGGCAGAGCTTAGCCGCCTCCTCATCAGCGAATTCCAGGATCCTTCTTCGGGGCTCCTGACCGTCACCCGTGTGGAGATGACCCCGGACCTCCATTCGGCCAGGGTCTGTCTCAGCGTTTTCGGTACGGCCGACCCTCGGGACCTCCTTGCCCGCATCGAGAAGAGCAAAGGGCACCTCCGGCGGACGCTTGCCTCCCGGGTCAAGTTGAAGTATAATCCCGACCTATTTTTCGCCTTGGATCCGGGCCCCGAGCACCAGGAGAGGATCGACAGGCTGATCGAAGAGACAAAGAAGCATGGCCACTGAACCCCGGGAACAGATCGCGGCCAGGATCAAGGCGTCGCGGACGATCGCCGTGACCTCCCACCTCCGGCCGGACGGCGACTCCCTCTCGACGGCCATGGCTCTCAGCCTGATGGGAAGCCTCCTGGGCAAGGATGTCGCCATCGTCAACCATGACCCAACACCCCTGCCCTTCTCCGGCTTCCCCGAGCTCGCCGGGATCCGCGTCGGCCAGATCCAGGCGGCGGACTTCGACACGGTCATCCTCCTCGAGTGCGCCGACGTCTCCCGCTCCGGGCAGGAAGGCCTCTCCGGAGCCTACAAGATCAACATCGACCACCACTATTCGAACACGCCTTATGCCGACATCAACTGGATCGACCCCGAGGCCCCGGCCGTAGGGGAGATGGTTCTCGACCTGAGCCGTTTCTTGGGCATCACCTTGACACCCGAGATCGCGGAGCACCTCTACTGCGCCATCGTCTCCGACACCGGCTCGTTCCAGTTTTCCAACACGACGCCCCGCGCCCTCGCGGCCGCGACCGAGCTCGCCCGTCTCGGCGCCAGCCCCATCCGCGTCACGGAGAGGCTCTACAACAACAACCGGCCGGAGAAGATCCAGCTCCTTGGCCGCGTCCTCTCCACCCTGGCCATGAACGGCAGGGGCACGATCGCCGTCATCAGCATGTTCCGGCGCGATACCGAGTCCCTCCACCTCAAGGAGATCGACACCGAAGACATGACGACCCTGACCCGCACCATCAAGGGCGTCAAAATGGTCATGTTCTTCAAGGAGATGGGCCATGAGATCTTCCGGGTCAGCCTGAGGTCGAAGGGCAGCGCCAACGCGGCCCGGGTGGCCGAGCATTTCGGCGGCGGCGGGCACATCCACGCCTCCGGCTTCACCGTCTACGGCCCTTATGAGCGTCTCATCCGGGAGGTCCCGGCGATCGTCGAAACTCTCCTCGACGGGGCATCGCAGGGCCCTTCCGGCCCGTCGGACTGACCGCCCCGGACGACCCGGAATGCCCATCGACGGCCTTCTCGTCATCGACAAGCCCGCCGGACTCACCTCGCACGACGTCGTGGCTAGGATTCGCCAGCTCCTTGGGGTGCGGCGGGTCGGCCACGGCGGAACGCTCGACCCGGACGCCACGGGCATCCTCCTCGTCGCCGTCGGCCAGGCGACGCGGTTTTTCCCCTACCTCTCCAAGGAAAACAAGGTCTACGAAGGCGCAATCCGGCTCGGCTTCGCGACGGACACCTATGACGCCTCCGGGCATCCGTCCACGGAGGAATCGCGCGACTTCCCCGGCCGCGAAGACCTGGCCGGAGCCATGAAAAACTTCGAGGGGAGGATTCTCCAGACGCCACCGCCCTATTCGGCCAAAAAGCTCGGCGGAAAGCCGGCCTACAAACTGGCCCGGGCCCATAAGGAATTCACCCTGAAACCGTCCGTCGTGATGGTCGAGTGGTTCAGGCTTCGCGATTACCGGCCGCCTCTTGCCGTCTTCGAAACGAAATGTTCGGCCGGGACTTACGTTAGGTCGCTCGCCCACGACCTCGGTCAACGCCTGGGCTGCGGTGCCCATCTCGACGCCCTCCGGCGCACGTCCGTCGGCCCCTACGCTCTGGGCGACGCGGTGCCCCTCGCCGCGTTGGAAGGGGCGAGAGGAAAAGACGAGGCTGCGGCGCTCATCCTGCCTCTCGAGCGGCTCCTGCCCGGGGTGCCCGCTGTGGCCGTCCTCCCGGAGGCGGAAATGCGTATCCGCAACGGCGCTACCCTCGGGCCGGCTCATCTCGGCCCCCCTCTCCCGGACGCTCCCTTTTTCCCCCGAGAAGCGTGCGTCCTGCGGCTGTTCGGGGAGTCTGGCAAGCTCCTCGCCCTGGCCCGGCCTTCCCCTGACGGTGAGAGTCTCCACCCCTTCCTCGTCATTTCCTGATTACGGATCGCCGGGCCGCCTCCAAAACGCCGGAAAACGGCGAATCATCTTGAATTTTGGCCGGGGGTAATGTATTGTATTGTGGTTATGCGCCTGAACAAGAACCAGATCGAGCATCTCGGGTCGGTGATCCTGCGCACTCTGACCAAGGAAGGCAAGATCATCTTCGAGGACAGGGCCCGTCTGCTCGAAGAGCTGACCAACCTGCTCATCGAGGAGTTCCAGAAGGAGGATCACCTCGACCAGGAGGTCCGCGAACTGCTCAGCAAGCACATCGAGAAGATCCGCAAGGATAACATCGAATACCAGCAGATGTTCAAGCTGATCAAGTCCAAGCTGGCCCGGGAAAAGGGGATCGTCCTGTGAGCAACAGACTGTCGCGGGAAAAGATCAACTACCTGTCCCGCCAGATCCTCAACGTCCTCGAGAAGGTCGACCAGGTCGATTTCCTGGACGACCCGAACGAGATCCGTCTGGTCATTGTCAAGTCCATCGAAGAGGAAATGAAGCTCTACGAGTCCCTCGACAAGAAAGCCATCGACAAGATCCAGTCCCAGAAGAAGGCCATCGAGGAGGGCAGCCGGGAGTACGAGATCCTCTACCGGAAGTACTACAACGACGAGCTGGCCAAGCTCGGCAAGCTCAGCGACTGAAACCCGGCGAACCGGGGGGCGATCTTGGGGACATGTCCCCCTGGCACGTGTCCCCCTTCTTATTATTCCATTAAGATATTTCCTGAAAGCGCGGCTCCGAGTTACTCCGCCCCGCTTTTATCGGTCGCTTCTCAGAATCCGCTCCCTGCCGCCCCACCGCTACGGGGGCTATGCATGGCCCCCATCACTGCCCGAGCGGCAGAACATCACGGAGTCGCATTTCTGTAAAATATCTTAATGAAATCTTAATCCCGCTCCTCAGTAAATTCGCTTAAGCCAGTCCCTTTGCTAAGCGCAGCGTCTGCGGGAAGCCTTATGGCGACCTTCATCCCCTGTCCCTAAATCCCAAATAATCAACAGAAAAAAAGGGGCCAGAGAGTTCGCTCTCTGGCCCTTTCGGACGTTCGTCAAGGGACAAGCCTTCGCGGCGGAAGTGGACCGCGGCGGCCCGCCCCGGCCGCTGTTGACGGTTCGGCTTAGAACAAGAACCGGAAGCCGAGTCCGGTCTTGTAATTTTGGTCGAATGACCGTAAGAGGGGCGCGCGGAACTCGACGAACACCTGGCCCTTGCTCGTCCGTTTGTCGAAGACGTCGAATCCGGCCTGGCCGACGAGGTCGGCACCGGACTCGTGGTTCGGGTCAATCGGCTGGGTGGCCGTGCTGAAGCCGACGCCGGTGCCCAGGAAGAAATTCTGGAAGTGGCCGTTGATCAGGGCGTCTGCGGTGAAGACCATCTTCCACGGCGAGCCGGCCAACGGGATGGCTCCTCCGGCGCTCAGCGTGAAGCTCCAATTGTCGGGGACGATCCAGGCGAACAGGCCGCCGCGCAGGAAGCCGTAGAGGGCCGTGCTCCCGCCGTAGATGCCGGGGCCGCCGGCGACCGTCCAGAAGAGCTTCTTCTGGGTCACCTTGAAGGTCAGGCGGCAGGGGTCGGAGGCGGGCGACTGGGCTCCGTCGTTGTCGAAGACCGTGACGTTGATCGTGAAGGTCTCGGCCTTGGTGAAGACCTTTTCCCAGATCCAGGGCTTCCGCGTCGAGACGCAGGTGTCGATGACGTTGCCCCGGGCGTCGAGGAGCTCGAAGACGACCTTGACGATATGGCCGTCGGGGTCGCCCGACCCGGAAGCGTCGAACGTGATAGGCCGGCCGACGTAATCCTCGCACGGCAGGCATGATGTCCAGAGCTTGCAGATCGGCGGGAAGTTGATGGATACCTTCCCGGCGCAGGGGTTGGTCGCCGCGATCCCTTCCATGTTGACAGCCGTGCCCTTGAAGAAGTATTCGCCTGGCTTGTCGAACTTCGTCTGCCATTTGGGCGATTGGGGCGTCAGCTCCTGGGTGGCCAGCTTCCGGCCCTGGGCGTCGAAGACCTCGACGCTCATCGTCTTGGCGTACTGTATCCCTTTCATGTCGACGGTGATCGGGTCATTGACGTTGGCCCGCTCCGGGCTGACGACGAGGCTGCAAACGGCTGGATGGATGGCGTCCTCGACGTTCTTCCCGAGGGCGATGTTGCCGCATCCCTTAGGGATGATGAAGTCGTAGATCTTCCAGTCCTTCTTGATCTTGATGAGGAAGACCGGGAGGGGAACCTTCCCCGCCCACTCCACGTTACGGGCGATCTTGACCTGATCGCGGGACTTGAAGAGCATCCACTGGAACGTCTCGCCGACGGGCAAGGTCGTGTCGACCCATTTGGCCGTCTTGATCTGGTCCATAAAGGCCTCAAAGAGATCGCCGTTCTCCGTCATGTCGAAACCCGTCTTGATGTCGGCGGAATAGCGATCGAAGAGGCCCTTCATGACCTCCGGGGTCGGGACCTGGCCCTTGACCTCGACGAAGGTATAAAGTCCGATTCTCTTGAGTTTCGTCGTCTGGGCAAAAGATATCGCCGTGAGCGCGATGAGCGCCATCACGACGAAAAGTAGCATAGACTTGCGCATTTTCATTTAAATCCTCCGATGATTAGGTATGAATAAACAAGTTTCATGGAGATTTATATTAAAATCGGGCCTATTTGTCAAGAAAAATTATTCCCTCAGGGGCAATACTGAGCACCACCCACCCCTTTTTAAAAATCGTAGCGAGTGGGGTTGAACGTATTAAGGGTTTCACCCCCGAAGACGGCCGGCTGCCAGGAACGTCCTAACGATTCGGAGGATGAGCCCGGAGTCCCGAGGCGGCTGCCGGAGGGCCTCGAGGAGGAAATCCCGGCCCTTGAAACCGCAGTCGACGAGGTCGTGGAGGAACCGCAAGCCCGTAGGGATGTCCACTTCGGGATGACACTGTAGGCCCCAGACCGGCTGGCCCCCGAGGCGGAAGGCCTGGATCGGACAAGTGTCGGTCGCGGCGAGGATTTCGAAGGGGGCAGGCAGGTCCCGGACCTCGTCGTAATGGACGGAAAACGTATAAGGCGTTCCGGTCGGGCCCAGGAGTTCGTTCTCCTTGTCCACGCGGATTGGCACCCAGCCGATCTCGGGCCGGTCGCAGCGGCGCACATGCGACTCGCCGGCGAGGGCGAAGGCGAGGAGCTGGTGGCCCCAGCAGCTGCCCAGCACCGCAGCGCCCGCGGCGACCGCCTCCCTGACGATCCCGGCCTCGACATCCACCCAGGGCTCGCGCTCGAGGATGGAGGCCTCGGAGCCTGTCAGAATGAAGTGGGAGTAGGCCGCCGGGTCGGGAAGCCGACCATCCCTGGCGACGAAGGCGTCCCACGGAACGGTGAGATGCCGGCTCCAGTGCTCGACGGGCCGGTAGACTCCGGGGTCGATGGAGTTGTCGATGATGGCTACTCTCGCCGCCCGCTTATCGTCCGACATAATTTCTCTCAGGCATTTTATTATAAGTCGCCCAGATCAAAAGACAAGGCGGACTTGTCGCGCCCCGCCGAAATCTGTTATAATCCCTTTTCGTAAAATTAGGAGAACGACCGTGATATCTGTAAATGAAGATACCGAACTCACCGTCACCACGCCCGACGAGCCCGGCATCTTCGGGCGCGTCCTGGGGACCCTGGCCAACGCCGGCATCAACGTCAAGGCTATCTACATCTATTCGAAGACCGACCAGAGCCACTTCCACCTCGTCACCTCGGATGCCAAGAAGGCCGAAACGGCCCTGCGGACCCTGGGCTACAAGGTCAAGTCGAAGAAGGTCGTCACGGTCCTCTTCGCCGACCGGATCGGCGCCGGCGCCGAGATCGGGGCGCTCCTCGGCAACGCGGTCATCGATATCCAATACTCCTACGGTTCGTCCGCGGGAGAAGGCAAGACGCTCCTCGTCTTCCACACGAGCAACAACCGCAAGGCCGTCGACACCCTGAAATAGGCCGCCCCTTAAATTTCGTTGACAAGCCGGAGGAGATGTCATAAAATAGTTATCTTAGAGTCGTATCAAGGAGGCTATCATGTCAAAAGCCGAGCCTAACGTCGTCCCGTTGTGCGACGTCCTGCTGGTTCTTCTCATCATCTTCATGGTCATTACTCCTCTCGTCCAAAAAGGAATAGATGTCAAGCTCCCCGAGACGCAGTCCGATTCCACCGCCGGCCAGCCCACGGGCCTCATCGTTCTAACGCTGAAAATGAATGACGTCGCGGAGATCAACGGCATCAGCTACGAATTGCGGGGCCTTCTCGAAGAGCTCCGGCGCCTCTACAGCGCGCGCCAGGACAAGACGATCTTCATCCGTGCCCTGGCCAAGCTCCCCTTCTCCAAAGTCATGGAAGTCATCGACATCGTGCGTGGCGCCGGGATCGAAACCCTGGCTCTGATCCCCGACTACCTCGACAACTGATACGTTCAACGCCGTTACTAAGCCGGGCAGAAAATAGATGTCTTCAGATTTCTATATAGCCCGGCTAGTACTCGTGGAGCAGCAAGGATTATGCAAAGTATTTACTGCTCCACGTAGTAATCCTTTTTTTTAAACGGGGTTAACGGTGCTCTGGCCTAACCCTGAACATACCCCGGGTTTCAGACCTGGGCGGTGAACGGGTCGGTTATTTAGCGGCCCTTGATCGGGCCGATCACTTCCCGCGAAATCACGAGCCTCTGGATCTCGTTCGTCCCCTCGTAGATCTGAAGCAGTTTCGCGTCCCGGACGAGTTTTTCGACTGGATAGTCCTTCATGTAGCCGTAACCACCGTAGATCTGCAGGGCTTCCAGGGCGTTCTTCATGCCCACGTCCGTGCCCAAGCACTTGGCCATGGCCGACTCCTTGCCGTTGGGCTTGCCCCTGTCCATGAGCCAGGCGGCCCGCCAGACGACGAGGCGCGCCGCTTCGACCTCCATGGCCATCTGGGCGATCTTGAAGGCCGTCGTTTGGAAGGTGGCAATGGGCTTGCCGAACTGGACCCGGGTCTTCGAATACTCGATGGCGTATTCGAGAGCCGCACGGGCGATCCCGATACCCGCCGCTCCGACAGCCGCGCGGGTCTTGTCGAACGTCCTCATGGCCACGATGAACCCGAGACCCTCCCGCCCGATCAGGTGATCGGCCGGGACGCGGACGTCCTCGAAAAAAAGCTCGGTCGTGTTCGAAGCCCGGTGCCCGAACTTGTCCTCGACCTTGCCGACGGAGACGCCGGGGGTCTCCCGGGGGACGGCGAAGACGCTCAGGCCGCGCGACCCCTTTTGCGGGGCCGAGTTGGCGAAGACGACATAGAGGCTGGAGACGCCGCCGTTGGTGATGAAACACTTGGAGCCGTTGATGACGTAGTGCGCGCCGTCCTTGCGAGCCGTCGTCTTGATGGCCGACGTGTCCGACCCCGCCTCTCTCTCGGTCAGGCAGTAGGAGGCGAAAGCCATGCTCTTGACGAAGGGCGCGAAGAACCGCTTTTTCTGCTCTCCTGTGCCGAAGAGAAGAATGGGCGTGAAGGCCAGGGAGTTGGCCATCATGGTCGTGTACATCCCGGCGCAGCCCCAAGCGAGCTCCTCGCTGACGATGGCCGTATCGAGGTCCTTGAGCCCGACGCCGCCGTATTCCGGCGGGACCGAGCTGGTCAGGAAGCCGACCTCGAAGGCCTTGCGCATCACGTCCTCCGGGAAAGCGTGACCCTGATCATAAACGGCGGCCTTGGGACGCATTTCTTTCGCCGCGAACTCGTGGGCCATCTCCTGGAGAGCAACCTGGTCTTCGGTCAGTTCGAATTCAATCACAGCTCATCCTCTCGATCTTTAGCGAATTTATAGATTCTATTGGAAAAAGCACGCGGGATTATACCCGATTCAGGGAGTCCTGTCAATTTCAAGGCCGGCGGGTTTGAAGACGATGTCGTCCCGCCTGATGAGGAACACGGGGTCCTCGATGCCGAAGAGGGCCTGGACGATGTCCTGGGAACGGAATCCCTTCGCAGGAGAAACGGGCAGGTTGATAATCAGGCGCCGGCCCGAGAACCGAAAATCCATGGCCGCCCCCTCCGCCAGCGAACTCTTGAATCGGCCCAGGGCGGCCTTGAGAACGGGGCCGGTCAGGATCGGCGGCCGGTCCCCCTCCCCCGTCCGGGACCGGGCCTCCCAAGTGCGGCTGACGGCCTCGTTTTTCCAATCGAGCGAGTAGACGAGCCGTTCCATCGCGTTGTGGAGCGACGGCGCCCCGGCATCGATCCGTTCGAGGCCCGAGAACCTGATCCCCGGAGGAAGGCTTTTGTTGACCCGCGCGAGGAATTCCGCCTCTTCGAGCCGGCGGGCCGAGCGGAACTCGAGGACCTCCCGCCGGGCCTCCATGCCCAGAGGAAGCGCCGGGCCGTAGGACAGGTCCATTTTCGGATGGAACCCCTCGGTTTTCCGGACCTCGATCCCCGCCCGGCGGAAGCTCCTTTGGACGACGTGGATGAGGTCGATGTGGGAAATGTATCGGGCTTTTCCCCGCTTGGAATAGACGGCCCGGTAGCGCAGGGTTTTGTCCCCGGGTTCTCCCGCCGGGGAGGCCGGCCCGGGAAGAGGGCCGATCTTCACGGGGCGGGGCGGCTTCTTCCAGGCCCGGGTGTCGCACCCCCCGCACTCCCCGCAGGCCCTTTCGAGGCACGACGGCGACGGCTCGCCGCGGAGGGCCAGGCCGAGCTCCCGGGCCAGGTGGCTTTTTCGGAGGCCGGAGTCGAGGTGGTCCCAGGGGAGCGCCGCCTCGAGGGGAAAAGGGTTGAGGTAATCCCGGAAATCGACGCCTTCGACCGCGAAGGCGTCCTTCCAGGCCGCTGTGTCGAGCTTGTCGTCCCAACCGTCGAACCGGGCTCCCCTCTTCCATGCTTCGACGAGGACACGGCCGAGCTTCCTGTCGCCCCGCGCGAAGACGGCCTCGAGGACGGAAGTCCCGATGGAGTGGCCCTTGAATTCGACGCTCTTGTGCCGGCGAAGCTCCGAGCGGACATACGCCTGTTTCTCGACGAGAACCGCTTCGTCGTCCATGCCCACCCATTGAAAAGGCGTGTGCGGCTTGGGGATGAACGAGGACAGGCTGACGTGGATCCGGGGGTATGACCCGAGGATCGTCCGCCCGAGCTCGAGGCTCTTTCGGACGAGGTCGACGATCCCGGCGAGGTCCTCCTCCGTCTCCGTGGGCAACCCGACCATGAAGTAAAGTTTGACCATCTTCCAGCCACCCTCGAAGGCGAAGGTCAGGGCATCCCGGATCTCCTGGCTGTCGAGCTTCTTGTTGATCACGGCGCGCAGGCGTTCGGTCCCCGCCTCCGGGACCAGGGTGAAACCGGTCTTGCGGACCTTGAGGATGTTTTGCACGAGGTCGCGGGACAGTTTCCCCGGCCGGAGGGAGGAGAGGGACAGGGAGATCTTTGCCCGAGAGAACTCGTCCATGAGACAGCGAACCGTCTCCTCGAGGTGGGGATGATCGCCGATCGAAAGCGCCGAGAGAGAGGCGTCCTCGTAGCCGGTCTGGCGGAGGCTGCGGAGGGCCGTCTTGCAGATGAAAGCGGGGTCCCTGGGCCGGTGCGGGAAGTAAAGGCTCGTAGCCTGGCAGAAACGGCAGCTCTGGGGACAGCCGCGGGCGGCCTCGATGGCCACGCGGTCAAAGACCACCCGCAGGCTAGGGACGACGATCTTTTCCGGGAAAAAAGACTCGGCGAAATCCCGGAGCAGCCGCTTCCTGACGACGGCAGGAGCGTCGCCGACCGGCCGGGGGACGACGAGGGGCGAACCCTCCACGGCCTCGGGGCGGTAAAGGGAGGGAACGTAGACGCCGTCGATGCGGGCCAGTTCGCGGAGCATCGTCCGGCGCGGCACCCTCCGCCGCCGCATGTCCGCCGCGGCCCGGACGATCTCCGGAAAGCCCTCCTCGCCGTCCCCGAGGAAGACGAGGTCGAAGATATCCGCCACCGGTTCGGGGTTGAAGGCCGCCGGCCCGCCGGCGATGACAAGCGGGTCCGCCTCGGCCCTTTCCGCAGACATCAGGGGGATCCCACCGAGGTCGAGGATGGTCAGGACGTTGGAATAGTTGAGCTCGTAGAGAAGCGAAAACCCGACGATGTCGAACTCGCGGAGCGGGATGCCGTTTTCGAGGGAGGCCAGCCGGATGCCGGCCGCCCGCAGCTCCCGCTCGAAGTCCGGCCAGGGGGCGAACACCCGCTCGGCCAGTAGGTTCCTGTCCTTGTTGAGCAGGGCGTAGAGGATCTTCTGCCCGAGATAGGACATGCCGATCTCGTAGACGTCGGGGAAGGCCAGGGCCACCTTGGTCCGGACGCGGGCGGGATTCTTTCGGATCTCGTTCCATTCGCCGCCGACGTACCGGCCCGGCTTTTCGACGCGAGGCAGGATGAGGGCGAGCGCGTTTCTTTCAGACATTGGCGAAGCGTCTCATCTTCACGTTCAAAACGAGACCGCAGGCGATGTAGCTCGTGAGGAGGGACGAACCGCCGTAGCTGATGAACGGCAGGGTGATGCCCACGACCGGGAAGAGGCCGATGATCATCAGGATGTTGACGAGGAACTGGAAGGCGATGAGCAGGGAAGCCATGAAGATGATGTAGATGCCGGCCCGGTCGCGCGCCTTGGCGACGGACAGGAACATCCGGGTGAGCATGAAGAAATAGAGGACGACGACCGCGAGGACGCCCAGAAAGCCGGCCTCCTCTCCGATGACGGAGAATATGAAATCCGTGTGCCGGGCGGGGAGGAAGCGGAGCTGGCTCTGCGAGCCCTTCATGAAACCCTTCCCGAAGAGGCCGCCCGCGCCGATGGCGATCTTAGACTGGTTGACCTGGTAGCCCGACCCCTTCGGGTCATGGAGGGGGTTGACGAGGGTCGTCAGCCGTCTTTTCTGGTAGTCCTTGAGCCCGAAGCTCCAGCCCCCGATGCCGAGGACGAGGGCCGCGAGGAGGAAGAAAAGGATCGCCTTTCTCCGCAGACCGGCCAGGATGAACGCCCCGCCGATGATGGCCAGGAAGGTCATGGCCGTCCCGAGGTCCGGCTGGAGGATGATGAGGATGAGGGGCACGCCGGCCAGCAGGAGGGCGAAGAGCGTGTACTGGATCGTCAGGCAGGCGCTCTTGTATTCGGCGAAAAGCCGGGCGAAGAGGAGGATCATGACGATCTTGGCTATCTCCGAGGGCTGGAACTGCATCAGTCCGAGGGTGATCCAGCTTTTCGTCCCGCCGATGAACCTGGCGAAGACGAGGGTCGCGGCGAGAAGTGCTACCGTCAGGCCGTAGAAGTAGACCGAGAGCGAGACGAAGAACCTATAATCGATGACCAGGACAAGGACGAGGGCGATGAGCGAGGCGCCGATCCAGGCGAGCTGCCTGATGTAGTAGTTCCCGGCGAGGAAATGGGAGGAGCTGTAAATAAAGAAAACCCCGATGAGGGAATGCAGGAGGACGAGCCCCAGCAGAACCCAGTCCACCTCCTCGATGAGCCGCCGGTCGATCATCATTTCCCTTGGAGCTCTTTATTGAACAATTCGAAGATTCGGCGGGCCACCGGGGCCGCCGTCGCCCCCCCTCCCCCGCCGTATTCGACCAGGACGGTCACCACGATCCGGGGGTTGTCGCGCGGGGCGAACCCCGAGAACCAGGAATGCGTCTTGATCTCCCGGCCGGCAAGTGACAGCCGTTCGGCGCTCTCGCGGCTGACGACCTGGGTCGAGCCCGTCTTGCCGCAGATGTCCATGCCCTCGACGAAAGCGCCCTTGCCCGTGCCGCCGTCGTTGACGGATTTCCACATGCCCGCGATGACGTTTTCGAAGGCCGCCGGTTTGAAAGGCGGCTCTGCGGCCGCGGCGGCGCCCTGACCGTCGTCGGCTGCGGGACCGGCCCTCACTCCGGCAGGGGCGCCCTTGAAGAGATGGGGCCGGACCCCCGGCCCCCGGTTGGCAACGAGCGCGGTGAGGGCCGCGATCTGGAGCGGGGTCACCAGGAGCTGGCCCTGGCCGATGGCGACCGAGATCGTATCCCCGGGATACCAGGGCGTCTTCAGGGTCCTCGCCTTCCACTCCAAGCTCGGCACGAGCCCCTCTTTCTCGCCGATCAGGTCCACGCCGGTTTTTTTCCCGAGGCCCAACCGCCCGGCGGCCAGGGCGATCTTATCGATGCCCATCCGCCCGCCGAGCGTGTAGAAGTAGATGTTGCACGAATTCTTGATGGCGTCGGCCAGGTTCATCGGGCCGTGCCCCGGCGCGAACCAGCAGTGGCGGACAGCGCCGTAGATCTCGGTCGATCCGCCGCAGAAGACGCTCGTGTCGGGCGTCACGTAGCCGAAGCCGAGCCCGCCGAGGCTCATGACCAGCTTGAAGATCGAGCCCGGTGCGTACAGGCCGCGGATGGCCCTGTTCTCCAGGGGCGACAGCGGGTCGTTCGTGAGCTGGAGCCACTCGGTCGGAGTGAACCGGGTGATGAACCTGTTCGGGTCGAAGGTGGGGAAGCTGGCCAGGGCCAAGATCCCGCCTGACTGGGGATCGAGGGCGACGACCACGCCCTCGCGGCCCTCGAGGGCTTCCTCGGCCATAGCCTGGAGCCGGTAGTCGAGCGTCAGGAAGACGTCGCCGCCCTGGACGGGGTTCAGACGCGCCTTTTCGGAACGGACCCGGCCCAGGCTGTCGACGACTTCGATGATATTCCCATCCTTGCCCTTCAGAATTTCGTCGTACTCCCTTTCGACCCCGGTCTTGCCGACCATCCCCCCTGCCCGCGCGGCCCGGTCTGGTTCGGCCCGGATCTCCTCGGGGGTCCGTTCCTGGAGATAGCCGAGGACGTGCGCGGCCAAGGTCCTTTTGGGATAGAACCTCTGGGGTTCCGCGTCTACCACGAGCTCCGGGAACTCGAGCCGGCGGCTCTCGATAGGGGCGATGTCGACGGAACTCAGTCCGTCCTGGATGACGATCGGTTCGAACTGCTGAAGGTCTTTGTACTGCTCGATACGGCTGCGGAGGGTCTCCACGTCAACCTCGAGGAGGCGGCCGACCGCGACCAAGGACGATTCCATATCCTTGATGCTCTCGCGGATGAGGGAAACCTTGAAGGCGGCCCCGTTGTCGGCTAGGATCTCGCCTTTCCTGTCACGGATGAGCCCCCGCGGCGCGGCCAGCGCCCGCTGCCGGGTCCGGTTGGCCTCGGCCAGGCCAGAGAACTTCTTGTGATCCAGGATCTGGACCTTCCAGTAGTAGGACAGGGTCAGGAAGATCAGGGCGGAGACGACCCAAAAAACAGTGTTCGCCCGGCGGCGCACGAGCGATAGGTCTTCGTAGATTTTTTCCGGCGGCATCACGCGCCTCGAGAGCCCCGGGCCCGGAACCGGCGCTCGACGGCAAAGAGGGAACTCCCCAGGACCGCCGTGACCAGGGGCTGGAGCAGGATCAGCCCGCCGTGAAAGTTCAAGGATTCCCGTCGGACGACCGCCGTGGCGAGGACCCAGAGGATCATCTCCAGGACCGACATGACCAGCATGAACAGGCCGTTGCGGAAGAACGGCGCGACATCGATCCTCCGGGAGACAAAGCCCGCCCAGAAGCCGAGCAGGGTCTTGGTCAGACCCCCGACGCCAAAGACGCCCAGGGAGAAGGCGTCCTGGACCAGGCCGCACGCCGTCCCCAGGAAGGCCCCGAAGACCTCTCCCCGCCGGACCGAAAAGTAAAGGACGATGACGGAAAAGGCGTTGGGGACGACAATGAGCATCGGCCCGGCGCCGCCGGCCAGCGAATAGATGAGGACGGCGAGGAGCGTCGCCAGGAAGGCCCGGAGGACATCCGTCATGGCGGTTTCCCTCATTCTCCGCCCTTCGCCTTGGTGAGGACGGCGACGATGTCGATCGTATTGAACCGAAAAAACGGCACGACGGCGATCCTGCGGAAGATCGGCGAGAGATCGTCCTTCTCGAGGCTCCGGATGCTGCCCACGCGCAGGCCGGCCGGGTAGATCTTGTCGTAGCCGGTCGTCAGGAGCTCCTCGCCCAGTTGCCCACCGCTCACGCTGGCCAGGACGTAGCGAAGCTCGCAGAAGGCGCCCGACTTGCCGGTCACGGAACCCGTCAGCCCGTCGACTGCGGAGACGACGCTGACGCTGCTGTCCTTGTCGGTGATGAGCTGGACCATTGTCTCCTTCAAGCTCACCGGATCGATCGTCCGCCCGACGAGGTTGCCTAAACGGTCGCACACGGCCATGTCCTTGCCGATGCCGTCCAGGCTCCCCTTGTCGAGGATGATCATCTGGTAGGGGTTGGCGCTGTCGGCACCGATGACCCTGGCCGGGACGATCGTCCCCCGGAAGGCGGCCAGGCACTCCCGAACCTCGACCTCGGTCTGGAAGAGCCGGATGCGGGCCTCGAGAAAACGGACGTCCTGGTTGCGGAAGAAGATCTCTTTCTTGAGTTGCTGGTTCTCGCCCCGGACGCCGCGCAGGTCGAAGTAGTTCGTCCACAGGGACCCGAGGCCGCGGGCGGCCCCGGTGACGGCCCTCAGGACCGGAGAGTAAAGGAAGAAGATCGATCTCTCAAAAAAAGACTTCTCGGCCCCCAGCGGGATCTGGATAGAGATGAGGAGGATGTTAAAAGCCGCGAGTCCGGCCAGGATACGGACGCTTCGTCGATTTTCCCAGAGGGGCATGGAACCTCTCGAGCCGCCGCGGCCCCGACCTCAGATGAGCGAGATCTTCTTCAGCAGGTACAGGTCATCGAGCATCTTGCCGGCCCCGAGGACGACTGTCGTTAGGGGGTCATCGGTGATGAACACGGGCAGATGGGTCTCTTCGCGGATCCTCTTGTCCATATTCTTGAGGAGCGCCCCGCCGCCGGTCAGGATGATGCCCCGGACGATGATGTCCGCCGAGAGTTCGGGCGGCGTCCGCTCCAGGGCGATGCGGATGGCGTTGACGATGGCGGCCACGATCTCCTCGATGGCCTCGCGGATTTCCTGGTCGTCAACGACGATGGTCCTCGGGATCCCCTCCCTCAGGTCCCGGCCCTTGATCTCCATGGTCATCGGCTCGTCGAGGGGGTAGGCCGAGCCGATCTGCATCTTGACGATCTCGGCTGTCCGCTCGCCGATGAGCAGGCTGTACTTTTTCTTCAAGTAGTGGATGATGGCATCGTCCATCTCGTTGCCCGCGACGCGGATACTATGGTTGAAGACGATCCCGTCGAGGGAGATGACGGCGATGTCGGTCGTGCCGCCGCCGATGTCGACAATCATGTTCCCGGTCGGCTCGGAGATGGGAAGGCCCGCTCCGATCGCGGCCGACATGGGCTGTTCGATGAGGTAGACCTCCGAGGCCTTGGCCCGCATGGCGACGTCCTTGACGGCCCGGCGCTCGACCTGGGTGATCCCGGTCGGGATGCCGATGACGATCCTCGGCCGGAGCAGGAAACCGTGGTTGCCCATGGCCTTCTTGATGAAGTGGTCGAGCATCTTCTCGGCGATCTCGAAGTCGGCGATGACGCCGTCACGCATGGGTTTGATGGCTATGACGCTCGTCGGCGTCTTGCCGAGCATTTCTTTCGCCCGTGAACCGAAGGCCTCGACCTTGCCCGTCAACTCGTTGACGACGACGATCGAGGGCTCCTGGACGATGATGCCCTTGCCCTTGAGGAAGACCAGGGTGTTGACCGTCCCCAGGTCGATGGCAAGGTCGCAAAAAAATCTGTCTTTCAACCAGCTGACAATGCTCATCTTGCTTCTCTCCTCAACGAGGCCTTTTTAACATAATTCGCCGCCCGAAGCAAATCGAGGGGCCTCCGGCCGCCGCGGGCGTTTCTCAAGCCAGGCTTGACTTTGATTCCGGGTTTCAAATATACATTAGGAAACTTCGGAAAGGAGCCCGCGATGAGTCATCAATCCTACGTCCCCGAAAAAACGGACCAGAGGGAGTTCACCCTCCGGGCCATCCTCATCGGCCTCGTCCTTACGGTCATCCTCGGCGCGGCCAACGCCTACCTCGGCCTGCGGGCCGGCATGACCATCGCGGCCACCTATCCGGCGGCCGTCATCGGCATGGCCGTCCTGCGCATCATGAAGGGCTCCATTCTCGAGGAGAACATCGCCCGGACCATCGGCTCGATCGGCGAGTCGATCGCCGCCGGGGCCATCTTCACCATCCCGGCCTTCCTCATCTCCGGGGCCTGGCTGAAGTTCAACACGGTCGAAGCGTACCTCAAGTCCTCGGCCCTGATGTTCGTCGGAGGCCTCTTGGGCATCATGTTCGTCACCTTCCTCCGCCGGGTCATGGTCACCGACCCCGACCTCGTTTTCCCCGAGTCCGTCGCCGCCTCCGAGATCCACAAGGCCGGACAGAAAGGCAGCCAGGGCTCGAAGTTCCTGTTCCAGGCCATGGGCCTCGGAGCCCTCCTCTACTCGCTCGGCGTCGTCCAGATCTTCGCCGCCAGCAAGGATTTCATCATCAAGGTCGGCAAGCTCGGAACGAGCTTCGTCCGGCTGGGAGCGGCAAAAGACGCGGCCACGGTCGGCGCCGGCGGCACCGTGGCCGTCTCCGGGCCGGGCATCTTCCCCGCCTACATCGGCGTCGGCTACATCATCGGACCGCGCCTGGCCGCCCTCAACTTCGCCGGCGGAGTCCTGGCCTGGGGTCTGTTCGCGCCCCTGCTGATGTTCTTCCTCGGGCCCCAACTCATTGGCGCGTTCTACGGACCCGGTGTCGCTGCGGCCGACGTCAGCTGGCCCAGTATGGTCGAGAACGTCTGGAAGTTCATCATCCGGCCGATCGCCGTCGGCGGCATGCTCGTCGGCGCCGGTTTCACCCTTTACCGTATGCGGAAAAGCCTGGCCACGGGGATCAAGCGATCGCTCGGCGACGTCAAGAAGGCCGCCGGCCAAGCGGAGGCCACTTCCCGGCTTGAAAAAGACCTCAACATCAAGGTCGTGCTGGCCGGGCTGACGGCGACGTTCGTCCTCATGATCTTCGTCTACAAGATATTCGCCGGGGCCTGGCCGCCGGCCATTCTGGCGGCCGTGGTCATGGCCATCGCCGGGTTCTTCTTCGCCGCCGTGTCGGGGAACCTCGTCGGGACGATCGGCGCCTCGAACAATCCCATTTCAGGCTTGACCCTGTCGACGCTGATCATCGCCGCCCTGCTCATGGTCGTCGTCGGCGCCACCGGAATGAGCGGCGTCGCAGCCGTCCTCGGCGTCGCCGCCGTCGTCTGCGTCTCCTCGGCCGTCGCCGGCGAGATGCTCCAGGACCTCAAGGTGGGACATATCCTCGGCGGCACGCCCTGGAAGATGCAGGCCGGCAACATCCTCGGCATCCTCGTCGCTTCTCTCGTCATGTACTTCCCGCTGATGCTCCTCCACGGCGCCTTCACCTTCGGCAGCAAGGAACTGTCCGCGCCCCAAGCCGGCCTCATGGCCGCGCTGGCCAAGGGCATCGTCGGAGGCGAGATGGCCTGGCCCCTCGTCATCGTCGGCATGCTCATGGGCTTCGCCTTCATCCTCGTCCAGGTCAAGTCGCCGATGCTCGTCGCCGTCGGCATGTATCTGCCGCTCGAGACGACCTTCGCCATCTTCATCGGCGGCATGTTCAAGGGACTCGTCGACAAGGCCATGGCCAAGAGGAAATTCAACCCCGCCCAGACCGCCCGGGCGACCAACGTCGGCATCCTCCTCGCCGCCGGGCTGATTGCCGGAGAAGCATTGATGGGCCTCCTCAAGGCGGCCTGGAAATTCTTCTTCCTCCAGAACGTCATCCATTCCGATATTCCAACGCTCTTCAAGAACGGCAAGTACTTCGGCGTCGTCGATCTCTATGTCGGCGGCCTGGCCGTCCTCGTCCTCATCGGGCTTTATCTCGTCAAGGTGCCGCTCAAGAACGCCGGCGCCGCCGACGAACCGGCGCCGCCTTCGGCTATCATCTAAGAAGGAGGCCGCGAGGATACCCGGCACGCAATCCACTCATTACCGCTCCGGGTATTCTCACCGGCGGCCGCGGAGGGGGGCCTCGGGCATCGTCTTCGTTCGCTGCGGTGATTCTTTACGCCTTCCCGGTCCGGATTCGATGGGGGGAGTCCGCGTATCCGTCCCGGGATGGCTGAATCACCGCTTTATGCTTCCTCCGACGACACCCTCAGCCCCTTTTTCCCACGGCCTCCTCTATGAACACCCCTGCGCGATGTGGATTCCTGCCGGGCATCCCCGCGGCTCTCATTGAGATAGACCACCGCCGTGGCGGCATAAAAAACAATATGGATTTTGCCAGCACGGGCCATTTTCAGGTAAAATGAAGGCGGAAAGGAAACCATGGCTCTGCGTGAAATTCTCATCATCGGGCACCCGACCCTCGTCAAGAAGGCGGAGCCGGTCGACCGGGTCGACGAGGAGATCGTTCGGCTCGCCGGAGACATGGTCGAAACGCTGCACGCCGCCCCGGGCATCGGGCTGGCAGCGCCTCAGGTCGGCGTCAGCAAGCGGCTCATCGTCGTCGACCTCTCGGTCGGCGAGAACGAGGACGACCTGATCGTCCTCGTCAACCCGGAGATCTTCAGGAAAGAGGGCAAGGTCACCTGCGAGGAAGGCTGCCTGTCGGTCCCGGACATCCGCGAAAAAGTCGCCCGGCCCCACCGGGTGACCGTCAGCGGCCTTGACCTCGAGGGACAGCCGGTTGAAGTCGACGCCGAAGACCTGCTGGCCCGTGTCCTCTGCCACGAGGTCGACCATCTCGACGGGATCCTCTTCGTCGAGAAGCTCTCTCCCCTGAAGCGGAAGCTCATCCGGAAAAAACTAAAAAAAGACGCGGCGGCCCCCAAAAAAACATGAATATCGTCTTTTTCGGGAGCCCGGCGGCGGCCCTCCCATCTCTTGGCGCCCTCCTCGGGGCGGGGCATGACGTCGAGCTCGTCGTCACTCAGCCCGACAAGCCGGCGGGACGCGGCCGAAAGCTCTTGCCGTCGGCCGTCAAGTCCTTCGCCGTCGAGCAGGGCATCCCCGTGATCGAGCCGGCGAAGATCCGGACGGACGGATCGGCCCTTGAACGGGTCCGGTCGGCCGCGCCCGACGTCAACGTCGTCGTCGCTTACGGGCAGATCATTCCGAACGCCATCCATTATTTCCCCCTTTACCATTCCCTCAACGTTCACTTTTCCCTCCTCCCGAAATACCGCGGGGCGGCCCCCGTCCAATGGACGATCCTCAACGGCGACGCGGAATCCGGGGTGACTATCATCGAGCTCGACGACCGAATGGACGAGGGCGACATCCTGGCCGTAAAGCGCGTTCCCGTCGGTCCGCGCGAAACGGCCCGGGAGCTCGAAGACCGGCTGGCCGGACTGGGCGCGTCACTCCTCCTCGAGACGATCGAAAACATCGACGGCGTCAGCCGCATCGCTCAGGACCACAGCCTGGCCTCCCTGGCCCCCAAGATAGAGAAAGAGGTCGGCCGGATTCGCTGGGAGCACGCAGCCCCGGCCGTGGACCGGAGGGTTCGCTCCCTGGCCGACAGGCCCGGCGCTTACACCTTTTTCCGGGGCAAGAGGCTTAATGTCCTTCGCGGCCGCCCCCTCGAAGCGAGGCAAGCTGCGGGCGAACCGGGGAGGATCATCGCCGTCGGGAAAGCCGGGATCACGGTCGCCTGCGGCGGCGAAACGGCCTTCCTCGTTGAGGAACTCCAGCCGGAGGGCAAAGGCCCGATGGCAGCCCATGTCTTTTCCCTGGGGACAAGGATCGACCCCGACGATTCCTTGGGGTCGGGGCAGCCGGCGGCGGGCTATTCTTCGAGGAGATAAAACCTGGGATCGACACGCTTGCCGTCCCGCCAGACTTCGTAATGGACATGGGGGCCGACGGCCTTCCCCGTCTGGCCGATGTAGCCGATAATGTCCCGCCTTTTCACCCTTTGCCCCGCCTTCACAGCGAAGTTGCTCATGTGGCCGTAGACGGTCGTGAAGCCGTTGCCGTGGCTGATGGTGACGTTCTTCCCCAGGTACTTGTCCGTCTGGACATTGATGACGATGCCGTCGGCCGTGGCCATGATGGGGTTGCCGACGTTGGTCGAAATGTCGATCCCGTAGTGCATCGTCCACTCCCCCGTGAAGGGATCGTTCCTGTGGCCGTAAACCGAGGCCAGCCAGCCCACGGCGGGCACGATGGACGGCGTCGAAGCCAGGCGGAGGCTGTCGCTCTCGAAGAAATTGAGCAGGCTGTTGAGGTTGCTCTCGATGCTCAAGGCCTTCTGGCTCATGTTCTGGATCATCCCCTGGGAAAGCGTCTGGGGGCCGCTCGGGACGGGCGCCAGTTCGGGCTCGGGTTCCTCGCCCTTCCCCGGGTCGCCGCCGCCGATCCCGGCCGGGGCGGTCAGGACGTCGGGCGACTTCAGCCCGGCCATAACGTTGAGCTTCTTGGTATAGCTTTCGAAGTGAGAGATGGTCGCCTGGAGCTCGCCGATGGATTTCTCGTAGTTGGCGATCGTCGTCTTCTGTTTGGCCGTTTCCGCCCGGAGGGCCTTGTATTTACCGCGGATGACGCTCATACGGACGTAATCGACGAGCATGGCCGCGAAGGCCAAGCCGAGTACTGCGCCGGCCACGGCCAGGATCTTCAGGGCCCGCTGGGAAAAAGACAGGGTTCTGGTGCTGGTTTTCGTGTGCGGGACGAAGATGACAGACAGGTGATTTTTAGCCATTGTTTTACCCTTTATTACCACATCAGAACAATAAGTGTCAAGCCCTTTTTAGGGGGAAATTACCCTCCCCCCAATTGGCTAGCCAAAATTCGCTACCCGCCGCAGAGGACGGACCCGCCGTTGACGTCCAGGATCTCTCCGGTGACATGCCGGGCCAGGTCCGAGGCCAGAAACAGGATCGGCCCCGCAATGTCTTCGGCCGGGGGGATCCGCTTCAGGGGGATGGTCTGGCGGACCTTTTCCTTGAAGCCGGGCTCGCTGAAGGAGGGAGCGCTCATGTCCGTGTCCACCCAGCCCGGGGCCACGGCGTTGACCCGAATGCCGAACGGGGCCAGCTCGACGGCCAGGGACTTGGTCAGGGCATGGAGGGCACCCTTGCTCGCCGCGTAATGGGAATGGAACGCCTCTCCCCTGACGCCGGCCGTGGAGGTGACGTTGATGATCGAGCCCCGCCCGTGCTCTTTCATGGCCGGGACGACCGCATTCGTAGCGTAGAAGACCCCATCCACGTTGATCCCGATCGTTTCCCGGTAGACGGCCTCGTCCATCCGGCCCATCTCGAGATAAGTCCAGACGCCGGCGTTGTTGACCAGGGTGTCGAGCTCCCCCCATTTGGCCAGGACGTCTCCGACCATCCTGTCCACGTCGGCCCGAGAAGCGATCTCCGCCTTGTAGACGAGACACCGGCGGCCGAGCTTTTCCACGCTCTCTAATACCTTCTCGGCCGCCTTTTGGTTGCTGACATAGTTCAAGGCGACGTCGGCGCCCGCCTGGGCGAAGAGGAGCGCCGTCGCCCGGCCGATGCCCCGCGACCCGCCTGTCACCAGAACCTTGCGGCCGTCGAGCCGGATCATCGGACGTATCCCAGGCTGAAGTCGCCCATCTTGTGGAATTCGAGGGTGCGGTAGATCTCGTCGGCCTTGGGCAGGACTTTTTCTCTCATGACGGCCATGTAGTCATCGACCTTGGGGATCTTACCCTTAAGGGCGGTCAGGGCCGCGAGCTCCGCCGAGCCCAGGTAGACGCGGGTATTATCGCCCAGCCGGTGGTCGAAATTCCGGGTCGACGTGGCGAAGACGGTCGTCCCTGCGCCGACCCGGGCCTGGTTGCCCATGCACAGCGAACAGCCGGGCATTTCGATCCGGCCGCCGAGAGCGGCGAAGATGGCGTAATACCCTTCGCGCATGAGCTGGGCGGCGTCCATCTTGGTCGGCGGCGTGATCCAGACCCTGGCCGGGGGAATTCCGGCCTTGTCGAGGATGCGGCCGGCGGCGCGGAACTGCCCGATGTTGGTCATGCACGAGCCGATGAAGACCTCCTGGACCGGGTCGCCGGCGATGGCCGAGAGCGGCCTGACGTCGTCGGGGTCGTTGGGGCAGGCGACCAGGGGCTCTGTGATGTCCGCCAGGTCGATCTCGAGGACGGCCTTGTATTCGGAGTGCGCGTCCCTCTTGAGGAGGACGGGGTTCTTCAGCCATTCGCGGCAGGCGGCGCTCCTCTTGCGGAGCGTATCGGCGCTCTCGTAGCCTTCCTCGATCATCTTCTCCATGAGGGCGATGTCGCTCTTGAGGTATTCGGCGACGCGCTCCTCCTTGAGGGAGATCACGGCGGCTGCGGCCGACCGCTCCGCTGAGGCGTCGGTCAGCTCGTAGGCCTGGTCCACGGTCAGGTCCTCGAGTCCCTCCATTTCCAGGACGCAGCCGTTGAAGATGTTCTTTTTGTTCTTCTTTTCGACCGTCAGCAGTCCTTTCTTGACGGCGAAGTACGGGATGGCGTTGACGGCGTCGCGCCGGGTGATGCCCGGGTTCATCTTCCCCGTGAACCGGACGAGGACGGATTCCGGCATGTCGAGAGGCATGAAGCCGAGCGCCCCGGCGAAGGCGACGAGCCCCGAGCCGGCCGGGAAGCTGATGCCGATGGGGAAGCGCGTGTGGGAGTCGCCGCCCGTGCCCACGGTGTCGGGCAGGATGAGCCGGTTCAGCCAGGAATGGATGACGCCGTCGCCGGGCTTGAGGGAGACGCCCTTGCGGGCGACCATGAAGGGGGGGAGCGTCATATGCATCTTGGCGTCGGTCGGCTTCGGATAGGCGGCCGTGTGGCAGAACGACTGCATGAAGAGGTCGGCCTGGAATTCGAGGCAGGCCAGTTCCTTGAGCTCATCGGCAGTCATTGGCCCGGTTGTGTCCTGGGAGCCGACCGTGGTCATGCGCGGCTCGCAGGCGGTGCCCGGCAGGATGCCGGCGACGCCGCAGGCCCGGCCGACGATCTTCTGGGCCAGCGTGTAGCCTTGCTTCGGCTTGGGCTTGGGATTCTCGATGGCGGTAAAGAACTCCGCTTCACCGAGCCCGAGCGCCTTGCGGGCCTTGGCCGTGAGCTGGCGGCCGATGATAAGGGTCAGGCGGCCGCCGGCCCGGAATTCGTCCTTGAGGGTGGGGGGCTTCGTCTCGAGCTTCGAGATCTCTTCGCCGCCCGCGCCGAGGATGACCCCGGCCTTGAAGTCGAGGGTAATGACGTCCCCCGTTTTCATTCGGGTCACGTCGGCAAC
>Ga0315277_10002732_pt1 | contig 24326 bp, 23 predicted proteins | sample YL17G05_15_MG_FD_203695 | JGI IMG/M metagenome (GOLD analysis project Ga0315277, IMG submission 203695) | Sediment microbial communities from Yellowstone Lake, YNP, Wyoming, USA - YL17G05_15 | ecosystem: Environmental > Aquatic > Freshwater > Lake > Sediment | place: USA: Wyoming | collected... | reverse complement strand
GGCTGCGGCCCGCAGGCCCGCTGGCTTTGTTGCTCGCTCCTCACATACCACCTCGGGTATAGCTCGTCGCTCGCGTCTCGCCAGCGGGCCTGGGGGCCAGCAGCAAAATGCCAAGTAATTCTTGCGCAAGCCCTAAGCGGGCGAGGCTCGAGAGCCGCGCAGTGCGAGTCGGACTATGCAGGCGACCGCCTGCCTGAGTTTATCCGTCATTCCCAAATGGATTACTATCGCGCGCTCAGCGAGCGTTCTGATCTTCTTTCTATTATCAGTAAGTCCAGCCGGGCTCTAATGCCGCACATCGGTGGTTGCTCCCGCCGTGACCCAGACCTCTGCTCAGGATATCTGATGCTATTGTTTGTGGCAGCAAAATACTATAATCATGGGCGATGCCTCAGATCGGACGTTATCAAATTCAAGGTGAACTCGGTCGGGGCGCTATGGGTCTCGTCTATGCGGCGTCCGACCCTCTGATCGGCCGCCAGGTCGCAATAAAAATCATCCACATGAGCGAGTTGAAGGATAGCGAGAGCCGCGAGGATCTGCGCCAGCGCCTGTATCGGGAAGCTCGGATGGCAGGAATCCTTTCCCATCCCGGCATCGTAACCATCCATGATATCGGTGAACAGGAAGGCGAAGCCTTTATCGTCATGGAGCTTGTCAACGGAACCACCTTGGAATCTATCCTCTCTTCCAAGATTCCACAGCACACAGGGTTCCTTCTTGCCGTCATTGAAAAGGCGGCTGAGGCACTCGATTACGCACACTGCAAGGGAGTGGTCCACAGGGACATCAAGCCGTCGAACATAATGGTCGGCCAGGATGGGACTGTGAAAATAGCCGATTTTGGAATTGCCAAAGTATCCGCCTCCACAAAGATGACCCAAACGGGACTGGTTCTGGGCACTCCCAACTACATGTCGCCTGAACAGGCCCAAGCCTTTCCTCTGGACTGCCGCACCGATCAGTTCTCCCTCGGGGTAGTGGCTTTCCAGATACTGACCGGCGAATTACCGTTTCGGGGGCCTACATTGACTGCTGTGCTCGCCAAGATCCTGTGGTCGGAGCCTCACTTCGAAAACGCCAACTTGGATCCGCAGGTCCAGTCGGTTCTTCTTAAAGCGCTGGCCAAAAAACCGAAGGATCGCTATGCCAGTTGCGCGGAGTTCGCCAGTGAACTGGCAAGAGCGTATCTGGTAAACCGCCCGGAAGTGTTTGCACCTCCTGAAGTGCAGGGTAAGCCTCTGATACAAGCTTCGGATGCTATCCCCTCTCATTCTGTGGAAGGAGTGACGCCCCAAGAAGCGGAGGAGGTGAAGCTCGAGACCTCGGACATTGTCACGCCTCTTTCATCGCCGCAAGAAAGGATGGAGCCTGAAGAATCAGCTTCCGTCAGCAGTCGGCCAACAGTTGAAGCCGGCCCGCCGCTGATTATGGGGAAGCCAGAGCGCCGGCCAAACCGAATCGGTCTGGCGATAGGAATCGCAGCCGTGTCACTCATTCTGGTTTTGTCGGTAATCCTCCGGAGGTACTTCTCCTCCGTTCCACATGTTGCGAGCGTCCAGACTGCCGCGACACCCGCCGTCACAGCGACGCCGCTCGCCCCGGCAAACCAGCCCCCCTCTGCGCCCAGGAGCATGCCCGGACCGGAGTCAGGCCAGCCGAGTGCGGCCGCAACCAAACCGGCACCAGCAGAAAAGGTCATACCCGAGGCAACTGAACGCCGCACCAGCCAGGGCGGGCAGCCTTCTGCCACCAAGGCCAAGAAAGCGACGGAAGTAGGGTTGTTGAACGGAGCCATCACTTGGTCCGACCGGCTTCAGAAGAATAGCATTCTTGTGATTCAGGGTGATAAGGCCTCCATCGGCTCCGTGACCGGCCAGTTGCCGGGCGTTCCGGTGGAAATCGACGTAAACCCTCCGACGCTCGAGATACGCCAGCGTCCGAGCCCCGAGAATAACTGGAAGCAAATCATGCTTTACAGCGGCAACCAGAGGCACACTTCCATCACCATTCGGTGGATAGCCTCCAAATAGATCTGTTCTGGAAGCGCGCTCTGGTTTGGACTCGACGGTGATCTGCTGCCTGCCTGCGTCACTCTTGAGAAGGATCTGCCTCTTTCCCCGCCGCTTTCGCACGCAGATCTTATCTTAAATGTCAACTAATTTGTGTGGACATCCTGACTGGCGCTGTGATAGATGTTCTGCCGCTGAGCGCGTCGCACCTCACCGGCGGAAGAATCCAAATGTTCTGCTGAGAGCAATCGTATTCCAGACCTCTGTCGCAGCCGGCAACAAGCGGAAACATAGCCTCAGCTCCGTGTGAGACAGATTCTGCAGGATGCTTTTAAAGCTAACGCGCGCCTGGCAACTGGCCGGTTGAGGCAACGAATAATGGATCAGCCGATTCACATTCATCGGCCCACCTTAACCGCTTAGCGCATCATTTCTCAAGAGTAAGGACAGTACCATCCACAATGCATATTACTTGAAGGAGAACTGGGATGAAATCGCACGGACTGACTTATCTTGGCTTGTTCATCCTCCTGGCCGGCGGCATTACTTTGCACGCAGCTGAAGCCAAAAAGCGGGTCGCGCTGATGGACTTCGACTTTGGGACCGTCCAGCATTGGTGGTCGGGAAACTGGGACATCGGCAAAGGCATCGCCGACCTGGTTGTCACCAACCTTGTAAAGGATGGCACTTTTTCGGTCATCGAACGCAAGAAGCTGGACACCATCCTGCAGGAACAGAACTTTTCAAACTCCGACCGATCAAATCCAACCAGCGCTGCTAAGATCGGGAAGGTGCTTGGTGTCAACGGCATCGTGGTAGGATCGATCACGCAGTTTGGCCTGGAAGACAAATCCATGAAAGTAGGGGGCGTCGGCGGATCCTGGGGGAGAATGGCGGGTGGTGTCTTAGGAAAGAAGGAAGGGAAGGCCACTGTTGTGATTGATGCCCGTATCGTCGACGTAAACACCGGTGAGATTCTCGCGGTCGCATCCGGAAAAGGCACGTCGAAGCGGTCCGGGTTGCTGCTCGGTGGCGGCGGTGCCGGAGGCGGCGGCTTTGGCGCCGGTGGAATTGACATGGGAAGCAGCAATTTCCAGGACACCATACTCGGCGAAGCAACGCGTGCTGCCGCTGACGATCTAACCGCACAGCTCGTGGCCCAGGCAGGCAAAATTGAGGCAACCAGGGTCACTATCGACGGGATGATTGCAGACGCTACCGGCGGTACTATCGTCATCAATGTCGGCAAAGCAGCCGGCGTTTCGGTGGGGATGAAGCTGGCTGTAGAACGCGTCAGCCGTGAGGTAAAAGATCCTGCCACAGGCAAGGTTTTGCGCAAGATCACCAGCCCGGTTGGCGAGATCGAAGTGACCGAGGTGGACGAGGGTTCCGCAGTAGCAAAGATCCTTTCCGGTTCGCAATTCAAGGTGGGGGATCTGGTCAAGAGCAAGTAGGGATGCACAGTCGATACGTCATCGCACTGATGAACTACGATATTATGCGACTTGAACTTCGCCCAGGAAGTGGACAAAGGGAAAGACCGCCAGGCTTCTGGCTAAGCGTTCATCCGCCGTGACGAATGTCGCCGCAGCCGTCTGAGCCAGAGCCACAAAGGCACCGTCATAAACAGTGATGCCGCAGTTTCGCGAAGTCTCGATTGCTTGGCGCATCACCGGCTCATCCGGAGGCGAAATCCGCAACTCCATTTCAAATAGACTCCGCACGGCCTCTTGCACTTGGGTGGCGCTCAAATCGTTCTTGTAGCGCAGAACATTGGTCAATTCGTAGATCAGCAGGGAGGGGACGGAGATAGCGGCCTCGCCGGCCAGATAAGCGTCACGCAGAATCAGCGCTTGCCGAGCCAGAATCTCGCCCTGACGGAACCATTTGATAACAACCGAAGTATCCAGAACAACGTGGCCATGCTCAAATGGAATAGCGTTCACTTGCGAGCCTCGCGCCATTGCCGCACTTCGACAGTGCTATCCTGACCGATGCCAGGAGCCAATCGGGCGAGAGAATCCTGAGCGGCTACAGCCCGCCTGACCTGGGGCAGATAACCGGGTTTTTGCAAACTCGGACGCATTTGGATATAAAGGCGAATGGCTTCACGCACCAACTCACTCCGACTGCGATGCTCTTGACAGGCAATGCGATCAACCTCATGCAAAAACTCATCAGGGAAAGAAATCATAACTTTGGTTGTCATCGGCTACACTCCTGATATAGCTATTTTATAGCTAACTGCAATACAATCTCAATCCTTTCTTCTGCCAAATGCCCTCCCAGAGCCCTAAAAAAACAAAAAATAACTTGCAATGCAATAGTGTTTGTAATACAAAGTGGTTGCTATCACAAGGAGGATTGCATCATGAACCATCTAGACAACGTGTCACATGAATCACTCCCGTCAGACAAAATCCGGAAGATCCCCAATTGGACCCGTTCATACGCCCAGAATCGCACGCTTCCTCTTCTGGTGCTTCTTGCGGTTTATCTCCTCGTTTGTTACGGGACGGGCCACTTCGCGCAGCTAACCGGCGAGGCGTACCGCGCAGGACAAATGCTCGCGTTTAGCCTGCGGCTGGCGGCGCTCGTTATCTGCTGCGGCGCCATTGTGGCGCTTGCCGTGCCAAAGGTCACGAAAAGACTCCAGCGACGGCTGATGGAATTGTGTTACGGCAACGAGGGGAAGGCCATGATCGTGTCCTCGCCGAGCTCACCACGTTGGAGGTGGTCGGTCTGTTTTTTCTTCCTCCTCTTCGCTGTCGGCATACCAGCACAGGTCCTTATCGGATCACGTATAGCAGAAGCGTATCAACAACCCGTTTCGGCCTTGTATTTCGTTCCATTCATGGTTGTCCTCGGACTCGCGATGCGGCCCAGGGTTGGTCTTCTGAATCTGATTTGGCCCTTCCTGTACGGCCTGCATGCCGTTCTGATTCTGGCTGGTGCACCGATCCTGTTTGGCGGGAAATGGTCCGACCTGAACATAGGGCTGCCAATCTTCGGTTACGGCGTCCTGAGTGCACTGATTGGTCATGCCTATAATCGCTACTCTCTGTGGCGGCTCAGACGATTAGGAGCTGCCGGCAGCGAGAAAGAAGCCGGCCGCTCTTCGAGGCAGCTATGAATGAACTAGACCGTACCATCCATGAGCCGGCGCGGCTGCGCATCTTGATGATTCTTTCCGGCGTTGACCTCGCGGACTTCAATTTCCTGCTTTCTGCGCTGGGACTAACCAGCGGCAATCTTTCATCCCACCTCGACCGTTTGGAGAAGTCGGGCTATATCGAAATTCGCAAGAGCTTCGAAGGCAAGACTCCCAAGACGGAGTGTCGGTTGTCGAGCGCCGGACGCGACGCCCTGGCGGATTATTGGCAAACAATAGATGAGATTCGCTCGCTGCCTGCTATGCATGAGCAGAAAGGGTGAGGCATATGAAGGGCTTCATAATTCGCGGGTTCATGGCTATAGGAATACTTGCTCTGGTCTTGCTGTTCGCGGCAGCCGTCACGGACTCGTTAATGGCCCAGCAGCACGCCTCGTTCGCCTATGCTGCCGCGAAGGGCGCTCTCATCGTGCTGGCGTGTGTCCTTGCGAGTTGGCCCGGCCTTTTTATGCTCTTCTGACGAGATTCGGGCACAGGCCAGAATGGCATTTAACCGCGCTTCCTGGCTTCTCGCCTGGCCCAGTCGAGGCCGCGCTCCGCTGCGGCAACCTCTACGAGCTTCGAAATCTGCATCTGTTGACGGCCATACACGATGCTCTTCACGCGGGCGCTGCTACTCCGTCCCGAAGGCATAATCCATTGGGATTGAATGCAGAGCCCGGCAGTAGTAGGCTCGGCACGAAATTGCTCAATCTACCTCAAGATTTCGCGCGCCAGGTTTTGGTACTAGCGCGATTGTTATCGTCAGCTCTTCGCTTACCACGGAGGTGCGTTTATGGACCGAAGACAATTCTTCGAGAACCTGCTTGGAGGGACTGCCTTATCGTTGTATGCCCTCAGAGATTTGAACGGCGCCATATACAAAAGCATCCATTCGCTGAACGACGCGTACCAGCAAGTGCCATCTCCTGATGGCGTCTACTGGGAATCCATCAAAAAGCACTACCTGATGGAAGACAACCTCATCATGATGAACAACGGGACAGTCGGGCCGATTCCTGAACCCGTCTACAACACGACGATGGAGTACTTTAAGATTCAGATGACGTCTCCCTCGGACTTGTACACGTACTTTCCCACCAAGGTAGAGGATGTCCGATTCAAGCTCGCCAACTTCGTCAACGTATCGCCCGACGAGGTCGCGATCCTCAGGAATACTACGGAGGGAATAAACTTCGTCGCCGGTGGCCTGGACCTCAAGGAAGGGGATGAGGTCCTTCTCTCGAACCTCGAACATCCGAGCATGATCAATCCGTGGCGGCTGAAGGCGAAGCGGTATGGAATAAAAATCACTGAGGTCCCACTGGGCGTACCACCCCGCAGCGTTGAAGAGATCGTCGATGCATTCAGGAAAGCCCTCACGCCACGGGTCAAGGTCATAGCGGTGGCCCACACTATTTTCATAACCGGTCTTATTACTCCGATAAAAGAACTGAGCGATCTGGCGCACAAGAACGGGCTGCTAATCCTTGCTGACAGCGCTCACGGCATCGGGATGCTCGACCTCAAACTGAAAGATTGGGGCGTTGACTTCTATGCTTCGAGCCCATACAAGTGGCTTGGAGCCCCTCCCGGAGTCGGCCTTCTCTATGTCCGCAAGGAAGTGCAGGACAAGCTGTGGCCCACAATCGCCGCGGGCGGCTGGGACACCTACAAAAACGCCCGACGCTTTGAGACCCTTAGTCAGCGCGCCGACGCGCTGATCATGGGACTCGGAGAAGCCATCGACTTCCAAAATGTCATCGGGAAGGCGCGCATCGAACGGCGAGTCAAGACGCTCGCAAGCTATCTCAAGAACAGCCTTCGGGAGATTCCCGGCCTCAAGCTGCACACCAATGACGATCCCTACTTGAGCGCAGGTCTGACCGCATTCTCCATCAAGGGCGTGAACCCGGAGGATGTTGTGAACTACGTGAGGGAAAAGTACAACATAGTCGTACGAACAATTGGAAGTGCGGACCGTGGAACTCTCGCCGTACGCGTCTCAACCCACATCTTCGTCTCAATGAAGGACATTGATCTTCTGGTGCGGGGCGTAAAAGAGGTGGCGGGGAACGTAGGCGCATAGGAGCGGCACGCGTCCTCAACGGTGAACAAGGGATCTGGCCCTGAAAATTCAATTTTGAGAATTCAAAACCTGGATTTTCTACAATGGGGCTGTGTATTTGATTCCAGTAAGGACCGCCTGAACGGTCCGGTCTGAGCCAGATGAGCCTTTGCGAATCTTCGCGCCTTTGCGCCTTTGTGGTGGGGTTATGAAAAACCACCGCAAAGGCTCAAAGACGCCAAGAATCGCCAAGGATTCCTTTCAGCCCAGGTTGGGGTCGTAACATCGCTAGTTATTGGAGTCATGTGCATATCCCCATTTTCGAAAACAGCGGTGACCCAAGTCATCAGCAAAGGAGTCATATCATGCCACGCACCTGCATCAGCGGCCTGCTGTTTGTGATTGTCTGTCTCGGCACAACCTTCTCCCAGGAAACCAAAAGCTTCAAAGTCGGAACTGCAGCCGCCTTGCCCGGCCAGAAGGCCAACGGAGCCATCGAGGTTCCGCCGGGAAGTGATCCCGGTACACGCATCCCGGTGGCCGTGTTTCGAGGCGCGAAGCCCGGTCCAGTGCTCGCACTCGTCGCGGGAGCGCATGGTACCGAGTACACCTCAATCATTGCGCTTGAGAAGCTGATCGCCCTGCTTGATCCGGCACAGCTCTCGGGTACGGTCATCATCGTTCCTCTGGTCAATGTCGCCTCGTTCGAGCAGAAAGTGCCTCACGTCAACCCGGTCGACGGCAAGAGCATGAACCGGATGTATCCCGGCAACATGAACGGCACTCAGACCGAGCGTGCTTCGTACCTGATCACAAAGGAAGTCGTGGAGCCCTGCGATCACCTGATCGACCTGCACGGCGGCGATCTGGACGAAAGCCTGCGGCCTTACAGCTACTGGACGAAGACAGGGAACGACAAACAAGACCGGATCTCCCGCGAGATGGTCCTCGCATTCGGGCTTGACCACATCATCATTTCCACCGACAGACCCACCGACCCCAGCGCCTCGCGATATCTGGAAAACACGGCCACAACCCGCGGGAAGCCATCGATTACAGTGGAGGCAGGATATGCCGGGACGGTCGATTCCGAGGATCTAAACCTGCTGGTGCAGGGATGCCTTCGGGTCATGCGCTACCTGAAGATGTTCCCGGGCAACGCGCCGGCCATTGAACACCCGGTCTGGATCGAGAAGATCTCGACGCTGCTGAGTGAGCAAAGCGGAATCTTCTACCCGCTGGTCAAGCGCGGGAGCTACGTTCAGGAAGGTATGAAGATCGGGTTTGTCACCGACTACCTCGACCGGACGATCTTCGAAGCCCGCGCTCCCGCGTCGGGGGTGGTCCTGTTCATCCGCGCCGTCCCCTCGCTGACCAAGGGCGAAACCGTCGCGAACATCGGAGTGGTCGCACACTAGGCTCGAGCGCGGCGCTCAAACGAAGAAGCACAGTGCTTGTGCGGCGTTCATCACGAGCAACTTCGTCGCGCCGATCTGGTGCTGAGACCGATACGCGGGCCGGTTGATCAGCGCTGCCACAAATTCAGTCGCCTCTCTTCGCCTGCCAGGAACGGTTCCGGAAAGCCGCCAAACCGAAGCAAGGCGTTCAAGACAGCCTGATCTTGTTTTCGGTGCCGGCCGCCACCCTCCAGGATCTCTGCGCGGATTTGGTCCGGCGGCAGCAAGGGGTATCGGCCGATCTCCGCCAGCGTGAAAGGATGCAGCCTGAAATGATAGTAGCGGCCCATAAGGCTGTCGCTCCCTTTTCGATACACACTCAGCCTGGCGCTGCCCGTGACGAGGATATCGGCAGGCTGATCCAGGGTGTCGTAAACGCCTTTCAACGACTGTTTCCATTTCCTTGCCTTGTGAATCTCATCGAGCACGATCAGAGGAGCAGCCTGGCGGGAATCGCCGCCGCTGATCTGCGGAAGAACGGATCTTGGAGATTTGGTCCAGAGGCGGCGGAATTCGGTCTCATCCCAGTTGTAGTAAGTTCCCGCGCCCCGGTCTTTCAGCAACATCTTCCCGAGTGTAGTTTTGCCGCACTGGCGCGGCCCGGAGACGAAAGCCATCTTCCGGTGTGCAAAGGGGAGGTTCTCCAGAGCGTCTTCGACATACCTGCGCAGCATGCGACCATACTGCGGGCACATCGCACTTTGGCCAGCAGAAGCAGATGACCCTGGCTTGAGATAAAAACGCTACAGGCCACGCGCCGCTGAATGCTACGCCGTGGGACTGGGACATATCCCGAATGGCGGGATTCAGATGTATCGGACAAGCAAATACAATACCGACGGCTGCCAGGCACGATGCGTACTATTGAGAGGGTTTAGGGCAGGACCCTGGCGAGCGACATCAGAATCACTTTCAATATCACAGGCGTGCTAAGTACTAAAAACGCAGTGACAAATGAGATCCATCCGAACGCCCACAGGGCAGTTCTAATTGTGGAACTAATTTTGACTAACACGTTTTTCACCATGGCCACGCCTCCTTGTTGTTTGTTGTTGATATCAACAATAGGCTCGCCATGGCTCCCCTGCTCCACACAGCGTCGTGCCCTAAGCCCTCTCATCCGTAGCTTGGGTTACATAGGTGGCTTAGGATAACTCAAAAAGTCTTCGAATCACATTCAAATAGAGTGTATTGCGGAGCCGCTGTACAGTAGAGAACCTGCTCCAAGGAGACACATTGATGGAACGATGACTAAGGGCGCGAGGTGCAATCTCGATATGATGCCACGTCGACAGTTCCTGATGGGATGCCTGGCTGCGGCGGCTACAGGATCCGTGGCCATCCCATTGCCAAAGCGCGAACTGCGATGCCGCCCGGTGATATCAGGCCCCATGTGGTGGTATAGCCAGTCAGAGTCCGCTTTATGGGACGTCTCACGCTGGCGGGATGAACTAGACCAGCAGAGCAGGATCGGCTTCAACCTGCTCTGGCTGGTTAACGTGGCGGGCACCCTGACGGCGGAGAAGGATATTAGAGCTCTCTCCGAACTGTTGGACCTTTGCGCGCAGCGCAGAGTGCAAGTGATTTTGGACACAGGTTCATCCAGCAAATGGTATGGCACCTTAGACCTGGACAAGGAACTTGCGATCTGCTCGAAGAACATCATCCGGATCGGCGATCGCCTCCGCGGGCATCCTGCATTCTGGGGCTGGTATATTCCGCACGAGATCTTCATGTTTTGGGGGGAGGCCGCCTCGTACATCGAAAGCATCTACTCTGGCCTCGTGGATCGGTGCAAGAAGGCCGCCGACCTGCCGGTGGCCATCTCCCCATTTTTCATCCTGGATCGAGACAGAGTGTTTGGCGATTTCCGCTACAGCGAACCGGATGAATATCGGCAGTTCTGGGAGAGACTGATCCGGAGGAGCAGGGTTGACGTCGTAATGCTGCAGGACAGCGGCGAGCACTTCTCCTATGTCACCAACGCCATGCGGCGTCCATTCTTGGCTGCAATGCACGACGCCTGCGCCGGCGCAAAGGCGATATTCTGGGGCAACGTCGAGACGGCGGAGTTCGAGTGCCCGAGCAAGGAGGAGTTCGTCCGGCGCTACGGGAAGATGCATCCCTCCAAGGTCAAAGGCGCTCACTGGCGGCCGGTGCCTATCCGGCGACTGCGTGAAAAGCTCGACCTTGCCGCGGAGTACTGCGAGAAAATTGTCACTTGGGGCTACTGGGAGCACTGCAGGCCATCGCTGGGAAAGGCAGCCAGGCAGTGGTACCGGGATTACAGGGCCTACTATGACAGTGCCGGATTCATGTAACTCTGTGTGGGCTAAACCAAGGTGTCCCGCAAAGGGGGACGCACTCCAGAGAACCCCTCATGTTGATTCTCATGCTCGGTGGTGCACGCACGGGAGTTGCTCATGCAGCGGTGCTGCGCCACTGCGCATGAAAATCACCAATGGATATTAAGACGGAGCGATAACCGCGACCTTGTTGCCCCATAAGCAGGCCTTCAGAGCCGCGACCGAAGGGAGCGGGGTCACACAGCGTTAGGGCCAGACTTCTCTCCTATCAAAGTTTTTCTGATCTGCATTTGAAAAACCATCGAATCATGTCGTGGCAGTCCGCTCGCTACGCTCGCGGCTTTTAGGCAGGGCACTTACCGGTATTAGTTCTGGTAGAAGACCAGTGTCCGGGCCGGAATCGACGACGCGTCAATCCCGTCGCCGCTCACGATGCTCCCGTCGGGCAGGCGATAGAAGGTCGAGGGATAGTTCCACTTGATCCCGGCGATGCTCGATGGAGGCCGCCGCGCCCTAACGTAACCGCCGTAGACGTACCCCACGAGTGCGCGGGTCCCGGAGGGGGGATGCTCCAGGAGTCGGCGCATCGGCCGCCGCCGGAGTTCGTCACCCGTCCGGATCAGGCCGTCGGGGAAGAAGTAGATTGTGGTGCGGCTAGCGTAGTCTTCACCTGCCAGGTCGCGCGCTGTACTGCCGTCCTTCGGGATCTCGAGGAATCCCTCGAAGCCCTGGGTGTCCTCGCCTTCGCTCATCTGGACCCGCGTCCCCGCCCGGATTTGGCTCCAGTCGGTGATCTCGTTGCCACGAAGCTTGCGGCCATCGGGGAGAGCGTAGATCGTTCCTTTATCGTTGTACCGCTCGCGGGCGATCTGCCAGGCGGAGAAGTCTTTCGTAATCACGTCTGACTCGGCGGGAGCTGCGACTACCACCTGCGCCGCGGCGGCCGTCTCGCCGGGTCGTGGCCGTACGGCCGGTGCTCTGGCGAACAGGAAGCGGTAGAGCTCAGGGTCGCCGACCCTGAGGCGTCCCGCTTCGACGTCGACGTCGCGGTCCGGCTTAGCGTCGAGCCCCAGGCGTGCCCGGACGTCGGAACGGGCGAAGATCATGCCGCAGCGCTTCCGTCCCCGGTGGTTGTCGTGGTGGAAGCGGTTCGGGCGCCCGTAGGCGACCATCGAGTGGGTCAAGATATTCCGGTCGGAGATGAGGTACAGATTTTTCAGCTGGCGCAGCAACTCCCGCAGGGCGGCATACTGCGGCCCGGCTATGTCCTGGTCGTAATGCCCGACAACCTCAATCCCGATGGAGTAGTTGTCGATGACGCTGTGCCCCTGCCACATGCTCCGCCCGGCGTGCGTGGCAATCCTGTCCCTGTCGATGATACGGTAGACCTTGCCGGCGGTGCCGATGAAGTAGTGGGCTTCGCCCAACCGCTGGACCTTGCGGAGCGAGCTGGCCTCTTTCCCTTCTGTAGTGTGGAGGACGATGTAGTCGGTGTGGGGACGCCGCGGCCGCCTGCCGTTCTTCGGACTGAGGCGGTCTTCGATGTTGATCGCCGCACTAGCCGGCACAGGCGCCCAGGTTCCGAGCATGAGAGCGGCCGCGCCGGCCTGCAACAGCCGGCGCCGGGTGAACCGCAAGCGTATCGGCTTCGAGTCCTGAGTTTCTTGATCTTCCAGCGCCATCTGCACCTGATCGAAAATCCGTCCCGCGCAACATATCACACTCCTAACAGCCGCTCACCTCTAAGACACAGAAATTCTCTTTGATCTCTGTGTCTCCCCTGAAAATCCCCCGAGGATGTCTCATTTTGGATGGTTGTGGCCCTTTAGATAAATGTCAGAGCCGCGAGCGAAGCGAGCGGACTGCCACGACATGATTCGATGGCTTTTCAAATGCCGATCAGAAAAACTCGGATAGGAGAGAAGTCTGGCCCTAATGCTGTGTGATTCCGCTCCCTTCGGCCGCGGCTCTGAAGGCCTGCTTCTGGGGCAGCAAGGTCGCGGTTATCGCTCCGCCTTAATATCCATTGGTGATTTTCATGCGCAGTGGCGCAGCACCGCTGCATGAGCAACTCCGTGGTAAGAAATGGCGAGCTCACCTACAGGTAGTATGTCGGCAGGAAGAAGGAGATTACCAGAAGCAATGTCAGGATGATCATCACTACGGATGTCACCCAGGCGATGATGTGGAAGGAGCGGTTGTTTTTATAGGGGCCCATCAGATCCTCGCGGTTGCACAATTGCAGCGCGAAAATCAGGATGAACGGGAGAAGAACCCCATTGGCTACCTGCGAAAGCAGAATGATCGGAATCTGCTTCTCCTCGGCCAAGATCAGAACCGCAAGGGAGCCCAGTACGATCAAGCCGGTGTAAAGGGAGTAGAAGGTCGGCGCTTCGTGCGGGCGCTTGTTGATGCCGGATTCGAGGCCGAGACCCTCGCAGACAATGTACGCCGTTGCAAGCGGAAGAATGCATGCGGAAAAGAGTGACGCATTGATCAGGCCGAAAGCGAAGAGGCTGCTGGCAGCCCTCCCGGCAAGCGGGGCAAGTGCTATAGCCGCATCCGCCGCGTCGCGTATCTGCCTGTGACCGGATGCGAAGATCGTGGCGGCGCAGGCCACTATGATGAAGAAGGCCACCAGGCTTGTGATGATGCAGCCGACGATGACATCCCACCTGGAGTAAGCGTAGTCCTTCAGCTTTATTCCTTTCTCCACCACGGCCGACTGCAGGTAGAACTGCATCCAGGGAGCGATGGTTGTTCCTACCAATCCGATGATCATGTACAGGTAGGCCGAATCAAGTTGAAGCGTGGGCTTTGCAGTGTTGATTGCAGCCAACTTCCAGTCCGGATGAGCCAGGAAGCCCGAGATCAGATAGGCAACGTAAAAAACGCAGGCGGAGAGGAAGACCCTTTCCACCAGCTGATGTGTTCCCTTGACCACCAGAACCCACACGAGCAGCGCGGCCAACGGAACCGAAATGTACCTGCTCACCCCGAATACCGACATCCCCGAGGCAAGGCCCGCAAACTCGGAGATAGTGTTGCCCAGATCGGCGATCAGCAGGAGGACCATGAGGAAGAACGTTATCCGGAAGCCATACTCCTCACGAATGAGATCGGCCAGTCCTTTGCCCGTAACCACACCCATCCTGGCCACCATCTCCTGAACTACGATGAGAGCCACCGTTATAGGCACCAGCGACCACAACAGGGAGTAGCCAAAGTGAGCACCCGCTACTGAGTAGGTGTATATGCCACCCGCATCGTTGTCCACCGTGGCTGTTATGATTCCAGGGCCCAGCACGCTCAGGAACATGAGCAGGTTGAATCGAAGACGTCGCAAGCGCGGGGAGTTCATAAGTCTACGTCGGCCATGCGGTTTCTACTTCTGTTTAATGAAGAGTTCCAAAACATCATCCGCTGTCACTACACCAAGAAGTCTGCCGTTGTCGTCAACCACCGGCAGGGTGAGCAGGTTGTACTTGTTGAACATGCCGATCACCGTTTTTTCGTCCGCGTGAAAAGGAACGGAGATAACTGGCTCGGTGGACAACTCCCGAAGGGGAGTCCTTTTGTCTGAGATCAGAATCCGGGCCAGGGGAACCTCGCCCGACAGCACGCAATTCGTCTCGATCAGATAAATGAAGTGAACGGACTCAAGCGGTCCGCTGAAACTCTTGAGCGCGTTGACGGCGTCCTCGACGGTGCCGGTGTCGACGACGAGCGGAAACTCGGTTGTCATCAGGCCGCCGGCTGTGTTTTCCTCGAATCCCAACAACTCGCGCACTTCGTTGGCTTCTTCGGCCTCCATGTTGGCCAGCACTTCCGCCGAAGTTTCCGGCGGCAACTCCTGCAAAACATCGGCCGCCTCATCCGGAGCCATCTCTTCCACGATGTCGGCGGCGCGTCCGGCGGAGAGACTGTTCAATAGTGCCACCTGCATCCGTGTGGGTATCTCGGAAACGGCCTCGGCAGCCGTTTCATCGTCTAGGGACTCGATCACCGATCTCTGTTCGTCGCGGCTTAGCTCTTCGAGGATGTCGGCCAGGTCGGCTGGATGCAGCTGAGCCAAGCGGTTGTATGAGATGCGCAGCTTGACGCGCCGCGCCGGGTCCGGCTCGATCAGGTTGACAAACTCCCAGGGAATAGTCTGCGTCGGCAGAACCGAAGCGATTCTCCGGATCCTGTACTTTGCCAGTATTCCCTGCAAGAGGCGCCGCATTGCAGCGGCAGCCCCGACATTGACCGCCACGATGCGCAGGTCCGTGTGTTTTTCATTTGGCTGGATGTCAAAGTCGATATCGATCACCCGCACTACTTTCTGGTCATTGACGTCGATGATCTGCTGATCCAGCACGTCTTTTTTGATGCGGATCAATCCTTCATCCGGAGCGGAGCACTGGATGTCGCCGGCGGAAACGCTGGTCTGCAAGGCGCGCACGGATATGGTCGAAATCTGCTCGCGTCCGATGCAGAGGAGCTTGTTCTTCGGTGTCCGCACGAAGTAGTAGGCGACCTGAAGCGCGTTCTGGCTCGGGTTGATCGCCAGGTCCACGAGACATCCCAGATACTCCCCGCGTGCGTCATGGGCGGGCAGATTCTCGAGTTCGGTAAAATAAATCATTTCGCACCTCTAAAACATCTGCCACGAATTACACGAATTGCACGAGATAGGGTTTATTTTTTCGTGCAATTCGTGGCAAATTTTTGGAGCCTAGTGAAAAAGCCGCAGGAAGCTCGAGAACTACAAATGCCCTTGTAGAACATCTGCCGAAGGCTTGTCAACGACCAATTGCCCAACCGAAGTCCTGCACCTTTGAAAATCAACAGTGAAAACGATACCGCAGTGTTACACAGACCTCCCGGGGACAGTCGAAGTGTGTAGGCGTGGCCTTAGATTCCAGCCTTCACACCTTGGGCAACGTGTATGGCTCGCGGTAGTTCTTGGTGAGCAGCGCATTCGCTTCCTTGTCTCCTCCGAAGTTTTCAGTTTTCGGATCGAAGCGGATGTCGCGCTTGAGGAGCGTGCAGATGTTGCCCAGGTGGCATATGGTCGTGCTGAGGCGGCCGAGTTCCACGTCGGCATTGGGCCGCTTTCGGCTTTTGATGCATTCCAGGAAGTTCTTCGTGTGCGAACCGCCGGACGATTTTTCGCTTGGCCCGAGTTCGCCTTTTTTGATGTGCACCTGCCAACCGGCGCCGTCCACAACAAGCAGGCCTTCGGTGCCGTAGAATGCGGTTCCCGCTTCCGTTCCCTCCATGGGGTGGACATTCTGAAAGCTGTGCAGTTCCCAGACCAGCACCAGGTCGCCGTAGTCGTACGTCATCACTTGAGTGTCAGGGACCTCCTTGGCATCGTTCAACCAGTAGATGCCGGAACTGCCCGAGATGTGTCCGGGCAGGCAGTTGTCGAGGCCGCGCAGCGCCTGGATCCCCCAGATGGCGACGTCAAGCATGTGGACACCCTGGTTGCCGAGTTCGGTGTTGCCGTAGTCCCAGAAGAAGCGCCAGTTGTAGTGGAAACGATTCGGGTTGAACGGCCGCTTGGGGGCTGGCCCGAGCCACATGTCGTAATCGACGCCCGCAGGAACGGGGCCGTCTGGGGGATTGCCGATGCTGCGGCGCACCTGGCACATCCAGGCCTTAACCAGGCAAATCTTTCCGAGCTTTCCCGAAGCAACATATTCGACGGCGGTCCGGATATGCTCAGCGCTGCGGCGCTGCGTTCCTACCTGCATCACGCGGTTGTACTTGCGCGCAGCATCGCGCATCAGGTGGCCTTCGTAGATGGTTTGCGAAAGGGGCTTTTCGACGTAAACGTCTTTGCCCGCCTGGCAGGCGAGGACAGTCAGGATTGCATGCCAGTGGTCCGGTGTGGCGATAATCACGCCATCGATGTCCTTGTCGTCCAGCACACGGCGGAAGTCCTTTACGAAGCCGGGATTTTTATTCTGCGCCTCGCCGAGCATTGCACCAGTCTTGCTGAGGATCTCGTCATCGATGTCGCAGAAGGTCTTAACTTCGGCGCCTTCCTTGATCGCACTGAGCGCAACGCCCCGACCCTGGTTTCGGCCGCCGATGAGAGCGAGCGCGATCTTCTCGTTGGCTCCCATAGCCGACGAGTTCAGATTGAGAAAGCTGCCGGCGGCAACCGCCGCTCCTGCCTTCTTGAGAAAGGATCTACGATTTTCGTCTTGCATATATGCCTCAAAAATGCGCTGCTTCGAAGTAGTCTTGCTTGCTAGTCACCCATTATGCCAGCTTCGGCTCACTCTGCGCACAGGACTGCCATCGGGTCGATCCAAGCCCATCACGGCCGCGGCGCAGACTCGTGACCGGACCGGCTTACCTTTCAATACTAAAAAGTTGGCAGCATTGTCTTCCCCTTGTCGGCCGGGGTCAACACTATCCTCGAGTCACTGACCCACTCCGAAACCCACATGGTCAATGCTTTAAAATACCAGCCAATCCCGATAGTGACCGATAAAGTTGCCGGGGACAATGGGCGAGATGACGGGAGAGGATGCCGGTCCGGCACCCGTAATGAACATCATCCACAGATGAGAGGACATCGCTCAGAGGCCTATCGACAACACTCCAAACAATCTCAGACGTGATGTTTGACATATTGCCATCCAGCCTGTATGGTTTCCCATATGAAGACGACGCTGAACATCGATGATACGGTAATGCGCCACCTCAAGCGCGAAGCAGCCCGGCAGGGTCGGACGATGTCGGAGTTGGTCGAATCGGCCCTTCGCCTGATGCTTCAATCGCGAAAGAGCCGTGGGGAGCTTGCTCCGCTGCCTACCTTCAAGGGCGGGGGCACGCTGGTCGACGTCGCCGACCGCGAGGCGCTTTACCAGGCGATGGAGGGCCGCTGATGTTTGTGGTGGATACAAACGTGCTCGTCTACGCAGCGGACGAGGACTCGCCGCACCACAAACGGTGCAGGGCGCAGGTGGACCTCTGGCGTCGCCAGGCCGCGGCCTGGTACATCACCTGGGCAATTGTTTACGAGTTTCTACGCATCACCACGCATCCGCGCATCATGCGCCGCCCTTGGGCCGTGCGCCAGGCGTGGCGGTTTGTCATGGCGCTGCTTGCGTCTCCCGGACTTGGGATCCTGGTTGCGACGGACCGGCATGCAGCCGTCGCGGCTCAGGTCTTGGATGAGATCCCACACGTTTCGGGCAATCTGCTGCACGATGCGCACACCGCCATCCTTATGCGGGAGCACGGTATCCGACGGATTTACACCCGCGACACGGACTTCCATCGATTCCCGTTTCTCGAACCGCTCGACCCGCTCACCCGATGATTAACTAGGCACGTCCGGGATCGAGGTTGCTTCCGAGGTCCTACCCACCGCCAATGGAAGGAGAGGAGAACATGAGCGAAAAAGCCCAGAAATCAGCCGGTCATCCCGGCGGCGCTGCCGGGGCGCTGTCGGATTCGGCCGGCAGAAGAGATTTTCTCGCCGCGGCCGGCGTCACGGCCTGGCGGCGGCCGCCCGCCACGCCTTTTCGCAGTGGCAGCCCAGCCAACGCTACCCGGATCCTCAGATCCGGATCCTCGACCCGGTTTTCGAGCGATACCGCCTCGCCCTCGCTAAAGTCGAGCGCATCGCCACGGGCATGCGCTGGTGCGAGGGCCCGGTCTGGTTCGGCGACGGGCGATACCTGCTGTGGAGCGACATCCCAAACAACCGGATCATGAAATGGGAGGAGGAGACCGGCGCGGTGAGCGTCTTCCGCAAACCCTCGAACAACGCCAACGGCAACACGCGAGACCGGCAAGGGCGCCTGCTCACCTGCGAGCACGACGCGCGGCGCGTGACACGCACCGAGTACGACGGCGCGATCACGGCCGTCGCCGGCCGCTTCGACGGCAAGCCGCTCAATTCGCCCAACGACGTCGTCTGCAAGTCCGACGGCTCGATCTGGTTTACCGATCCGCTGTTCGGTGTGCTTGGCTTCTACGAGGGCCACGTAGCGAAGCCCGAGCTGCCGACCAATGTTTATAGAGTTGACCCGAAAACGGGACAGCTTACGGCCGTCGCCGCAGACCTTAACCAGCCAAACGGCCTATGCTTCTCGCCGGACGAATCAAGGCTCTACATCGTCGAGGCGGGCGTCATTCCACGAGTGATTCGCGCTTATGATGTGGTGGACGGCGGTGCGAGGCTTGCGAATCCGCGCATCCTCCTCACCGCGGAGCCGAACGGGACACCCGACGGGATGCGTTGCGACGTGGATGGCAATCTGTGGGTGGGATGGGGCATGGGCGCGGAAGGCCTGGACGGTGTGGCTATCTTCAACGCGCTGGGCAGACCCATCGGTCGCGTTAACCTGCCGGAGCGCTGCGCCAACCTGTGCTTCGGCGGCCTCCATCGCAACCGCCTTTTCATGGCAGGGAGCACGTCGATGTATTCGCTCTACGTCAACACCCAGGGCGTGCCGGGCGCCTAGCAACATTCTCGAGCCGCTGGAGCCGGAGGCGAAGTTCGCGGCGCTTGTGCCGCCGCCGAGGTTCAACCCGGTCCAATATCACTGGGTGAGCACATTGTGTTTGGCGCGAAACCGGCGCTGGAGCCCGAGTGATCGCCGGAGCCCCGGCTGAAGGGCGTACACCCGGTAGAGGCAGAGTGGGAAAGAAGATGCAAAGCCAACCAAAATCTGCCTGATGGTGATTAATATTTCACAGACAGCCCAAATGGTGATAGTATTTCGCGTTTGGTGAACGAAAATCGCACTTGCGGGCCATCGAGACTCGTGCCGACAGGTGAACGATTTTCGCGTTTCTAGCTATGAGTGATCGTAAACAACAATTGGTGAGTGATTTTCGCGGCAGGGCACTTCCAGAACCGGGCAGCCCCGCGGGCTACGCTGCACTGATTGAAGAGTATGACCTGAAGGTACCGTTACCTCCCCGGCTCACCGCCACAACTGGGCGGCACCACCCCGTTTCCACCGAGAATTGGCAGCTGCTCACGCCGCGACACCAACCCGCCGACACATTCCAGGGTCAGCTTGAGTTCGCTCTCAAATGGGAGGGGATTGACCTCGGCATTCTGGCTGCACTTTTCCGGGTAGTTCCAAGGCAGGAAATTGGGCAGATTGTTCAATCGAAACCGACCGGTGTCTACGCGCGTCGTTTGTGGTTCCTCTATGAGTGGATAACGTCGCGAACGCTTGATGTTCCTGACCCCGGCAAAGTCCGAGCAGTTCCCGTCGTTGACCCGGAAATGCAATTTGCGCTAGGCGAGGGGCCGCTATTCTCCCGGCATAAGGTGATCAACAACATGCCGGGGAACAGGAATTTCTGTCCGATGGTCCGCCGCACTGAGAAGTTGGAGCGATTTGCGGCCAAGCAGTTTGCTCGGCGCGCACGCGAGATTGCGGGACAAACGCACCCGGACATAATGGCTCGCGCTGCGGCATTCTTGCTCCTCGCCGATAGCAAGTCTTCGTTTTTGATTGAGGGAGAACGTCCTCCTGCGCTACGGATTGCGCGCTGGGGGCAGATTATTGGAGAGGCGGGTTCACTGAAACTGAGCGTGGCAGAACTGGAGCGATTGCAGCGCATCGTGATCGGCGACGCACGCTTCGTTCAACTTGGTCTCCGAACAGGCGGCGGCTTTGTTGGAACGTATGATCGTGACACAAAGGTACCGCTTCCTGAGCACATCTGCGCAAAGGCCGAAGATCTCGAGAATCTCGTTGACGGAATCGCGCATTATGATAGCCGTGTGCTCGATCTCGGTCTCGACCCGGTCGTTGCAGCAGCGGCGATTGCATTTGGATTTGTCTATGTACACCCATTTGTAGATGGGAATGGACGGTTGCATCGCTGGCTGATTCACCACGTACTCGCCCAGGCGGGATTCAATCCGCCGGGATTGGTGTTTCCCGTAAGCGCCGCCATATTTCGACAGATCGACACGTATCGGCGTGTTCTCCAGTCGTATTCGCGGCCTCTTTTGAATTTCATCGAATGGACGCCCACGCCGGAAGGCAAGGTCCAAGTCCTCAATGATACGGCGGACTACTATCGCTATTTCGACGCCACGGCGCACGCGGAATTCCTATATGAATGCGTGGAACAGACGGTAGAACGCGATTTGCCAGATGAGGTAGCTCATCTTCAGGCGTATGACCGTTTCGCCCGCGCCGTAGAAAACATCGTGGACATGCCGAATCAGCAAATTGAACTTCTTTGGCACTTTCTCCGGCAGGGCAAAGGAGTGCTATCAAAGCGCGCACGAACGAACGAGTTTGCAGCCTTGACCGAAGTGGAAGTGAACGAGATTCAGGAACTTTATGCTGATTCCATTGGCGGCAACGGAGCAGGAAGCGAGTAACGAAGACTGCATGGTCAGGTGGATTGGTGATGCACCATGGTTAAACTCGCTCTGCGCCCAGATGGCAGGATATCCGGCGGAGTAGACCATTCGAGACCTACCGATTACCTCGAGCGGCCATGAGGAAAAAACGAAAATACCGCTGCCAGGCCTCGTGACTGGATTGATAGATGTTGTCGAAGGCAAAATGGTCCGCGAGGGCTTCCCTCACTCGAAGCAGTTCTCTCAATCGTGTGCGATTTTTCGCATCCGCGATGGTCAGGTCCAGCAACTCCAGCGCGCGCTCAAAGGCCCTCCGGCTGTATTCGGGCTGCTCCTTTACTTTCCAGGCAATGGTTCGTTCAACTTCGCTTCCTACATTAGCCATCTGCTCGGCGAACGAGAGGCGGTTCCATTTTCCCGCAGCCAGTTCCGGGTGCTGATAAGTCATCGGATCACCAAGTCGAACACGATCGCACAAATGCGCTGGCGAACTGCCGGGTCTTCCACCCCTCGACCGCGATTTCCCTGCGACGGACGGAGATTGATCATCGAGTCATATTCGACAAAGGCGTCACCCTCTAATCCGGGATAGAGGTTGATACCCCACAAATCTGCCTGATCCGAGCCGTTCTGCAGCAGCAGGGCTTCCTCATCGGCATGCAATTCTGCATCGACGGCCATTATCTCCCGCTTCACATCCACCACTGCCTTGACCAGATCGCCGAACATGCCGGCAGCCATCTCCTGCAGCTCAGCCGGACCCAGCCGGTTTTCGCGATCAACGACCCGCATCCAATCCCCCGCCCGTCGAATGGATGATGAACTGCCATTAAGTGTGTGCCTACGGGCAGCAATCTTATGCAATTGTCATCCTGCCGACAAGGCCCAGTGTTCGGTCTTATGAATCCAATACCCGGCGTGGTGCGGATGAACGGTGTCGGCGGGTTTACGTCCAACGGGCGGTTGATCCTCAGGGTGTGCGAACCGACATAATCCAGTAGATGGGGCCACCGAACTCCTTGCTGTTGCCGCCGGTGTGGGCCCGGATCGCGTCCCCGCCGGACCTGATTTGGTGGTGCCCCACACCGCCGACAGCGTGTCGTTGACGTGGTACTGGCGGTTCAACAGCAGTGCCGACTGCGAAGTGCCGGAGGTGAACGTGCCCCTGGTGGAGATGGGGACCTGGAACTGAGTGCTGTAGATCACCGGATCGAACTGGGTAATGGGAGAGGCCAGTTGGAACTCTGGCGATTCCTTACCAACGGTGGAAATTGCTCGCTATTGAGCTTATTCTTGATGAGTTCCTTGGGACGAATTCTGGTTGATTGGAACAGATTTGGCAAAAGGGGAATTACCTTGAAAGATACAAAGAGCGGTACTGGATGGCCTGCAATCATCTTCGGGCTGATGATCTTATATATAGGTGCCGCGTCAATCCATGCGGGGAATACGCAGATCCCGCCGGCACCAAAGGTCATTTCAACCGACGTACCCGGTAAGGATTACTTGCAGCTACTTGGTGGTCCACCCGAAACCGTTACGATGCGCTCGGGACGCGTCATCTTGGCCCCAGGCAAGTCGGTGGGAAAACATAGCACCGGGGATAACGAAGAGGTGCTTGTGATATTAGAGGGGCAAGGCGAAATGCGTATTACAGGAGGAGAAACCCTGTCGCTGAACCACAGTGTGATAGCCTATTGCCCGCCACACAAAGAGCACGATGTCTTAAACACTGGTACCGGACTCTTGCGCTACGTTTATATTGTCGCCAAGGCTCAATGAAGATCTGCGGGAGCGGGATTTCAGCTTGAATCTGAATCCGACTTTTCGATGGACGGTTCGGTTGGTCGCGTCAGCGGCGATTATTGCCGGCGTCACCTCTCTTTACTTTCATGTTGCGGCTGCAAACGCCACCACGGTGGCCCTCTCTTTTCTGCTGGCCATCCTGGGCATCGCGACCGCCTGGGGCCTTGTCGAGGCCTTGTTTGCTTCAGTACTCGCCGTCGTCTCCTTCAATTACTTCTTCCTGCCCCCGATACACACTCTAATCATCTCCGATCCGCAAAACTGGATGGCATTGCTTGCTTTCCTGGTGACCGCAATAACTGCCAGCCAGCTTTCAGTGAGGGCTAAGCGGCGGGCCGCCGAAGCGGTTGAGCGGCGCCTGGAAGTGGAAAGGCTGTACGCTCTGGGTCAAGCAATGCTCCTCAGCAGCGAGCTGCACCCAACGGCGAGGGAGACGGTAAACCGCATCATGCAGATATTCGACATACCTGCCGCCGCTTTTTACTTCAAGGCCGAGAACGCGTTCTTCCGATCGGGTCCGGATTCAGATGCCATCTCCGACCAGCAGCTTCGTGACTCGGCGGAGTGCCAGGATCCCGAGATCGACACCGAGAAGCAGGCGGCACTCGTCCCGGTGAGACTGGGCGGCCAGACGATAGGCAGCCTGGGATTCGCCGGCCGAGTTCTCTCCAGCGCGGCGCTCAATGCCGTCGCATACTTGGTCGCTATCGGCGTGGAAAGAGCTCGCTCTCTGGAGGAGGCAAGCCGGCTCGAAGCGGTTCGCCAGAGCGAGATGCTGAAGTCGGCCCTGCTAGACGCGCTGGCGCATGACCTCAAGACGCCGCTGACTTCCATTAAGGGAGCCTTGACTCACCTCCTGGGGAAAAAACACGACGCTGACGAGGAGGAGTTGTTGACCCTTGCGAACGAAGAGACCGATCGTCTCAACAGACTTGTTGTGGAGGTCATCGAAATGGCTCGAATCGAGGCTGGAAAGCTGCATCCGGACAGGCGGCTGCAAGCAATCGGCGACATTGCTTCTGCCGCACTCCAGGAACTAGAGAGCCAGCTCAAAGACAGAAACGTTCAGGTGGAAATCCCGCACGATTTGCCGCGCGCCGCTGCCGATTTTGAGTTTATCCAGCAGGCGATCAAGCAATTGCTGGACAATGCGGTTCGCTACTCTCCCCCCGGCTCTC
>Ga0315277_10002730_pt1 | contig 24332 bp, 11 predicted proteins | sample YL17G05_15_MG_FD_203695 | JGI IMG/M metagenome (GOLD analysis project Ga0315277, IMG submission 203695) | Sediment microbial communities from Yellowstone Lake, YNP, Wyoming, USA - YL17G05_15 | ecosystem: Environmental > Aquatic > Freshwater > Lake > Sediment | place: USA: Wyoming | collected... | reverse complement strand
CCGCTCGAACGAACACAGTTCTTCGCGCCGTCGGCCGGATTGGGAGTGCGCCAGCGCACTTGTCCATGGTCCGGCGCCCGGCACGACGTAAATCCACTCGATGAAGTCAACTCCTCGGCGGGATAGGTATTTCCTCCGCCATCGAGGTCTCCATCGTCGCGTTTGCTATTGAACGAAAAGCCATCGCTGTTCATCAGAGGCGTCAGATCAATATACGTATAGCTGCTGCCGTCGAACAACGTCAGGCCGAAGATGAAAATCCAGCCGACGTTCGGCGGCTGAAGCGACTGCAGCGTGCGCGCTGAATCAACCGCCACCGGGACATCGGAGATGCGAAAAGACATGTTGTCATCGCCCGAGGGGTTGTGCCGGTGGGTGAAGGTCAAGGCGTTGTGCTGGAAAAGTTCCACGCCCGACTCGCCTGCCGTCGAGCCACGCCAGTTGCGCGGATGATCGCCAACATCGTCCGGGTTGACCCGTTCGAGCGAACTGCCGACGCCGTCGGGCGCCGCCGGCCACGGCCATTGGTCGTTATAGCGGACGGTGTCAATCGTTGTGCCCCCGTCGTTCACCAGCGTCACCCGCTCACCGCCATCGTCCAGTTGACCGATGAAGTCTCCCACGACGTTCGAGATGTTAAAAAGCGAGATGATGTGGGCGCGATCCCGCGCGACAACCAGATAGCCATAACCGGATAGCGTCGTTCCCGCCGAAAACGTGTAGGAAATCCCCTGGACGAAACGCCAGTTCGCCAAGCCGACGGACGTCGGGGCCGTGTTGTATAACTCAATGTATTCTTCCCGCTGTTCGTCGGTATCGGGATGATAGTTGATCTCGTTGATGACAACGGCTGCGTGCATACAAACAGGCGCGAACAGCAAACCCATAGACAATAGAAGCGACGTTGCGGTTGCCCACCGTATCGAAGAGCAAGGCGCCCACGGCAATTTAGTCATGGACCGCGGATGGAATCCCCCCCTCAGATTATTGCGTAGGACTGTCACACCTGCCATCATGGGCGATACAACTCCCAATGACGGGCGCGGCTGACGCTGGGAGTCGTCTGGGACACGACGTTGGAGTAAGACGAATTGCCTGCTGCGTTGTATGCCTGCACGCGATAGAAGTAGGTCGTGTTGGGCAAAACGCTGCCGTCGGTATAGGCCGAAACGTTCGCGGTCGTCGTGGTAATCTGCGACCAGGAACCGGTCGGCCCTATCCTGCGCTCGATCCTAAAGCCGACCTCGTTGTTCGAGTTGTCCGTCCACGACAAGTCAATCCGGTTCATGGAAACAACCGTTGCCCGCAGGTTCAGGGGCGCCGCCGGCGCCAGGTCGAGCGTCCGGGTCGAGGCTTCGTTGGAGAACGGCGAACTGCCCGTCGCATTGTATGCCCGCACCCGATAAAAGTAGGTTGTGTTTGGCAGCAATCCGGCGTTGGGATACGCGAAAACGTTTGCGGTCGTCGTGGTGATCTGCGACCAGGAACCGGTGGGGCCTGTCTTGCGCTCGATCTTGAATCCGGTCTCGTTGTTCGAGTTATCCGCCCAAGAGAGATTGATCTGGCTTGAGGAAACGGCCACTGCCCTCAAGGCCGATGGCGCCGCCGGCGCCATCGCAAGCACATTGGGCGCGCCGGGCGTCGGATAATCGAGCGTGTAGCTCGTCGCCGCCCCGTCGGGATAAAGACCCTGCGAAATGTCGGGTTGTTGAGGGCCGAACCGCATGGAGTGAATCAAGGTTGCCGTGTTCAAATCATACAGCGCGATCTCCTCGCCGAGCAGCGCATCGAGACGGTAGTTCGTATGAACCGGCCCGTCGTCGGGTTCCTTGTCGCACCAAACGACCAGGAATCCATGCGGGGCAATTACCGTGCAATACGGAATCATCCACGAGTCGTGTTTCGCCAAGCCATTGGTCAGGAATCGCCCGCCGATGCAAACCGGTTCGCTGCCATAATTGTACAACTCGACCCAATCGTCGTAGTCGCCGTGTTCGTCTCTGTTCGTCAGGCGATTGCCGGCCAACCATTCGTTGATGCGCACCGTTGGCGTACCAACCGCCCGAACGGGATTGGCTGTGCGGGCCGTCGGAGTGGTATAGGCGACCCATGCCCATTGACCGTCGCCGTTGCGGCCGACCGAAACATCGGCGACCTGCGGCCCAAACGTCCACCAGTCAATGGGGAGGTTGCCGTTGGCGTTGGTATCGAAGAGACCGATCTGCTCGCCCTGGTCGCTGAGACGGAAATTCGTGTGGAGCGGTCCTTCGCCGGTCTCGCCATCGCACCAGATCAGCAACCGCCCATGTCCGCCGATGTTCGTCCCATCGGGAATCCGCCACTTGGTGGGACTCGACAGATTGTCGGTCAGGTAGCAGCCGCCGAGGCTCACTGTTGTGGACTTGGGATTGTAGAGCTCGACCCAGTCGTCATAGTCGCCCGCCTCGTCGCGCAGCGTTCGCGTGTTCGACGTCAGAAACTCGTTGATGACAACGTCGCCCTCGGCGGGGAGGTTGGAAAGAATGTAATTGCGGCGCTCGCGGACATAATCGCGCGTGGTGCGCCAAAATGTCCATTGACTCGCATACGTCGGATAGCTTCCGCTCCAGTCCCACGGCGCACCGGGCCCATGCCACATCGTGTAGTCGGCCTCGGCGTCGTTGCCCATCAAAGCGCGCATCCGGTCCACCACGGCGTGCATGCGCTCCTCGGTAAAGACCAGATTGCACAACCGCCGCAGGATCCGATAATGGAACACCAGCAGGCGCGGTTCTTCGAAGTAGCAATCCTGTAGGAAAGAATACATGCCGCCGGGACCGGCCACGTCGCGCCGGCCGTAGTCTATTCGCTGGTCCGTTCGATAGCCGGGACTGGTGTATTCCCCGAGCGTTCGGTCCATGTCCCAGGGCAATTGGACCCACTTGTTCGTTCGGGTGTCGCGCAGGTCGTAGTGGTTCTTGCCGACATGGTCCCAGTTGGCGCACAAAACGTTGAGACCCAGATACTCGCCCAGCCGCCAAATGTCCGTGCTCTGGCGCAGGTAGCTAAACACCGTCGCCGTGCGGGTTGCCGTGTCTATCCCCTGGCACCACGTGATCAGGTCGCTGTAGTCCTCCCACTCACGCGTCTTCTTTTCGTAAATCGAAAGGTAAAGATTCAGAGGCTGCGAGCTTTCGTTCGACCGGGGCGGATAGACACCATTGTCCACGGCCTTGTAGAGCGAGCCGTCGGGATCGAGCCCGTTGCGTTGCAGGAAATCGTTGCCGGGTTGCTCGACCTCGACATAGACGCCTTGGAATTGACTTGCTGCCCCGCTAGCCAATCGAAACTGAATGAGACGTGTCTCGCAATAGGGATAGCTTGAGAATCGGAAAATCTCATAGCACAGATGCTCGCGCATCAGGATTTCGTCGTTGAGATTGCTGTTGAGGTCAATCGTGGCGCGGCCGTTGAACTCGTTGCCCCTGTTGAAGTAGATTTTCCAGCACTTCTTGGGCCAGCTGCGCGCCCACGCGCCCCGATAGCGCACTTGAATGCGGTAATAAACCCGGCGGTCGCTGTCCACAAACGTCGCCGGCACGGTCTCGTCGCTGCTCGGGCTGGCGTCCAGCTGCGCTTTGTTCGCGGCCGAGATGAACAGCCACTCGATCGGCAGATTGGTCGAGACGGCACCGTTATAGACGAAATAGGATAGGGCTTGTTCGGGTTCGACGGCATAGGGGAATCGTTCGGTGGCGCCGACGCCATCGCGCGCCGTGATCCAATAGGCCACAATGCATTCGTTCGCCTGTGCCGGGATGGTCGCGCCATAGACGCCGTCGCCGGCCGCCCCGTCGCCATGCGCGCCGTCGTCGGACATCGTGGCGGTTTGTGTCGTCCCTTCATTGACACTATAGACCAAGGTCGCTTGGGCGATTCCGTTGGTATCTTCAACGCGCGCGGTCACGGTCGCCGATTGGGCCGGGTTGGGACTCGCGGGCGAATGGACAATGTCGTGAATGTAGGGCGGCGTGTTGACCGCGTATGTGCTGTTCTGTGTGCCCGGCGTTGCGCGGCTGGTCGCGTACGTCGGCAGCGCAACATTCATGTGCCACTGAGTGATCTCGAACGGCTGATTGGCGCTGCTCCCCGTCGTGTAATTCAAAGTCACATAGGTATCAACGAGATTGGTGCCCCGCAACATGGCCAGAAAGTGAGCCCGAATATACTGACCCGCCGGAACCGGAATCACCTGAGCGTTCGACCAGACTGTATTCATTGTCCCGTTGGTCGTATTGGGCGTCAGCCAACGCACGTTCCCGTGACCGGGCGCCTGGCAGGCCGTATAGCCGCCCGACGACGGCAACTCTTCGGCGGGATAATTCGCGTTGTTGCCGCCGAGATTGCCGTCGCTGCGGTTGCTATCGAACGAGAAGCCATCCCGATCCACATAGGGCGTGAGATTGATGTAGGTGTAGCTGACGCCGTCGAAAAGCGTGAGGCCGAAGAAGAAAATGTTGCCGGTCGGTGGCGGCGGCGGCAGTTGGACGGATTGAAGCGTGCGCGCCGGATCCACGGCGATCGGAACTTCGCAGATGCGGTATCGGTCGCTGACGTCGTCGGCATTATTATAATGGCGATGGCTGAACACCAGGGCATTGTGCTGGTAAAGATCGTTTCCGGACATTCCCGTGGTCGAGCCACGCCAGTTGCGCGCGTCGTCATTGGGATCGTTCGGATTGACCAGTTCGAGCGAACTGCCGATGCCGTCGGCCGCCGCCGGCCACGGCCATTGGTCGTTGTAGCGGACGGTGTCAATCGTTGTGCCCGCGTCGTTCACCAACGTGACCCATTCGCCGCCGTTATCCAGTTGACCCGTGAAGTCTCCGACAACATTGGCGATGCCGAAAAGTGAGATGATGCGGGCGCGATCGCGCGCGACGACCAAGTAGCCGTGACTGGGTAGTATGGTCCCCGGTGCGAACGTGTAAGTAATGCCTTGGACAAACCGCCAGTTGGTGAGCGTCACACTGGTTGCGCCGGTATTGTACAGCTCGACGTATTCCTCCCGTTCCGCGTCCGTGTCGGGATGATAGTTAATCTCGTTGATGACAACGGCCGCGCGCGAGGGCGGCGACGCGACAAATGCGCCCAAAATCAGCGTCAGGCACGCCGTGACCGTAATCAGCCGCGTCATACGAACGTTTGCCTTCCAGCCTGAAGGCCGCAGGTTGGTTTGTCGCTTGGTTTTCTGTTCCACCGGATGGTCTCCCATTGCTGTATCGTCTCGCTGTCTCGGTCCGATGAGCAATTCGCTCCGCGAATCAAACAAACGGTCACCCCTACCCCAATATCCAGCCACTTTCCTTTGTAGTGCGCTCGCGGCAAAACGTCAAGCAAGCTTTGGGGGGAAACGGTTCACGCGGACCGCTCGGCGAAGGCGCGGTAGTCAATATTGGGGAAGATGCAGTTGCGGCGCTCGAGATTGGCGACAAACGCTTCGATTAGGTGACTGTTCATCACCATGGAATAGAGATTAGCCAGATTGATGAGATGATCGTGCGTTCGTTTTCGCGCATACTCGACCATGGTGTTGGTCTTCATGATGAACGCCCAGTCGGACGACTGCGCCAGCAGCAACTCGCGGGCGGCTTGTTTCAGAGCGCGCAAGAGAAGTCCGTGGGCCTTGGGAAACCGGTTGGCCATCTCGATCATCCGTTCGGCGCCCTTGTGCAGATGGCGGTAAATCCAATCGTTGCTTCCTTCGAGCCAGACCTCGCAGTAGCCCTTGTAACCCCAGGACGACAGCGCCGGTGTGGCCACCTGGTTCTTGGGATAGCGCTCGAGATATTCGCTCGGCGTAATGCAGACCAGGTCTTTCTGGTCGTAATGAATCTTGCGGAAGAGATAGTCGAGAAACTGGGGTCCCTCGAACCACCAATGGCCGAATAGTTCGGCGTCATAGGGACAGACGATAATCGGCGGGCGATCCATGAAGCCCCGCAACCACTCGACCTGTTTCTGGCGGTTGAACATGAAATTGCCGGCGTGCGCGGCGGCCGCTTCCATCGCGTCACGCTCGACGTAGGGTTGTTTCTGGGAAAGGTCCACGTCCTCGCCCGTGATCTTGTGATATTTGATGCCGGTGGCGACCCGAAGACCGCTTTCGTGGATGTAGGGACGAACATACTCGAACTCGAGATCGTAGCCGATGTCGCGGTAGAACTCGCGATAGCGAAAATCGCCGGGATAGCCTTCTTCGGCGCTCCAGACCGACTTGGACGATTCGAGATCGCGCCCGAAAGCCGCCACGCCGCTGGGGCAAAACAGCGGGGCATACACCCCATAGCGCGGCCGCTTGTCGGCAAACAGAATGCCGTGGGCGTCCGTGAAGAAATAGCGCACGCCGAAATCGGCCAGAATCGCGTCGAGACCGGGATAGTAGCCGCATTCGCCGTTCCAGGCGCCGCGCGAGGATTGCCCGAAAGTCTCGCGGTGGAACTGCGTGGCGATGGCGACCTGTGCGCGCACGGCCTGCGGGTGCAGCTGCAAGAGCGGCAGGAAACCGTGGGTCGCGCCGCACGTGATAATCTCCAACTTGCCCGCGTCGGCCACTTGGCGAAACGCCGCGATCAGGTCCTGCTTATGCACATCGGCGAACAGGTGGCGACAGCGCTCGAACCGGCGCAGATACATCTTGGCCGTTTCGTGGAATTCCGGTATCCAGCGCGTGCGCTCGACCTCTTTCTGAGCCAACTCGACGAGTTTTTCGAGATGGCGCTGATACCGCGCCCGCAACAGGGGATCGAGCATCATGCTCGCCAGCGGCGGCGTCACCGACATGGTCACGCGAAAGTCAATCTTCTCGCGGATCAATCCCTCGAACACGTCTAGCAAGGGCAAATAGGTCTCCGTCATCGCCTCATAGAACCAGTCTTCCTCCAAACAGTCCTCATATTCGGGATGACGGACGAAGGGCAAATGCGCATGAAGGACCAAACACAGATAGCCTGTCGGTTGCCGGGACATCATTCATTCCTCTGGGGGCAAGCGCCGTGAGTTTGCTTCCGCGCCGCCCGGCGCTTTGTGTGCGTTCGCAATCGGCAATCCGAACGTGTTTGAGGGCAGGCAAGCCATTAGCTTCCCGAGGGAGGACGCGTTTCCCGACGCACCACCGGAACGATCTCCCGACTGAGCGCTCCATCGCTACTCACAGCGCGGACCGCAATCACCTGTTCACCATCGGGTAATTCGAAACGCAGCGAAAAACTACCGTCCGAACGAACGGCAACCGGTCGTCCTTGAATCGTCAGGCTGGCGTGCGGATCGGTGCTGCCGCTGACGACCAGCTCGACCCGGACCGTGAGGGGCAGGTCGGGGCTGATCGCGCGCGCTTCGGGGATAGCCACCCGCACGGCCCGCAGCGACCCCGAAACCACGGCGCTTCCCATCTCGTGTTTCTCGAGGGCCAGGCGCATCCGGCGCGAAATCTGCCGGATCGCTGCCTCGGAACCCAGTCGGCTGCTGACCGCCACATCGGCCGAGCGCGCCAGAATCTCGCGCAATTCCTCCGACACCGTCATCCACTCGGCGTCGGCTTCTGCGGAAATATAATTGCGCGGGGTACGTACCATATTCGAGCGGCAAATCTGGATGAATTCTCCTTGCTCGTTCAGAACGCCCAATTCGGCGCACCAGGCACGATCCACCTGTGGAAGGTGGATATACCAACTGATCGCTTCACCGGTGATGGGGATTTCATACCAAACCGGGGCATTGGTGCCGTTGAATTCCTCGACATCCGTGGTGTCGTGTAACCTCACCACCAGCCTCTCGGGAGTTCCTTGGGGCGGCAACCCCAACATCTCCCGGTGTGCCCGACTGATCTCCCAATAGAGAAATAGCCATTCGGGATCGCGAACCAACAAGACCAGCTTGGTGTCGCCATACTGAGCAGGCAACTCGGTCACCCGCTCCTCGGGATAGAGCGGCTCGATAATCCGATCCGGCGGTGTCACCTCATATTTGCTGGCTTGAATGGCCACCACTGGGGTGGGGCCAATGGCGGCAATGTGAGGTTCAGCCCCCTCGATCGTGCTATGGGGCGCAACAATTACCACATCGCGGGCGGGCTCGATGATTTCGAGTTTGGAAGAAACCGCACCCGCACGGGCGCGTTTCCGCGTGGCGGGCTTTGCCGCCGTCGCCTTCTTGCGGGCGGTTGTTCCGGCGGGTTTAGCGACAGCTTTTTTGGCCGCTTTCTCAGGCTTTTCGCCGGCTTTGGCCACCGCTTTCTTAGCCGGGGTCGTCTTTGTTGCACGTGAGCCGGCGGCTCGTTTGGCGGCTACTTTAGTTTCTTTCTCCTCTTTCTCTGAGGAGGAAGCTCGCGCCGCCTTTCGCGGCTTTGGGACTTTTCCCTTCTCGCCTTCCGACATCTTTATCCTCTCCTCCCGCGCCTTTTCCCTGCAAAAGCAAAACTCCGAGAAACGATCACGGCCCCTCGATTAAGAACTAAAATACTAACCGGAGATTTCTGCATAGACAAGAGAAAAAGACTCCTGATTTTTTGATTTTTGATCTCCCGCTCGCGAACGCGAACTTCATGAGCAAAAAACCTGTTTGTTACCAAGGCTACCCCCACCTTGGCTCCCTGGTCTCCGGCTCCTTGTTCGCCGGCTTGTCACTTTCCAGCCAGGACGCGCACAGCATGGGGTGCCATATTGACGGCTACCCTTGCACCACCTTCGAACTTCTCATTGCTCAATAGGTCGCGCCAGGACGGAATTACTGAAAGACCCTCGGGCAACGCAACTTCGGCGCGAATCGGGTCGGGGTTGAAGCTGACTAAAACTACCACGCCGTCCGGCGGCTTCCCCCGCAGGCAAGCGAAAACGCCGCCGGTCGCCCTAACAGCGCTGTAGTCAGCGTCGCCCGATCGCAACGCCGGTGTCTGTCGCCGCAACCGGAAAATGCGCGAGTAATATTCGACACTCGATTCGCCCCGCCCGCCATAGACCGCCGGGTCTTCCTCGCCCTGATAGATCATCGGCACCCCTTCGATTAGCGCGCACAGCGCCAGAAGCGCCCGCGACCGCGCCAGACCATAGGCATCCGCCGTTCGCTTTTTTTGAAACGTCCACGAAACCGTATCGTGGTTGGCGGTCCAGCGCATTTTGACCGCTCCCGGCGGCAGGGCAAGCGCCTGGTCGTGGAGAAACTGCTGGAGCGACTTGGCCCATTCTTCGGGTGGGGCTTTGCGATCCTGGAGTTCAATGAAAAGAAAGAAAAGTTGCGCGTCATAGGTCAGATCGCCATCGCGGTGGAAAATCGAGCAACCGGTGTATTCTTCCGGTAATACAATGGGCATCTTGCCAGCGGGCAAGAACCCCTCGCGGATCGCTCGGTCCATCCCGATGCCGCCGCCCAGCGTCGAATGGCTTGGCCGGTAGGGCGCCGCCCAGTTGGGCGGACTGCCGGCGGCGACATCCACACGCGCACCGACCACGCCAAAGCGGCGCGCGTAGTGTTCGGCCACGCGCCGGAAATAGTCCTGCCACTGCGGGTTGGCGTTGTCGAAGGCCAATTGTCCCCACACATAGACCGCCTTGCCTTTCTCGTCCCGGCAGACCCACTCGGGATGCTCCTTGGCCAGCGGCGTGTGGTCGGGCGGCCCGTGGGGAACAAAGTCGAGCATGATGTCAATGCCTTTGCCCTGAGCTGCGCGACACAGACTGGCGAATTCCTCTTCGGTTCCATAAAGCGCGCTGATTTTGAAATGATCGAACGGTGAATAAAGATTCCAGCGCTTGCCGTCGCCATGCTCGAAGATCGGAAGCAGCCAGAGGATGTCCACGCCAAGTTTTTCGAGCGTCGGCAGATAGCGTTCGAGCGCCTGGAATCCGCCGTAACCGGTGAACCTCTGTTCGGGAGTCCCGCCGGGATGGCCGCAGTAGATCGCCCGTTCGCGCAAGCGAACGGGATTTTGCATGATTCCTCGCAAGCCGACAATGTTGTAGAATGGCGCGACCGAACGCAGGGCATCGTCACGCGAGCCGTGGGCCAGCCAAATGAATTGCGTGTCGAGATAAACCGATTCGCGAGGCGCCAACCGCGCAAGAACTTCCTGTTGGTGAAACAGCAAGGCCCCCTCGCCCACCCGCGCAACTCCCACCGGCGCATACTCATGCTCGCTATAGAACCAAGCGCCCACAGCGCGCCGGCCCTGTGCATTCCAGAGATAAACGAGCGGCTCTCGCGAGCGCGGCCGCAAGGGCTTGTCTTTCGCAATCTCCGCGACCGGCTGGTCGCCGACCGGCAGTGTGCCGGGAAAGATGACGGCATCGCCATCGCCCAGACGCATCGCCGGAAGCGCAGAGCGAGCGCCTCGCAATGTCTGCGTCGTCACGGCGTTGTTTCCAATCACAAACTGGCGCCGAAAAATCGGACGTTCGTGGTCGAGATTAAAAGCGACCTGACAGCGCCAATCGCCCGATCGAATCCGCACAACCAGGGAGCTCGATGTCTGGCGCGTGACCGATTCGACCTCGGTTTCGACGCGTTTTCCCGACGCCGACGCAATCGCGTCGGGCACGGATGGCCCCGCTTCCACAACGAGGTTGCGCCCGTCGGTCTTGTCAATCAGTGCCGTCCACGCACCGGTCTTGCCGTCGAGTTCGATCCGGATGGCCTTGTTTTCGAGAACGATCGGGCTGGTTTCACAGAACGTTCCTTTGGTCTGCGCCGGCCAGGCAGCAGCGAGCAGAAAGCAAATAATCCGAAGTCGCATCGCCTTTCCCTTTCTGTATTTGTTTTGCATATTGAAGACGTCGCGCGTTCAGCGAGGCGGCGTGGTTGCGCCAACCGTTACGGTCGTGCCAGTGCCTTCGGCAGGCCGCGGACCCGGGCGCTCGCCGAGGATCGCTTTGGCCCGTTCGGGATCGCCGATTCGCTCGAAAAAGGCGGCGGCTTTGCGCAGGGTCTCGGCCGACCGATCGCTGAACGTCAGGTATTTCTCATAGGCCGCCGCGGCCTGGGCCTTCGCCCCTTTGTCTGCCGATTGCGTCGCCAAGCTTAAATAGGCTTCGGCGAACTGGCTGCGCACTTCGGGCCACCGTTTGGCGCTGGCGAGCGTTTCGGCGGGCGATCGCTCGCAAATCTCGACGATCCGGGCGAACTCGCCCTTCTCTCGATAGCAACTGATCAGTTCCAGGCAAATGCGAAAGTTCTTCGGATCGGCATGGACGGCCCGTTCGAGCAGGGGAATTGCGTGATCGTAGTTGTGAAGGCTCATCTGGGCTTTCCCTTCATAGTAGTTCAGGCCGGGCGTCGAAGGATCGAGTTCACGCGCTTTGCGCACCTCGTTCAAAGGGTCATGGCCGTCCAGCGAAGTGTTGAGATGAACCCTTGCGCTGGCGAGATAGATTTCGGCCAAGGCTCGCCGCCCGACGGCGCCTGCGCCACGCGACGCGAGTCCGCTTCGGCGCAGTTGTTCGGTCAACGTCGTGATTGCTTCGTCGAACCGGTTCTCACGAACCAATGCGGCGATCCGTTTCCCGCCCAGACTTTCACGGATCTTTTGGGCGGCCAGTTTCTGCTTTTCCGCCGCGACGGTGTTCGATGTGTCGCGGCTCAACACACCGGTTGCGGCCTCATAGAGATCGGCCCATTGCCCCTTGGTCTCCAGTTTTTCAAGCTGCTCGACGGTGACTGTGCTCGAGGTCGCTTCTACGGCTGTCTTGCTAATGGCCGTGATTTTGCTCCGGGGAATTTTCAGCACTGTGCCGCCCACGGCGATCTCCAGCACGCTGCTGGTCTCGCTCACAACCGTGCCCTCGATCGTTTTGCCCGAATCGAGTTTGATCGAATCAGCGGGAACGGCTCCTGTGATCATCGAGAAGAGAAACATGGCGAAGGCAAAAGTCAAAAACCGGCGATGCATAGACGGATTCCTCCGAACGACTTTGCGCGATTTACGCTTGCGCGGCGGGCAGAGGCAAGCGCTTTCGGTCGTACGACAGGCTGGCAACCTGCTCTACAGATTTAGAAAGACTGTTTCGAGCACGGCAATCGCCCGTTGATACTCCTCGAGGTCAATGTGCTCGTCGGGTGTATGATCGAGATTCGAATCGCCGGGGCCGTAGGCGACGATCGGGCACTTCCAAATCGGCGCGACGGTATTCATGTCCGACGTGCCGGTCTTCAGGGCAAAACGTGGATGGCCACCCTGCTTGCGAATCGCGGCAAGCAACGTTCGCACAAGCCGGTTGTTCTTGCCGCAAACCACCGCCGGCAGCTTCTCAATCACGTCAACAACCGCCTCACCCGCCGCCGCGCGAATCTGACGTTCCAGTGCGTCGGGATCAACCGATGGCGGCAGTCGCATGTCCACAGTGACCGTGACTTTCTCGGCGAACTCTTCGATCACGGTATTGATCGAGCGAACGTTGACCGTCAGCGCCCGAAACGGCCCCCCGCTGCCGGGAGCGACTTCGGCCGACTTGATTGTGTCGGCGAGAAGGAGAACCGTGCGTGTGCCGATCGAAGGCGCTTCAGCCGCGTTGTGCGCTCGCGAAGCTCGCGCTATCTGTTTGTAATGCAGAATGCCCTTGTAGCCGATGGTTATGCGGTCCCAGCGACTGGGCTCGCCAATGACGACGAAGTCAGGATGGATTTGGCCGACGATATGCCGCGCGCCGCGCGAGGTATGCGACTCTTCCTCGACCGCACCCACGAGGATGATTCTTTTTGAGAACTTCCGCGGCAACCGGGCGGCGGCGCAGGCCGCGGCGGCCAGCGGCCCCTTGGCATCCACCGTGCCCCGCCCGAAAAGACGTTTGCCTTCCAGGCGCAGAGGAATCTCACCCGCCACCGTGTCTATGTGGCCGAGAAAACAGATCGTCGGCGATCCCTGCCCGATCTCGCCGATGACGTTGCCGACCTCGTCAATGCGAGCGCTCCAACCCCGGCGGCGAAAGACACCGATCAGAAACTCTGTCGCCGCTTGCTCCTTGCCCGAAGGCGAATAGCAAGCCACGAGATCGCGGAGCAATTGATTCTCTCTTTTTGTTCGTCCGATTGCCATCGCTTTGCCTTTTCCGTGTTCGTGCCCGCGAGCGATTCTCGCTTACTGCCAACTGCCGGTTGCGATCCTATGGCCCTTTTACAGTCGAAAATCGAGAATCCACAATTGGTTCACTCTTTCGTCGCCAAAACCGTTCTTGTCGCTTCGACGGCGCGACCCACATCTTCGCTCGTGATCGTCAGCGGCGGCAGGAACCGCATCACGGTCGGACCCGCCAGAAGCGCGAGGATTCGATGCTCATCCTGGAGCGCCTGGAGATACTTCTGCGCTTTCTCCTTGAGTTCGATCCCGATGAGCAGACCCAGGCCGCGCACCTCGCGGATGAGCGGCGACGCGATGGCGCGCAATTCGGCCAAGAATTCTTCGCCGCGCACGCGCGCGTTCTCGATCAGATTGTTTGATTCGATGAAGCCGATGGTGGCCAGCGCCGCCGCACACGCCAGCGGATTGCCGCCGAACGTCGAGCCGTGCGAGCCTTTGGTCATTTTTTGAATCTTCGGACCGATGGCGATTGCACCCATCGGAACGCCGCCTGCGATTGCCTTGCCGAGACAGAGAAGGTCGGGAACGATGCTGTAATGCTGAAACGCAAACCACGCGCCGCACCGCCCGAAGCCTGTCTGAACCTCGTCGAGGATGAGCAGAAGGCCGCGATCGTCGCAGAGCTTTCGGACCGCCGGCAGATAGTCGGGCTCGGCCACACGCACGCCGCCTTCGCCCTGGACCGGTTCAACGATGACCGCGGCGGTTTTGTCGGTGATCGCCGCCGCCATGGCCTCCACATCGTTGTAAGGCACATGGGTGAAACCGGGCACGAGCGGCTCGAACGGCTCGCGATAATCTTTTTTGTGCGTGGCGCTCAGTGCGCCCATTGTTCGCCCATGGAAACCGTGATAGCACGCAACAAAATCCGTTTTGCCGGTGCTCATGCGAGCGAATTTGATGGCGCCTTCGAGCGCCTCGGTTCCCGAATTGCAGAAGAAAAAGCGGTTGAGCCCTTCGGGCAGAAGCAAGGCCAGTTTCTGTTGAAGCAACGCGCGCTTGTCGTTGTAGAAAATCTCGGTGCACGAAACGAGCGTCCGTGCCTGCTCCGCAATCGCCTGGGCCACAACTGGATTGGCGTGGCCGACGCCTGCAACGCCGTAAGCGGCGCTATAGTCGAAGAACTCGCGGCCCTGATCGTCCCAGACGCGCAACCCATCGCCGCGCACGAGCGTCAGCGGCCGCTTCTGAAACAAGCCCGATGTATGTTGGTTCTCAATCGCCTGATAATCCATCCTGATCCTCCATCTATCGTTGTAGCTCAGCCCCTTGTGGGCGTCTGGGTTTCAGGTTTCACGTTTCAAGTTTTAGGTTTCAAGAACCCGTGAACGTGTTCAGCCTTTGCATTCTGCCCTTTGGTGTTGGCCCGCGTGTTTGGCTTCTCTCTCTCAATCCCAAGAATACTTCGCCGCACTTTTCATCCGGCGTCGCAAGAAAACGCCAATAGGAGCACGCTTTTCGGAGCATTCAACAGAAAAATCGACAGGACATTCCGCAATTTCCGAAGGATTTGTCTTTGCTGTGATAGGGGTGGGATACAGTTCGTCTCTTGACCAAAGCGGTAGCAGTGTCCGGACGCGCCCGCAGCGCTGCCGCGGGCGAAGTGTGATTTGGTTCTTGCGCCATTGGCGGTCCCGCGATAGACAAACGCCTTGGAACTTGAAGCCTGAAACCGGGAGCTTTGCGCCAAACCCAAGCGAGCGTGCTCGATGGCAAAATGGCCGGCCGCCCTTTTGTTTCTCGTTTTTTTGGCCCTCTACCTTCTCACCATGGGGGGGCACCTCTATTCGCCCGACGAGGAGATCCTGTTTCGCACCACCCAGTCGCTGGTGGAACGTCGTTCGCTGGCCATCGAACAAATGCAAGGCTTTGCAACTCGCCGCGGGGAAGATGGCCGTGAGTATGCCCAATACGGCATAGGGCAACCATTGCTTGCGATTCCTTTCTATCTGCTCGGTTGCCGACTGGCCGATTGGGCCGGCGACCAGCCGATCGGTTTTTCGGTCGTTCAATATCACAACCGCACGCCGCGCGAGGAATGGCAACGGTTTGGGGTGTCGCTGTTTAATCAGTTTGTCGCGGCGCTTTTGGTGGCGTTGCTCTATGTGCTGGCGAGCGATCTGACGCGCGACCGGACGGCGGCTGTTCTGACGGCGGTTCTCTATGGGGCGGGAACGATTGCGTGGGTTCATTCGAAACCCTTTTTTACCGAGACGCTGGCGACGCTGTGCATGTTCGCGGCCTTTGCCTGGCTTGTTCGGGCGCGTCTCCACAAACGACCTCACTGGATCACACTCGCCGGCTGTGCAGCGGGCTACGCCTTGCTGACACGCCTCGACTCGCTTTTTGCGTTTCCTGCGCTTGGCGTGCTGTTGTTGTGGCCCGAGGGAAAAGTGGAAGGCGAGACACAAGGGGCAAGAGGTACGAGGCAAGAAGATGGAATAGAGCAGGACCAACCTGCGGCGACCTGCGGAGTGTTGCGCCGCGTGCTTGGTGAGCGAGCGACATGGGAGCGAATCGGACGATTCACGCCGCCGGTCGTGTTGGCTTGTGCGATCATTCTCGGGCTCAATTGGATCCGTTTCGGCTCGCCGTTCTCGACCGGCTACGAAGACCAGCCCGAGAGAGTGCAGTTCATCAATCCGCTTCTGGTGGGCCTGTATGGTTTCTTGTTCAGCATTGGCAAGGGCTTGTTCTTCTTTTCACCACCGCTTGTGCTCTTCTTCTGGTCCATTCGGCGGTTCATCCAACGAGCGCCCGCGGCAGGATGGGCCGTTGTTGTTCTCGTGGCAACATTACTCCTGATTCACTCCAAATGGATCAATTGGGCGGGCGGATGGTGCTGGGGACCGCGCCACATTTTCATGGTCCATGTTTTTCTGGCGCTTCCGGTCTGCGCGTTGCTGACTGCGCCGCGGTCATCACTTGTCCGAATTGCTTATGGGGTGCTTCTGGTCTGCGGCATTGCGGTTCAACTCTATGGCACGAGCCAGAATTTCATAGACTATCATTTTGTTGCTTTTCGCACGCCGTTTGTCTCCCCGAATGCCACGGTTGCCTACAACCCGTTCGAAGATGGTCCGGTGGTGCACCGCCACTATGAGGTGCGAATGCGGGCGAATCCATTTCGTTCTGAAACCCAGATCTTCCCTTGGCAGATGCTGGCTCCCGTGAGCGATTCCATTTGGCGGTTTCAGAATTCGCCCTGGGGGATGTATCGAAGAATGTGGGCCGAGGGGTTTCACGACTACTTCTGGCTGGAACGGTTGGGCCGGCGTTCGCGCGCCCATGAGGCGCTGGTTTTGCTTCAGGCGATCGAAAGTCCCGCTAAACGGCCCGACGATAACCCATTCAAGGCTGAACAACCTTGAGCGAACCGAACCGACTCGAACGATTCCGCGGCTGCTTGCTGGGACTGGCGGTCGGCGATGCGTTGGGCGCGCCGTTGATCGGCATGAAAGCGGGCCACGTCCGCCAGGTTTATGGCGAGATTAGCGGCTATGTGGACGCCGCGCTGGCGTGGAAAGGCCGCCCGCACAAGTGGGCGCTGTCCGGGCTTTATACAAACAATACGCAGCGCGCCTTGGTGATCGCGGACATTCTCGCGCGCGAGGGGAAGTGCGACTCGCGAGCGTTGGCCGATGTTTTCGTCGAGATGGCCGATGCTCGGGTCGAAAGAAGCGTCTTGGGTTGCCACCGGCGGGTGAGCCGCAATTTTCGGTTGGCCCTCGAACAAATGCGGTCGCCGGCGACTGATCCGCTCGATTGCGGTGGGCCGTCGCCGGGCTGTGGGGCTGCCGCGCGGGTCGCGCCATTTGCTTTATTCTACGCCGACAAGCCGGACCTCTTGGCTCGGGCCGTGATCGAAACCTCTGTAGTGACCCACCGCGACTCCCGCGCCGTCGTCGCGGCGCTTGTCGTTGCCTGCGCGGTTGCTCAAATGATCTCGTCCTCGGCCGGCGGGCGGCATTTGCGGCCCGCCGACGAGGCTCGCCTTTTGGTCGAGCGGGCTCGCCGCGGCGAAATGGCGCTTCTTGAGTCTTACAGTCGCCATGTGATTGGGGGACAGACGGACAACCTGTCCTACCTTGATCTTTTGCCCCGTCTATTGGAAGAGGCTGATGACACACTGGCCTGGGACAGCATTGCGCGTGAGGCCAATCGTTGTGCGCCCGAGCGACCGGTGCACGATCCCAGTGAGGGTTTTGCGCCGGCGGCCTTGACGGCGGCGCTCTACTTGGCTCTGGGCGGTCGAAGCTTCGTCGAAGCGGTCGCTGCCGCTGTGGGCTTGGGACGCGATGCTCATGATCTGGGGGCCATTGTCGGCGCAATCGTCGGAGCGCGCGATGGCGTGGAAGCGATTCCCGCCGCCTGGCTCACAGAGTTGCGCAATGCCGATCAGGTGCGATTGCGCGCTGACAATCTCGCTCGTGGTGATATAGACTATTCTACATGGTGCGGCGTGGTTCAACTGGAGTCTGAGGCGACTGTAACGGAGGAACGCGAACGGGGCCGACTTGCGGAGCGTTGGGAAAGAGAAGGCACCCTGGTCAAGAAGAGAAAGAAACAGCGTACAGGACGGAAACGCGAGGAGGAGGCCGGATTTGCGCCGCCGCCGGAAGTATGGCTCCGGCGCAAAGCGGACCGGAAAGGAAAGAGGTTAGAGGCAAGAGACAAGAGGCGAGAAAAAGGCCGCAGAGAATGACAGGCAATGGCAAGCCGCAGGTCGCCGGTAAGAGCTACGCGGACAGGGGGTGAAAGGGATACGTCCTTTCTGTCTTTTGCTGTCACTTCCTGCTTCCCACTTTTCCCATTTGACCTCTTGCGCTTGGGGCTTTTGTCATTGACATTTCGGGCGAGTAGGCGTAAACAGTTTGATTGTGAAGTTAGGGGGGGCGTGGTGTGTTGTAGAAGGCTCAAGCCCGCCGCAAGGGGGCGCTCCACTGAAATGTAATCTTTTTTCCCTGTCGCGCGAAAGACAGGGAGTTCATTAGATAGCAGACTATACATCAGGGGTCATCTCCAAGGAGTGTGGAACATGCGGTTACAGTTTCTGGTCTCCCTGCTCGCGATTGTCACGGTCGTCCCAACGCTTGGCCAGGGTGCCATGACGGACGCAAAGTCCGTGTCCTTGCGCCAAGGCGTTCCGGCCTATCCCGGCTGGGTCAGTCACCGATTGCCCAACGGACGTATCGTTCAAGTGCGGCAATTCGGCGACGAGTGGTATGCTTGGATGGAAACAGCGGATGGTTACACGGTCCGGCGCGACCCCAACACGGGAAACTATGAATATCTCCGCGTGGATGCGCGAGGCGAGTTTCAGCCAACGGGTCTATTTGTCGGACGGAATGACCCGGCGGCGGCGGGCATTCCCCAGCATGTGCGCGAGAGTAACAGTGTTATTGCCGAGAGACGCCGATGGGCCAAGCGCGTCATGCAACGCGCCGCGGCTGGAATACCGAAACCCCAGGTCCTTCCAAGCACTTCCCCTACGGTCCCCCTCCTCGTCATTTTGGCTAATTTTGCCGACACGACAACCCAAACCACTCGCGCCATGTGGGACGTGCTGTTCAACGGCATGCCCCCGTTTACCACGCCCACAATCACAGCTTCGGTGCGGCAATATTACCGAGAAGTATCTTACAATAAGATGACCCTTGCCACAACGGTCACGAGTTGGATCACCCTTCCCGGGCTTGCAATGGATTATGGTGGGGATATGATGGGGTTCATAGACTGGAATGTTCAACAGATGGTCGTGGACGCGCTGACTATTCTGACTCAGCAGAACTTCGACTTTTCGCCGTTCGACGTGAACGGGGATGGGCTGGTCGAGCCAATTGTCCTCATCCACGCCGGGGAAGGTCAGGAGTTCAGCGGCAACCCCGACGATGTCTGGTCGCACTCGTGGAATATCCCCGGTCCCTTCCCCGTCAACACGTCCAACACCCTGTTCGCTTATGAATACATCACCATGCCCGAGCTGCAAATGGGATTGATAAACACCATCGGTGTGATGGTGCACGAGTTGGGACACGCCTTCGGCCTGCCCGACCTCTATGACTACGGTTATGACTCGGCTGGAGCCGGCAATTGGGAATTGATGGCCTCCGGTTCATGGAACACGGTTCTACGTCCGGGCGACTGTCCGGCCCACCTGAGCGTGTGGTCGAAGCGCTTCTTGATGTGGCTCGATATGACCACGACCAACGGGTTGCAGGTTTCGACGAAGCGGATCGGCGCGGTCTTACCGGCGGTGGAATTTGACCCGGTCGCCTATATGGTTCTAATCAGCGATCCCATGTCTCCGACCGAATACCTGATGATCGAGAATCGCCAGCAAATCGGCTTTGATGCGGCATTGCCGAATTACGGGATGCTCGCCTGGCACGTGGACGACAGTATTCTCACAAATGACGACCAAACCCACTACCACGTTGCGCTGATTCAAGCCGACGGAAATAAGGATCTCGAGGCCTACGTCAACTCGGGCGATATGGGCGATCCATTCCCCGGGTGGTATAGCGTCACCCGGTTGGAACCCTATTCCAGTTTCCACGGCGGTAATCCTTTGCTGAACACAAACAGCTACTATCCCATTATTGGTAGTCTGGGCCGAAGGGACGTGAATATCTGGTTTCGGAATATCAGCAGCACGTTTTTCCCGATGACCGTGGATATTCGATTCCTTCCGAATCTTTTTATGGGGGGAGCGACTTCGCTTTCGCTCCAGGCCGACCGGCCTCCCATAACCGTCACATTTCGGGATGGCTCGCAACGCCCGGTTTTTTTGCCGAACGATGCCGTGCGCTACCGGGTTGATATGGCAAACCAGGATGACAACTATCCCCGAGCCCGGCTGTGTGAAGACACCCCGCCGTTTTGGGTGGAGTTCTGGGCGTCTTTGACCGGCGGGATCACGTTTGACCACTACACCGCCGACAGCGTTCGTTGCGAACCGGGCGTTCCGGGAAATGGCGCAGGGTCGGTGGAGGGATCGAGATTGCTCTACTTGCTGCCGGATGGGGCCTATACGCCGACGGTTGCCTTGGATCGGCTGGGTGAGGTGGATGAGTCCACCAAGGTGGACAATCGCTGGGCCTCGCCGGGCAAAGTGCTGATCGTGCGCTTCCCCACGCAGGCCGATCTGGTCGTTCGCGATTTCTCCTTCGGCCCCCAGTGGGCCAGGGTGGGCGATCCGATCCAGCTCCGCGGGCGTGTCGTAAATGAGGGAACCAGCGCAACCCAGAATTTCTGGATCGAGTTTTGGGGTTCGATGGACGCTCCGGGCAAGGCCTATCCCACGTTCGATTTCTTCCTGTGCGACTCCATTCCGGTGGGAAACCTTGCCCCCGGAGGTTCGATAGATCTGTCAGCCTTTTCGCGTACCTTGTGGCAAGTGCCGCCACATATCACGACCCAGACCTTCTCGGTCGGTTGCTTTGCGGACCGAACCGATCTGGTGAATGAGAAGAATGAAACGAACAACTATCAGTTCGTCGGGCCTGTGCTGTTCTCGACGCTTGGCGGTGGGGCGCCGCCGGAACAGATGGCTGCCGCCGGTCCCCCGAAGCCGCTCGTTTTGACGGCGCAGCAACCGCAGATTGACCTGGAGCGCGAGCAACTGGACCTGCCCGAGCTGACCGTGCGCGAATCCACGGTCACCCTTTCCGGGCAACTGCCGCCCTGGGATTTCCAAGTCAACGTGACGGTGCACAACTGGGGGCTTGCGACAGCGCCGGCTTCGTGGGTGCATGTGTACATGTCGCGGGATTCTGTTCTATCGGGCGATGACTACTTGTGGGTTCAGGGAATCCGGCTTCCGCCGTTGGCTCCGGGAGTGGACTACGGAACCATGCTTTGGACCAAGCGGCCGGCAGTCGCGAGTGGGGTCTATCGCCTGCTGGTGCAGTGCGACGTTCGCGACGAGGTCCATGAGGCCTATGAGAACAACAACGTGCTGGATGCGGGGCCGTTGGTCGTGGACCCCGATCTCACGATGACCACGTGTGTAGTCACCCTGTCGGGCTATCCGCCGCCGTGGGATTACGAAGTGTACATGATTCTTCACAATGGGGGGCTGACGACGGCGACGGCGTCGTGGGCGCACGTCTATATGTCCCACGACGGCGTTCTTTCGAGCGATGACTATTTGTGGATTCAGGGAGTACGAATGCACGCTGTGCCGCCCGGAAGCGACTACACAACCGCAATTTTGACCTCCCGGCCGACCGCCCCGCGCGAGTGCTACCGGCTGTTGGCACAGTGCGACGTTCTCAACGAGGTGCGTGAGGCGAACGAGAGCAACAACGTGTTGGATGCGTCCCCAATTGCCGAGGATCCCGAACTGGCGGTAACCGCATCCACGGTCACATTGTCCGGCTTGTTGCCGCCTACGGACCTCCAGGTCAATTTGACGGTGCACAACTATGGTCTCACCACAGCCCCGGCAAATTGGGCGCACATTTATGTATCCAGAGATGATCTTCTCTCCAGCGACGACTTTCTGTGGATTCCGGGGATCTGGGTCCCACGGCTGGTTCCGGGGGCCACCTTCCAAACCGCGATTGCAACCAGTCCCCCTCGGACGGTCAATGCTGCGTTTCCAACCACTGCCCCGGCGATTCCCATTGGCGCGTATTACATGATAGCGCAGTGCGACGTCCTCAACACTGTGCCCGAGATTTGCAGAGACGACAACGTGCTCAATGCCGGTCCGCTTCTCGTTGGCCCGGAATTGGCCCTTGAACGGGTTGCCTTCAAGGAGTTGCAGCCGGGCGAGATCAATCTTGGCTCCGACCGGATTTCATTCTCCGAACCGGGCACGAGCGTGGGGGTGAGCATGCGGATCGTCAACCGGGGCATCCTGAAGGCCGATGGATTCTGGCTGGAGATGTGGGGATCGCGGACCGGTGGCTTCGAGCTCGACGATTTCTTGTTGAACTCCCGGCCCTTTGCCGGTCTGGGTCCGCTCAGTTATGTTGATTTCAGCGATACCTACAGCTTGCGCAGCGTTCGCGACGGTCCTTACACGTTTACGGCCGTTGTGGACCGCCCGAACAATGTCACCGAGGTATATGAGTCAAACAACCGGGTGCCCCTGGCAGCCAAGCGGTTGATCGAATTGCGGCCCATTCGGAAGATCAACTTGCGGCTTGCGCAATTCCGGTTTGCGCCCAACCCGATTCGGGCGGGAGCGAACTTGCTGTTCAATGGCTCGGTCGTCAATGACGGGAACGAAAACAGCGGCTCGTTCTGGATTGAGTTCTGGGGTTCGAAGAGCCGCGGCATTCCCATGCCCGAGTTTCAGTTGTGCGACTCCATTTACATTGAAAACCTGCGCCCGGGCCAGCAGGTGTTCCTATTGCCTTATCTGCGGACGGTCTATTGGAATGTGCCGAATTATTGGAGCGAGCCGGTGGGCGATTGCACGGTGATGATCATCGTGGATCGGCCGGACAACACCTCGGAATACAATGAGGCCGATAATTACGAATTTGTCCCCGGGGTAGTGATTCTTCCCTAGCCCGTTGAGCCGAGAGGGAAACCACAAGGATTTCTCCGGCAAAAAAGGTGCGGTCCGCCGTACCTTTTTTGGAACAGGCGCTTTCGCTCGGTGGCCGAAGTGGGCGAAAGGCCGGTTGGACTGCGGGCAGCACCGGCTGCGTCGGCGGCCTCGCCGGTCAGAGGCAATCCATTGGTGCAACCCAAGCGAATACTAATCTTGGGCATCGGCCCGATTCCACTGGATAATCCCGACTTCCTCCACGGCTCCTGTTTGCGCACCTGGCAGCTGACCCAAACTCTTCACGATGAAAGCCATGATCTCTTTCTGATTTGCTTTCGGGTGACCGGCAGTCGCGGCGACAAGGATCGAGCCGCGCGCAAGGATGTGCAGCGGGACCGTCTTCGCTATCTTTCGCTGACCGAAGAAGAGTTCGTCTATCTGCCTCTGATCCGGCAATACTACGATGAGTTTCGCCCGGACTGCGTGGTGGGAGCCAATACCTATCCCGCGTCGGTCCTGGCCCGGATTGACCCCGACGTTCCATTTTGGGCGGACATCAACGGCTATTTCATGGGCGAGGCGCAGGCAAAAGCCGCGCGCTACCAGGACGATCGGTATGTCAAGTGGTACTGGGACCTCGCATTGCCGGCGCTGTTGGCCGGCGATCATTTCTCGGTGACTTCGACGCCTCAGAAAAGCGTCTTGATCGGAGAGCTCGACGTGGCGGGTCGCTTGAACCGCCACACCTTCGGCTATGAGTTTGTCAGCGTCATTCCCACGGGTCGCGAGCCGTCGGTTTTCAGCCATCAGCCGTCCGCCTTGGCTCGCGGTCGCATCGTTCCGCCTGATGCGTTCATTTGTCTTTGGCTTGGAGGCTATAATCTTTGGCAGGATATGGAGACTTTGTTTGCCGGCCTCGAAGGCGCCATGGCGCGCAATCCGCGCATCCATTATGTTTCGACGGGCGGAATGATCGCGGGTCACGACGACTACTCGTTTGGGCAGCTTCGGGCGATGATCGAGCGGTCGCCGCACCGCGAGCGCTATCACTTCGTAGGCTGGCTCCCGTTTGACCAGGTGGATGCCTTGTGTTGCGAGTGCAATGTGGGCTTGAATGTGGATGGATTGTGCTACGAATCCATCATTGGTGCGCGCAACCGGATCACCGACATGATGCGGGTGGGTTTGCCGGTCGTCACAACGGTAGTCACCGAAATCAGCCAAGTGATTGCCGCCGAGGAATGCGGTTTTGGCTGTCCGGTGGGCGATGCAGAAGCGTTGGCTCAGGCGCTTGTCCATGCGGCCGAACATCCCGATGATTTGGCGCGGCGCGGCGAACGAGGACGGCGTTACTTTGAAAGCCACTATGCGCTGGCCGAATCGGGTCGTCCTTTGCGCGAATGGGCCGCCGGCTCGCCGGCCAAGGCACCCGATTGGCGATCGCCCAATGCGGCCGGATGGCCGTTGCCGATTCGCGAGGCTGACCTTCGGCGCATGTCCTGGTTGCGTCGTTTTGCCTATCGGTATGCCAAGTTTGGCGCCCGGGGATTACTCAGGCGAGAAACAAGGCGTTTGAAATCCGAAATCCGAAATCCGGAATCGGAAACCTAAGATGAGTCGCATTTTTGTCATTGGCGCAGGCCCAATGATGGACGGCCAAGCACGCCGGGTCACGGCCCATGCCGCGCGGACATGGCACTTTGTGACCGCATTGCGTCGCGC
>Ga0315277_10002729_pt1 | contig 24350 bp, 18 predicted proteins | sample YL17G05_15_MG_FD_203695 | JGI IMG/M metagenome (GOLD analysis project Ga0315277, IMG submission 203695) | Sediment microbial communities from Yellowstone Lake, YNP, Wyoming, USA - YL17G05_15 | ecosystem: Environmental > Aquatic > Freshwater > Lake > Sediment | place: USA: Wyoming | collected... | reverse complement strand
CCGGATCAAATTTACTTTGATACCGATTGGTGGGGCGAGGCGGTGACCATTGAGTATTCGGATCTTCAGGGTGGAGAAGCGGGAATTGTCACCAATGGTCATGGACCGGTCTATTGGGGCAACGGCAATCTGGACACTTACCCGCGATTCGTGCATGCCGGCCTGGGCAACTATCGCCTCACCGATACCAGCCCCTGCATTGGTGCGGGCAAGGCTGCTGGCGCTCCCAGCACCGACATCGAAGGCAATCCTCGCCCTCACCCGGCGGGGTCGAATCCGGATATGGGCGCGCATGAGCATCCGTTCGGCTCCCCTGAGACCCCATCAACCTTCAAGCTCTACCTGCCAGTCGTATCCAAGGCTACGCCATTTGAGTGGTTTGTGACACCAGGGGTTGCCCTCCGGACTTCCCGCTCCTGGCACACCGCCACGCGCCTGACCGACGGCAGAATCCTGCTGGTCGGTGGCAGTGGGGCGCCGGATCAATACCTGGCGGACGTGGAGCTCTACGACCCGGCGATCGGCCAAACCAGCCCGGTTGCCCCGCTCCACACACCGCGTCACGATCATAGTGCAACGCTGCTCCCGGACGGGCGGGTGCTGGTCGTCGGCGGCTATAGTCTCCCCCAACAGTGGCTGCGCGATGCAGAAGTGTACGATCCCGCAACCGATACGTGGACGGTCGTGCCCCCGCGCTACTCGCATGGCTGCAGCCACAGCGCGACCCTGATGAAAGACGGCCGCGTCCTGGTCGTCGGAGGTGCCGTTGCCTGCTGTCTTGGCACTGAACGCGTTGAGATCTTCAACCCGCAAACCAATGCCTGGACTGAAGCGCGGCCCTTGGAGTCCACTCTAGGCGGACATACGGCTCAGCTTCTGGATGATGGCCGCGTGCTGGTGGCCGGCGGCTCGGGTCCCAACGACGCCCCTTCTGCTGGTGGCGCCGCGCTGCTCTACGAGCCACAGACGGACACCTGGACAACCACCGGGCCGATGGTCAAGCCGCGTTGTTATGGCCAGTCTGCGCGGCTCCCAGACGGGCGCGTGCTGGTGGCGGGTGGCCTGGCCCTGGAAGACAAACCTTTTCCAAAGATATCAACCAGCGCGGAGATCTACGACCCCATCTCGAACACGTGGACGGTCGCGGCGGATCTCGCACAGGCACGATATTCCTATGACGATGATCTGGTGCTGCTCCCGGGTGGCCAGGTGCTGGCCGTCGGCGGCGCGCGCGACTGGTATTGGACCGGGAACTCTTTTGTCCGTGAGATCGAGCGCTATGATCCCGCGGCTAATGAATGGCGCACCGTCGGTGAGCTCCCGCGGCCCAGGGCGGAAGCTAGCGCCACTCTCTTGCCAGATGGCCGCGTGTGGCTAGCTGGTGGGCGAACCGATACGACTTATTTCTCGGACACCTGGCTGATAGGCCCACGAACTACAATCAGGGGCGATAGGGGACAGCTGTCAGGCACCGCCCAGCAATGAATGGAGGAGTGAGGTGAAACGGATATTCTTCTCGTTATCGTTGGCCATTGGCCTGACCCTGTTACCGGGGCCGCTACTCTTCTCTGGACCAGCAGGTGCCTGTCCACTTCTGCACGTCGCGCTCAATCTTGCTGAGCAGCAGCCCTATCCGGGACCGGACCCTCATCCCATCCCAGGCAAGGTTGAGGCGGAGGACTATGACACCGGCGGTGAGGGTGTGGCTTACCACGACACCACCTCCGACAACTACGGTGGTCAGTACCGCAGCGACGCTGTGGACATCGAGGCGGCCTCAGACATGGGCGGTGGCTACAGCGTCGGCTGGACCGAAGAGGGTGAGTGGCTGCGCTACACGGTTTTCGTCACCGAAACCGCCGACTACGACGTCCAGGTGCGGGTGGCATCGGCGGTGGGGCGGACCATCAGTGACACGCTGTCGAGCATCGGCGTGATCAGTTGGACGGTGCCGCTCACCAAGACGCTCCACGTCGAATTCGACGGCACGGACGTGACCGGGCCGCTGACCTTCTTGACGACCGGCGGCTGGCAGAGCTGGACTTGTGTATTTGCCCGCGGCGTCCGGCTGACAGCAGGCGAACACCGGATGCGCCTCTCGATGGATTCAGGCTCGTTCAACGTGAACTGGGTCTGGGTCGCAGAGTCGCTGCCAGAGGATCCGGTCAATGCGCTGATCAGCCAGATGACGGAAGCAGAAAAGATAGAGCAGCTTCACGGGAACGACTGGATGGACACCGCCGACAATACCCGGTTGGGGATTCCGGGGTTTGGGATGGCTGATGGACCGCATGGGATCAGGGAAGGCAAGGCCACGTCTTTCCCCGTGGGGATCGCGATGGCCGCGACCTGGGATCCAGAACTCGTCGAAGAAGTGGGCATGGCCCTGGGCAAAGAGGCCCGTGGGAAGGGGAGAAACCAGGTGCTGGGGCCCTGCCTGGATATCACGCGAGACCCGAGAAACGGACGGAGTCCGGAGAGCGGTGGAGAAGAGCCGTTCTTGATCGGTAGGGTCGGCGCGGCGATCGTCAGGGGGATCCAGGCGACGCAGGCAATTGCGACCCCCAAGCACTTTGCTGCCAACAACCACCAATCTGACAGGAGAAACGCGAACCACACGATCGATGCACGTACCTGGCGCGAGTTCTATGGTCTGCCGTTTAGAATGGCAGTGCAGCAAGGCGGCGCCTGGTCAATTATGAACGCTTACAACTGGATCAACAAGCGCCCCAGCTCGGCGAATTACGAGCTGCTCACCAGGATCTTGCGCGACGAATGGGGCTATCCCTTCTACGTGGTCTCCGATTGGGGTTCCATCTACACCAGCGCGGCCCAGGCCGTGAATGCCGGCTGCGACCTGGAAATGCCCCACCTTCCCGGCAAGTACCCTGCAGAGTTGCCGGCCGCCCTCGCAAGCGGGGAGGTCACCGCTGCTACGCTGGATCAAGCGGTCTGGCGGGTTTTACAGACCAAGCATGCCGCAGGCCTGTTGGATCGCTATCCGCCGGGCAATCCGGAGGATGTGTGTAGCCAGGCGCATCGCGCTTTGGCACTGAGGGTGGCCCAAGAGAGCATTGTCTTGCTCAAGAACGAGGACCATATTCTCCCCTTGGACAAGACCAGGGCGCTCACGATCGCGCTGATCGGACCCAGTGCAGACGTGGCGCAACTGGACGGCAGGGGCAGCAGTGTGGTAGATGCCTGCTATGCCTACACGCCCAAACAAGGTATCGAGAATCGCACGTCAGGGTTCCCGGTCGCCATCATTTATGCCAGAGGGTGTGACATCAATAGTGATGACACCAGCGGCTTTGCGCCGGCCATAGAAGCCGCACTAGAGGCGGATGTCGTGGTCTTTGTGGGTGGCTTGGACGATACACAGGAAGGTGAAGAGCTTGATCGCGTTGGCGGGTCTGTCCAGTTGCCAGGACAGCAGCAACAGTTGATCAGGGCGCTGGCGGCGGCGAATCCTAACATCGTCGTGGTGTTGGAGAGCGGCGGGGTCGTCGCCCTGGAGGAGTGCTTCGACAGTATCAAGGGGCTCATCTACGCCTTTTATCCCGGGCAAGAAGGTGGCAATGCGATCGCCGACATCTTATTCGGCGACGTGAATCCGAGCGGCAAGTTGCCGGTGACGATGCCGCGCAACGATGACCAGTTGCCGGCCTGGGATGATTTGGATTTCAGCGGCGACGTAGTGGGTGGCTTTGGCTACCGGCGGTTTGATAGCCTGGGGTTGACCCCGCAATATGCGTTTGGCTATGGGCTGAGCTACACGACCTTCGAGTATGGCAACTTGATCGTGACGCCTACCTCAGCCTCTGGGGATACACCGATTCATGTAAGCTTCGACGTGACGAATACCGGCTCGATCACGGGGGACGAAGTAGTGCAACTCTATCTCAGTGTTGACTTTGCCAGCCCGAATGCGCGCGCAATTGTACCCATGCCGGTCAAACAGCTTCGCGGTTTTAGACGCATTACGCTGGTGCCGGGGCAGACCCAAACGGTCACCTTCACCCTCGGTCCGGAGGAACTCTCCTTCTGGTCGGTTAGCGATGATCGTCTCCGCATCGAAGCCGGTACCTATACGGTCCGGGTGGGCGGGTCCTCGGACAACTTGCCCCGCTCTGGAACGTTCAAACTCACCTCCTCCATGTTGTACGACAGTGTGACCGTGGAGACATCCCCCGCGCTTCTTCCCATCCTCGGGAACGTGGCGCTCCATCGCCCGGTGACCTGTTCGTCCATCGAGGGCTCGAACTATGTTTGCAGGAACGCGGTGGACGGCGACCTCACCACACGCTGGAGCAGCCAGTTCAGCGATCCACAGTGGATCTATGTAGACCTTGGTGCGTGGCAGCGCATCGAACGGGTGATTCCACGTTGGGAGGCAGCGTACGGGAAGGCTTATCAGATCCAAACCTCGAGCGATTCCTTCCACTGGACGGATATCTACAGCACGACCTCCGGCGATGGCGAGGTTGACAACCTGGACGTGTCTGGTACGGGCCGGTATGTGCGTATGTACGCCACGCAGCGGGGTACGGGCTGGGGCAACTCGCTGTGGGAGTTTGAGGTCTACGCCAGGCCCAACTCGATCTACCTGCCGCTGGTGCTGCGCCAGTTCTCGCAAACAGTAGACGCTACGCGCTCGCTTAGCATCCTGCTGGATGATTTCAGGCCACAACCTTATCAGGGAGAATCGGTTTATTTCTTCAATCGCCTTGAAGGTGATCGTGGGGCAATCAATAATAGCACCATGGACTGGGGCAATGGGCAAGTGACAACCACGGTCTCCTCCGGGAATGCCTGGGGTGGGGTATGGATGAGCCTGAATCATCCGATACGTGAAGGTCTGCCCGTTGATTTTTCAGCGATTTTGCCGACACAGGTTTTGCCAGCTTATCAGAGCCAGATCACAGGCATCACGGTCCTCATCGCACGGGGAACACCGGACAGAACCTTCAAGTTAGAACTCAAGGATGGTAGCGAGTTGTGTTGGAAAAACGAAATTGCCCTGGATGGCGGGCCACAAGCTGCAAGTTTTTCTTTGCCTGCCTTGGGAGATATCAATCAATTCATTTGGGTTCTAGATCATGCGTCCGCCGGTGATTACGTCGTTCTTGAAAGTGTGTCTTTTACTGCCACAACACAGATTACGGATACAGCAACGGCTGCGTTTGTGTGGAGCTATGGAATGCTCTTGAATAACTGGAACCCGACGACGGGGCTGGTACGCGACAAAGCAAAAGACGCCAGCGGCGAATTCGATGCGATCCAGGCTACAGGCGGCCTGGCGGCTGCGACTGCCAGTGCTGAACAGCTTGGCATTGTCACGCGCGCCGGTGCGATCCAGATTGTGAATAGAATCAGCGACACGCTGCTGCTCGGCCTTCCCCGTTTTCACGGTCTGTGGCCCCATTGGGTCAAGGTTTCACCTACGGGTGCAATCACCATCGTGCAATACACGGAATGGTCTTCTGTGGACACGGTGATTGCTGCCATTGGGTTACTCGATGCGCAATGTGGTTTGGGGATGGATACATCCGGCACTGAGCAAATGCTTCAGGCCATTGATTGGAACGATTTGGTTACACCGGGTGGGATCGCTCACGGATACGCCTACACGGGTGATCTGATCCCGTATGCCTGGGATATTTTTGGTGGGGAAAGTTGGCTCGTTGAATTGGTTCATGCCGCAGTGACCGGTCGAGTTGCACCGATCACCTACCCTACGCCACCTACGGCCAACGGGTCGGGCTTTATTGACGAGCTGGCATGGTTATTTGTGTTGCCGCCGTCCGGGCAAGATTATTGGGGGACAGATTGGACCTCGCACCGGTTGGCGGCAGCAGACAGCCAGATTGACTACCATCCCACTCAGAATCCGACATCCTGTTTCGCCCAGCTTGGATTGTTCGGATTGTCTGCCGCCGAAGTACCGGACCTATCGTCGGTGCCTCAGGGGAGCATTTATCAAGCATTTGGCGTGGGGGGGCGCTTTACGTCCGCAAACGATGGTACAACGTTACTGGGAGCGCCGGTTGTTGTCCCGCATTATTCAGCGATGATCGCGTCTCTCCGTCCACAAGAAGCCATCGAGATGTGGGATTGGCTAATCAAAAATGGGGAATTTTCTCCTCTGAACAACGTCGAAAGCCTGGTGTTCCCGGCAAGTTTGCGTTGTGATTCTGATTCGATGGTATGGAACCAATTAAGAGGGTCATGGAATCTTTCTTTGCAAACCTTAGGATGGGGGCGCTATCTGGCTGAACGAGATGGCCAAGTCCCCATTCTGTGGCAAGCGACAAACGTGAATTCACTTTTACACAAAGGGTATCTCCTATTAGTACCAAGCGAGCCAACAAGCAACGTCTACCTGCCTGTAGTGTTCAGAACACAATCCCATAAGTAACAACAGTGGAAGGGAGCAAGGAAAATGTCCTCATTATCAAAACAAACCGGGCTTGTCTGGGGATTGAACCTTCTGTTCAGCGTCCTGACGTCTGGGTGCGGCAGCGCTCCAACGCCATGGACGGTGTCGAGAGAATGTGAACATCCTGATGAGGATACGGTAGGCCAAATGATCTGGCGATCTAGGGCCTCAGGCTCAAAGGTTCATGGACAGTTTGGTACTACTTCTGATGCCCCGTGGCCAGCCAAGTCTGGGTATGTGAAGTACAATACCATCAACATTCCTCAGACTGACCGCCTGTACCTGAAATTACGATATTCCAAATACAGCCCATCCTCTGTCGCCATTCTGATCTACGTGGACGATGAGCCAACCCCAAGGGCCACTCTCTACCCCATAGACCAGGGAAGTTGGAACCGGTTCGTTTGGACAGAGCCGATCCTTCTCGGGAGCATAGTAGATGGGATTCACTCCATCAAGTTTTCCACCGATGGACAACAATATGGCGTTGCCGATCTGGATACGTTTGTTCTTACGGCTCACAGGAGGGGGTGAGCGATGAAACAGAAGAGTGAATGGCTGCTCGCCGTGGTTATGGTGAGCGTTTTCGCGGTAGGTTCTGTTGTCCTCTGGGCAGCATCGGAAAGCTCCGCCACAGCCGCCATGTCAAGGTCGGGAGCCTGGGCGGCCGCAGGGCAAAGCAGAGCAATCTCAAAACCACCGATGTTCGTGCAGAGTGGGGGGGGGGGACGCCCCCGGGGACGGGGGCTGAGAGCGGGGGGTAGACGCCCCCGAGGACGGGGGCGAGAGCAGAGCGAATACGTGGCCTGGGTTACTGTACGCTGAACGTCGTGGTGGACTTGAAATCGGCCGCTGGGTCATAGGTCGCATCGGCCAGGTCGGAGTGCGTGATCTGGCTGATCTGGATCGTGTACGTCCCGGCTGGCTCCGTGGCCGGGAGTGGGCAGGAGAAGAGGGCGACGCCGTCCGTGCCGGTGCGGATCGGCTGCCTCGATAGCAGGGTGCCGTCCGGGCGCAAGACGTCAGTGGTGACGACGGCGGCCGGGACCGACACGCTGTGTTCATCCACGACCTGGATCTTCCAGTAGACCAAGCCTCCCCTGGCGAAGGCACTCTGCGAATCGTGATAGGCGGCGCCGGTGGTGGAGATGGCTGCCACGTGCATCACCGGCGGGGAAGGGGGGGCCGGGGTGGGCCTGGGCGTGGGGGTGCTCTGCGTCTGGCCGACCTGGACGCGGAAATCGTCGAACAGGGCCACTGCGTCGGCGTGGGTGATCAGGCCAACTCTGCCTGAGCGTGTGAATGTCGCGTCGGTAGCCTCCAGCACCTTTTGGTCTTGAAACCAAACGATGATCTGTCGTCCTTTGGTCTCCACTTTCAGTAGGTACCAGCCCCAGGTGGGGCCTGGCTCCTGCTGATCGAAGACGACGCCGATCGAGATCGGCGCCGCCCCCAGTTCGTGTGGCTGCCCGCGCACCATCTTCAGCAGGTGTACCTGCTGGTCGAGGGCGTCTGCCAGGACGGCGTAGTAGTTGTCTTTGTCCTGCACACGCCAGAGTAGCCCCGCGCTCTGAGCCAGGGTGCCGCCCATGGGTTTCAGGTACACGGAGAGCGTCACGTCCCGCGCCTGCACGTCCCGCAACAGGGCGAGCGGGTAGTGGTCCGCTTCCGCCAACGTGGCGGCCTGGAGCAGGACGAACTCGGGCGAGGGGGCGAAGCGGTCCACGTAGACGCGCCAGAAGGGCTGGCCGGCGCTGAGGGGCGGGCCGTGGGGGCCGGTGGCGTCGTAGTCGAACTCGGTGGGGGGGACGCCGTAGCGGTACTGCTGCAAGTCCACGATGAGGTCGAGCGGCTTCTGGGGCGTGGCGGAGAGGAGGAGGTATAGAGCAATGGCGAGCGCGACGGCTGCCAGCGCGCCTGCGGCCCGCCGGGGCCAGGCGGGGCGGGCTGGTGGGCCTGGTCTGGAGCGCGGCACTTTTCTTCTCGTGCGGGGGTTCATATTGGCCTTATTCAGGGAGATTCCTCGCTACGCTCGGAATGACAGGCAGAATGCTCCTGGAGCCAGGGGGCTGCCTGGCTCCAGGAGCGCTGACTTTGCGAAACACCACCCTCCCGCAGGTCAATCGAACCTGCGGGAGGGCAGATCGTTACGGGAACTTGAGCAGGACGGCGGAGGTGCCGGGAATGGTGAAGGTGACGTGGCCGTTGCTCAAGACCGGGTTGCCGACGACGACGTCCTGGTGGGTGGCGTCGAACTGCCACATGGTGCCGGTGCTGCTCTGGCGCAGCGCCGAGAGGTTGGCGTCCACGGTGTAGGTGGTCTTGGCTGAGGTGTTGGTGACCAGCAGGTAGAGGTTGCCCTGGGCGTCCTGGGTCGTGATGGACATCAGGTAGTTGTTGCTGGCCGTGCTCTGGTAGGTCGGGCGGCAGCCGACCAGGGCGCGGTTGGCCATGCGCACGGCGTAGAAGGTGAGCCGCCGGTTGCCATTGATGTCCACCAGCCCCTCAAAGTTCTGGAAGCCGCCGGAAAAGCCATCCCAGTCGTAGAAGGTGAAGAGGTGGCTGCCGTAGATGTAGTCGTTGCCGGGCCGTGAGCCGCGGATCATGTTGTTGACGACGGTCTTGATGGCCAGGCTGGCGCCATTGTAGCCGCCGCGGTAGGTGGCCCACTCGCTCAACCACAGCGGGGCGTTGGCCTTGTTGTACTGGTTCATCCAGCCGTGCACCTGCTGGGTGTAGGAGGTGATGTCGGAGTTGTAGTTGTGGATGTCCACGCTGTCGAAATAGTCACCCGCGTTGATCATCACGTCGCGCGGCCAACTGGAGCCGCCGGTGGTGACGGGGGCGTAGACGTGGAAGGTGCGGCCGGGCAGGTAGGTGTCATAGACGTACTTGACCGCGTCGTAGGTGTACTGGACGAGCGCATAGTAGTCGGTGATGGTGCCGGCAAAGCCCTGGCCGCCGTTGTTCGGCTCGTTGTGGACCTCGAAATCGTCCACGCGGTAGTCGTTGCGCACGTTGAGCCAGTAGACGGTGGCAAAGACGTGCTCCCACCACTCGTTCCAGTCCTCGGTGGAGTTGGGCGGGTTGAGCGCCTGGGCCCAGGCGGGGTTGTCGTTGTTGTCCACGTTGCGGATGGTGAGCACGGCGCGGATGTTGGCGTCCTTGAGGCCCTGCAGGAGTGTGCGGGCGTTGCCCTGCCAGGTGGTGCCCGGCGTGCCCGACCACCAGTAGTCGCTGTTGTCGGGCGGGTTGGTCATGATATTGTCCCACCAGGCCCAGTTGATGGCGTTGGGGTCGGCCTTGATCTGGGCAATGGTGGGCGAGCCGTAGACGCCGTCGTCGTCCTGCGCCTCCCAGCGCGACATGCCGCCGTAAACCCGGTAGGTGTTGTAGCCAATGTCCTGCAGGTCGGCTACGTTGAAGCGGACGTTGCCCTCGGTCGCGCCCAGGTAGCAGGTGCTGACGCCCCACTGGGTGCCGGAGACGGTGATGGTGGCATTACCGGCCCCGGCCCAGGCGGGCGCGTTCAGCCCACCCAGGGCCAGCAGGAGCACGGCGAGCACGGTTACCAGGGCCGGCAGGCGGTGATTGAGATGGGTATTCATCTGATCCTCCTTACTGATTTGTGAAGAAACCCGGTTTTTTCCCAAAAACCGGGTTTCTGTCCTGCTACTGCAACACAAAAGTGGTGGACGATTTTACGTTGGCGCCTGGGTCGTAGGTGGCGCCGCTCTTGCTCACGCCGGTCACGTTGATGGTGTAGGTGCCGGTGGCGTTGTTCTTGACCGTGTTCATGCTGAACAGCGCCCAGCCATCCGCGCCAGTGGTGGCGGTCTTGGTCGTCCACACGCTGCCGTTCGGCTTGCGCAGTAAGATTTCATTCGATTGTCCTCCTCTGATCGGCTGGATAGAGTAAGAGTCTCGTCCGGGTGCCCAGGTCTGATCTGTGCCGCTTGTCACCTCCTTCGACCGGAATTGTCCGCCCAAATGGCGGAATAAGGTCGGCCCCAGAACCCATTATACTCCCTTGTGCTCGAACCGTCTCGCATTTCGGTGACCAGTTTCTTCACTCTGGTGACCGTTCGCGAAAGTAAGAAACAGGCCCAACTCCATGGATTCCCGTCGCCATAATCTTACCACATTCTCCCCGGCGGGGGTAGGGGCAGGCTCAATGGAGATTCCTCGCTGCGCTCGGAATGACATTGCTGCGCTCGAAATGACGTTGACTACGGATTTTTGACCTGCTGCATACGGAATGCTATAATGACGTCAAGACTGGGAAATAAGAGCGGACAAACAGGAGTCATCACGATGGCACAGACATTGTCACTGACTGCACGATACACTCATGGTGGGGAGGACCGTTCTGAGATGCTGGCGTTGCCCGTGGCACACACGGCACTGTTGTTGGTGGACGTGTATTACGACGATCAGGTGCGCGGTGATTGGGGCGACCCGGCTGACCCGTTCGTGTCTCACTTCAAGCGGATGGAACGGAACGTCAGCGTGGCACTGGGGGCGGCGCGAGGGGCCGGGCTGCCGGTGGTGTATACGATGAACAGCGCGCCCCGCATTGCCTTGGAGCGTTCCGCCTTTGGGGCGCACTTTGCGCGAGCGTGGAGCAGGGATGGGGCAGCGGACGCCTTCAGTCGCACGTTCGCTGAAGGGGGTGTGGATCCGCGCGAGTATCACAGTGGTCCAGAGACACCACTCAAGGTACCGCCCAGCCTGGCTCCACAAGGGAAGGACCTCTACGTCCGCAAGCACGTGTATAGCGCCTTCTTCGACAGTAGGCTCGATACTCTGCTGCGCAATCTGAACGTTGAGACGCTGATCTGTGCCGGCCTGTGGGCCAACGTGTGCATGGCTGCCACGGCGCTCGACGCGCTGTACCGCAACTATCGCGTCATCTGGTTGCGTGACGGCACCCTGGCAGGTGAAAGGCCCGCAGACGTTGCCCGGCTTGCAAATACCGCCCACTGGATCGCCTGGTTCGAGGAGGTGGTTGGCTACACGGTGACCAGTGCTGAACTGGCTGCTGCCTGTGCTGGTATACTTGACAGCACACGAAATGTCTGATATAATGTATACAAAATTACCGCAATTAGTATACAACGATAGGGAAACAGAGGAGCCGCTATGCCAACCGAGTTAGTCTTCCTGGGTCCAAGACGGGTAGGGTTCCGCGAGTTCGAAGAACCTGCCGATTTAGGCCAGCGTGAGATCTACGTGCAGACTCTCTTCTCGGGCATCAGCCATGGCACGGAGATGAACGTATACCGGGGGACTTGCCCCGAGTACACCATGAGCACCGTGGAGGGCCTGTACAGGGCAGGGGAGCCCGCCTGGCAGTACCCCAAGACCTACGGGTACGAAGAGGTAGGGCGGGTGGTTGCGCGAGGCGACGCCGTTCACGAGGTCAAAGTGGGCGATATTGTCGCGTCCGCCTATGGGCATCGCGAGGTGGCCATAATCAACATTGACCAGGCCCATTTCTTCCACGTGCTGCCGCCTCAAATGAAAGCAGAACACGGCATTTTCCATGCTTTGGGCAGCGTGGCCCTGGATGCGTATCTGAGTTCTGAGATTCGTCTGGGGGAAAGCGCCGTCGTGTTGGGGCTGGGCATCATTGGCCAATTCATCGTGCAACTCTGCAGGCTGGGCGGCGTAGATCCCATCATCGCTGTGGATCTGATCGCCCCACGCCGGGAGCGTGCGCTCGCCCAGGGAGCCCATTATGAGCTCGACCCACGTCATTGCGACGTGGCGGTCGAGGTTCGCCGCATCCTCGGCCGGCGCGGAGCGGAGGTGGTGTTCGATACGAGCGGCTCGTATCTGGGGCTGCAAGAGGCGATTCGCTGCGGCGCGCCGATATACGGGCGCGTGATGGCGATTGGATGGTACCAGGGTGAGGGGGTCGGCCTGCGCCTGGGAGAGGAATTCCATCACAGCAGTTTTGGTGTGGGTGGAACGTGCCAGATTCGAGCGAACAACCTTCGCGTCCCTCCTGCCCCTGGCAGGGCATGGGACGCCAGGCGGGTGGCCAGCACGTTCTTCCGCCTGATGACGCAGGACAAGATAGCGGTAGCGGACCTCATCTCACACAAGATATCGTTTCGCGAGGCGGACAAGGCTTTCCGTCTGATTGATGAACACCCCGAGCAGGTCAGCAAAGTTGTACTCGAGTTCGGTGCGTGAGGGAGAGGGTGGATGAGTAATTCCATGCAGGAACAAGCATACTCGCGACTGAAAGAAGCGATCCTATCCGTGGCGCTACGGCCAGGGGAGCCGGTGCTGGAGACCGAATGGGCCAAGCGACTGGGCATGAGTCGCACGCCCATCCGAGAGGCGCTACAACGGCTGGAGTATGAGGGGCTGGTGGTAAATGATCGCCGGCGGGGGTGGTTCGTCTACACCCTTTCGCTGGATGACATCCGGCAGATTTTCGACATCAAGATCGAGTTGGAGGGTCTGGCAGCCCGGCTGGCAGCACAGCAGGTCACCGAGGAGCAGTCTACACGCCTGAGACGTGCCCTGGACGGGATTGCCAAGGTCACCCAGGATCACGACCTCGACGCCTGGCACGTCGCCGATCAGGCCTTCCATCGGATTCTCTTTGAGGCGGCGGGGAACAACCGTCTGCAGCAGATCATCCTCGGCCTGAACAGCCAAATGCACCGTATCCGTGCAGGCCACCTGGCGCTCGAAGGGCGCATGGATCGTTCCCTGGAAGAGCACCGCGCCCTTACAGAGGCGATTCTCTCGGGCGATGGACAGGCAGCCGAGGAGGTCATGCACAATCACCTGCAGGATCTACGGGATAGTGTGATCAACGTGCTGGAGAGGCTGGTATTCCCTCTGGTGGGGCCCAGAGTCTAGCAAAACGAGGGGATTACGAGAATGATCAGAGTCGGACTCGTCGGTCTGGGCTTCATCGGTCGCATACACCTGGCCAGGTACCTCGACTCGGAGAAGGCCGAACTGGTGGCCGTGGCGGACCTTGAGGTGGAGCGGCTGAAGAAGGAGACAGCAGGAAGCAACCCGGACCCAAGATTGCCACCGTTGAGTATCCCGGACGGGGTAGCACGCTTTACCACCCTCGACGATATGCTGAGCGGACGGGATACGTCCGGCAGACGGAATACGTCCGAGGGTGTCGAGTTGGACGTGGTGGACATTTGCCTGCCCACCTTTCTCCACGCCCCCTCCACCGTCAAGGCTGCGCAGGCGGGGAAGCACGTCCTGTGTGAGAAGCCCATGGCACTCACCGTGGCCGAGTGCCAGACCATGATTGACGCCGCCAGGGCGAATGGCGTACAGCTCATGATCGCCCAGTGTCTGCGATTTTTCCCAGAGTACGTGTACCTGAAGGAGATATGCGACAGCCAGCGGCTTGGATGGCTCCAGTCGTTGACCATGCGACGCCTGGCCGCCCCACCACTGTGGTCCTGGCAATCCTGGCTCCTGGACGCCCAAAGGAGCGGCGGGACCATCGTGGACCTCCACGTTCACGACGTGGATTTCATCAACTTCCTGCTTGGGCCACCCCGCGCCGTATTCGCCCAAGGAATCGCACAGGGCATCACGGGCGGCATAGACGTCGTCGTTGGCAATTTCCTTTATCCGGGCATGAAAGTCACGGCCGAGGCCGGTTGGATGAGGGCGCCCGGCTTCCGCACGCACCATTCGTACGAAGCGCTCTTTGAGCGGGGGCTGGTACGGATGGCACCTGACCAGCAAGAGCGCCTCATGGTGTACGAGGAGGACAAAGAGCCCTATGCACCGCGCTTGAACGGCCCGGATGGTTACACAGCGGAGATCGAGTTTTTCCTGGAGTGCCTGGCTGAGGACCGGGACGTGGCAGCGACTTTCCCTCCGGAAAGCCCTAAGACGTCCGTCCATATGGCCCTGCTGGAAAAGGAATCTATCGCCAGGGGAGAGATCATCCCCTTCCCACCGCAGCGAACGGACGGGTCGGCCACGAGTCCGACGAGTCATATCACGAGTTGACAACTGCTGACAACCAACTGTACAAGGAGGAAGCATGCCCAGCGTAAAAATCGCGATTATCGGAGGAGGGAGCCCCTACGTCCCTGGGATTCTGCATTCCTTTGCCCATGCGGGACAAGTCCTGGCCGGGAGTGAGATCGTCCTGATGGACGTTGACCCCTCCCGCTTGCCTATGATGGCCGCCTTGGGCCGCAGAATGATGGCGGAAGCCGGAGCGGACCTGATAGTCACAGATACCACCGACCTGAACCAGGCTTTGAGAGATACCACCTTTGTGCTCACCAACTTCCGCCCTGGCGGATTGGAGGGCCTGCGGAAGGACGAGGAGATACCCATCCAGTACAACGTCCTGGGGCAGGAGACGACCGGCCCTGGCGGCACTTTCTTCGCCCTGCGCGCCATACCGCAGGCGCTCCGGCTATGCAGAACCATGGAGGCCATCTGCCCAGCGGCCTGGTTGATCAACTATCTCAATCCCACAAACTTTATCGCCGACGCGGTGCGCCGCGAGACCGGTATCAAGTGTATCGCCATCTGCGACGGCGGCGGGAACTACCTGCGCTACGCACTACCGGAACTCTTGGGCGTCGAGCAGTCAGAGATACGGGTCAGGGCGGCCGGGGTCAATCACCACTCGTGGCTCATGGAGCTGCGCATCAGAGATGAGGACGGATATGCCCCTCTCCTCGAACGCATGCGACGAGTCGAAGGAAAGGGCAGAACCTTTAGTCGCAAGTACCACGAGTTTGGGATCTGGTTTCTCGACAAGTACGGGGTCTGGCCCGCCAATCAGAGCTACCTCTACCCATACTATAACTACGACGATGCGCTGGCCGACTATCGTGCCGGGCGTTCGCTATACCGCATGTTCATGGCTGACCTTCCAGAGCATTGGCAGAACTTTGCAGCGATGGCTAAAGGGGAGATTCCGATCACCATGGACCCCACCAAGCATCACACGGACGTCGGACATGGGGACCTGGCGGTGCAAGTTATGCTGGCGATTACTGGTAACGAGAGCCGGGAGTTTCACGTCAACGTACCGAACGATGGGGCCGTTGCCAACCTGCCCCAAGGCGCGATCGTCGAGGTCCCTGCCCTGGTGGATGCGAGCGGCGTGAGGCCGCTCTGCATGGGTGCGCTCCCTCAGGGAGTGGTGGGACTCGTCCAGTCGCTCATCACTTGGGAGGAACTGACCGTGGACGCGGCCTTGAGCGGCGACAGGAACCTGGTCTTGCAGGCCATTCTCGCTCACCCCTGGGTGTCCTCCATCCAGCAGGCGGAGGGCATAAGCGATGAGATGTTCTCGGCCCACGCTGCCTATCTGCCCCAGTTCTAGGGATTTTGTGCAAGGAGAAAGGGATGCAGTGGGAGAATCTGACCGCCCCTGATTTCGCGGCAGCGGTGAAAGAGACACAAGGGGTCTGTCTGCTGCCGCTGCCATGTATCGAGAAGCATGGCGAACACCTGCCGCTGGGAACCGATCTGTTCATAGGTATGGAGATCGCCCGGCGTGCGGCCGAGATCGAACCGGCCATGGTCTTTCCGCCATTCTACTTGACCCAGATCCTGGAGGCCAGGCATCAGCCGGGCACGCTTGCCATCGGCACACACCTGATGTTGAGACTGCTGGAGGCAGTCTGCGACGAGATTGGACGCAACGGACTCAAAAAGATCATCCTGGTCGTCAGTCACGGCGGGAACCGTTTTCTGGCTTCCTTCTTCCTGCAGTCGTTGTTGGAAACGCGTAAAGACTACATGGTGTACCTGGCTCAGACGTTCTGGGACCCCGGCTTTATTGACCTGCGGGACAAGTCACTGGAATCAGAGTTCGACTACCATGGCGGAGAAATGGAGACCAGCATGATCTTGACCATTCACCCCGAGCTGGTGAAGATGGATCAGATTGACGCGCGTTCGGGCAAGCGGCTAGGGCGATTGCAGCATCTAGAGCCACTACAGCGGGGGCAGGAAACGCCCGTCAGTTGGTACGCCAACTTTCCTGATCACTACGCGGGCGATGCGCATCCGGCAACAGCGGAGAAGGGGGAGCAGTTCCTCGAGTACCTCGCCGGGCGCCTGGTGGACGCGATCAAGGTGGTAAAGGCCGACCAGGTGGCACCGGCGCTGTACGAAGAGTTCTTTGGAAGGGTCCAGCCATTTAGAGAAGATGGACTATGAGACTACGGCCACATCATCTGCTCGACATCATCACCGATTACGGACACGGTGTTGAGTTCAGGCCACATCCGTATGGCCATGCCGTACACATCGTTGCTGCGCAAGTTCTGGCCAATCTGGATCTAGAGGTGCGATTCGTTCTGGCCGCAGACGAGATCTGCCGTCCCTGCCAGCACCTGCGATCGGATGGGCAGTGTGGAGATGTCTTGCATCAACTGGGGGAGCCAATATCGAAGCAGGTTTATAACGACGCACTGGACCGTAGACTATTCTCGTATTTCGGAATGCGTCCAGGGGACAAGATGACGTGGATGAGTACATCCATGAGGGTGCGCACATTTCTGGAGAAGGTTAATGAGCACGTGCCTGGGGTTGAAAAGGTGTGTACCCACCCAGGCGAGAAAGAGAAAGACCGGCTTGAGGGCCTGGAGAAAGGGCTGACGAGGTTAGGATTCAGGGAATGTCAGGGTGCTGATAATTCTGGGCCAGACGGATCAGGTTGTGCACCAGCCTGGCAGCCAGAGGGTTAGCCCTCGCTTGCCCAAAGGCACGATACTGACACAGGATGAGGGTTCCTTGCCCCAAGCAGACTGCCTCGATGTCGCTGTACCAGAGCATAGCAGAAGGCTCGCGGCGGGTCTGGGTGTTGCGAAGCGAACCTGCCAGAACGGTGCCCCCCAATTCGGACGTACAGTACCACGGCAGCACATCGGCGTAGACCTCGCCTCCCAGACCGCCGGAGGGCAAACCGGCAAAGAGATTCGACTCGGGGATCCAGTGGTAACACCCCATCCAGTTGCCAATGCCGTAATCCAACTGCACGTCCAGCCCTCGGCCCTTTAGCGCACGCAGGGCCAGCCCATCCCGCTTGTGCAGCGGCCCGACGATGGCCACCCGGCCCATCTCTACTGCGTCGAGCAAGCGGGTCCAATCCCCACCCGTGAGCGACGCAGGGTTGTCAGCCAGCAGCAGGGGCTGCGACACGTGCGGAATGGGGAATGCGGAATGCGGAATGCGGAATGCGGAAGATTCCCGGTGCTTCTGACCTGCACCAGGCCCTTGGGTGTTCAGGGCATCGGGCGGAGTCCCGACGAACTCGACGTTGGCGATCATCTGTTCCAGATCTGCGCGCGGCAGGGCCAGGACCACCTCAGTTGACTTCGCCAGCGTCTTCTGGCCCCTGACCAACCGGACCAGAACGCGGTATTCGCCAGGAGTTTCCGCTACCCCAATGGAGATCGCCGGCAACTGCCTGATGCCGACCCCACCCGACACTACCTGTGGGCTTTTCTCGACTTGCTTTCCGGCCGGGGTGCAGACTGTCACGTGGATCTGCTCGTCGCCGTGCAGTGGCCTGCGGTTCACCAGGGTTGCGGCCACCTCCAGGCGCTCCCCGCAAGCGACGACGGGCGTCGCAGCCTTCAGTACGACGCAGTGAGGCCCGTTGAGCCGCTTGAGCGCGTGGTAGACTGGTTTGGGATTGCGCCATGGATCGAGAAGGCCGGCGTGGAACTCCCAGGCCACGTCGTTCAGTTGGGTGACGATGAACCCTGAAACGCGAGGGTTGACCAGCAGTGCCTCGATCTGGCGGGTGAGGCCCGCGGCCTGCTGCGCCTGAGAGGCCGCAATCAGGCCACGCAGCGAACCGAAGATGCGGTCCAGACGACGCGCTTCGAACCCCTGGTGCAGGCTATCGCGGAAGGTTTTCATCTCTCGGGCATCCTGCAGTAGCCCTTGCTCACACCTTCCCGAAAGTTCGGAACCTTTCGGGAAGGGTGGCTGGTCTCCGAGCGTGCCATACCCGGCCACGACCTCGTCCAGGTCGGCCATTCCGCCGCATCCCAGCTCGGAAACGAACACCTTGCCCCGGTACGACCGGCATTCGCGATTGAATTCTTCTGCCATCGCTTGCGAGCCAAAGTCGTGGGCCGAAATGTCCACGGGCGGATCGCTCACGCCCAGGGTGCGCATCCACTCGTAGACGGGAGGCGTGAGCGGAGCACCCACGTAGATGTGCACATCCTGGATTCGCTGGCGATGCATCTCCCTGCTAGAAACGACCGTCGTCCGGTCAACCCACCCAAAGTCCTGGTCAATCGCCATAGTACCGCCAGAGTTGTCCACGATGACCCGAGTCGGATCCAGTGCGCGCACGAATCGGATCAATGCTGTGCTGGTGAGGGCGCTGGCCGCCCGGTTCTCGTTGTGGATGCCCCAGAAGACGACGGAAGGGTGGTTGCGGTCGCGCTCGATCATGGCCTGGAGCTCGCGGCGGGCGTGGTCCAGGAGGCGCGGGCTGTCCTTGATCCAGGCCAGGCTCGATTCAGCGTATACCAGCATGCCCATCTGGTCGGTCAGGTCCAGGTAGCCCGGCGGTGTCGGGCGGATATGTGCCCGGATCAGGTTGAAGCCCGCTTCCTTGGCCAGGGTGATCTCCCGGACCATCATCTCGCGAGTCGGGGGCGTGACCAGCGTAACAGGATAGTGTGGCTGCAATAGCAAGCCACGCAAGTAGATTGGCTCCCCATTGAGGAAGAATTCGCCATCGCGCGCGGTGAACTCGCGCATGCCGAAAACGACCACCTGGCTGTCGGCTTCCTCCCCATCATTGCCAAGGCCTACATGCAGTTGGTACAGGTTCGGGGCCTCAGGGCTCCAGAGCAGAGGGCGGGGGAGAGGGATGCGATAGGTCAAGTGACACGTGCCGGGCGGAACTGCGACACAAGACCGTTCTTCGGCCGCCAGAGAGCCATCCGGCCCGGCGACCTGGAGGTGTACCGCCACGTGCTGGCTTTCGGCGTGGCGATTGCTGGCGGTCACCTCCACCAGCACCATCTCCTGATGCGGATCCGGCTCAACTGTCACGGATTGGCAGAAGAGGGGAGGTACAGACTCCAGGAATACCTCGCCCCACAACCCCCCATGAGTATAGTACCAGCTCTGCTTGGAGGCTGGCGACTCCAGCAGCACCATGCCGTCCACGTCCCGGGTCTTGGAGAGAGAGGCGACGCGCACCACGAGCAGATTCTCCGCACCGATCCTGACCAGGGGGGTCACGTCGAACCAGAAGGGCGTATAGGCGCCCTCGTGGCTGCCCACGTAGGCGCCGTTGAGCCAGGCTTCGGCGCGGTAGCACGCGCCGCCAAAGTGTAACCGTATACCTCTTCCGCGCCATTCAGCGGGAACGCTGAACGACCTGCGGTAGAACCCCACACCCTCAGCGTCCGGGTGGCTGACGTTCCATAGAGCGGGGACTTGTACCCATACTGATCTCGTTTCCGGCCAGTTCTCCCGCGTCCAGCCGCCACGGATTCCCTCTCCGCCGGGATCGAACGCCAGTTGCCACGGGCCGGACAGATCCAGCCGTGCCCTCGAGCCTGTGGTCCCTGTCATCATTGGGGTGAGCCCGGCAGAGGGATGTCTACAGGCGCGTCCTGTTCGGCAGATTGGGCGGCCGCCAGCACCAGGCGGAGCGAGCGGACCCCTTCCTCGATCGGCACGGCCGTGGGACGGCCGTGGCGGATAGCGGCCAACAGGTCTAACGTCTCCGCCAGGTGCACGTCCTTTTCTCCCGCGATGGTCGTCGTCGCCGGCCAGGCCTGGGCGGTGTGGTGAAACACGGCGTGGTTGGCGTCCTCGAAATGGGCGGTCAGACCTGGGAGAACCACCTGCATCCCATAGTCCCACCGTCTTGGTATGGCGCCGTTGGATGCAGCAAACGTGGCTATGCCGCCGGAATCGAAGCGGACGACGGTCCCACTGGCATCCTCGACGGTGTAGTCTTCGACGTCGCGATGGAACAGGTTCTCTTGCATCGAATAGACACGCACTGGCTCTCCCAGGAAAAAGCGCGCCAGGTCGAAGAGGTGAATAACCTGCTCCACCAATTGGCCACCGCTCTTGCGCCGCTCGCGCCACCAGGGGCTATGAAGCGAATTGCAGGCATACCAGGCGAACAGGGCCCCCCGGCCGTTGCCCCCTGTGTCCTTGATGTACCGCTTGAGCCACAGCGTCGCATCTCCGTAGCGGTACATGAACCCTACCTGGCTCTTGACGCCGCTGGCTTTGACCTGGCCGGCCAGGCCAAGGGCCGCCTCCATCGTCAAGGCGATCGGCTTTTCGATCAGGAAATGGACCCCGTGGCGGCAGGCGAGTTCCACCTCATTGGTATGAGCGTAGGGCGGTAAGCAGATGTAGACCAGGTCGAGGTCCAGTTCCTCGAACATGCGCTGGAAATCCTCGTAGACGCGGGCCTGGCCATTCCCGTACTGTTGGTTGTAGGCGGCGGCGTTTTTGAGCACCTGGTCGCAGAAGCCGACCAGTGCTACATCCTCCAGCGACGCCAGGCGCTCAGCGTGCCGATGGGCAAAGTGCCCACAACCGATAATAGCGGTTCGTAAGGGTTTCATAGTCTTCAGCTCCATCAAGTGTATGTCAGGAGGACCTTCACGTTGTCTCCGGGCGACTCGTCAATCATGGCGTAGCCCTGGGCGGCGTGTTCGAAGGGAATCCTGGCGCCGATGAGCGCCTCCACCGGGAGCCTGCCCTCCTCCAGCAGGCCGATGGCCGTGCGTTCAATGCGGGCCATGTCCCACAGCGGATAGCAGCGATGGGAGCATCCCCAGACCGGCATGCTGGAGCGCAGCGTGATGCGGTTGTGATGCCACTCACTCGACAGGTCAACGCGCCCCTTGTTATCGCCGTAGAAGCTGACTGTCACCACCAGCCCCTCCCGGTGCACGCAGCGTAGCGCTTGCTGTAGGGCAGCATAACCACCGGAAATCTCGAGTGCCACATCGGCACCCGCGCCACCGCTGGCCTCTTTGATCGCCAGCCCCGCCTCGCGTTCCAGCGGGTCAATGCGGACGAGTACGTCCGTCACATCAGCGCCGAACTGCCTGGCCAGTTCGAGGCGCGCCGGGATGGGATCCACGGCGAAGATCTGCCCAGCCCCGCTCAGGCGCGCCATGGGCAGGGCCAGCAACCCGATGGCCCCAAGCCCGAAGATGGCGACCCGATCCCCTAACTTGATGGCCGCGTCGTGAATCCCGGCCAGGGCAAAGCGGGCCGGGTCGGTGAACACCATCACTTCATCGGCCACACTGTCTTTGATGGGATACAGCCGGTCCTCTGCCATAATCACGGTCTGGCGATGTTTCCACTCGCCATGCACGCGGTCCCCGGGCTTGAACCTGCACACGGCAGGCCCGACCTTGGTGACCACACCAGCGGCCCAGGAACCCATCTTGTGTGGGAAGAAAGGATCGCTCCGCTCATCCTCGTGGAGCGGCCTGAACACCCGTAGATGGGTGTCCCAGACCTGATCGGCGAAGGGCACGACTCCACGATAGGTGTTGAGCTCGGTGCCGTGCTTGATGCCGCTGACGGTGGTCTGGATGAGGACCTCGTTGCCGAGCGGATCTCGGTCCTCGTACTCTACGAAGGCGATTTTTCTGGGGGATGCGACGACCAATTCTAGAGGCATACGTGGCTCCTTTCAGTCATTCAACCGGGCAGGGGGTAAGTTCCAAAGGTATAGGCCTCGTCGAACATGGCGACGACGTTTTCTGGGTTCACGTCGCTCTGGATGTTGTGAACTGAACTCAACACGTATCCTCCACCGCTGGCCATGTCGGCGATGCGCCGGCGCACGTCGGCTCGCACCTCCTGGGGGGTGCCAAAGGGCAGCAACTGCTGGGTATCAATGCCGCCCCAGAACACCAGGTCTCTGCCAAATTGCTCTTTGAGCCGCCGAGTGTCACCCATCCCTTCGGCGGTGACCTGGATGGGGTTCAGCACGTCAACTCCCAGGTCTACGAGTTCTGGGATGAGGGCGGCGACGGCGCCGTCGGTGTGGAACCACAGCCTGGCGTCGCAGCGCGAACGCAGAAAGTCGAACACCCGCCTCAGGCGTGGCTTGATCAGTTTGCGAAACATCGGCATGGACATCATCAGTCCATCCTGGAAGGCCAGATCGTCGCCAAAGGCGATGACGTGAATGTACGGGCCAACCTCGTCCAGGAATGTGCCCGCGAGCGCCAGGATAAAGTCGAGCACCCGGTCCATGAGCGCTTCGGCGAATTTGGGATCCGCAGCCAGGTCCAGGAGCCAGCCCTCGAACCCACGCAGGAACTGGGACCAGGTGATGAACCCGCCGGGAATGGCGGCTATGATCGCGTAATCCGTCTCCTCGAATAAGCGGCGCGCCATTTCCTGGCGGCCGGCAAAGCGGGCCGGCTCGTGCGGGTCGTCGGGCCAGGGGAACGTTTGCAGGTCGCACAGGGTGGGGTGCCCTTCCAATGGCCCCCGGTAGAACTCGTAATGGGATTGGCCGGTAGGCTGTTTCCAGAGCACGCCGAATTCATCGAGCACCGTACCATCGGGCTGCGGTTGGTTGCGCCAGGAGGCCGGTGCGTCGGGCCGGGGGATGCCGCGGGTGTCCACCCGGAAGCGGTCCAGGATTTCCTCTCGCGGCAGGACGATCTTGCTCAACGGGGTCTGCAGACAGAGTGGCGCTGGAGGCAAGCCCAGCGCCTGCTCAAGCGCCAGGTAAGGTGGCACGGTGATGCTGGTCATGTAGGTGGAGCCAAAGTCAATCGGAACCCGGTCCGGCTCCTGATGGTTCAGAGCGAGCATCACTCGTTCGCGTGGAGTGTACATCGTAATCCAATCAGAACATCGGATCATCTGCTGCCAGGTAGGGAAACGCAGAGGCCACAAAAAAGGTCTTCATCCCAACGAGAAAGTCCGGTACGGTGAAGCACACGGTTTGCGGACCTTCTCGAACCCCTGTTGGAATCCACGACGCTGCAGTGGCAAACGCTGTGTTGGCATAGTCAATTTCCATCTTCATAGGCTTGGATAGCTCGAATGGCTTGAAACGCTCGATCTCGCGCAATGCCTTCGCTGCACCCTGGCGAATCGCCTCGCGAGCTTTCGATGGGTGTGGGCTGCGTGCTGCATACCGATCCAAACCCACCTTGACTGCCACACCCTCCACGTCGCCCAGAAGATCGTGAGCCTCTCGCACAACCTGCGTGTCTCCAGTGACGAGGGCGATGGGCACGCCAAAATGGCCGGCCGCTAGAGCATTCAAACCCAGCTCTCCTATCGCTACGCCGTTCACGCGCAAAGCCTGTACACATTTTGGCACCCACGTATGATCCAGAACCGCACCGGTCGTTCCCGCTCGGGCATGGATGCCGATCATGAAGACACAGTCGAAAGAAGAATCCAGGCCGTCGAGTGTCATGAGCGGTTTGGGCTTGCCGATGATGACCTCTGCCATAGGGTCAACCTTCTCGATCAGCAGATCACGGCCGGAATGGTTCTCGTTCACCCAGATCGTGGTCGCGCCGGCCTCCTTGGCCCCGGCGATAGCGGCGTTCACGTCGCCAGTCACGAGTTCGCGGACCTCTGGCAACGCGCCCGGATCCTGGAGAATCTGATAGCTCCCCACCACTCCCGTGATCCCCTCCAAATCCACGGACATATAGACTTTCATCTCACTCTCCTTATCTATCTAGAGGCGCGTGTTTACCCTTTCAAGGCTCCCGCCGTCATGCCCTTGATCACGTAGCGCTGCAGGAGGGCGAAGGCCAGGACGACGGGGACGATGGTAATGGCCATGCCGGCGGCGACGCCGGGTTCGTTCGACGTAAAGTGGCCCTCCAGCAGGCTGATGCCCACCGGCAGGGTGCGCGAGGCGGTGGTGCCG
>Ga0315277_10002727_pt1 | contig 24356 bp, 19 predicted proteins | sample YL17G05_15_MG_FD_203695 | JGI IMG/M metagenome (GOLD analysis project Ga0315277, IMG submission 203695) | Sediment microbial communities from Yellowstone Lake, YNP, Wyoming, USA - YL17G05_15 | ecosystem: Environmental > Aquatic > Freshwater > Lake > Sediment | place: USA: Wyoming | collected... | reverse complement strand
CGGGATTCTTGGGGTCCTTGGCGGGCACGCCAAGGTTATGGAAGCGGCCGTCGCTGAAATTAGGGCCCCAGTGGCAGGCGGTGCAGTGGCCCTTGCCGTTGAAGATTTCCAGCCCCTTCCTTTCAAGCGCGGTCAGGGCCTGACGATCGCCGCGCACAAAACGATCGAAGAGCGAGTCGGTCGTCACGACCGTTCGCTCGAAGGCGGCGATGGCGTCAGCCACTTGTTGGACGGTGATCGGACCTTCTCCATAGACGGCTTTGAATTCCATGGCATAGCCGCGGATATCAGCCACGGTCTTGATCATCGCTTTGTGGGTGTTGCCCATCTCGATCGGGTTCTGAATCGGACCTTTGGCTTGTTCCTCCAGGGATGATGCCCGTCCATCCCAGAACTGAAGCGGATTGTAGGCGGCATTGGAAACAGGCGGCGACCGACGCCCGCCGAGCTGGCCGTGAATCCCCGAACTGGTCGGCCCGGAATCGGACCAGCCTAATGCCGGGTTGTGGCAGGAAGCGCAGCTCACCGTGTTGTCTGCGGAAAGGCGCGGGTCAAAATAGAGTTCCTTGCCGAGATGGATTTTCAGGCTAGATGTCGGGCTCCCGGGCGGCGAATCCACAGGCGGCAGCGGACCGATCCGTTGGGGACCCAGCACCTGCACGTTGACGTGTGTCATCGGCGGCACCTTTTCCTTGCCCGGGGTTTGGGCCGCAGCCAAGCCGGCCAGCAGCGGAAAGACGGACATAACCATCAGCCAACGTCTTCGTCCCATAATCTCCCTCCTTTCTTAAAACCGAACGGATGCATCCATCCAACAAATGTTTTTTGGTAAAAATCTCGGCGTTACACGTGAATCGTCACCCTCATCCGCACCTTGCTGAAAATGTAGCTTAACTGGGTAGGCATGTCAAGAGAAAGACGTCCTGAAGAAGGTCCTCCCACGGCGCCGATAAAATTCACGAGTCCCTCGGTGCACCGAGACGGCCTCTTACTTGAGTCCCGCACTGCTCAATTCGACCAGGAAATTGTTGATGAGGGATAAGAAGAAATCACTTTTTCACTTCCGCCTTGGATTTCGTCCTCCAGAATTTTGACGCTGTGTCCCTCTTCATGAGTTCGGAAAAAACGAAAGTCTCATAAAGAGTTGACATCGCCGAGCAGCCGGCGATATATTACCGGCATGGTGGGAGAGGGAATTCGCGACGCCGCGGAAAAGCGATGGGGCGCATAGATGAATTTGCAGCCCGAAAAAGGCGAGCTGTGTGTGATTATCGGCGCCGGCCCGGCGGGCCTCACGGCCGCTCATGAGCTTGCGCGACTTGGGACGCGCTCGGTTGTGCTTGAAAAGGACAGCCTTGTCGGCGGCATTTCCCGCACGGTCAACCACAAGGGATATCGCTGCGATATCGGCGGGCACAGGTTCTTCACAAAGGTCCGCGTGGTGCGCAAGTTATGGGAGGAGATCATGGGAGATGATTTCCTCGTGCGGCCGCGGCTTTCACGCATATACTACAATAACAGGTTTTTTGACTATCCGCTGCGGATACGGAACACGCTCAAAGGTCTGGGACTCGTCGAGTCGTTCCTGATGGGACTCAGCTATATCCGGGCGCGGCTGTTTCCCGAACGCGAGGAGAAAACCTTCGAGCAGTGGGTGTCGAATCGGTTCGGGCGCCGGCTGTTCGGGACGTTCTTCAAGAGCTACACGGAGAAGGTCTGGGGAATGTCGTGCAGCGAGATCAGCGCCGACTGGGCGCGGCAGCGCATTAAAAATCTGGACTTCATGGCGGCGGCCAGAAACGCGCTCGTCGGCGCGAAGACGCACGGCAACAAAGTCGTGACCTCGCTTATTGACCAGTTCCATTATCCCCGTCTTGGGTCGGGAATGATGTGGGAGCGCCTGCAGGCAAAGCTGGCGGAGAAACATATTGAGACAAGGCTGAATCAGCAGGTGATCAGGATCCATCATACCGGCGGCAGGGTGACGGCGGTCACCGCACGCGACGGGCAGGGGCGCGAGACACGGGTTGACGGCGAACATTTCATCGCGTCCATGCCGCTCAGGGATTTGATCCGGGCCATGGACCCGCCGCCGCCGCAGGATGTGGGGAATGCGGCGAACAGCCTGCGTTACCGGGATTTCCTAACGGTGATGCTTGTTGTTGATGCGCCGGAAGTCTTCCAGGACAACTGGGTTTATGTTCATTCGCCCGAAGTGAAGGTCGGCAGGATTCAGAACTTCAAGAACTGGAGCCCGGAGATGGTTCCGGATCCGTCGAAGACATCGCTGGGCCTGGAGTATTTTGCCCAGGAGGGAGACGAGCTGTGGACCATGTCCGACGATGATTTGATCGATCTGGCTCGATCAGAATGTGTGAGGCTCGGGTTTGCCACGGCGGGGAATGTAATGGACGGCGCGGTCGTCCGCATGCCGAAAGCGTACCCGGTTTACGACTCGAAGCACGGGGAATCGGTGGAGGCGATCCGAAACTGGATCGGAACTCTCAAGAATCTGCATCCGGTGGGCAGAAACGGCCAGCACCGCTACAACAACATGGATCACTCGATGGTGAGCGCCATGTGCGCGGCGCGGGTTGTTCGCGGAGCCGAGATGGACATCTGGGACGTCGGCGTGGATAAAGCTTACCTTGAAGAGCCGGAGACTGTGGGTGACGTCGAGCGCGAAAACATGATTACGAATGAAGTGATTCGCGACACGTTTGCAAGGTATGACGCTCCGGCGATGGGAACAGCCCTTGGGCTGATGGCCGCCATTGTTCTCTTCCTGATGTCGATGACACTGATCCTGAAGGGTGGAGAGCCTATCGGGCCGACTCTCATGTTGCTGAGCAACTACCTTCCCGGTTACAGGATGACGCTGGTCGGCGTGGTGATAGGGGCGCTTCAGGCCGGAGGATGGGCATTTTTATTCGGGGTTCTGCTGGCACGCGCCATCAACCTGGTTGTCGGCATGATAGAAGGCTTGTTGCTGAGACGGATTGAGATCGTGAGAACGATGGAAGATGGAGACTGATCATGGCGGAGAAGAGTCGGATTGATCTTGAGTGGAAGATGCTGGATCGCGCAGTTGCCAGACTGCGCGCCGGGGTGATGGCCGTGGTGTTCGGTATGTCGGCGGCCTGCGCGCTTTTTGGCGCAACGGCGTGGCTGTTGATAAGAGGCAGCAAAAATATCGGACAGCATCTAAATCTGCTCGGCAACTTTTTTCCGGGCTATGCGGTGACGTGGCCCGGTGCCTTCATCGGATTCGGCTATGCATTTGTGACAGGCGCCGTGATAGCATGGTGCATTGCTTGGATCTATAACATCGTGGTTCACATGCGGAACAAGAGGAAGTCCGGTGGAAAGAACGTTCTGCCCGGAGGCGCATAAGTGGGACCGGCCGTTTCGATTGTGATTCCGGCGCATGCAAACACGCCGGCGTTGGGTAAGTGCCTGCGGGGTGTTTTTGAGTCGGACTTCTCCGATTTCGAGTGCATCGTCGTTGACGATGGATCTCCGGATGATCTGGGCGGACTTCTGAAGCCCTACCGTGTCAGGTTCGTAAGGCTTGAAGAATGCCGCGGACCGGCGTTTGCCCGTAACCGAGGTGTCGAGGCGGCTTCGAGTGACGTTATTTTCTTTCTGGATTCCGACGTGGAACCGCACAAGGACGCCGTTGGCAAGGTTGTTGCGTTCATGAGAGAGCATCCTGATGTGGCGGCGGTTTTCGGGTCATATGACGACGCACCGGTCGAAAGCGGCTTCTTCTCGCAGTACAGGAATCTGTTTCATCATTACACGCACCAGGTCTCCCGGGAGAAGGCGCTGACGTTCTGGGCAGGCTGTGGGGCGGTCAGGCACGACGCGCTGCGGAAGGTTGGCGGGTTTGATGAGAAGTATACGCGGCCCTGTGTTGAAGACATCGAGCTGGGGTACAGGTTGAACCGCAACGGCTGCGAAGTGCGGCTGGATAAGACCATACAGGCCGCGCATCACAAGAAGTGGACGTTTGCAGGATTGGTGCGGGCTGATATTTTCGACCGGGCGTTGCCGTGGACAGTGCTGCTTATGCAACACGGGGAAATGGCAAACGATCTGAATATAACGATCACCGCGAGACTGAGCGCGTTGCTGCTGTTTGCCGCGTTGGCCTGTCTTGGGATCGGAGCCTTCTGGCTGCCGGGGCTAACCTGCGGGCTTGCCCTGCTTTTGCTGGTTGTGCTTTTGAACAGGTCTGTCTATTTGTTCTACCATGCGAAGCGTGGTTTGTGGTTTGCATTGCGGGCGATTCCGATGCATTTATTGTACGTGTTCTATAGCAGTCTGGCGTTTCTTGCCGGCTTTGTCATGTATAGGGTTGGACGGAGACGCGTATGAAAGGCGTCAGAACGCTGCTTCTCTCCTGGCCAGGGCCCTGGCCGTTCTCAGCAATATCGTAATGTCCAGCCACAGAGACCAATTCCGGATATAGTGTTCATCAAGGATCAGCCTCTCGTTAAAAGTCAGAAGGTTGCGTCCGCTGGTCTGCCAAAGGCCGGTCAAGCCGGGCTTCACCCGGGAAATGAGGGCATAGCTTTTTCCCATTTGGGCGATTTCCTGCGGAACATAAGGCCTCGGCCCGACAAGGCTCATATCCCCCTTGAAGACATTGATGAGCTGGGGGATCTCATCCAGGCTGGATTTTCGGAGGAACTGGCCCACCCGGGTCACCCGGGGATCGCCTTTCTTGATTTTATGGAATTCTTTCCATTCCTCGCGGGCCTTCGGGTTCTCCTTCAAGAATTGGGCCAGCCTCTTCTCGCCATCGGTATACATGGACCGGAACTTGAAAAATTTGAACACTCTCCCCCGCCGTCCCAGGCGCTCCTGGACAAAGACCACGGGGCCTTTCGAATCGAGCCGGATGGCCGCGGCCACCGCTAGGAAGACCGGAAGGAACAGAACGGCCAATACGGCGGCGGTGATCCATTCGAAAACGGTCTTGATCAGGAGGTTCCAGGGCTTGACGAGATTCCGCGCCACGGAAAGAGAAAGGACATCCCCCAAGTTTTCCACGGCGACGCCCAAACTGAACAGGCTGCCGATATTGGGGATGATGCGGATGGTCTCGGCGAAATCCTCGCAATTTTCCAGGACATCGATCAACTGGTCCTGGGAATAGTCGGGGAGGGCGATGATCACGTCCCTGACTTCGAAACGAGGGCAGACCTGCTTGAGCGCGGAGACCTCCCCGAGGACCTTGACACCGCCCAAATCCAGGCTCAGCGACTTCGGGTCCTCGGTGAGATACCCTACGACGTCGTACCCCAGCATCCCGTTCTTCCGGATTCCCTGAGCTACGAGTCGGGCCGTGGCATTTGTCCCGAGGATGATCACCTTTTTTTGCCAGAGGCGGAAGCGCGCCATGATGGTCTTAGCGGCGAGCCGGAACAGAGGAAAAACGAGGATCGAGACCAGTCCGGCCAAGATGATGACGGCCCTCGAAAACTGCAGATATCCTCGGGACCGGGAGACGAACACCAGGACCATGATCAGGATGAAAGAAATGAGGACGCTTTTAAGAAGATAACGCGCCTCTTCCCAAAAGGACAGCCTCTTTGTATAGAGCCTTTCATAAGACAAAACACCGATGACGACCGGCAACCCATAGATAAGCCCGTTTTTCAGCAAGACGGCCAGGGGCAGGGGCTCGATCTCCTTGAAATTCGGGACGAACGGCAGGAGAAGGATGCTGCGGAGGGCATAGGCGATAAGAAATGAAACGCCGAAGGCAGAAGCGTCGGTGAAGACGAGAATTATGAGACTCAGGAGCTTCTTGATTCTGGTCATGCTTATTCTTTTTCGCTGTCGCTTTTCAATCTGCGGCTTTTCCTTTTTTGAATGACGTCCAGGAGAATCTCCTCCAGCGCTCGAACAAAGCGGGACAGATTCGCTTCCGGGCTTATTCTATCCTTTTTTATCCGAGATGTTAACTCCTGGGCCCGTGTTTCGTACTCCTCGACCTTGGCTCCAAGGTCTTCGACGGCTTCGACCAGGATGATTCGCCCCTCCTTTTCCAGCTTCCGGGCAAAACTCACCTGGTGGTCATCGACAACCTCTCCATAGCGTTTTCGCCTGGGGATGACCACCGGAACCTTTCCGGAATAGAGCACAGGCATGATCGAGCCGGGGCCGCCGTGGGTGATGATGATTCGGGCGTCCCTCATCTTCTCCTCCATTTCCTTATAGGTGAGGACCTCGGCAAATGGACAGTGCGCCGGATGATAATGGGCAAATCCTATCTGGATGAAGACCTCCTCCCGGATGATCCCCCTTTCCTTGAGAGAGTCGACCTCCCGGATCAACCGATCAAAAGGATGTTCATCCATGCCGACGGTGACGAAGATCACAGCAGTTGTCCGATCAGCCTGCCCTTGGGATAAAATTTTTTTTGCTCCGGCCATTGAAGGACGAAGGCATCCGTGATCGGGTAGACCAGACGTCCGGTGAGCGTCGGAGAATCGACCCGGTCATAGACCTCGATGAAAACGAGGCGGCATCCTAAAAGCTTCCCGACATAGAAAAAGGGGACGGCCACGGCGGCTCCGGTGGAAATGATCAGGTCCGGTTTCTCCTTGAGGAGGATGCGGAAAGCGAGGAAGATATTCCGGATGAGGTTCTTGACATTTCTCGTGGTCGGCCCGTAGGCCCGGTAGACCGTCTCCTCGCCGAGAAGAGACGCCGCATCGGCCTTCTGGAACGTGACCCAGAACCTGTCCACCTTCTGCCACCAGGCCTTCAAGGCATAAAGCTGAAAGAGGTGGCCCCCGCTTGAGGAAACGAGACAGACCTTCATCTTAGATCTCGGGCGGCTTTTCCGATCTTCTCCAGAGAAATGATGAGGCCGATAATAATAAAATAGAGAAAAGACGCGACGGGTTGCGCATCCAGGTCCTCGGCGAACATCCAAATGAGGCCGGAGAGAAAAGCCACTCCGCCAAAGGTCCAGAGATGCCGGAGGGTTTCGTTCACAGCCAATTGGGACCGCCGCCGCCACCATTTTCTGAAAACGGCCAGCCAGAATGCGCCGAAGATCAGAAAACCCAGAAAGCCGGTCCTGTAGAGGACGCCGATGTATGTCGAATGAGACCCGATGGGCATGGGGAAATCTTCCAGAAGCGGCTTGAACCCGTGTCCCAGAACCGGTTTCTTGAGGGCCTCGGAAAGAGTGATTTTATAAAGCTCTCCCCTGCTTGCCGTGCTGTCCTTCCGGAATTCCGACGCGGCCCTGATCATCTTTTGAGGAGAGACGAGGACGAGAACAATCAGGAGAGACGCCGCCAACCCTCCGATCATCTTCAGATGGGGGACTTTCTTCCGGCCCAGGATGACGAATACGACCGCCGCCGGAAACGCCAGCATCGCAATTCTCGACAGGGACAGAAGAAAAGCCAGCCCCTCCAGGGCCAGGAAGACGGCCAATCCCTTCCTCTTCTTCAGGATCCGGTGATAGGCCAGAGTCATCATCAAAAGATAAATCATCGTCACGCCCAGGGAATTGCTGTAGATGTCAAACCCGTTCGGCCTCGGGAATTCGTGGCCGAACAGCTTGTCCTTCCTTACGAAGCGAAGGGTCATCGAAGACTGAAGGAGCGTCGCCTCGGACGACTGGATGACGGTTACGGCCCTTTCGGGCGCCAGCATCAAGAGCAGACTCTCCGCTTTCCAGTATTTATGGCTCAAAATCCAAGAAGAGAGAGAGAAGATGACGAAGAGGCTGCTGATGAGGCCGAAGATGCGGAAGGCCCGGAGCAGACGCTGTCCGTCCTCCCGGGGAAATGCATTATAAACAGCGAAGATAAGACAAAACCCCATGACCCAGAAGCTCAGGTTGTTCAAGGAAGCCAGCGCCCTGACCATCGGCATGTCTTTGGAATTGAGCAAGAAGGAAAGGCCGTAGACAAGGATGAAGGCGAGCAAGAAAAGATTCTCCGCCGGAAGGGACGGCCTTTCCCGGTCGGCATGCCTGCGGAGGATCGTTTTGATGAAGACGAGAAGAGCCAGGAGATGGAAAATGAAGAGCCGGATACCCAGGACATACCACAGCGGGATGAGGAGGACGCTGAGAGCCAGATCCTGGAGGACGGATGTCGACACAAAAGGAATGGGGCGCTTCATCTTAAGGGCTGACGAATGGATTGATAAAATCTTCCACTTCCTTTCCCCGCCGGCCCCACGTGTACATGTCCTTATCAAGAGGGGCAAAGGACCGGTCCAGGGATCCCCGCTTCCACAAATCAAACAATTCGGCGATGGCCCGGGCGATATTTTCAGGATCATTGGAGACGACCCGCCCGAGGTTCTTCTCTTCGATGAACGCGGCACCCAAATCGGTGTCAGCCTGTCGGATGGCGATGATCGGCCTCCCGGAGGCGGCATATTCAAAAATCTTGTACTGAAAGTGACGATAACTCCAGAGGCTCCCGATATAGAGAATGACCGAGGACCCTTTCAGGATAGACATGACCTCCTGAAATGGAATCCGTCCTAGGAACCGAACGGAATCCTGGATGTAGAGCTTGCGGGCCGCCTCGAGATAGTCCGGTTCCATGCTTCCGGCGATCAGGACACTCAGGCGACTCCGAACCTCTCCATCTCGGATCAAGGCCTGGAGGGCCCGGAAGAATGGATAGGGTTCCCGAGTTCCCTTGTAAAAGCTTCCCGCATAAGTGATGACGAATCGATCCCCAAAATCCGCGGCTTGAACGTGATCGATCTCCCCTGGAATACCGCTGGGAATAGCCCGTGTTGAAATTCCCTTGAGAAACGGAAAATGCGCCAAGAAGTCCTCCCGCATCCCTTCGGCGGCCGCGATGAGCCCATCCGCACGCCTCAGGATGCGCCGTTCGAACCATCGGCCGGCCAGGCGCTTCAGGGAACTCGTCGTCGGGTTGAAGCTCAGAGGATCTCCGTAATCCACGACCCACGGGATGCGCATTCTCCGCTTGAGAAAATAGCCGACGAGATGTCCGACAAAGGGCAAGGCGGAGGAGATGAGGATGTCATATTTCCGGGACCCGGACAGCTGGGCACCCTTGAGGATCCCAAAAGGAAGCCATTCCAAAGTCGTCTTCGGAAAACCCAGGGCCGGCCTTTTCCGGGAATGAAGGAGGGAATAATAGAAGCCCGGAAAGGACCGGTAGATCCTGATCCCCGGCGGCAGTTCCTTGAGCAAGCTTGCGTCATAAAAGCTGTCATGAAGGGAAGGTCGAACCGTTAAAACATCGATCGTCCATCCTCGCTCCGAAAGGGCCTTGACAAGATTGAGCCATCTCAAAGAACGGGGCCCTCCAAGAGGGGGGAAGAAGTAGAGGCAGAGCAGGATCCGTCTATTCATTTTTGACCGACCAGAGCATAAGCCGAGGGTTGCTGTGAAGCAGCTGAAAACCCTCGGCGTTTAGGGCCTGGGTTTTGAGTTTGTAATTAGTGAACGAACAGAGATAGAAGTCGATGTTGTGCGAGAGGATAAGGGTTTTCAAACCTTGGGGGCTGAAGAAGCTCTCTGGAGTAAGCTTCAACAGCGAGGTCTTTTCATCCTCCCGGAATCTCTTTCGGGAATCCAGTCGGATGAGACGGGGCATGGGGGCCTGGGGAGAAAGCCTCTTCAAATAGATGACCGACCGGGGAAAAGCCTTTCGATACAGGGACCTTCGGATATTTCCCAGGCCTTTGTTCGAAAAAGGCTTGTCCCATTCTTTCCATTCAGGAATATCGATGAGAATCATGGCCCCTGGAAACAGATTCACCCGGGCCCACTCCCTGATTTCACCGTCCCACGAGACGAATTCTCCCAGCTCTCCCTTCCAGTTCTTGAAGAGCCGATCCTCAGAGGAGAAGAAGAGAAATACGAAGAAGATAAGCCCCCAAGTCATGAAAGTCAGCTTTTTCATGATGTCTCGTTTTTAAAGATCATAACCTTGAACTTAAGAAATATGAAAAAGCCCAAAATGAAGATGATATGGACCAACATCCTGTTTCCGCTGTCCCCCCAACCGACCCTCCAGCCTCCCCGGAACAGGTTGAGGGAATTGAAGAGAAGCCCGAACGATAGAATGGTGTAGGTAAAAAGGGATTCCTGCGGAAACCGGGCCATGAAAAGAGCTGCGATGAATAGGAAGAAGAGAGCTATCCAGGTGACCCCCCAGCCGCCGTCTCGGAGAATATTGACAAGGAGAATCCCGTATCTCCGGATGATCAGGTCCCCTCCCCTCAAGGACATTCCCTTCGTCCAGATGAAATAGCTCCAGAGGAACGCCAGGGCATAAAGCATGGCGGGGGGGGCATAGCTCCTCAACCGGGCCAGCCCTCTCTTCTCGCTGAGCCATAATCCCAGGAGGCATAAAAGATAGATCAGGATGACAAAAAGGCTCCGATCGGCGTTAAGCTTCTTGCCCGTGAAACCGGAAAAAACAAAAAACAGCTTGAGAAACCAGGCCGAAACCGCCAGCGTGACGGATAGGACATAGATTCCTTTATCTTTGAACGACAGCTCCCGGGTGGAGATCAGAAGGATGACCGGAATCAAGGCCACGAGGGGCCCTTCCACCCTAATGAACACGGAAGACAAGAGCGCGAGAATGGAGATGACGAGCCACGCGGAATGATCGCCCCGCAGCCGTCTCCACAACCCGAAGACGGCAATGAAGGTATAAAACCCAAACAAAAGATTCGAATGGATATAGGTGGAATTCAGCAGGATGAAAAACGTGCTCAAAAGAAAGAGAGCGGCAAGCCCGCTGAAGGCGAGGTGGCGATTGAGGGAAATCCTTTTCTTTTCAAAGGGAGCATACAGGCCGTAAATAAAGAACAGCACGAGGAACAGGGTGATCATCGGGTAGAGAGCATAGAGATAGTCAAAGTGCCAAAGGCTTCCTGCGGAGTGAAGGATGAACGAAAATATTCCCTGTTCGGCCATCAGGCGCGCCGGCAAGCGGGTGGAGTGAGCGATCGTACGGCCTCCGGCGATCAACCCCCAGGAATCATTAGTGAAAAAAGAGTAATTCAAGCTTAGAAATATAAAAGAAAGGATCGCAAATGAGAGGAGAAGAATGACAAGCGGCATTCGTTCTTCCCTGGAAAACGCCTTCTTTTTTAGATCCATCAGGAAAAAAGCCCCCAGCATCAAGAAGCTTGCCGTGAGAACGGCCCACCGATAAAGGGGCAATCCCGTACAGAGGAAAATCATCATCAAAAAAACCCATAAAGAGACCCCCATCGGAAAGGACAAGAGATAGAGATAGACCCGGCAGAGATTCTTTTTCAAGAGAACCATGAAACTCAGGCCCAGGACTTCCAGGAAAAAAAGAAATATGAACTGGTTAATCATGGAGATTCATGGGAAGGCGCTTCACGATTTCCGGCGAAAAGAAAAAAATCGTCCGGTCATGCCGGAATAAAGTGAATTCCTCCGCATCCGGGTCTTCGCTGACAATGACGATACTCTCCGTCATTTTATCTTTTATGGAAAACCGGGAGGTCCGGGCGTTCAGGGTTTTCAAGAATTCGAGATCATCTGCCCTGATCAGATAAGGATAATTTTTTCGAACAACCGCCCTCGGACCGACAAAGCCAATAATTAAACTGGACTCCTCATCCTCGGATGGCCGGGGAACAATAAGGATCTTTCCGTTGAGGTCATTGCCGAGTTGAAGATATTTTTCGATCGCCCCGGCGGACTTGGCTGCCGAAGAGCGGACGGCTTCCTCCAGATGAGGAGTCCTTAATCTTCGAAAGCGCGTCGATTCCTGCCCCTTGGTATCCCTGTTAAGCTCCGGGAAAAAAGACAAATTCACGGCGATCATGAACAGAAGAAAAGCGAGAAAGGCACGGCGGAGAAACACCGCCCCGGATATTTTTTTTCGCAAGCCGAGGCCGCACAGAATCGCAAGGACGATACCGAAAGCCACCGAGTGGAGGCCATAGAAGTCGTTAAGAACAATGCGGCAGGCTGTGTGGAGATAATCCTCCTTCCCCTTTAGATACGAAAGAATAAACACCACGTTGAAGACAACAAGAATCGCCAGGGGCAGGAAGAGGATTATCTTCCCGGTTTTTTTGTTCATCATTCCTGAAGCTTCAGGAGCTCCTTCTCCAGTCGCCGGACGTTGACCTCTGAGTTGAAATGTTCCTCCGCGAACCTCCGGCATCGGGCCGAAATTTCCTGCCAAGCTGCGGGTTGGTCCATCAACTCCTCGATATCCCCGGCGAGGCAGTCCAGGGTCCCGGACACCACTCCCAGTCCCCGGTCTCGAATCAACCCGTCGGGGTCCTCCGTGAGGGAGACCACTGGAACCCCTCTTAGCCAGGCTTCTATAAAGGTGTTAGAGAATCCCTCGAAATCGCTGGTGTTGACGAGAAGCCTCGCCCTTTCCAACAGGGAACAAACCTCCTCTCTGTCGATTTCACCCAGATACTTGAATTTCGGGGTGAATCGCTCTGTCTTCTTGAATTTACCCGTAATCCCTATTTTTTCGATTTCCCTCCCCATCGCGAGAAAACGGTAGGGTTTTCCATGGAGTCTTCGGACAATGTGGACGAAGTATTCCGGGTGTTTCCAGGGCTGGAGGCGCCCCACCCAGAGCACCAGGGGCTCTCGCGGCCCTTCCGGGAAAGAGACGGGCGGGTGGCTATTGTAAATGACGGGACCACTGAGACCCCATTTTCTCTCCAGCCACATTTTCTGTTCATGGCTCTGAAGAATGATGAGGTCGATCTTCCTGATCACGCTCCTGAAGAGGAGCCTGTCGAGATCCTGAAATGCTCTGAGCAAAAAGGATTCCTTCCGGTATCCCCTCCGGGATTCATCCGAAACCTGGACCCTGGACGAGCACGCCCAGACGACCCTTCCTCCGGAGGCTCGTGCGGCCAGCCATACCGGAAAAATGTAAGAGACCGTTGCTCGGCAATACCAGAATTGAGCCCGGATCTTCTTCATCATCCGGAAAAGGGGAGGAAGATTCAGCCATTTGAGCCGCGTATTCCTCCGGGGCAATGAATGGAGCTCGATCCCTTCGACCGTTTCCGCGGGCCGGACTCTTCGGCCCTTTTCTCTGATGTAATGAACCTCCCATCCATGCTTTAACAACTCCCGGGCGATGACATAGGCCTGAAACTCCGAGCCGCCTTTGGTCTCCGGAAAGAAAGCCGGAAGGACGAAACAGATACTTTTTTTTTCTGTCATTCAGACCAAATAGCCCTGGCGTTTCATTCTCCGGATGGACAAAACATGGAGAGCGACCGCCTGGGCCAGGAAGACAACAAGAGTGGAATACGCAATGCCGATCAATCCGAATTCGTAGAAAAAGAAAATGTTCAAAGGGACGTTCAGGGCCGCCGCTATCGCAAAGACAATGAGAAGAAGTTGTTCATTATGAGTCGCCTGCAAGGCCGTGGTGAAGGGCAACATAAAAAAAGCCGAAGGCAGGCAGAAGAGGAGACAGCGAAAGATCTGACCGGAAGCCGCATACTTGTCGCCGAAAAAGAGAACGATGATATTCGGAGCAAAGAAAGAGAGGACGACACATCCCGCGAGGACCGCGAAAAAAAGGACAAAAGAGTACCTTAAAAGCGTTCGGACCCTCACAGTCCCAGAATAAAAGAATTTCACCGCGATGGGGAAAAAGGCCATCGCAGCCATATTCCGTAAGAGAATCCCTTCTTTAATGAACTCTTGAGCCACGCTGTAGATCCCGACGTTCCTGGAAGCCGTGAGGAAAGAGACCATGAGGACATCGATCTTGATGGCAACCGTGTTGATGATCCCCATGAGGGAAAAAATGATCGTCGCCTTGATGATCCGAGGATCGAGGCTTAGCCGAAAATTGAAGCGGAATTTGGCGAACCTCCGTGAACAAACATAGTTGATGAGAAGCACCAAGAACCGGGAGAAGAGATTGACCAGCAGGATGACCAAAACGCCGGCCCCGAGGTAAAGAAAGACGATCGACAGGACCGTGATCAGCACACGGGTCAGGATCGTGAAAGCGGCCAGATACTGCATTTTTTCGACTGTCAGATAAATAGAACCCAGGAAAGAATCCAGGCTGGAATAGATGAGTTCAATGCTGAAGAGGATGATCAGGACTTTGATCGTCTGGGAATAATGAGTCAGAAAGCTCGCTCCAATGCATAAAACCAGGGCCAGGCTGAAGAAAATCGTTTTTAAGAAGATGGTGCCGTTGAGCGTCCGTTCGAGCGATTCAATGTTCTTACTGCCCTCGCGAACGATCACCTTTGGGAGCCCCGAAAGATCGAAGATCTCGAAGAATGTCACGAAAGCCAGGACCGTGACATAGATGCCGTATTTTTCGGGACCGAAAAGCCGGGCGAGGAACAGGAAACCAATAAACCCGATGGCCTGTGAAGCAAGATTTCCCAAGCTCAGGAACGAGGCGTTCTTCAATCCCCGGAGCAACGGCTTTTTGGATGTTATACGGACGAAATGATTCCGAATCGATGAAAAAATACTGCCCCTCACGCTCAATCCCTCAGTGGATATCGTTTTCATTCAACTTGAGGCTGAACACCCGCCACAAGGCACGGCCGGCATCCGCATTCCCCCGACTTCGTTTGAGCATCCCTGAAAGGGGCAAATTGTCTCGGCGTGAAGCTCGTTCATTCCGATTTTTAACTTCAGATAAAAGGCACTGAAAGGCCGTCTATATCCCCAAACAGTTGTTTGTTTTATAAAATATGGTTGTACACCAGCCTACCGAGTTGATGGGGCCGAATCCATAAAAGTCTATCTTTTTAAAGTTGTTTATGGCCAAATAATCAAATCCCTCCTGATATTTTTTCCGATCGCTATTATCCCATATGACCACTCCGTCCTCCGTTAATTGAGAGAGAGAGTTTTTTAGGCAATTCACCCGATCTCTGCCATCGATAATAATAATGTGAAATTTTTCCTTCTGTCGATTGGCCGCTTTTGAATATTCGCCTCCCGGTTCCAATTGACAATACAGATATTCAACATTCTCCGGCAACTGAAGTTTCAGCACGCGATACCATTGCTCATTATGCTCACAAGATACCACTTTCAGCGTATGTCGGCCCCACCAGATCGTCGAATTCCCGCTGCCGAATTCAAAAACATTCATGTTTGACCCAACCCTTGCCGCTAAAAAGCGGATGGCCGTATAGGTATACCAGGGGATGGCTTGTCCATATTTATCCACCGGCATTTGTTTTCTGAAGCTCTCAAACCAACCCTCATCCGCGAGATAATTTTTGTTCTTCACCAACTTGGAAACAGCATGTATTTTACTAAAAAAAACAAATTTGCGCACAATACCGACGAGTGTTTCTTTCATGTTAAACAAGGCGATGGATTTTTGCGTTTTCGTCGGCGCCGGCTGATGATTCCGTGTTTGTGGTTGGATCATTCACTTCTGCGGAGCATGGGCAATCGACCACTTCGTTCTTTTCAAGAAAGCTTTTTCACGACGGATCGCCAAAATATTTTCGGTACGCCTGGTGGGAATATAGGAATTATTAATAAATCCCGTCATCATGCGCGTTATCCAGAAGACACGGCCGACCTTGACCGTAATCGATGTTAAACGCGATTTGGAATAAAAAGAACCTCCGAGGCCCAGATAACCTTTCATCGATCGGATGATATCGCCTCTCACGCTCAGTCTCTCAATCGAGGTATTTTCTCATCCAAAGTTCAAGGTGAAATGCCCGCCACAAGGGCCGGCTGGCATCCCCCGAGCCGTCCAGATGTTTCTGGAACAGTTCCCGGAGTTTCCGGACCCGATAGAGGCCTCTCGCCTGGATCGAAGAAGAATAAAAAACGTCTTTCATCCGGTCTTTCATCCCTGTCCGAAACCACTCGGCTTCCGGAGTGACAAAACCGATTTTGTCCCGCCGATCGAGGATGAGAGAAGGAATGTCCTTCTTCAAAGCCCGGCGGAGGATTGTCTTGCTGAGTCCGTTATGAATCTTGAATTCCGGCGGCAGGGAAAATACGTAGGAAACGAGCCTGTAGTCCAGGAAGGGCATCCGGGACTCGACGCTGTGCCACATCGAATTCCTGTCGCCGTAACGAAGCAGGGCCGGCAAGCCGTCATGGGCAAACACCTCATAGAGTCGTTGGTTCAGCCGCGACTTGAATTTGATCTCCAGGCGGGGATGGGGGAATTCGACCTCTTTGAAAAAATCTTTGGCGATCCAAGACTGGACATACTGAGCCTCCCGAAGACCCGCCCAGGCGATCATCCGCCGGTGGGAAAGAAAGCCGGTCAAAGCCGTCAGCCCGTTCATCAAAAATCCACCCGCCGATGAGGAGTCGGAATGAATCTCCTTGAAAAATCGGGCCGGCCGGAGTCTCTGGAGGAGTTCAGACCAATAGACCGGCTTGAAATAAGAATATCCGGCCAGGAGCTCATCAGCGCCCTGGCCGTCCAGGGTCACCGTAACCCCGTGGCGCTTGGCCAGCTCGAACACCTTCCACTGGGCGTACATGCTGGTCGAAGTGAACGGCTCATCATGAGCTTCGATGACATTCTCCAGGTCCTGGAGGAGGTCCTTGCCGGTGATCGTCCTTTTATGGGGAATCAACCGGAAGTTCTTTGCGATCTCGTCGACATAGAGAGATTCGTCGAAGCGGAATCCCGGGTGAACGATCGAAAATGTCTTCTGGCGCCCTTCCTCGAGGAAAGGGTTGGCCAGCGAGACGATCGCCGAGCTGTCCAGCCCTCCTGAAAGGCAGGTCCCGAGAGGGACATCGCTCCGCAATCGCAGCCGGATGGAGGAAAGAAGAAGGTCCCTGAATTTTTCCCGAATCTCGTTTGTTTCCCGGGGAATCTCATCAAGGTTCTCTTCGAGCTTCCACCATTTGGATAGAGAGAGCCGGAACTCGGGACGCATGTCGATATCAAAATATTGGCCCGGTTCCAGCTCATGGATGCCGCTGAAAAAAGTGTATCGGGACGTGTCGACCCTGGAATAATACAGATAATCCTTGATCGCCGGGTAAAATGGCTTTCGTTCGATCCAGGGCAGTTTCAACAGGGCCTTGATCTCGGAAGCGAAGGAGAAGAATCGGGAAGAAAGGTGATAAAAAAAAGGCTTGATCCCGAAACGGTCTCTCGCCCCGAACAGCCGGGCGGTCCGGAAATCGTAGATCACGAAGGCCCACATGCCGTTGAACCGGCGGAGACAATCCCTCCCCCATTCGAGGTAGGCTTCGAGGATGACTTCGGTATCCGACTGTGTCTGGAATCGATGGCCGAGGCGGATGAGGTCTTTCCGGATCTCCAGGTAGTTGAAAATCTCGCCGTTATAGACGATCCAAACCTGCCGCTTTTCATCGGACATCGGCTGAGACGCCGACTCGGACAAGTCGATGATGGACAGCCGGCGGTGGGCAAACCCGACATCGCCCGCGGAATCCGGGGGTTCATCCCTCCGGAAAAGATATTCTTTTCCCCGTCCGGAATCGATGATCAGGAACTTCTCGCCATCGGGCCCCCGATGAGCGATGGATTCAGCCATGGCGCCAAGCCAGGCAAAGTCAAGGCGTTCGTTCCCGCGGGCGGCGATTCCGGCTATTCCGCACATGATTCGAGTCTCAACCTATTCGAGAAATATCTTTTTCACCCGCTTGTCCCAACTGTATTTCCTGACATCGTCACGAGCCTGTTCTCCGATAGTCCGGCTCAAGGACTCGTTGTCCCTAAGCGTCCGGATGGCGCCGGCCCACTCCGTCACCGAATCCGACGGAACGAGGATCGCGTTCCGTCGGTCTTCCAGGATCTCTCCGATGACTTTCAAACGGGAAGCCACGATGGGCCTCCCCGCGGCCATGTATTCAAACATTTTAAGGGGAGACATACAAGAGGCGATGTCATGTTTTTTCTGATGGGTCCGGACGGCCTCCTGGTAAGGCATCAATAACTCATCGAAAGCCGCCAGATAGACAGGAACCATCCGGTGCGGGACAAAACCGATGACGAGGACATTGGCGAGCCCGGTCTCCTTGACTTTGCGCTTCAAGCGATCGGCTTGCCCCCTCTCTCCGCCGACGATGACGAACAGCACGTCTTTTAGAACCCGGCTGACTTCGAGAATGACCTCCAGGCCCCGTCCCTCAAAGAGACTTCCCGCGTATCCGGCCATGAAGGCGCCTTCGGGCAAGTGCAGTTTCCGCCGGGATTCGTCCCGGGAGAGAGAAGATGGAAACTCATCCAGGTCCGCGCCATCATGGGCGACGACTGCTGTCTGCCTGGCGAGACGGTCGCCCATCCGGCGAAGCAGGGATTTTCGGAGTTCTTCCGAAATGAAGACCGCCGTGCGCAGCCGTGAAGCCGAGAGAATTCTCCGCATCAACAGGTTTTGGAACCGGCCGGCGGGAAGCTCATGGACTTCCATAATGAAATCCACGTTCAGGGCCCGGACAAACCAGGCCGTAAAGACATCGCGGGTGTAGAAAAGGCTATGGCGATTCTTGAGGATCAAAAAAAACGACCGGGCCAGAAAAACGACCCTCCCCACGATCCGGACCGGAAGGAGTCGTATCCCGATGATCTCAAAAGGGTATCGCACATTATAGAATTCAAAGATTTGACGCGGCCTTTGGCGGACATCGGCCACGAGTTTCACCCCGGCCCCGGCTTTCGCCATGGCCTGGCACATTTTGACGATCTGGACGGAATGGGCCGTAGGCGAAGGAAGGGTGGCGAAGGTCAAGTAGATAATGGCCTTGGCAGACCGAACGGAGTCAGACAAGGGCCTTGTCCCAAATCTCTCTGATATGCGGAAAGGTGTATTCCTTCTCTCGATTTCGAATGGTTTGGCGGGCGTTCCGGGACATCTCTTCGTAGAGCCCTTCGTCCTCCAGCAGGCTCATCGCTTTCGAGGCGAAGGCTTCGACATCGAGAGGGGGAACGACAAACGCGTTCATCCCATCCCGGGCCAGGTCCGGAATGTCTCCGACATCGGGGACGACGCAGGGGAGGCCGACGCTCATGGCTTCGATCATCGCCATGGGAATTCCCTCGGACTCTGAGGTCATCAGGAATACCCGGCTGCGGCGGAGATAGAAAAACACGTCCTCGACTTCACCCGGAAACCGGACGTTTTCCTCGAGCCCCAGCCTCTTCCTCATCTCTTCAAACCCGGCCCGTCTTCTGCCGACGTCCTTCCCGGCGAAGACCGATCGGATATGAGGATATTTCCGCCGGATGCGGGCGACGACCTCGAGATAGATGTCCACCCTCTTGCAATCATCAAAATAGCCGACATTGATGAGGTCGATCTCCTTCGGGGGATGATTTCCTTCGACCCCGAAGTCCGGGGGAGTAAAAAGATTGGGAAGAGCAAAAAAATTCGGGATTCCCCCGAGGACGCGACCCAATCTTTCCGCGGACCGGGTCCCCCGGACACCGATGGCTCTCGCGTTGTTGAGAAACCAACGGGCTGTTTTTTTATGGCGGACCGCGGCGTCTACGTCGTCTCCGATAAAGAGCTGGACCACGGGCTTGCCGAAGATCCGGCCTATGAGAGAGGCGAGGATTCCATGGGGGATAAAATAGATCCCTATGACATAGTCGATCTTCGCCGAGAGACCCAGCCGAATCCCGTAAAGCAGCTTTGCGAATTCGCGGAGGACCGGCGTCTTCAGCCACCGGGGAAGCCTCAGAGAGGTCACTTTCTCGAACTTCAATTCAGAATTCCGGGCAAGATAGACGCGGTCCACCTTATCCAAACTGATGAGCGGAGAGATTTTGCTCAAGAGTTTGCGGTCGGAAAGACCGGCGAAGAGAAGGATGTTCATGCGCCGCCTTCGCCCCCTCCAGGTCCCCGGCCTTGATGAGATTCGATTTCGATCTTCCTGACCCTGTATTGCAGATCCTCGATGAGGGCCCTGTTCACGGCGAGGAGGTCCGCGATAAAGGCTATCAGCAGAGTCTGGAACCCGATGCCCAGGAGAATGCTGGTGAGGATTAGGGACTGGACGTGGCCGGCCCCCCGGCCCTGGGCCAGGAAGAACAGAAACCTGGCTCCGAAAAGAAGCCCCAGGCCGAAGAGGGAGGATCCGGCCGCCATGAAGAATTTAAAGGGCTTGTAGACCACGACGATCCGGACGATCGTCGCGAGCGATCTCCAGAGATAGGAAACAACGTTCTTATAGAGCCTTGAGGGCCGGAGGTACTCATTGACCCGGACGGGCACGGAGGCGACAGCCATGCCCTTCCGGCCGGCCTGAATGATCGTCTCCAGGGTATAGGTATAGTCGTTGAAGACGTTGAACTTCATGGCTGCCTCGCGGGAGATGGCCCGGAAACCGCTGGTCGCGTCGGGAATATGCAGTCCGCTGACCAGACCGACGACGCGGCTGCCGAGTTTTTGGAGGAACTTCTTGGCCATCGAAAAGTGCCGGATTTCCTTCATCGGCCGCGTGCCGATGACCATATCCGCTTTCTTCTCCAGGACCGGCCCGGTGAGCTTGATGATGTCGGCGGCGTTATATTGATTGTCGGCGTCGGTGTTGACGATCACGTCGGCCCCCAGCTTCAGGCACGCGTCAACGCCGGCGAGAAACGCTCTGGTCAGTCCCTGATGCTTCGTGAAGCGGATGATGTGGTCCACCTTATGGGCTTTGGCCGCCTGGGCCGTCTCGTCCGTGCTCCCGTCGTCGATGACGAGCCACTCCACGCGGTCGAAGCCGGCTATCGCGCGCGGCAGGCCGGCGAGCGTAATGGGAAGGGTTTTTTCCTCGTTGAAACAGGGTACTTGGATGATGAGTTTCATGTGACCGCCTTAAATTTTAAAGTCGAAGGTGTCCGTGATCCATTTCAGGAAATTCGGCTTCTCCGCGAGCAGCCGTTTTCTCTTTTCCTGCCATTCTTCCGCCAAATCGCCTCTGCTCAGCAGGCCGCGTATCGTGCTCAGCATCTTCCGCTCCTCCCCCGGCCGGAAGCCGAAGGCAAGCCCGAATTTATTTTCCAGCTCGTCGAAACAGGACAGTCTTCCGACAAAGGAATTATAACGGATAGAAGGTGTTCCTAGAATAGCCGATTCCCGGGTCATGGTCTGGGAGTCGGAGATGACGAGTTTCGCGAAAGCCAGGATATCGTGCATGTCCCAGGGCTCGATCGAATATCTCCCCTCCCGCTCCCGGCTGCTGACCACTGGAAAGGGTTTGATTATATCGAGGACGCTCTCCATGATTTGGTCTTCGAGCCCCTGCGCCTTAAGGTCATGGTGGGCTTTCAGGGCGGATTTCCTGACCACGATGTATCCTTGGGGTTTGAGGCCATATCTTTTCAGGATATCCGGGTCGGGAGAGAATTGGTCGGGGTGGAGATAGGCCAATTCATGATAGGAGTTATGGACAATTCTCTTCTTCCGCCATTTTTCAAAGCGGAGAGAGGCCGGAACGACGATCCCCGTGGCAAAAGGATACGTCAGCTTGGCGAACAGAGGAACGACATCGTCATCATCCATCTCGAACACGAATGATTTGACCCGGGATACGGCCGAGAGGTGGGCGATGGACGCGGACGTCCCGAAGGCGGCGGAAAATTTGTGCCGCCGGTGGAGCTTGAGGACCCCGAGATCCCTTCGGAGAAGCTCCAGCAACATGTCCCAAGGCTTCGACCCCGCCCGGCTGAGGGATTGAAAATCTATATGATAATGTTCCAAAAGGACGTTGGCGACGTCTTTGGCTCGGGAAATCACCACGACCCGATGGCCCTTCCCTTGAAAATGCCGGATGACGTTTTTAAATAAATGGACATGAGCGGGGTGGACGATATCAAAAAGAAGAGCCCTCATCGTTCCCTCAGCCCCATGTCATCGTCTTTGAAAAGCCGAAGTGCCCTGACGCAGAATTCCTCCCGGCCGTCCTCCTGGAAAAGGCGCTTCCGGTACAGGTCCTGGGCCTGCCGGGCGATGGTCAAGTATCTTCCGGTCTCCAGGTAGCGGCGGATTTGCCCGGCCACATCGCTCAGGTTCCAGTGATGACTGATGTAGGTTTCATCCTTCCGGTAAAGATCGGGCCAGGTCTCCAGATGATCCATATCGGGTTTCATGAGGGCCGCCCCGCTGGCCAGGACCTCGAAATCCCTATAGTTGATCTCTCCCCAACCGAACGGAGAGGGAACGATCTTGGCTTCTCTCATCTCCCTATGATACTGCGTCCGGGAGATCCGCTCTTTCGGCGGCGCGAATCGGGCCTCAAGCAGGCGGACCATTTCCCGGCGCTGGAACGAGACGGACTCTCTTTGAGGATAGTCCAGATTCAACCGGCAGCTGACGTCGATCTGCCGCGGCCGCTCTGGGGAGGCGAATGGGATGGAATAAAAAGAGGGAATCGGGACAAACCTGCGAAGATAATAAAACATCCTTGACCTTGAACCGATATGTCCGGCCAGGGAATAATTCCACAACACGCGGAGTTTTGGCAGATGCGATTCCGATGAAACGATCAGGCTTCGGGGCTCCCGGGAGTCCCTGACTCCCAGGGTCCGGAAATAGTAGTCGGCAAAGATCCTGTTGGAATAGAAGGGTTTCAGGTATTTCCTGCGGTCCTTGAGAAGCAGGCCTTTAAAATATAAGTCCACAAAAGGGAGAACGTCCGGGTAGGCCACCGTAGTGCTGGCTGTCGTATCCAACCAGGCGAGGTTCCGGCAGGATTTTCCGGCCGCCCGTAAAAAATCGAACATCTCATCGTTTCGGCTTCCGAAGCGTTCGAAAGCCCAACGACAATCGACGATCACCCAATCCGCCTCAAGGGTCTCCGGACGGAATCGATGATAATACTTAAAGTCCAGACCGGCTCTTTTTAATCTCTTTTTATGGAAACGCAAAGGAAATAAATAGAGCTCGGACTTGGTTTCGTGCGCCGTCAGGACGTGGATGGTGTTCATCGCCCCCGTCTCACGAGAGCTCGATCAGCAACAGCTTTAGCGTCCCGCCGATGGGTTTGCCGAGCTTGATCAATTCATTCATTAATCCGGGAGATGTCTGCTCCCGGTCAAACAAAAGATAGCTCACCCCATAGCGCTTCAGAAGTTCCTCTCTTTCGAGGGGAGACGTCTTGGCCGAGTAGACTTTTTGGTTATCCGTATAACGGCGGTTCCTATCTTCGAAAGAAACGAAAAAGCCCCCTCGACGGGCCCCGACCACCTTTCCGGAAAACGCCGGGAGAAGCCTGGAGATATTGTCCGGGGCCATAACGACGGCACGCTCGGGAATGAAAGAAGCCAAGCGCCGCAAGTCGGAAATCATTCGATGGGACTCAGCCAAATAAGGATAATGATAAGGCACTTGATGAAAAAGTTGGACGGGGAGGCCCGTGAACTCAAAGATCGCCACCGTGATATTCCATCCGAAGAAAAGAGCCAGGAGAGAATGAAGCCCTTTCTGAAGGAACCTTCGATATGTCGATGAAAGAAACGGTCGCGGAGACGAGGCTTTTCCCTCGAGGATGGCCCAGATCAGGGCCAACTGGAGAAAGAACGCGGCAAAGATGAGGAACCGTTCACCAGTTGGGACCGAAAAAATAACCCCCATCGCCAACAGCAAAACCATAACCAGAAAACCGGAGATGAGAAAGCCGTTCTTTCTTTTATAGGCGGCATAGAATACGGCCGGAATCCCGAGCACGGCCGGCCCCAGAATTTGCAGGACACTCTTGAGATGATAGTAGGATGTGGGCAGCTTGCTCCAGTACTTTTGATAGGATAATAATCTCAAGATCATGCGGCCCAATGAAAAATACGGCCAGAGCAGCGGAAGGAATATTCCTGAACTCACACTCAACAGGACCTTGAAGCGGAGGGACCTGGCGATGCCGGGTTCGAAGATAGCCAAGAGACAAACCGAGATGAGGGCAAAGGCCCCGAACGTTATATGTGAAATCAACATCATCGGCGGCAAGACGACCAGCGCAAAATACCCCCAAAAGGACGTGAACTGCCGGCGCAGGATTTTGACCGCCAACCATAGCGTTATAAGAGCGATGGCAAAGACAAAGACCGACGGATAGGAGACAACAAAGAAAAGACACCGCAATTGGTAGAAACCCGAGCGAGGAAGGACCGCTCCCCAGGAAGTCAGCAGAATCACCAACCCCCAAACAGGAGCCCATTCAGATTTGAAATAAGCTTTCGTAAAAAGATAAATGCCCGCAAGAAGCAGGCCGAGATTCAGCAGGCCTCCCAGTCCCAGGGCCTGAAACGCGGTGAGATTGAAAATCCCCGCGATTCCGGCGACCACAAAATAACTCGGGATAAATCTCATGGAAGGATTATCGAGGGATAAGAAAGGGTCCTGGGGCGACCAGATGTTCGACGACAAGTCTT
>Ga0315277_10002726_pt1 | contig 24369 bp, 27 predicted proteins | sample YL17G05_15_MG_FD_203695 | JGI IMG/M metagenome (GOLD analysis project Ga0315277, IMG submission 203695) | Sediment microbial communities from Yellowstone Lake, YNP, Wyoming, USA - YL17G05_15 | ecosystem: Environmental > Aquatic > Freshwater > Lake > Sediment | place: USA: Wyoming | collected... | reverse complement strand
AAAGGCTCCATTCAATGAAAGGACAAAATACGCTCACCCATTGCACAGAAAAGCCCCGTTACCAGCTTATTGCGGCTGAAGCGCAATGAATAGGGCAACGTTTAAATTTCATTCAGACTACACGACTATATCATGAGACAACCCGGCTGCAGCGGAGGTGAGAGCATCAGATGGAATATCTCACCATGTATAACATGACCGACCCCAAACTGCAAGAATCCGCTGAAGGCATGCTTCAAAGAATCAATTTTCAAGCTCCACAAGACAAGATGGGAACAAGAGTCAAAGTGCTCCTGGGGCTGTACCTCGCCAGCCTGCAGAAAACAGGCATAGGCCTGAGAGAACTCCGAGCATTCGTAGACAAAGACCCTTCGACAATCTGGCGGCACATAGCCGAATTCGAAGAAGCCGGAATCGCCATACAAGTAAAACGGGGCAAATGGACACTGACACACCCAACACTCACAGCCACCCTCGCCACCGCATTAGACCGCGTCATAAACGAATTCAACATAGCCCTCGCCTATGCAAAAAACATAGACGAAAAATTTGGCCAAACCACGGCACGAACACTCCCAATATGGGTCAAGTTATGGATCAAACCCCTCGCGTTCATCAACACAAGTGATGAGGAAAACACAATAACAAGCCCAAACCAGCCTCCTCCAACCAAAACAGGCACGAAAACAGCACGACCAACCATCGCCAAAGCATTTGCAAAGGAAAGACATAATGGAAGTAACGTAGCCGGGTGTTCGTTTTGGCTTCTTTTTGGAAATTGGGGCGTTTTCTTGATTTCTTATTTCCTGTACGACGATAGTTGCGTTTCTTTTTCTTGCTCGCTTTTTCAAATTGGCGCTTTTTTTGTAATTGATGATAGTTTTATGGTGGGATAGCTTTTTACGACTGTACTCCATGTAGCTGGGTTTTCCTCATCAAAAGACTCGGAATATGGCGTTTTTGATGGATTTGACAGGTTTCTGCAGTTTGAACAGCGAAGATGCACGGGCAAAGAAGGCGTAACGTGTTCTGGGTTTTGTCTGAAGGTTCGAGTTGTGAAAATCATTTCTTTATGGTCGGTAGTATTTTGCATTCGTAGCCTCTAGGATGCTGTCGGGATTTATTCCTTTTCTTTCGAGGTAGCCAAGCAAATCACTCATGTATATGATTCTCACTCCTCTTCTTGAAAGTTCATAAGGTAATCCAGATTCTATTGTGTGCGCCAGAACTAGGATAGGTCTCACAAATTTGCCTCGGAACATGCCTTCCTCTTTTTCTTTTTCAAGCTTTGTTACGAAGCCCCAATAATGCCTTTTCATGTCGTAGCCAAAAAGGTCGCGCCACTGTACTCTTCCGGCAGTCTTGAACTCGAAGACTAGGGTTTCTTTGAGCCCAAATTCTGGTGGACCGAAACTGTGCGAGAGTAAGAGGTCGAATTCACCGAATCTTCCTCTCTTGTTTTTCTCAACTTCTATATCCGTTGAAAACCATTCTTTGTTTTCCGTGTAGACTTTGTCGTAAAATATGTGTGCGCAGAATGACTCAAACTCGTGTCCATAAGCGCTTTTGCGTTTTCCTAAATCTGACAGCCAGAATCGAACTTGCTTCAATTTTTCTTCAAGGGCTTCCGGATTGGTCGAAGCGTCATAAACGATTGTGTTAGCCGCATAGTATTCTGTTCGTATCCATGGAATAAGCTGTTTTAGCTTATGGATCTTGAAAGCTATCGTCGAGAAGGAAGTCGGAAGGCTATTCCTTCCTCTGAATCCTTCTTTGCGAATATCTGAAGAAGTTAGAACGGTTCTTTCCCTAATCAATTGCAGCAGACATTTTTCGTCGGGCTGCAGACCTTTGTGTGGAGGATTTTGAATCCAGTTGTCTATGACACGAGCATCTGGATGGTACAAATAGCCCTCTTCAAATTTCATTCTGCTTCTAGCCACCTCTCCACGTCTGCGAACCATTCTTCCCAGCGCTGAAGCTAGAGTCATATCTTTAATGTCGCAACCGTATCTTTGCTTCGCAATCAGGAGGATTTCATTGGAAAACAGGGGCTCAGGTCTTTCCTGAGCGTCAAAAACATCTTTTATGATTGAACGGGCTAGTAGATGTCTCGGAGTTGACGAGCTCTTGAATTCAGCTACTTTGATTTCCTGAATTTTCCCATTCAATTCAAGTCTAATTGTCCGGTCTAGTAAGTCACTAACACTGTAAACATACTCACTCCGCTTGGAGCCGGAAACGACGTACGAGACGGACCTTAGGATTGAATTGCTTTTCCACAACCTCCAAAGCCTATACGAGGCACAGCCTGGCGATATTTTCACTCCATACTCTTTTTCTGCATATTCAGATAACCTTCTAGCAGTGCAGACTTTCTTTTCTTTAACTATGTTTAGGATTGCTTGGGTTATCTCGCTCTTCCTAGGCATCTTTGTCCTCTTGTAGCCATTTTTCTAGACTTTCAGCTACGGCCTTGCTGATCTTCCCGCGAGCACCGAACATTCTGCAGGCTTTGGTTGTGAGCTGGACATAGAGTTCTAATGGTATCCAAGCATGTGCATCTCTGAGGTCTGCGTCGGTTTCGATTCGATAGCCGCGTTTTTTGAAGTAGGCGACTAATTCGGGATATTTGTTGGGTTGTGTTCGTGTCATTGTGTCACCAAGTATATTTGGGTATACTAAGTGACATAAGACAACAACAAGACATTTAAAGTTTTCTAGTATACTATGAGACACATAGTGAAATGCGTTGCTTGAATTGCTGGGCAAGAAAGGAACCAAAGAAATCTTGTTGGGTCTTGAAAAAGGCCCAAGAAAATTCAGCGAACTTCTCGATTCACTGCAGCCTCGAATCACTCGGCGAACGCTGGCCAGACGACTTAGAGAACTTGAAAACCTTAATCTGATAAAACGTGAGCTGCCTGAAAAGCCCCCAGGCATACTGTACGTTCTGACACCTGGTGGAAAGCAGAAGATCAAGTTGATCAGAGAATTCGAAAAATGAGACTTTTCTAACATGCTCTCTGCTCCATGAACCAATTCATGATATTTGGGTTGCCTTGCAATGCGCATTCAAACACGATTTGGCTAAGCAGGAAATCCATAATGGCAACGTAGTTTTTCTTGAAAAGTTCGGAGCCTGCTTCAGTTAGTGTGTAAAAGATCGGAGTGTAAGAGCCGTGTCCTTTCCGGTGATGTCTGTGTCGATGGACAACAATGAAACCTTTCCTGCACAGAGATCTTAGAGCTCTTTCTATCCTACTTGCTCTGTAGCCACAGAGGGCACAGAACTTCTCGATTTCTGTAAAGGAGGGGCAACCGTAACAGGCAAAGGCAAACGCTGTCCACTCGTTCTCGGATATGACGTTCTCGTTACTCTCTCTTTGCACCATAGTTAAATAGTAGTATAGGAGAATCATTAAATGTAAAAGACCGGTGATTGTTCACTTTCTTTAAATATGGGACCTTGTGATGCTGCAACCTTACATCTGGATATATCATCCGCGATTGAAACGACGTGCGAGGATCACGGTACCGCCCTATGATATTAGAAGAAGAAAGTTGAAGCGATTCGCTCGGACAATCCTTGAACTTCCTGGTATAGTTAGTGTTCGCGAGGCCGCAAAACTAGGCGGTATCAGTCGAGAAACGGCAAGCAAGTATCTCTACATCTTGAAAAATGGCGGCTTACTGCATTCAGTCAGGGTTGGATATGGTGAACGCGCGCCTAGGGAAATGTGGCTCGTTGGTGGTGCCACTGGATTCGAATATTTGGTCATGTTCGTCAGACTCTTCCCAGATTTTTCGAGGTTTCTTCCTGAAGTTGACGATGTCCTATCAGGCAAGCTTGAAATTGATCCTAACTACTGGCATTGTGCTCGGACTTCGTGACCGAATGACCTGGCAACGTTAGTTTGGATCGTTTGGTTCAGGCTACAGTAATGCTTAAATGCTTGTGTGGCACTTAATGCCAATTAGTATACTAAGTGCTTTCGGGTAATGCTGGAAAATGCCGAACGATATCAATAAAGCCCGTGCAACTTGTCCGCTCTGTAATAGTAGACCTACTAGATACAACGTTGATAATGTTAATCTAAGATTTTTGGTCGATCGGGAAGTCGAGGGCAATCTGGATGAGGCTATTGCATTAAGTAGAATATGTTGGGACAACTTTCCCAAGTTAAGACTGAGCTCGGATTCGAAGACTGTTATCGAAGAGTTCATGGTCTCCGCCAGGGAATGGCTTGAGGAACAAGCGGTACAGGTACTGAAGCCGATGAGCGATCTCAATAGTACTCTAGCTAGCACGGTAACGGCGCTATCGACGCTTTCCACGAGTTTACCAGAAGGCCTTAAGCCTCACATTGACCTCGCCATGCAAGAACTTGATCGCCAGAGGCAGCTGGCTGAGAATGGGCTCAAGATTAGCCTTGACGGTCTTCGTAAAGACATCGAAACGATCGAAGAGAACTTCAGAAAAATCACGTACAAGCCAACAGAGAAGGGACAAATCGGACAAGCTTCAATTGCCTCGGCGTGGTCGGAATTGTTTCCAAACGATAGAGTTAGGCCGAAAGGAGGACCCGGAGAAAGCGACCTTTTGGTCGAGCCTTATCTTGGGGACGGCAAATACGGGCATCTGGGAGCCATCATAAGCGTTGAAAGGAAAGCTGGAAAGCAGAGCTACACCTCGATTCACTTACACGAAGCTGTCAAACATGCTAAGAGTGAAGGTGCTAAGTATGTTGTGTTAGTCTATGATTTCTATGGCAACCTAGGGCAGCAGTCCATGCGAATAGATCGCATGAACGGGATCTTCTACGCAGTCTGCGAGTTTGAATCTAACAGCTGGAAGATAGCAAGACAGTTGATAGGCCTCCTGCAGGAAAATGAGCAAACAAGTGAGCACCAAGTTGACTTGACCACCATCACCAAAACGATTGAAGATATGGCTGAAATTGAAGCAGCTAAAGCTGCTATCGAGCGTGAGAACGAAAAAGCCTGGAAGGCGAACGATAGTATTAGACAAAAACACCTCCCAGCCTTGAACCAAGCGTTGAGAGAATACATGACGAGGTTGCAGCAAATGATTGAAGGCCAAAACGGGAAGCGATGATATGTGCACGAACGCAACCCAACAGGTCAAACACGATTTTGTAGATTTACAACGGCAGGTCAAAGAGTTGAAGGAAAAACTTGAGAAGAATGAATGGCGTATAGGAGAGCTTTCCAGTTATCTAGAAGCTTTGATCAGGGCAAGCAATGCGGAAAGTTTGGAACGAGCGGGCTTATTCAAGCGACCAACTGCAGACTGTAAGAAACAAGCCTTAGAAACGTGTGGACTCGACTATTAGATTCTCTTTGCCTAGAACAACTCCAAAATGATATGGAGTGATTAATCAGTGACTAGAAACATGCGACCATGTTTCGACAGGTCCCGAATTTAGACAAGAGCAGATAGAAGTCCCAATGCGAATACTAGACCCATAATTGACGACACAAACTTCAATCTGCCGAAAGTCTTGTCAAGCTGCATTGGGTTCGACCTCCTGAGTTCCACTAGCCCTAGTGCCAAGACAGGGATCACTGCCGAACTTTGCAAGGGAAAAAGTCTTACGGTGATAAACGTGGTCACCAAAGTGGCTGTCAATAACCAAAGAAAACCAGCAATTCTTATAGCGGCTTTCTGGCCGAGCATCGCTGCTGAAGTCATCATTCTGGATCCCCTGTCATCATGAATGTCTGGAATGGCCAAGAGAATATGGCTGCCTGTGAAGAGCAAAAACAACGGAATGCATATGTAGACTGCTTCAAACGAGAACCTTGCTACCACGGTCCAGCCCACTAGCGTTGGAAAGACCCCATAACACAGACCATTTGATAGGGAGTCCAGTGCAGGTCTTGCTTTGAACCTTATGGGTGGAACAGAATAGAATATAGAGAAGCCAATAGCCATTAATGTCGCTGCGGCTGCTTGTATACCTATCACTGACGACGCCAATTCCCCTAGAGAGAGAAGAACTAAAGAGAGACAGATCCCGTTCTCCCTCTTTATTTTGCCCGACGCTATCGGGAGATTTCTTTTATTCGAAGTCCTATCATAAGCATAGTCGCATACTTGGTTTAACACTAGTGCACCGCCGGCCACGAATGGGCCAGTGACTAGTACGGCAGCAGCAATGAGTTTAGAGTCAGGGATATACCTTGAACCTGAGTAGAGTGAGTATAGCAAGCCGACAAGCATAGAGACTATTGAGGGTATTTGGAATTTTGGTCTGATAAGTAACACGTATGCCTTGATGCTGTCTATCGTTTCATTCATCAACTCACGCTCCCCGTCTCAAAATCTCAATACCATCATTTCCTGCCCTGCTTGTGATGCTTTCCGATGATAGAAGCTCGACATACATCGAGGCAATTCCAAAGCATCTTTGATGCGGTAGACTGGAATTTCTTTGAACATCTTGTCCTTCCTGCAGAGCTTCATTATCTCCGGACTCGTAGTTATAACGCAACTTATCGAGTACTTGACCATCCAGTCCTGTCTATGTGTTTCAAAGTTTACGGGATTCTCGACATAGGCTACAACGGGTTTGAACTTGTGAGCACGTCCGACCTCCCACGAACAATCTATTCCATAAGTATCCATTAACAAGAGGATTATGTCAGCCCAATCTATGTAACGTTCACAGTATCTCGGTGCCCATCGCTCAAGTTCAGCGTGATGTATTGTCGGTATTGAATCTTGTGGAAGACACACATGGAAGAGTCCAGAATCTTGCAGTATCTTTGCCACTCTCTGATTTGTGACCCTGCTTTGAGTATTAATCGTGGAGGAAACATAGACCCGAACCTTGCCACCTTCATCTTCGTTCGACCACTCTTGTTGTTTCCTGCTATTTTGCATTACACAACATCTCCGCCATTCATTCCTCTGGTGCTTGCTGTGTGTTCTTCATTGCCGGACCACGCTGCAGATTTAGCCCTTTTCTCAGACATCTGCAATGATATCTCACAGTAGCATCTGCAACGCCTGCGACCTTTGAAATCTCCTTCTGCCTTCTTTTCTCGTTGTTGAGTAGACCGGCGATGTACAAGGCTGCTGCAACAAAACCGGACGGGTTTTTGCCCGAACCAAGATGATTCTCTCTTGCATCCTTAAGAATTCGGATGGCAAGCCCCTGTGTTTGGCCGGAGATACTCATGCTCTCGGCCACCTTTGAGATGTATCGGATTGGGTCAGAGCAGCACGGTCGTAGTCCAAGTTCGGTGATCAAGCGTCTGTAGAATCTTGCAACACGAATGCGTGCGATTCTGGTGCTAGCCAAGCTTTCTTTAAGTATTTCCCGAAGAGTTCTGGGATTGCCTAGTATTCGGCAAGCGGCATAGAGTGCAGCCGGCACAGCTATGACGACTGGCGTGCCTCTTAGCATGCGCTCGTTTTTAGCTTTGGAGTAGATACGGGCGGCTTCTTCCCTGATTGAGCGTTGGATGTTAAGCTTGTCAGCAAGACGATTAAGCTCTGCTAGTGCTCTTGCCTCTTTCCCGTCCTCTGAGAATTGTCTTGCAACACGCTTATCCCAGCTCTTCAGACGCATAATACGCTGACGTGCAGAAAGTGCAAGTTTCTTCCCAGCAGCATCGTGATCGATGTTGCCTATTCTTGTATTCGGGATTTTTTCTCGTACGAGCGATATCAAGTACTGTGGGGGGCTTCCAACGCTGGAATTGATGTGCTTCTCTTCTATTGGAGACTCATATGCACCTGACAGAACGAGACCACATTTTGCACATACAGTTTCGCATCTTTCAGGATCAAATTGAGGATTGTGGCTACATTCCTCTGATTTTGAGGGGGTGTGAGCTCTCTCTGTATCGTTCCTGTTTCTGTTCATTTTGGTCATCTCGTTATCATTGAGCGTGGACCGTTGTAGGGTAGGTTTCCGCAAGCGCGCGCTTGGAATAAATAATGCGTTCAGTCTCTGTCACGATTTCACTTGCTTTGCCCCACTCGGCAAATGCTGCCATATCCGAGCAGTAGTATGTCGCAAGGCGTGTAGTCGTTCGTGCTGGAGCTCCGTCAGAACCTTCGTTGTCGTTTGCGTCTGACCCGTGGATGTAGACATCCGCATTCGTCTTGTGTGCAGGCGAAACGCGCTTCAGGAATGCTCGGTAAACACGCGCACCCGTTTTCAGAACCTCATCCACTCTCTTCATCACAATCTCCTCACAAATACTATAGTCGTATAGGTATAAAAAGCAATGCTTTTTTCCGTTTTACGGGCATTCGTTGAAAATGGCTATGTGGTGTTCAAGGGATATGTTCTATACGGAATAACGTTCATATTAAGCTTCCCCTCTCTTCATCATAGAGCAAACCCAGAATACCGCAATACTTAATATAAGGTAGTGCATGCATGAGTCTAAACGTGTGAACTTGGACATGCACAAGAAAATTCGGGTGACGTGACTCTCTATGCCAAGAAAGGAATCAAAGTTCAAGTCCATAACGGTTGAGGCACGCACAGATCCAAAAGATGAAGAAAAAACATACGATAAAATTGAAAGATTTGCACAAGAAAAGGGACTGACACATACCGCATTCATCAAAAACCTCGTTGAGCAGTATGAGGATATCGCCACTATGCCACTGTTGCGTCTGGGCCTCACGCCTATAGAGGTGGTTTGGCCCAAGGAGGCGTGGAAATATGGAGAGCCGTTTAAGGGGATTTTCAACGACCCGGGTATTCAATTTTATAAGTCCATAGCGTGGATTCGCACGGCCGAGTATGTTCATGAGGCAGGTCGACCCCAATGGCCTGACGAACTCAAAAAACGCATCGCCAACGATGAAAACCCCCCCTTCATATTCAAGAAAATGCTCCTTATTTCACCAGACGCACTGGACAAATTGGAAGTCTGGGAATGGGCTTTTTGGTGGCTACACATAAAATCTGAGTACCCAAACAAAGTCGAGGTATTCGCAGTTGAGGAAAAGCACGTTGATGAGTGGAAGAAGAAAAACTGGACCGATGAAGAGTTAGCGGAAGTTCGTAAACTGCATGATATGGGAATTTACGGAAAAAAAGCAGTGGGTTTCTTGGAGATTGAACCCAAGAAGTCAGAACCTGAAAGATATAGGTGGAGGCTGAATCCAGCACGCGGAACAGAGGGAGAAACGAACGGTGTGCGTGAGACGCATGCGCTCTTCGAAAAAGTGTGGAATGCCGCCAACTCGATGTTTGATGCGTTAGAGCGTGATTCTGGAAAGCATATAGATATCAAGAAGAAGCTTGGCGAGAAACTGAACTTAGGCACTAAGTAGAGGCACGCAGTATGAAGTCCCAGCGAGAATCAAATCCTGTGATGTATAGTAGCAGAGAAGCACGACTGACTCTTAATCCCAGATATATGACCCCCCATCATAAGCAGGCACAATGGGCAGAATATACGAAACTGAAAGAGATCATCGGCGAAGCCTACAAAGAGCACAAGCACACTCTCAGGATTTTTGACATCGGCATCGGCTACGCAAGAATTCCGGTCTTACTCAGTGCTGTTGATACATGGAAGAAAATTTCGAGATACGTTGGGATAGATGTCAGTCCGCATTGCGTGACTCAATCGAGAAGGATCATCACGTCCAAAGAAATTGCAGATAAGGCCGAAGTTGTCCAGTTTGACGCGGTGAACCTCAAGACTGACCATGGTGAACCCTTTCGACGGGACAAATATGACTTGGTAATCTGCACGTATTTTACAGCAGGCGATTTCATGCCCAAACAGATCCAATTGGAGACTGATAAGAAGCGGCTTATAGCCGGTTATGATGTTGACTTGCTTAAGCCGAACGAGGATTTTGTTGCAGTTTTTAGGGGCGCCTTTGACTTGCTGAGAGATGGCGGCAAAATCATAATTGGCTCCGTGTACCGCGACAGCGATTTGGCTAGGAAAATACAGGAAGAATTCTACAGAAAATGCAAAATGACTGTTATTACCTCGCAGAAAGACCTGTTCACCGCCACTAAGGAAGGATTTTGGTCGGAAAGGTTCAATGAAGAGAGAATTTACAAGTATTTGTCGTGGATCCCTCGTGACAAGATAGAGTTGATTCCTTTGGACGACTACGACTTTGCCGTCATGATCATCGTTAACAAGTAGTAGTCGGTGATCCGATACGGTTGACAGAAACCTCTACGAAGCGAAGAAACTCAAAATAGGCAACACGCCACTCATCAGGCGTCCAGAACTGGAAAAGCAGTTTGGCGTTTCGAACCTTCTAATCAAAGATGAAAGCAAAAATCCCTTTGGAACCTTTAAGGACAGAAGGAATGCGATGGCTATTGAAAAAGCCATGGAGGAACGCGTAGACAAACTCGTATTAATAACTTCAGGAAGCGCAGGGCACTCGCTCGCTAGACTTGCCGAAGGAACAGGCATAAAGGTCGTCTGTGTCGTTGATGTGGCAACCAACTCCAACATCAGAAAGAACCTTGAGAATTACTCGTACCGAGTTGTCGAGGCAGACCTGTCGCAAAACATCCTCAAGACCGAGGACATAATCGAACTAGCAAGAGAAACCAGCGACGAAGTCATCTTGGACGTGACAAATGGATACCATGCTGCATTTCAGTCAATTGTCACGGAAGCAAAAGACCAAGCCCCAGATTATTTGGTTACGCCACTGGGAAGCGGCGAAGCTTTTGTAGGATTATACCAGGGATTGAAGAAACACAAGCTGAAAACGATACTTGTCGGTGCCGGAGTACATCAGGTAAGCGATCACGAGCTGAAGTTGCGAGCATGCCCATCAGTGGCTGACAAACTGTATACTCCATATACACCATACAGAAAAATGATCATGTCGATCTTGGAAGAAGGAAACCAGTATGTCCACCTTTCAGAGAAGGAAATCATTGAAGCTTATAGGAAACTAAGTTCTGTAATCTCCTGCGAACCATCTTCAGCCGCGGCATTCGCCTCTCTACCAAAACTGGACAGCAGCAAAGACAGCAAGATTCTGGTAGTCAACTCCGGAAAAGCGGTTTGGGCAAAATAGACTGTCGCCTTTGCTCTCTAAAGCACATCTTCAAAAGAGCTGCGGGCAACTCAAAAAGGGAAATTTTCTAGAGAGCAGAAAGCCTTAGGTCGAAGTTTCGAAGCTAGTTGAGGACAATCGGTGACACATGTTGGTGGACAGGATTAAAAGGCTTAATTTCGGACTCACAAAATCGGATTTGAGTTTGAGAATAATCCCCCGCACCATCTTCGAACCATCAGATTCGCTCAAATTTCGCTCGTTTTGAGCGTAGAACAGCAGAAAAACGACTTCAAATTGGGGGAGCTTTTGATTTTACTTGAGCGTTTAAAGCTGTCACCTCGAAAGCTATATGAAACAGAGAACAGTTTCTGCAATAACACTAATGTTTCTTTGTTTTTTTATCTCGGTGGAGCCAGCTACTTTATGGGGTCAAATCTAGCGTGTATCCGACGGTGCCCATACCCAAATTGGGTTCAAGTCCAAAATTCTAAAATGACTATTTTTTGTTTTCAGCTCTAACATGTACTGATGTAATTCCAGTGAGCAGCCAAACCCACCCTAAGACCAAACCTATGTAAAGAAGAAACCAAGGGCTCTGTTTAACAATGTCAGCGTATGACGCACTGAGAGAACCTGATATAAGACCAGTTACAACCCATAGAATGGCAGTGCGTTTTCCATTTTTCTTCACTCCTAATCCAGCTACGTTCTCCACAGTTTGCACGGCGAGCAAAGCATCTTTTCCCTGGTCTGAAAGACAGTATTTTCCATTCACATCCGTTTTTATCAAGCCATCCAGCTTGCTCAAGTGATGCTGAAGGTGTCCACTGCTCTCGATATTCACTCTCTTCTTCAACTCAGCAAAACCCATCGCGCCCTCATTCAAAGCCTTCAAGATAATTATGCGTGTAGGATGCCCAAGCGCATCAAAAACCTCGGCGCGTTGCCTGTCTTCTTCTATGCGCTCCATGCTACTGCTTCCTCAGAATGCATATTCTTACTTTGCTATTTAATGCCTCGTTCGTAGACCAGAAGACAGGAGACATGCGTTTGCTAACTCAATATATTAGAACTAAGTCTATTTCTCTAGACGCGGGCGAAACAAGTTCTAGGAAAACTATTATAGAGGTTATTGATTTGGTTGATGCCCGAGCCCCTTTTTTCTGGAAGAATGAATCCGCTTGTGTGCCTTCAAGTTACTCAGTAGTAAATCCAAAATAAAACAGTAGTGCATATCTTTGCCGGCAAAGTTGGGGGGGATTCCCGCTCTCCTGCACTCAGCTATGATGTGTTCCTTTAATTTGACAGTTTTGAACGACAGTATAAACCTAACCCCCCCCCCCCGCACTGCTATGTTGAAAAAGTACTGGTGTCCTGAAGTCAAGGTTTACGCGCGCGGGCATTGATCAATGGCGGAAGAAGAAAACACGATCTGGAAATGTCCTTTTTCTCTTAGGCACCTTTCGATGCGACACGCGCTGCTACTGTTAACCATGTTCATAAGAGTGAAGGTTCCATGTGCATGAAGGTCAAATGTGTTGGAATAGAAGAAGAAGGGAGAAAGAATTCTGCGCCTTCTTCTACTTGTGCGCGAAGCGACACTGAACTGAAGACCATTGAGGACGCGCTAAGTCAGCTTGGTAGTTGAAGACAACAGAATTATAGGATTTCTGTCAACAACTTCCAAACTTGAAAGAGCGCGTGCGCCACTTTTCTCGGAGATTTTCCCGATTTCTTGAGCATTCTAACCTAATGGTCGATAGCCGCGTCTTTTTCCTAGGCGGTCACCTAGCAATGCTCCTACCACTACAGCGATTCCAAAAGAAAGCAGAAGCGGAGGAATTGAGCCAATGGCAGACCCCAAAGTATTGACTAAGAGGAACGCTAATGCTACCGATGTAGGAAAGCCTATAACGCCCACACCGACCAAAATCCACACAATTCTCCACACATTGGGCGACGATAACTTCCGAATATAATACGCTGCAGTTACGAGCACGCTAGTGACAACGGCGTATATTAAAAGCTCTGTAAGCGTCGTTACTCCTTGAAGAAACAGCGCACCATAAGCTATTAGCACCACAACAAAGGGCACCAATACAAAGATAAGCCAGTAACTTCGAATGCTTCTCTTCCACCATCCTGGCTTCCGGTAGTCATTCAATCTGCGAATACCCTGTCTTATTGGCCTCGGACAGTAATACCACAGTTTTTCACGGACACCCACTCTCTTTTACTCTCCTATGATTTTCTGAAAGAGCAATTCGGCAATCTTGCTGGGCGAAATTGATCCAAGATTCTCAGGAGGTTGAATGTCTCGTTCTTCTATCTCCACAAGCAGTGTGTTCCTGCAGTTCTCAAGATGATCGCAATTCTTGCAGTCGCCTTCGTGCTTGTACCAGACTTGAACTCCGTTCTTAGCGGAAAAAGTGACTATGACTGGTGTCTTGAATTCGGAGCTGAAGCCTGAAAGAATTCCAATTGCAGGATCTACCGTTTTTACTTTTATCTTGTTCAGTTTGGCCGTTTCCAGGAGTGCTTGCGAGACCTTGTTGTCAGCTACATCCGCAGCCTTGTGGACTGTCTGACGGCTTACGTTCAATTCCCTGGCTATTCCTGCCTCTAAGAAACCTCTTCTTTTCAGGTCCCAGATCTTCATTTGCTTAGAAGTCAGGTAGCCAGCACTTAGAGCCATAAATATCCTGTAAGCATCTAAATGCTGACAACGCTCATAAACTTTGCGGTATGATATGGGATACACTTGCCGCGCTTGTCGAGCACAAACTCAGTTCAGAAAACGCAGACCCCGGGCATGTTTCTACCGGTAAAGTCGGGTAGGGTCCAACATCCCGCGCTTGACTTTGGCCTCATTCTGAGCTTATTTCAGCGAGAGAAACCCCATTTGGAATTCGTGAGTGAGGGTCGAAATTTGAACCCACGTTTGCCGGCGCGCGTACTTACTACCCAATTTTGCAGGATATTTCCATTCAATCTTGTTTGGCGACGATTTCACAGTCTGTCCGCGCTCTGCCAAAGATTAAATAAAACGGATCCAAAGAGTGCGAATATTGCATGATTCATGCACCAACGTGATGTTCATGTCGGTTAACTCGAATTCCAATCTAGCGACGCCATGCGGTCTGTACTGCGGGGAATGCCTGTATTATGAAAAGACGTGCAAAGGATGTGTCCCCTCGGAGGGCAGACCTTCATGGGGCAAATGCAAAACGTACGCATGCACAGTGGAAAAGAAGGTTGAGCATTGCGGCGAATGCGGCGAATTTCCGTGCAGTCTCTTCCTCCATCAATACAGCCGAGAGCTAGGACCCTGGCGGGTCTTCTACAAGGCAGGACAACTAGTGTACAGAAAGAAGGTCGGCACCGCAGCATGGGTCGATGAAAAGGCGAAAGCCAAAAATGCAGACCCGAAAGTAGCTGTGGAACGTTGCCTAAATTGGGAGAAATCGCAGAAGAAGAAACAGGAGACAAAAACTAAAACATAGCAGACGCGAAGAGAATGTCAAGCGAGATCTGCACTGGGATCAGTATGACATCATCCGAAGACGTAGCGAAACATGAGAAACTGGTGTTTTGCTTCAACTGTGTTTCCCGGGAAGTCGTCAGAAAGAACGGCCTTGCTTCTAGTAGAAAGCATTCGCGCCTTTGCTGGGTCGCTTTCGCAGGCTCCGATTTGGTGTTTTACGCTAGGCAATGAGGAGAGCCTCTCTGAAGAAGCCAAAGACAGACTTTCGGGATTAGGTGCTACGCTGATTCATTTCAAGACAGAAGCCGGAACCCCACAATTTCCATTCATACGAAAAGCCCTGATAAACGCCCGAGCAGAGTCTCTGGCCCAAGGCAAAACTGATCTGCTCGTCTGGCTGGATACTGACACGATGGTACTTCAAGAACCCAAAGGATTTCTGTTGCGAGACGGCAAAAGCTTAGGCTGCAGACCAGTCCATCACACTAATATTGGTTCGCGCTATGACGACCCTCTTGACCTCTTCTGGACGCACATCTATCGCTACTGCCGGGTGCCTGAAGACCGCGTTTTTCCGATGACACCCCACGTGGATGGAACACGAATCCGCCCCTATTTCAATGCTGGCCTGCTGGTTGTCCGCCCAGAGAGGCGTTTGCTGCAGATATGGCGCGACAATTTCCTGAGAATTTACGGAGCTGCCGAATTTCAGGAACTGTACAAGAAAGATGAGCGATACACGGTTTTTATGCATCAAGCTGTACTGGCAGGAACCGTTCTGTCAACCTTGCGGACCGATGAGATTGAAGAACTGCCCCAAACATACAATTATCCCCTCCATTTGTATGGAGAAGACGTTACAGATCATCGTCCTTCCCGCTTAGAGGAATTGGTAACCTTTCGCTACGAAGACTCTTTTGAAAGCTCAGAATGGAAAAAGAGAATTCCCGCGGGAGAACCGCTCAAACAGTGGATATCAGAAAGGCTACTTTGATGACGTGCCATTCGAACAGCGTGGGCCAGATCATGAAGAGCGAGAGGAAGCGTCACACGCTGCAGTCCGTAGCGCACCTGTGAAATTCATAAGCTGATATCCTGACGCCGCATTTCGGAAGCTTTGCCTCCCAGCTTCGATGCATTCGTCTTGACTTCAACGGTCAAAGTGTCTGGATCCTAACGTTTCGGATTTTTCTCAAACGCGATCACAAGTCACTGTGTTTTCGGCCTGGGAGGTTCTTGCTCGAAAATCCACACAGCCCTTCTGAGTACGTCTATTATAGGTAGGTGTTGGGGGCAAAGCTCTTGGCACTTTCCGCATGCCGCGCACCTCTTGGCTTGGCTTTCTGGCGTTATGTGCTCCCAATACTTGTTCTTGACTTCATCGCCTCTGTTCTTGACGTAGAACTCGTTATACAAGGAGATTATCTCAGGTATGTTGACGCCTTCAGGGCAGGGCTGACAGTATCTGCAGTCTGTGCAACCGACAAAACCCATGTTCCTGTATTTTAACGCAACGTCATTGATGAGTGACAGTTCTTCCTTGGTCAGCTTGTCTGCACCTGAGTGGTTTGCGGTTCTGACGTTTTCTTTCACCTGTTGCATAGTGCTCATGCCACTAAGCGCGACGGACACCTCTGAGTGGTTCCAGACCCATAAGAGCGCCCATTCTGCCTGCGACCTTTTGACTCGCGCTCTGCTCCACACCTCTTGCACGGGCTTCGGAGGCTCTACGGTCAGTCTTCCGCCCGCCACTGGTTCCATCACGACTACTGCAAGTTCCTTGCCTGCTGCGTACTCAAGTCCCTTCGTGCCAGCCTGATAATCCGCATCAACATAATTATACAGAATCTGACAAAGTGTCCAGTTTCCATAGCCATCTATGATCTCCTTTAAAACGTCAAACTCATCGTGGAAACTGAAGCCCAGATATCTGAATTTTCCCTCGTCCATCTTTCTCTCGGCCCAGTCGGTCACGCCTAACGCTTTGAGTTTATGCCATCGTTCCTCAGTCAAGCCGTGCAAAAGATAGAAGTCAATACCGTTCTTCAACCTCTTCAGCTGCTCTTCCAAGTACTTGTCCATGTCCTGCTGGGAATTGACGAGCCACGTTGGCATCTTCGTAGCCAGCTTCACCTTGTCACGGTATCCATCTTCTAATGCTTTGGAAACCAGTGCTTCGCTGTTTCCTCCATGATACGAGTAGGCAGTGTCCACATAGTTGACGCAGTGGTCTATGGCATACCTTATCATTGCGATTGCTTCAGGCTCGTTTATCTTTGCAGCATCGTTGCCAATTATGGGCAGTCTCATCGCCCCAAAACCAAGAGCAGATACTTTCCAGCTCAGCTTCCCGAAACCTCTATACTGCATTAAGTCTGAATCCTCAAACTTCAACTATGGAAAGTCTGCTTATAGACGTTCTGCATCAGATGCGAGCTTTGATTGCCCAAGCGTGCGCTGTAAAAGATGAGAGAAGACTCAAAATATGACCCGACGTTGATGGAAGCACTGTCAGGTCTAATATCTCAGCTTGCCTGCGAATCTGACTGTCTGATCTCCTTCCACGATCTCGCCAACAACGTAGCTGTGGCATCCTTTGTCCTGAAGATGTTTCTGGACTTTGCCAACTGCAGAAGGACGAACCGCAAGAGTCATTCCGACGCCCATGTTGAATGTGCGCAGCATTTCGGCATCGGGGACATTTCCAGCCTTGCGAATTGCCTTGAATATAGGAAGGATCTGAATCTTGCTGAGATCTATAGAGGCGCTGAGCCCTGACGGCAGAATTCTGCCCAGGTTTCCCTCGATTCCGCTTCCCGTTATGTGAGCCAGTCCGTGAAGTTCTGACATATCAAAAAGCCCTTTCAGACATTGATAATAGCACTTGTGTGGTCTGAGAATCGCGTCTAAGAATGTTTCATTCCCGACCGCCTCATTGACAATGCTGCTGTTGTTGGCTATAATCTTCCTGATGAGGGTGTATCCATTGGTGTGTGGTCCATTCGAAGCCAACCCGAGCACGTAATCACCTTGTTGAATTTTGGAACCGTCGATGATTTTCGATTTCTCCACGACGCCGACCACGCTTGCACACAGCACGTAGACTCCTTTGGCTAGTACGCCTGGCTGCTCGGACGTTTCGCCTCCTACCAAGCTGCAGTCTTGCTCTTTGCAGGCTTCTGACATTGATCTGACGATCTCGACGACAACGTGCTTTTCCAATTTTCCACAGAAGATAGCGTCTAGAACGGCAAGGGGCTTCGCACCCATCACGATGATGTCATTAATGAGATGGTTAACCGTGTCAAAACCCAAACCCTGCGCTCTTCTATGTTTGACTGCCAGCAACTGCTTCGATCCAGGCTCCTCAACTTTCAAAACGAGAACCGGATGCTCTATTCCAGGGAATTTCGCCTCAAATAACGAGGCAAAAGCTCCGAGCCGGTTAAGAATTCTGGAATCCCCAGCAGACACGTAGCGGGCCATTTCATCCTTTGCAGCGTCTGCATCTTCAATACTCACGCCGGCTCTTTTGTAGGTTAGTTCTCGATTCATTCCGTGTCCCTTCAAACGTTTAGATTCTGTTTATCCTTTTCTCTGTTGAAAGGGCTTCCTGCTTTGCATGATTTAACTTTTTCCAGTCATATGAGACCACTTTCGCCAAATTAGAGAACCTGGTCTTTTGTGCCACGGGGTTTTGATGCGAGAATGTTCCGAAAGCGAAAATAAGAGTTCGGTAGCTATAGTAAAAGGACTGCTATGAAACTGGACCACAGTGCGAGAGACACAATTCTGCAACTTATGAAAATTGACAAAATCGATAATGTTGATTCTGCGTTTGACGTTGCTCTCGATTCCATAGCTGCAATTGCGAAGGATACGGGCATTCATGATCTGAAGGAATTGCTTGAGGTAGTCAATTTCTCGATTCTCAAACCTCTGCTGCTCCTGAATAAAACGTTGTTTTGCTCCTTTGAGAGCGCGCTTCGGCAGCGGCTTGACAAGATAGATGTTGAAGGAATTCGTTCAAACCAAATTCGGGTTCAGCGGTTGTTGCAGCCATCTGCCAGAAAGAAACTTGCGGCTTACTACACCAAAGATGTCGGATTGGACATGATGTCGGCGATCGTTTCAGAATACACTCGATTGCATAGTTGCCAATTGTCAATATGTGACCCCTTTCTTGGTTCCGGACGGACTCTCAGCGAAACGATTGCCAGGAACCCAAAGTTGAAAGTCAGCAAAGCGTGGGGAATCGAACCGCACCCGCTTTCTGCCTTAGTTGCATATTCGGCGATTCTCCATGCCGTAAAGGGAGACCCGACCAAAGTCGAGGTGCTAGTGGGTGACGCGTTCAAAATTGTGGGTTCCACCCTTCCTTCGGTCCTTTGGAAAGGTTTTCAGAGAAGGGACTCCTTTTCCGCAGATGTAATCCTGACAAATCCGCCATTCACAAGGTGGGAAATTCTGGAAAAGAATGAAAGGTCATTCTTGATGCAACTCGTTGATCAATTGGGATACGGCAGGTATGTAAGCCGTAGACAATTGAATCTGCAAATACTATCTCTTTTCATCATGGATTATGTATTGAGAGATCATGGCTTGCTAGTATCAGTCTTGCCCGCGTCAACCTTTTACACGATCTACGGAGAGGCAGCAAAAAGACTCCTCAACGCCAAATATCAAATCCATGCCTTGATGGAATATGGGACTGAACCATCATTTTCAATAGATAGCGGATTCAAAGAACTAATTCTCGTAGCAACCAAGAACAAGACCTTCAAGAAGACAGCTTTTGTGACTTTGAACAGAGACACGAAACCCCTTGAAATGGCGCAAGCTATTCTCAGAGACAAAAGGCCTTCTCACAACAACGTAAACTGGGTCAACAGCTCGAGTATTCCTTCTCCATGGGGCAATAACTGGTTGACTCTCTTTGGTCGTAGCAAAATCAGAGATCTGCTGTCAAGGGTATTCGGGAGAGCATTTGACAAAGGCACCATAGAGTTCTGGCGGGATTCTCTAGAGACGAAGCGCATAGTGAGAGGAGTGGAGATGTATGGTCCAGATTTCTTCTTTGTCCCAAACAAATTCTGGAAGGTCGTCGGAGAGAAAAATGATTTCTTGACCCTGGAAAACGACAAAGAGAAGACGGTGCTCGAATTCGACAGGAGATTTCTGGCTGTTGCTTTCAGAAAACCAGAATTCTACAGGAAATCAGTCACACCATCTGTTGAGCATTATCTCGTGGCCATTCCGCCCAAACCGCTTTCTGAATTGCCAGAGAGCGTCAGAGCATACATTCAGTGGGGGAAGGAATCGGGAACGGCTAACCCTGCAATACACAGTTTCGGCGAAGTTTGGTATGGTCATGTCTATAGGCAATTGAAAACGAAGAAACCTTTCGGCAGAGTTTTCCTCCCCGACAAAATTGATCCGTCATTCAAAAATCGAGGAGTGTTCTCTTTCTACTCTGACCAACCAATAACGGCATCGAAGAACTTCTATATCGTCACATTGGGCCACGCTTCTTTAGACAAGGCAATATGTGCATGGTTCAACTGCACCGTTTTCCTTGCATATTTCCTAGTCTCGAGCAGAAAGATTGCCGATGGCTGGACGAGGTTCTTGGAGGACGACTACTTACGAATGCCGATTCCGAAAGTGGATTCGATGAGCAAAGAGCACCTTGAGGAGTTAGTCAGAGCTTTCGACAGCTTCTCCGAAAGCGATTTGCCATCTGTACGTTCACAGATAGGTGAGCATCATAGAGGGCAATTGGACGCAGCGATCCTCAACGCGCTAGGAGTCGAGAACACATTTTCAAGAGAATTGTGGAGCGCAGTTCTTGAGCATTTTAAGACGGCAGAGTCAGAGTGATTGCAGAGTCTAATATTTCTCTACGTAGATTGGTCTATGTTCCTTCAGTAGACTGGCTGGACTTATTTTGAACTGTAACATGTTTGCACTTGGGAGTCCTGCATCGCCACCTTTTCTCTGGAGAGTTATCCGGCCCATACTTAGATTGCCACGACCTGTGATTCTAACGTCACCTTGACCAAAGAAGTTTACAGCTTGTCTATCAGTGACGAGAACATAGAGTCTTTCGGATTTCTCTTCGTCCTCAAGAACAGCGAGAAGGTAATCAGCTTTGTATTCTCCCTTTCCCAGCAACAGAGTCTCAATCATTCTCTGTCTGTTCTTTCGAAAGAATGCTGCTAACTCCATCGAATGCGGGATTACATTCAGATATTGCCTTCTTCTTTTTGCGTCATGCCCACTTATTTGGCCGTCGGCAATGGGAGTTCCGGTTGCTGAAACTTCGCCTACATACTGCTTCAGTACTCCTCTGAGTCCTTCTGGCAAATCATATTCCCTAGAAAAAGAATCCACCCAGACCTTGTGCAGATGGTTGAAACTGAACCCCTTCTTTGCTTCTTTGACAGAAACGAGATGTGTTATCAAGCTGTCATTCTTCAACGATATCTTCACGGACAAGTCGGGTTTCGCTGTATGAGGCAGGTCCTTGGCTGCCTCAATTCTCTTGATTGCCTCTAGATCCACTCTCATGTTTTCAAGCAGTCTTCTTCCAAGCGTGTTGGTTTCCCAATGATTCAGTGCATCAGCAACGTCCTTTTCTGTTCTGAAACCTTTTTTCGCAGTTTTTGACCCTTTGCTCATCAAAGCATCAATCTGCATTGGTTCTATCAGTGTAAAACAATTGCGGTCTCAATGTTATCAATTGAGAAGCCGGCGCTGGACTTGAAGATTGAGTCTAAGAAACCGGATCAAGGCAGTCTATCTCTTGAGTCTTCAGAGCCCCAGAGAGCGTCAAGGCTGGAAAAACTTTTAACTTCTGGGTAGTTACCTTTCATCGAGACTTGTAGGCGAGTTCAGATGTCTAGGCCCAAGAAGATTGACGTTTATTCGACAGACGAAAGCGTATCGCCCGTTGGCATCAGATATGGAACAAAGGAAATGGTTGACGTTTTCGGGGAGAGTTCGCGTCTTCAAGCAATGCTCGACGTTGAAGCAACCGTCTCCGGCGTCATTTCTGCGCTTTATCCGGATAAGGTTCCCAGGCGTGCTGCAGATGAAATAAGGAAAAAGGCTTCAGTGAAATACGTCAAGATGCAAAGAGTAAGAGAATTGGAAGCCGAGACGCATCATGACGTGATGAGCGTTGTCAAAGCATTGACTGAACAATGCGAAGGCGATGCTGGAGGCTACGTACACTATTCCTTGACCAGCGCTGACGTGACAGAATCTGCGAAGGCTTTGCAGCTGAAGCGAGGTCTGAAGCTTCTCATCGACCATGTCGAAGACCTTAGAGATGTTTGTATTGAAAAAGCCCATTCTTGGCGAGAAATCCCCTGCATTGTCCGAACACATGGAGCACACGCGGTCCCAGGAGTTTTCGGATTGCCTCTGGCCCATTTTGCTTACTGCCTTGAGAGAAATGCGGATAGGCTCTTTAATGATTATAACATGTGTCTTGAGGGAAAGGTCTCTGGCGCAATTGGCGCATTCAACGTCTTGACTGATGAGGGCATGGACGGTTTCGAAGTGCAAAAGAAGGTATTCGAGAAGTTGGGCATCAAGCCTGCGGTTGTCGCCAGCCAAGTGCCCCCCAGAGAGGACATTGGGTACATACTCTGTGATGTAGCCGTCTTGTGCGGTACGTTGTCAAACATCGCGGAGTACGTGAGAAGCATGAGAAGGACGGAGATCGGTGAGTTGCACGAACTGGGGGAAGCAGGTCAGATTGGGTCGTCAACGATGCCTCACAAGGACGTGTTTGGAGGCAACCCGTTTGTCGAAGAGAGAACCTGCTCGATCGCAAGGCTGGTCAGAGGGTTTGCAACCGGCGCGATGGAATCAGTTGAGATGGACTATGCCAGAGATTTGAAAGCCTCATTGCTGGACAGAGTCGCCATTCCAGAATCTTTCGTTTTGGCAGACTATGCTATTCAGCTAATGAAGAACATGATAGAACGGGTAGAACCCGTGCAAGAGAGAATCAAGCAGAACCTGCTTTTGACAAGAGGGATCATCACTGCAGAAAGAGTCATGTCAAAGCTGATAACAAAAGGGATGAAACGACTGGAAGCCCGCCAAAAGACTTCAGAGCTTACGCACAAAGCCACCAAAGAAGGGAAAATGTTCAAAGACGTCCTGCTCCAAGACGCTGACATCCGTAAGAGACTTTCCCGAAATGAGATAGAGCAATTGGCTGACCCGCAGACTTACACGGGAATATCAGCTGACTTGATCGACAAAGTCACGACCTTATACAAGGGGAAGAGAAGAATAGAGAATTGAATCGTCTGAGATGAAGCTACAGGTCGGGCATCCGGTTTTAGGTTTCTTTAAAGTATTTTCAGTGTATGAAAATCTTTGCGCGGAAACGTGACGACTACGCCGGTCAGAAAAATGTTTCCTAGGTTCTAAGCGCGCGCTCTGTGAGATTATGAGCAAGATCAACGGCAAGTACTGTATGGTTGAGCGCTGGAGATTCGGATCAGCCAGTTGGTCGGGTTCTCAAAGATAATGCCTTTAAGCTTGACAACATCAATTCTCCTAATCAATGCTCCTGCAATGTAGTCTGATCATGCATAGAATAGAAGTGTGATTGATGGATAATGTCATTGAAACGAGTGCGCTCACAAGGCAGTTCAATGGGCTGATTGCAGTTGACAAGCTTGACATTACCGTTAGCGATAGGGAAGTTTTCGGTTTGCTCGGCCCGAATGGTGCTGGGAAGACGACAACGATATCGATGCTTTGCACGATTCTGAAGCCCACATCTGGAACGGCGAAAGTGAATGGCTTCGATATTGTCAAGCAGGCTACGCGTGTGCGAAAGTCAATTGGCATAGTGTTTCAAGACCCCAGCGTTGATGACAGACTAACGGGTCGCGAGAATCTCTACATGCATGCGAATCTTTATGGGGTGCCACAGAGCGAACAGAAGCCCCGTATTGACAGGGTCTTGAAGTTGGTAGAGCTTGAGGACAGGGCTGACAGCATTTTGCGTACTTATTCTGGCGGAATGAGGCGAAGGTTGGAAATTGCTCGAGGTTTGATTCATTATCCTAAGGTTCTGTTCTTGGATGAGCCGACCATAGGGCTTGATCCTCAGACTCGGGAGCACATTTGGACTTACATTAAGGAGTTGAGGGAGACTCAGGACATTACGATCGTTTTGACGACTCATTACATGGAGGAGGCAGACAGGCTTTCGGACCGCATTGCCATAATGGACTATGGAAAAATCGTGGCTTTGGACACGCCTGCGAAGCTGAAGGGAACGCTTGAGGGCGACGTGATAACCGTGAAGACGAAGGATGCTGATAGATTCGTCTTTGTGCTTAAAGGGAAGATCGCCGTAAAGAAAACGCGCATCGTTGACGACAGTGTTGAGATAACCGTGCAAGATGGAAAGTCCTTGCTACCCAGAATCGTTGATGTGGCGACCCAAAACGGCATTTATGTCGATTCTGTGTCTCTTCGCGAACCGAACCTTGAAGATGTCTTCTTGCATTATACCGGCAGGGCGATAAGAGCGGAGGGCGGCGACGAACTTCACGGGATGTCAGCCATCAGGAGAAGGGCTATTAGATGACGGAAATCAGGGGCATCTACACGCTTTGGCTGCGTGAAGTCAAGCGATACCTAAGAGACAGGACAAGAATCGTCAGCAGCTTCTTTCAACCGTTGCTTTGGCTGGTCATCTTTGGCAGCGGCATGCGTATTTCGGTATCAATAGGCAGTCTGAGTTATCAGCAGTACATTTTTCCGGGGATAATCGGTCAGACGCTTCTTTTCACTTCGATGTTCA
>Ga0315277_10002724_pt1 | contig 24384 bp, 21 predicted proteins | sample YL17G05_15_MG_FD_203695 | JGI IMG/M metagenome (GOLD analysis project Ga0315277, IMG submission 203695) | Sediment microbial communities from Yellowstone Lake, YNP, Wyoming, USA - YL17G05_15 | ecosystem: Environmental > Aquatic > Freshwater > Lake > Sediment | place: USA: Wyoming | collected... | reverse complement strand
CCGATGGCATGGAAATCAATTCCCTCGCCGAACCCATTCCGGGCGACGGACCGTGGTACCGGAAATACGTCCGGTTGGCGGAGGAAATCCGGACACCCGTTCTGGGTTGGATGCTGGACAAAGACGCCGAAGGATTGTACAGCACGGCATTCCTCATCGATGGAAACGGAAATTGTGTCGGCAAGTACCGCAAGGTGCACACCAACCTGGGCGAACAGATTCGGTGGGGCTGGTCGCAGGGTTCAAGCCTCTATCCCGTCGTCCATCAAGGTGTGCGCTACGGCATCAGCATCTGCGCAGACATGTTTTTTCCCGAAACCGTCCGGGCGGAAGAACTTCTGGGCGCCGACGTCATCCTGCACCAATCGATTTCCGACGACATGGAGCATGTCGTGCCCGTGCGGGCGATGGACAGCGGAATCCCGATTGTGGCGGCAATTTTCCGCGGCGGGAGTTACGCCGTGGACAATCAAGGGAAATTGGTCGGGAAGCTCTCTGTCCGGGCGGCGGAATGGCGGACCTTCGAGATCGCCCCGTTCCGGACGCCGATGGAGGAAAAATACGACGGTCTTTTCATCCCCAAACTCGGCCTGAAAAACATGCGACAGGTGGAAGCTTACGGCGTTCTCGTGGATCCGTCGACCCGTCCGGAATGGACCGAGGTGTTTCCAGGACCCGGAGGGAAAAAACAGACGCGCGAGGATCTATTGAGCCGATTCAAGGGGCGGTACGACCGACGCGATCCTGTTTTGTACCACGAACCCCCGGTCCTTTTCGATTCCGTTTGGACATCCCCCTACCGCGTGGATCCCGCATTCCCGCACCATTTTGTGAACAGGGAAAACCGGCACCTCTTCGTTTTGAACAAAACGGCTTGGGCTTATTTCGGATGCCGGACACCCGAGGCCTTCCTGCACAGGGCACGGGAACAGGGCATCACCGTGATCCGCGCTGCGCTCGAGGGGACGCCGTACTTCAGCCAGCTCGGCGTCGACTTGTGGCCCTGGGGGGGCACGCGGCAGAATCCGGACTGGAATCGTTTTAACGGCGCGTACTGGGATGAAGTCGAACGGCGCATCCGACTTGCCGGGGAGAACGGCATCGGCATCGATCTGGTTCTGTATTTCACCCTGAAACCGGACTCCGGCCGTGTCGATGAGCAGCGGCCCTATTGGGAATACGCCCTTCAGCGCCTGGGGAAATACGCGAACCTCTTTACGTGGGAAATCGCCAACGAATACACGGCCAATGAACCGTTCCAGGACGCAGCGGGCACCTATTTTAAAAAGAGCGATATTCACGGCCGGCCGGTTTGCACGTCGAGCGGTACCACGGACGACGCCGTATGGCCGAACAAATCCTGGATGGGCATGGCGGTGGTTCACACCTGCACCGGCTCGTCGCCGCAATACGGGCTGCGCTCCTGGTACCGGGCCGTGGCGAGCAACGTGCGGGCGCACGGGAAACCTGCCTTCAACAACGAATCCGGAAGGGAGATCCGTCACGGGAACGACGATCCGGTACACCGCAGGAAGCAGGGATGGATCTGGACGGCTTCCGGCGGCTTCTGGACGTGGCATTCCCTCGAAGGCTGCGAAGGCATCGACGATTCCGCTTATGCGGGCCCGGGTGCGGAATTTCTGAAACCCATGAGCATTTTTTTTCAGTCTATTCCATTCTGGAGGCTGAACCCGAACCACACCGCATTTGTCACCGAAAACCCCGACTTGATCGACGCTTGTCTTGCCGCCCCGGATCGGAGACTGGTGGTGGCCTACGTTTGCTCCCCCAAAACGGGGCAGCGCATCGCTTCTCCCAAAGCCACCCTCCGTCTTCCCGAGGGTTTGTACGAGGTTCTCGTGTTCCATCCCGCGGATCTGAAACCCGTTCGGAAGGAATCCGTCCGGACAAGCGGTCCGGAGCATCCGGTTTCGTACACCCTGCCCGGTTTTTCGGATGATCTTATAATCCGGATCGAACGCCAATTGCCCTGAGACTGAAATGCCTTGACTTCAAAGATGTTTTGTCCTAATTTTGTGTGAAACGCATCGGATTCATTCGCCACGAAAGGCATTTCATGAACCATCGTCTTTCCCCGGGCTCCGATAGCGCCCTCCCGAACGTACCACCGGTTTCGAAGGAAGCATCGAGGCATTTTCGCGAGAACCTGCCCATCATGCTTGCCATGGTCCGGGATGCGATCCGCATCGGATCGAATGCCGCCGGAATTGCCAGGTCAAAAGAACAATTCGATTTTATTCAGAATGCGCAGGGCATTTTCGGGAAAACGCTTGCGGCGGTGTTCGAGTTCGGGCTGTACGGGATCCTGACCGAGGAACTGACGTGGACGGCCCGGACATTTCGGGGAAGGGAATTGGATTCCGATGTCCTGAGTCGAATGTTGAAAGCCTGGATCGTCGCCTTGCACGGCACGCTAAGGACGCCCATGGTCCGGGAACTGGTCCGACCGTTCGAATGGCTGGATAGACATGCCGCGGATTTCTTTGCGCGCAAAGGGCGGGATGTTCCCCGTTTGGGTTCGGAGGCAACCGCTTTCGTCGGGGCGCTGATCGACAACAGGAAAAACGATACGCTCGGTCTTGCGGTTTCTTTTCGTAAGAAACATTCTCTCGAGAGTCTAATCGATTCGCTGTTTCTCGCTACCCTGAAAGAAATAGGTCGCCGCTGGAGCGACAACCGCATTACCGTGGCGGATGAGCACATGGCCTCCGCGAATCTCCAATGGACCGCTCACCGGTTTTTCGGGAACCTCAAGCCGGAAACCCCGAAGGAGATTTCCGTGGCCGTGTCGTGCGTGCCCGGCGACGCGCACGCACTTGGGGCGGAACTGCTGTCCCTGTACCTCGAACACCGGGGTTGGTCCGTGCAGTTTCTCGGCGCAACCATGCCGGAGGAGGACATGCTCCGTTTGCTCGAAGCCAGACGCCCCCAGGCTGTGGTCGTTTCGGTCCGCATGGTTGCGTTTCTTTTGTCGTTCGGGGATCTGGTACAACACCTACGGCAACGTTTGCCCGGCGTGCGGATACTGGCCGGGGGACCTCCCGGGGTGCATCCGGTATTGTCCGCATTCTGCGACGGTGTTCCGAAAAATTTTGAGGAATGCCACAACCTGCTTGCGGAAGGAAGGAACCGTGCGTAATTCCGCCGCTTTTAAGATGCTGTTCCACGACCGCGCCTCGGCCCTGGGATCGATCGCCGGCGTGGTGGCCATTGTCTTTTTGGTCGGACAGCAGCTTGCCATTTTCTTCGGTCTGATCGGCTTCACGTCGAATCTCGTGGATGCCTGTGGTGCGGATATCTGGATCCTGTCCAAGAATTCCGACAATGTCAATTCGAGCCAATCGCTGCCCATGGCTTATCGGGATCGCGTGGCGGGCGTGCAAGGTGTGGGATGGGTGGAACCGCTGGTCACCGGAGGAGGGCTCTTCAAGACTCGGGACGGAAACACCCAGGCCGTTCAGGTGGTCGGGGTCCGCCTTCCGCAAATGGCCGGAGGACCGAACCGATATGCCGAAGGTTCCGCCGAAGCATTGATCGACGGCGAGGGTATCACCGTGGATCGGCTCGATCTTCCATTGTACGGCAATCCCGTCCGGGGCGATGTGTTTGAAATCAACGGCAAACGGGTGCGCATTGCCGCAATCACGAAAGGGCAGCAGGGATTTGCCGGCAGCCTGGTGTTCACCGGCATCGAAAATGCGAAAGCCCTCACGGGCCTTCGCGACGACCGGTGCACGAGCCTTCTGGTGAAAGCCAAAGACGGTGTCGATGTCCCGGATCTGGTCCGCCTGCTGAAGCATGTGCTTCCGCGGACGGAGGTGTTCACCGCCCAAAGCCTTTCGATCAGCACACGGCTCTACTACCTTAAAAACACGGGCATTGGCACGAGTTTCGGATTCACCACGCTGATCGGCGCGCTGGTGGGTTTGGTCATTATCGCCCTGACCATGTACACGAATGTGCTGAACAAGAGCCGCGATTATGCCATGCTGAGGGCACTGGGCGCGAGGCGGCGGGACATCCTCTGGATTGTTTTCCTGCAGTCGTTTTACGTTGCGGTCATCGGCATTCTGATCGGATTCACGCTGCTCGCCGGATTTCTCGCCGGCACCCACGACACGGCCCTGCCCAGTTATCTGCCCTGGACCGTACCGCCCGTCCACGCGCTCGGCACCCTCGTGCTCTGCCTTCTGGGATCGGTTCTGGCCATGCGCCGTGCCGTGAAAATCGAACCGGCGAGTACGTTCCGTTGAGGCGCCCGTCATGCCGATAAAAGCGCATTCACCCAAAAGTCCCGCGATTCAGCTCAACGGCGTGTCCCGCGACTTTTTCGACGGCCGCCAAATCCGGCGCGTGCTGCATCCCGTGCAGCTGGATTTCTTTCCACAGGAATTCACGATCGTGTCCGGCCCTTCAGGAAGCGGCAAGACCACGCTCCTCACCATCATGGCGCTGATCCTCAAGCCTTCGGAAGGCCGCGTTCTGGTGAATGGCAGTGACGTGACATCGATTTCGGAGGACGACAAGGCCACGCTGCGCCTGAAGAATTACGGATTCGTGTTTCAGAACGCCGCGCTGATACCGGCCTTGACCGTTCTCGAAAACGTCCTGATCGCCACGGCGGTCCAGGGAGCACCGGTTACGGGGGAACTCCGCCGACGGGCCGAAGCGGCGCTCGACAGGCTTGGAATGCTCGAGTATTCTGCCCAGAAAGCGGACAGCCTTTCCGGCGGCCAAAAGCAGCGTGCGGCCATTGCACGGGCGCTTGTGAACGATCCCGAACTGATCCTATGCGACGAACCCACGTCTGCCCTGGACGTTGAAAGCAGCACCGTGGTCCTGCAGGCGCTCAAGGATTTATCCGGCGAACCCAAGGCCGTGGTTCTGGTCACGCACGATCCCCGCGTGTTTCCCTACGCAGACCGGTTGATTCAGCTCGAGAACGGGAAGGTGTCGACCGACACCGGCCATTCTTCAAAACCGAAGGGATCCTTCGATGAAAAAGCGGATTCGTAACAGCCTGGCACTTGTCCTGACCTCATTGTCGATCGTGTTCATCGTGACGAGCGTCCGCAAGGCGTCCAGAAAATTCCCACCTGCCGAACCGGTCCAAATGAACACCTCCGAAATGGTCTTTTACGGGCAAGTACAGCCAGCGGGCAAAGCCATTCGAATGGGTCCCAAGGTATCCGGAACCGTCCAGGAGGTTCTTGTCCGGGAGGGCGAGTTTGTCAGGAAAGGGCAGACACTCTGCATTCTCGACGATGCTGTGGAAAAGAAAGCCCTGGAAGGAGCGCTGGCCCGAGTGGCCTTCAGCCGCAAGGCGGCTGAAATGAGTGCGGAAAAGTGGACGCGCGGCGAAGCGCTGTACCGCGGCAAAAGCATTACAGATTTGGAATACATTCAATCGAAGTTAAAAAAGGAGCTGGACGAAGCGGACGTGGCTGTTGGCATGCGGGAAGCTGAATTGGCGGAGGTGAAACGGAACGAACGCCGCGTCGTCGCGCCTTCGAACGGGATGGTGTACAAGCTTGACCTTCGACCCGGCGAAGCATTTCAAGTCACAGATTCCGATCGAATTCTTTTTGGATCGCCCCTGCTGGAACTCCGTTGCGATCTGGAAGCCTATTGGATCGACAGGCTCGACACCATGAACGTTTATCGGGTTTTTCATGCCGAGACCGGAGAACCGTTGGGCAAGGCAACCTATGTGTCTGCCTCGCGGTACCTTCGCCCCAAACAAGTGCAAACCGAGAATCCGCAGGAACGCATGTCCGCCGTGTATCAAGAAATCATTCTGCGCTTTATCCCGGACAAGCGCCGTCCACCCATCGGTCTTCCCGTGATGGTGAAAATGGATTAAAGCGATTCATCGGGCGTTTCCAGGTTGTGCGGTTTGCTTTCGAACGGATTTGGTTTACGCACTGCATGCGCAGGGGATAGGCGCCATGGCCTGAAAAGACACGGGAACCATCAACACGCCCGGGTTCTTTCACCGTAGGCGGACGTTTCTCCGGAGCGGCGGATGGGACCGTGCGCATGACTCGGATTTCATCCGAAGAAGGTTTGGATGTATTCCTGGTGTTTGGTCTCCACGAACTCCGTGATCGCTTTTCGGAACAGGGAAGTACTAAAACGAAGGCTGCTCTGTCGAATGGACCTGCTGTCGAAATGCAATGTTTCAAACCGTTTCACTGCATCGTTGAGGCTTTCGGGTGTCTGTTCATGGAAAAAGACGCCGGTTTTTCCATCCTGGATCGTTTCGAGTGCGCCCCCTGCAGCATAACCGACCACGGGTCGGCCCGAAGCCTGCGCTTCAACGAGGGTGAGACCGAAATCCTCCTCCCCTGGAAAGATGAGCGCGCGGCAACGCGCATAATAATCCCGGACGACCTTGTCCGGCTGGTACCCGAGGAACCGGATGTTGGGCGTGGCAATTTTTCTCAGATGCCGCAGGCGTTCCCCGCGGCCGATGACGACCAGGGGTCGTCCGGACAGCGCGAACGCCTTCACGGCCAAGTCAACCCGTTTGGCCAGCACAAGACGCGAGACGACAAGGTAGAAATCCTCCGGCGGTTTTCCGTTCGGGACGAAGGATTCCACGTCGACGGGCGGATGGATCACTTTTGATTCGCGGTTGTAATGTTTCCGGATCCGTTGGGCGGCCACGCGGGAACCGGCAACGAAGTAATTCACCCGGGCGGCAGTGGCCATGTCCCATATCCGGTAGTAATGCGTAAAAAAGCGAAATCCCTGTCGAACGAACCATTTCCCCTTGAGCTCTTCGAGGTAATTCTGGTAGAGGTCCCATGACCAGCGCATGGGTGTGAAACAGATCGAGATGTGGCAAGTCTTTGGACCGGTGATGAGCCCCTTTGCCACCATGGTGCTGATGCTCAGCACCACGTCGTATTCACGGAAATCGAACTGTTCCATGGCGAATCCGTATAACGGGATGTACATTTCAAACCGTTTGTACGCAAAGGGTAGTTTGTCCACGAATGAGGTGCGGATGTCCATCTTGAGAAAATCCTCGGACATCGTTTTGCGGTCGTAGACCACCGTGTAGATGGGAGCTTCGGGGAAAATTTGGTGAAGGGCGTGAACGACCCGTTCACCCCCGCCCATTTGAGTCATGTAATCGTAGGCAATGGCAATTTTCATGATTCCGCTCACAATGCATTCAAAACAATCCGGTTTTTCTCAGCCAATATAACACTCGAAGCGCATAAAAAACAGGAAAAAATGATCACGAAAACGCTTTAAAGCGGCTCGATCCGCGAGACGGTCGCGTCCTCATCCGGGATTGTCCGGCGATCCATTTTTTTCAACAGCGCCACGGCTTCAATGTGCGCCGTGTGGGGAAACATGTCCACAGGCTGAATCACGGAAATCCGGTACCCGGCGGCGCAAATCTGTCGCAGGTCCCGCGCCATGAGCGGCGGATTGCAGGACACGTACACGATTTTCGGCGGAGCAAGCCGGCCCAGGTCCTCAAGGGTCCGCGGGTGGGTGCCGCCGCGGGGTGGATCCAAGATCACAACGTCCGGACGGCCGAACGCGTCCGCGGACCCGTCGCTGAGTGCGTTTTTTAAGTCCGCCTGTACGAACCGGATGTTGGAGAAACCGTTCAATTCTGCGTTCCTTTTGCCGTCCTCCACGGCCGTTGCCACGGATTCGATGCCGAGAACGCGCTTGACCTTGTCGGCAATGCTGATGCCGATGGCTCCCGTACCGCAGTACAGATCGAGGACGGTTTCGCTTCCGTCAAAATTTGCAAGATCGGAGATGGTTCGGAACAGGCGTTCGGCCTGGAAGGTGTTGGTCTGGAAAAAGGCGCCCGGCGAAATGGAGAACTGGCGTTGGCCGATGCGTTCCTTGATGGTGCCCATGCCGAGGAGAAGCTTCTCGGAATCGGCGTATGCCGCCATGCCCTTCCGGTCGGTGATGCTCTGAACGGCCGTGGTCAGTTCCGGATGTTTCCAGAACAATTTGTGCATGAGCCAGTCGATGGCCTGAAATGTTTTTTCGGGTTCCTGGCCGGAGGTAAACAGGTTGAGTAGAAGATCGCCCGTGTGCTTTCCCTCCCGGATCACGAGAAACCTCCAGATGCCGGTGTGGGTTTTCACTCCGTACGGCGGAAGGCCGGTTTCCCGAATCCGCTGATTGACGAATCGGTACAACCCGTTTGCGCGATCGGATTGGAGCAGACAGGCCTCGATGTCGAGAATTTTATCAAAGCGCCCCGGCACGTGCATTCCAAGGGCAAAGGGAAGGATTTCGCGGGCGGAATCCTTTTCGGTCAACCACGGCCGATCCGAAAAGGTAAATTCCATTTTATTTCTGTAGTGATAGATGGTTTCGGAAGGCAGTGCAGGTTGAACCGTTTCACCGGAAAAACCGCCGATGCGCTCCAGAATGTCCCGGACCTGATCGGTTTTGGCCTTGACCTGGGCTTCGTATTTCAGATGCTGAAGGCGGCATCCGCCGCAAACGCCAAAGTACGGGCAGGGAGCCGGGACCTGGTCCGGTGAGGGGGAGAGGACTGAAACGATACGGGCTTCACCGTAATCCTGACGGCGTTTGGTGACTGTTGCGCGAACGGTCTGGCCGGGTATGGCAAAATCCACAAACCAAACGAATCCGCCCGTTCGGGCGACGCCCCTTGCTCCGAAAGCCAGGTTTTCGATCGCCAGGTCAATGCTTTCTCCTTTGTTCGGCAGTGCATCGGGCATATTGAATTGAATCTAACCAGCTCTCTTGAAAAAAGCAAGGTCAATTTGCAGCTTGACAATGTAAATTCATTTGATTATAATACTAACGAAGGTTTTTTTAAAAGCGAGGTCATATCATGCATCCTGCAGGTCCTCCCCAGCAAATCAATGTAGAGCTTGGAGAAAAGGAATCCGAAGGCATTTATTCCAACTTTGTGGTGATCAGCCATTCTCCAGCCGAATTTGTGCTGGATTTCACCCGGATGCTTCCGGGTGTTCCCAAGGCCAAGGTCTTCGCCCGTGTTGTGATGACGCCCCAGCATGTAAAATCCCTTTCCAAGGCGCTGATCGATAACATTGAAAAGTACGAAAAGCAATTCGGTGAAATCAAACTTTACGGGGAGGAATCCGCCAAACCGTTCGGATTTCAGCCGCCGGAGGGGAAAATAAACTGATTCAACCTGGATCCTTCAACACCGATCCCATCAATGTTTTCGGGTGTCGTTCCATTGAACCATGAATTTTAACAAATGCACATTGTCAGCCGTCTTGGCATGGATCCTGGTGGTCGCTTTTCCGCCACCCGTCGACAGTCAGACCAAAGACATTTCACGGCGCTTCGCGCTCGGCTGTGCTGTCGGAAACTGGCAACCGCATAGCTTGAACGATGAACCCAAGTTTTTAGGTTTCGGGGCTGCAGGCGCCACTCCATACTTCGGATTGGATTTTACCCTTCCGGTGGGAGGAGACCTCGGTTTCCGTCTGTCCTTTGGTTACTGGTCCCTGCGCGATCTTCAGAAGGTCGAAAACGTTCACTCCCTGACCTTGCACCCGGTGTATCTGGATCTGAAATATTGGCTGGTTCCGGATAACCACCTTTCCGCGTACGTCCTGTACGGAGGGGGAGTCGTTTTCGGTGCGGAAAACGAAACATCTCCTTTCGGCAATAAAATTCATCTGGCCGGGGCTGGATGGGGGGTGAATCTAGGCGCCGGTTTCGACCTGGCACTGTCCCGTCGGTTGGGACTGAGCATGTTGTTTCAATACCATTTTGTCCGATTCAAACAACCGCTCGGAGGCGTGGACGATTTCAGCGGACCCAAAGTCACCGGGGAAATCTTCTATTTTCTGTAAATCCAATGAAAGACCTCCGTTACAAAATCGGTTTCGGGTATCTTTCTCTGCTGCTCATCATCATCGGTTTGACGATGTACTCGATCTACGACTATTTCCGCCTGCGCCATTCCATGGACCAGATCATTCTGAAGAACAATCCCAGTGTCCGTGCCGCAGCCAATATGCTGCTGTCTCTCGGAGAGCAGGAAACGGCCCAGGTCCTGATGATCAGCCGGTTCGATTCGCTGACCTTTTTCAATTACCGGATGTACCGGGACCTCTTTTTCAATTACCACCAGACCGCCACCGGCGGAGCCATTCTGCCGTCGGAAAAATCGGTTCTGGACAGTGTGTATCAGATTTACAAGCAGTACCTTGCCCTGTCCGACACACTCATTGAATTGTCCAAAATGCGGAGCACCTGGGCTCCCGCCTTCCATGTTCAGCACATCCTTCCGCTCAGCCAGAAGCTGTCCCAACTCTGCCTCCAATTGGTGGAAATCAACCAGAACCGCATCCGGGAAACGAACCTCCACGTCAAACGGATTGCCAGCAAGGGCGCGATTCTGACCATCATCAGCATTTCGATCCTCGCCGCGGTGCTCGCCGTGCGGTACAGCATCCAAGTCAACCAAAAACTCATCAAGCCTACCCAACGGCTCCGGGAAACGCTGCAGAAGATCCGTTCCGGAAATCCGTATCCGAAAATCGATTTTGACACTTCGGACGACCTCGCCCAGTTGTTCATCGAATTCAACAAAATGACCGAGCGGCTGAGGACCTACGAGCAGATGAACATCCAGCAGATCATCGCCGAAAAGAAAAAAGCCGAAGCCATTGTGGAAAGCCTTTCCGAGCCTGTCGTGGTTACGGACGAGAAGCACCACATCGCCCTCATGAACCAGGCCGCCATCGGCATGCTCGGCCTGTACGGAACGCACTGGCAAGCGAAACCGGTTCGTCATGCGGTTCATCACGGGCAGGTGGCCGACGTGCTGGTCGCGGACGTCAAACGAAGGGAGGAAATTGTCCGTTCGGATTATCTGGTGCTGTTCGAGCGCGACGGCGAAAAGTCCTATTTCCGGCCCCATCAGACCGTGTTGTCGGACGAACACAGCAAGCTGGTCTGGCTGGTGACGCTGTTCCAGGATGTCACGCGATACAAGAATCTCGACAGGATGAAATCCGAATTTATCGCAACGGTTTCCCACGAATTCCGCACGCCGCTGACCTCCATGAACATGGCTGTCGATATTCTGCTTCAGCAAGTGATCGGCAGCATCAACAAGAAGCAAAAGGAGCTTCTGTTGGCGTCCAAAAAAGATGCACAGCGGCTGATCAAACTGGTGAGGGAACTGCTCGACCTTTCAAAAATGGAGTCCGGACAAACCCAGCTGCAGTTGGAATTGGTCAATTTTCGGGATGTGGTCAATGAATCGTTGAAACCGCTGGACCTGATCATCAAAGAGAAAAAAATCGTGTTGCTGGTTCAAGTGCCTGAAAAACTGCCCGTGTTCTGGGGGGATGCCCAGAAACTTTCGTGGGTGGTTGCCAATCTCGTTTCGAATGCACTGCGGTACACACCGGAACATGGAAGCGTCACCATTTCGGCCGAAGAAACGGAAGGCTTTGTCCGGGTCAGCGTCGAGGATACGGGCAAGGGCATTCCCAAAAAAGACCTTGTCGCGATTTTTGAAAAATTCATTCAAATCAAGGAACCGACCGAGAGTACGCCGGGAAGCGTGGGTCTGGGTCTGGCCATCGCGAAACAGGTGGTGGAGGCACACGGCGGAAATATCGGCGTGGAAAGCGAACTGGGAAAAGGGAGCAGGTTTACCTTCACGATTCCCATGGAACGGAAGCCGGGTTGATCCGTGACCCGGTTTTTTCGCCCGTTCCGACACTGCGGAGGATAACCATGATGACGATGAAATGGAAACCCGTTGTACTCAAGTTCCTGCTGGTCTTTGCGTTGTCGGCGTTGTGCGGATTCTACGCGTTCGTCAGGCAGGGCCGTCCCAATACGGGCATTGACGATGCGGATATCTTCATGGTCTATGGGAAAAATCTGGCGCAAGGGCACGGATTTGTTTACAATATAGGCGATGAGCGGGTGGAAGGTTTTTCTTCGCTCCTCTACGTGATTCTTGTGGCAGCGTTTTTCAAATTGACGAAAAACCCGGAACACCTGATCCTGCTCTTCAATCTCGTTGCGGTTGCATTGGCTTTGACGGCGATCGTGAACCGCATCGACAAACTGGAGAAGCCCCCCGGCACCGGGGCGGTCACGAAACGGCCGTTCCTGTCGCTCGCAAGCATGGTGTTTCTCGTCTGGACATTTTCTTCCCCGGCCTACATCACGTGGACGACCTTCACCCTGATGGACACCGGACTGTGGAGTGCACTGCTGCTTTGCTTCTGCCTGATCACGAGTCTTTCCCTGTCCAGCCGATCGCTGAAACACAGGTTTTTGGCGTCGCTGGTAATTGTTCTGATGGTCTTGGCCCGTCCGGAGGCATTGTTCTGGATACCCGTCGTCCTGTTGTTTTTCAGCCTGGTTCTGCTGTGGAGGGAGCGAAAGCTCAAGCCGGTTTACGCTTTTTCGTTTGTGCCCGTGACGGTTTTTTTGCTGACCACGGCTTTGCTGATCCTTTTCCGGATAACCTACTTTGGGTATCCGTTGCCGAACACGTATTATACGAAAGTATCCCCCAACATCCTTTACAACCTATACCTCGGGCTCGAGTATTTCCACGCGTTTGCGACCTCCAGTAATTTTCTCCGGTTGGCAACGGCAGCGATTGTTCTCTCCGTATTCGTATCCTTCAATAAAATACGGGAGAAGAAGCTCCCCGAATCGAACCGGTTTTTACTGGCTGTTTCGTTTTTTGTGATCGTCGGCCTCTTCGTTCCGATCACGTACGGTGGCGATTATTTCGACTGGTTTCGTTTTTATCAACCCGTTTGGCCCTTGATGGTCATCCCCCTGTTCTGGCCGTTCAAACACCGGATCGAGAAATACATGCACTCTCCTTCAGGAGTTTCCAGGCTCCAATGGGGCCTGACCGGCGCTTTGGCCATCTTGTTCTCTCTGGAGGCCAATCCCTCCTGGTACAAATGGTCGGATACCAACCTGACCCTTTTTCACGAATTTACCATCGCCAGAGACGGCAGACGTTTGGGGGATGCCATGAACCAGGTTTTTGACGGCATTGCCTGTCCGGATGTCGGCGTCATTACTGCCGGCGGGGTTAAATACACCTATCAGGGAAAGATCGTGGATTTGATGGGATTGAACAACCTGGCCATGGCACATCATTCCGGCGACCGGTACGGCATTAAAAACCATGCCAGTTTCAACAAAGAGGTTTTTTATCGCCAGGTCCCTCGGGTCATGGTTCCCGTCGTGGTCGACAATCCGGCGGTCGAAAGTCCGTACGACAACGACCGATGGTGGGATGCGACGCTGAAAGGTCTCTTGAGGGAAGACGCCTTCCATTCGCAGTACACACTGGTCAACCTGAAGAAGCTGTCTTCATCCGATGCCGTCCGATTGTGTGCCTACATTCGAAACGATTACTTGCTAACGTTGAAAAACTCCGGCGCTTACAAAATCCTGACCAAAACCGAGGCAAAACCGGTCCCGGAAACCGCTGCATCGGGTTGTCTTTCATGCGTTGGCACTTTTTCCGTGCGTGAAGTAAAAAGATACCCATGACGCCTTCCCGCCCCAAAGTGCTCGTCGTTGACGACGAAGAGAACATTTTAAAAACCGTGGGTATTTGCCTGGAATCCACAGGTCTGGAGGCGCGTCTCTATTCCAAGCCTCTGGAAGCCCTGGAGAGCCTTGACCGCGAAAAATACGATCTGGCCTTTGTCGACCTGAAAATGGCCCCTCTGGACGGGATGGAGATGCTTTCCCGGATCAGGAGCGTCTCCCCGGAGACCACGGTGGTCATCATCACGGCACACGGATCCATCGATAGCGCCGTGGAGGCGGTCAAAAAAGGCGCTTACCATTATCTTCAGAAACCATTCGATTTCAAAGAACTCCAGATTTTTGCGCAGAAGGCGCTGGAACACCACCAGTTGACGCGGGAAGTCCAAGCGCTTCGTCGGAAGCTGGAAGAGGAGAAACCGTCCCGGCAGTTCATCACCCGAAACAAGACCATGATTGAACTGCTGCAGCTGGCGGGCCAGGTGGCCGATAGTCCGCTTTCCGTTCTCATCGAAGGCGAAAGCGGCACCGGCAAAGAACTCGTCGCCCAATTCATCCATGAATGCAGCGAACGGCGGGACAAGCCCTTCGTCCGGGTGAATTGCGCCGCCCTGCCCGCCGAACTGTTGGAGAGCGAGCTGTTCGGACACGTCAAGGGCGCATTCACCGGCGCGGTACGCGACCGGCAGGGACGATTCGAAATGGCGAACGGCGGCACGGTGTTTCTGGACGAAATCGCTGAAATTCCTCCGAGCATTCAGGTCAAATTGTTGCGGGTGATTCAGAGCAAGGAATTTGAACGGGTGGGGGACAGCCAGACACGCAAGGTGGACGTCCGCATCATCGCGGCCACCAACCGAAATTTGAATGAAGCCTTGAAAGCCGGCGCTTTTCGGGAGGATCTGTTTTACCGCTTGAACGCGATCCGGTTGAAAACGCAGCCGCTCCGGGACCGTCCCGAAGACGTTCCGCTTCTTGTGCAGCATTTCATCCAAAAGGCTTCGGATGGAAATGATATACGCATTTCTTCGGAAGCCATGAAGGCCATACGAGCCTACCGGTGGAACGGAAACGCACGGGAGTTGGAGCATGCCATCGAGCGCGCCGTGCTCCTTGCCAGGAATAAAATCATCGAGATCGAGCATCTTCCCGAGGAACTCAGGCAGTCGTTTCAAAAACCATCGGTCGTCCTCACACTTGAAGAGATGGAAAAGATCCACATCCGGCGGGTGCTGGAATTTGCCAAAGATTTTTCCGAAGCGTCCACCATTCTGGGAATCGATCGAGATACGCTTTTACGAAAACGGAAAAAATATGGCTTATAATCGTCGTTCATGCTGCAAATTACGGCAGGATATACCTTCTTAAAAAACAAATATTTTTTGTTCTCATGCTTCCTGAAGAGCCGTATTTTACGGCATGATCCACATTCGTTTTCATGCAATTCGGGTTGTTTTTTTTCTGATAACAGTTTTATAATACCAATTATTCCAGCAGGTTAGGTATTACAGGCGCGGAGAGAAAATAAGATGGCACGGCTTTTGTCTTTCGATCTATAAGAAAAACCACGGCAAGACAAAAACCAAGGAGGTTCTCATGGCTGTTAAGGCCATGACATTGAATAATTTGGATATTGCCATTCTGGAACCGAAGGGTTCTTTTATCGGTGGCAATGAGACGGTGGAACTCAAGGCCGCAGCGACCGATTTGTTCGAACAGGGGAATAGAAAACTGATCATCGATTTGGGCGGGGTCACGTACCTGAACAGTATGGGAATCGGATCCATGGTCAGTGTGTTGACCATGTACGCCAAGGGTCATGGCAAAATCAAATTGTGCCAGATGGGGAAGAGCATCCAGAATACGTTTGTCATCACAAAATTGATCAGTGTCTTTGACGTCGAGGAAACGAAAGAAGAAGCCATTAAAAAGTTTTCGTAGAACGCTATACAGTCAACCACAAAACCATTTAAACAAACAAAAGGAGAGCTTCAAATGAAACAGGGTCTTTTCATCACGGTGCTGCTTGTGGTGGCATTCGCCGTCGCATTCGTCATTTTCGGGTTCCTGCCGGATTACCTTCACCAAGGCGGTCCGCTGGTGGTGGTTCTCATCATGCTGTCTCTGATGGTGGTGACATTCATTTTCGAACGTCTTTTTGCACTCAACAAGGCGAAGGGCAGGGGATCGCTCGTCACATTCCTGCGCAACGTGCATCAACACACCAAAAGTGAAGACATCGACAAGGCCATCGATTCCTGCGATAAACAAAGGGGTTCCGCCGCATCCGTGTTGCGAGCCGGTTTCGAGCGCTACAAAGTGTTGAAAGCATCGGGTGCCCACAAAAATCCGAAAGAAACGATGGAAGAAATTCAGCACGCCATTGAAGAGGCCATGATGCTGGAAGTGCCCCTGCTCGAGAAAAATCTGGTCGCGATTTCCACCATCGCCTCGATTTCCGTGTTGGTCGGTCTGACCGGAACGGTGCTCGGCATGATCCGTTCGTTCCGAGCCCTGGCCCATGCCGGCACGACGGACGCGGTTCAGCTGTCCCAGGGTATTTCGGAAGCGCTCGTGAATACCGCTGGCGGTCTGATCTGCGCCATCATGGGCATCATCGCCTACAATTATTTTGTAACGCGTATCGACAATTTCACCTACATGATCGATGAAGCGAGCTATTCCATCGTGCAAACACTTGCCGAAAAACAATCAAGCCGAAGATAGAAAGCCGAGGCGACACCCATGGTCAAAAAAAAGGGTCGTATCAACGTTTTCATCGACATGACGCCCATGGTGGATGTGATCATGCTTTTGCTCACATTCTTCATGCTGACGACGCATTTCAAACCGCCGGAAGAAGCGGCGGTCACCTTACCGGATTCGCATTCCGCCATCAAACTTCCGGAATCGGACGTCATGACGGTGGTCGTCACGAAGGACAACCAGCTTTACATGGAGCTGGATTCACAGATGCTTCGTGCAAAAATATTTGGTGAAGAAAACAAGCTGAAACTGGGCATTCCGGTTCAGGACCGCGCAACATTGGCCAGACTCATCATCCAGGCACGCGTGGCCAATCCAAAACTCCGGACGGTGATTCGCAGCGACAAGAACACGCCGTTCGGACAGATTGAGGATATTATCAGCATGCTCCAGGAAGTCAAAATCACCCGGTTCAGCCTTGTAACCATGCTTGAAACAACATAATGGAGAATTGATCCATGGCTGGTGCAGATTTAGCTGCCCGGGATTCCGGGAAAAAGAAAAAGGGCAAAAAACGCAAAGCAAAAAAGCGCGTCAATGTCCGCATTGACATGACGCCCATGGTGGACGTCATCATGTTGCTTTTGACGTTTTTCATGCTGACGACGGTATTCAAGCTACCGCAGACGATGGAAATCAACATTCCACCCGACAGCAAAACCAAAGTTGAAGTCGCCATGACGAGTCTGATGACACTCCGGGTTTTGGCGGACAGCACCATTTTTTACAACATGGGGCTCGACATGCCTCAACGGGTTGCTTACGAGCAGGTTCGATCCCTCCTGACCGATCAAGTGAAGGCCAATCCCAGATTGATCGTTCTGGTGAAGGTCGAAAGGGAAGGCACGTTCGATCAGATGGTGAACATCATGGACGAAATCAATTTGGCAAACATCACCCGTTTCAGTCTGGCTCCATTCACGGAAGCCGACCGTCGGGTGATCAGAAAAGTCACCGGCGCATAAAAATAAGGAGGAATGATCATGGCAGCATTTGCATTACCGGGATTGCCTCCAGGCGCCACGGAGTTGAAAAAAAATCTTCAGAAGTATTCAACGTGGGCCATCTGCCTGGCGGCTCTCATTCACTTTGCGCTGATCGGGACCTACTGGGGCGTTGATTACCTGTCGACCTCCACCGAGGCTCCGCCGGTGCGAGTGGTCAAGATCGTCAAATACAGTGAATTGGGTCCGCCACCCTCCATTTCGGCTTCAAAGGAAGTGGCGCCGGCCGTGTCCATGGGTGGACAGATAGCCAAGCCCAGTGTGGGCATCCCCGTTCCCGTGCCCGATGCCGAGGTGAGTCCGGAACAATCGTTCGCTTCGCAAACAGAATTGAGCCAGGTGGGTCCGATCACGGATGTAACCGGCGCCCAAGGCTCCACCGTGATCGAACAGGACGTGAAGGTGGATGACGAACCACCTCCCGCATTCGTGCCGTTCGAGAAGGAACCGGTGTGCACCCGCAAAGTCGAACCGGTGTATCCCGAAATCGCGCAGAAGGCCGGCCTTGAAGGCAAAGTCATTGCGTACCTCTGGGTAGACAAGCAGGGCAAGGTCCGGGATGTGAAAATCGTCAAGAGCGATTCCGAAATCTTCAACCAGGTTGTCATCGACGCGGCGAAACAATATCAGTTCACCCCCGCGATGATGAAAAACGGACCGGTATCGGTTTGGATTTCGGTGCCGTTTTCATTCGAGTTGAAGTAATCCGAGCCGGGCACTCTGTTTTCCTAAGGACAGTTGCAAATCCCGCAGAACGGCAAGCAATCTCCATTCTGCGGGAATCTCTTTAATAAGGACCATGACCGTTCGCGCTTCGGGAACCGGAGCGAACCGGGGTTGGACGTTTCCCGACAGAGACGATGGATTCAGCTTAACTCGACCGGCAGAAATTCGGATCCCAAAATCAATTGAGATTCAACCAGGGAAGCGCCCCGAGTATCGACGTGAAGTCTATCGACGTGAAGTCTATGACATGAAGTCTATCGATATGAAAAAGATGATCAATTATGCCATGGGTACTGTGTTCAGTGCCCTTGGCATTGCCATTCTTGCGGGATGGGTGGAATGGAGAACCGGCAGTCCAGGCATGAAGAACATTTTTGGAGTGGTGTTGATTTTATACGGTATTTACAAATTCACGGGAGCAGTGCTGAAAACCCCTCCCTCCGGACGAGATCGGCATTTTCTGCCGATTCTTGTCCTCACGGGCCTTCTCGGCCTCGGCGCTTGCAGCAAAGGCAAGAAGGAACCGGAGGAGACCGTGACGTCGGGAAAACTGACGGTGATTGTTTCCGAATCGCACAAACATCTTTTCGAGACGGAAGCCTCGGAGTTTATGCACTATTACGAACAAGCCAAGGTGACTGTGCTTGGCACTTCGACGCGGGAGGCCGTCGTCCATCTCTTGAACGACAGTGTCAAAGCGGTGGTGGCGGACCGCAAACTGAACGCGGAAGAACGGGGAGTGGCGCAAAAGGCCGGGATGAACATCGAGGAAATGCTCGTGGCCGAAGATGCTTTTGCCGTTCTGGTCAACAAGGTAAACAATCTCGGGATCATTTCCCGGGAAACGCTCCAAGGCATTTTAGCGGGCACCCTTTCCCGCTGGAACCGGTTGCCTGCATCCGGACTGATCGGACCCATTGCCCTGGTCATGACAGGCCGCAATTCCGGGGCGTACGAGTTGCTAAGGGAATCCTTTTTCCGTTTGCAGGAAGACATGGCCATTTCGGTTCTTGAAGATTCCCAGGCCAACGTCCTGGAAAAGACGGCAAGCATGGCCAATGCCGTCGGAATGGTATCGCTTGCCTGTTACAAAGACACTGCGCTGTCTGCGTTCTCCGCGAAGGTGAAAGCGCTTGCATTTGCCGGAATCGATACCGCCACCGGCGAGAACACCGAATTGAAGTTGCATCAAGGCAACGTGTACCTAGGGAAATATCCCTTGCATTATCCCGTTTACATGATTCGCAATACAAAAAATTCACTGTTGGCGTTGGGTTTTTGTACGTTTGTGGCCAGCACTCCGGGACAAAAAGTATTTCTAAACTGGGGACTGGTCCCTAAAAAAGTACCGATCCGGTTGGTACAGATTACCGAGGAACCGATTACACAATAGGAGTTCTTTTATGAAAAAATGGATTGCAGGGTTTCCATTTCTGATGTTGGCATTCCTCTTTTCGGCCAACGCTCAAGACAAACTGGAGACGGGGAAAAACCTGTTGAAATCGGGAAAGGCCAAAGAGGCGGTTGTTGTTCTCAAAACCGTGAATCCAGCCGATCTCAAATACACCGACGCCATGGTGGAGCTGGCCAAGGCCTATCTGGCCGTGGGAAAACCGGATTCCGCTGAAATCAGCGCCAAGATCGCTCTGGACAAAAACGACAAGAATCCGGAGGTATACATCATCCTGTCCCGGGCGTACATTGAACAGAAGAAGAAACCGGAGGTCTACGCTATCCTGAAGAAAGGATTGAAATCCGTGAAGAACAATCCGGCCCTTCTGACTCAACTGGGGTACACCCATCTCCTGCACGATTCGACGGATCTGGCCATTGTGGATTTCTCCAGGGCCAAGGAAGTGGATCCGAAATTTGCCCTGGCCTACGAAGGCCTGGGAGATGTCTACAGCAAACTTCAAGGCGATGCCATTGCCACCATGCAATATGAGGAAGCGGTAAAACTGGATTCCACCAAGGAAGAATTGCTGTACAAACTGGCCAAGGTGCTCATGAAGGAACGCCGATACACCGAAGCCGCAAGGGCGTACAACATGATTTTGAAATTGAAACCCGATAACGAATCCGTCCGCTTGGAATTGGGGAAACTGTATTTCGCCGCCAAACAATACGTCAATGCCGCACGAATCTTCGCACCGTTTGTTGAAAAAAACCTGAAAGATGAAGCGATCTGGAAAACGTTCCTGGAAGCCATTGACAGCAGCAAACGCTACGATTTGGGATATTCTGTGGCCGAAAATATTCTCAAAACCCAACCGAAATCGCCAAAGGCCATCCGTCTTGCAGGAAAGAGCGGCTATTATACGCGCAAGTATTCCGAATCGATCAAACACTATGAAGCACTCGGCAAAATCGAAACGCTCAGCGGCGAGGATTTAAAATATTTCGGCAGGTCCAATTATGAAATGAAAAAAGATTCACTGGCAATCAAATACATGGAACAATCGCTGGCCGTGGATTCCACCCAATCCGACATATTCGTCGATCTGGGGAACACCTACATGAGGCAAAAACGGTGGGACAAAGCAGCGGCCATGTTCGAGAAAAAGATGAATCAGGATTCGTCCTATGTGACCGCCTTTGTGAACTACGCGCTGTGCATCCAGCAACCACCGCTCGAGAAATTTGAACAAGCCCGAAACGCCCTGCTCAAAGCATTGCGTCAGCGTCCAAATTATTTGAACGGACATTACTACCTGGCCAATTGTTATGCACAGCTGAAATCGGTACCGGATGCCAAGCGTGAATACGAAACCGTGATTGTACTCGCGGATACCATGAAAAGCAAATACAAAACCGAATTGGGAGATGCCTACAAATATATCGGCGTGACCTTGCTTTCCGAAAACAACTATCCATCAGCCATGGAAGCACTCAACAGCGCCTTGGTATACAGGCCGAAGGATATGCAATTGATGGTCTGGAAAGCCCAGACGCTTCATGCGATGAACCGGAAGGATGAAGCGCGAAAAGAATTTGAAAAGATTTTGAAAATGGATCCGAACAACAAGGACGCGAAAAGAGGATTGGACATATTGGATCTCTATTAAAATGAGGAGAGGGCACCTTATGGGAAAAAGATTCTTTGTCATCGGTATCGTTGCTCTGTTGATCGCCGGATGCGGCAAGAAAGCGGAAAAAGTCAACATCGCCGGATTCGAGAAGTACCAGGATCAATACTTTAGAATGCAGTTTTGCTATCCTAAAGGATGGCAGGTGTTCCCGGAGCCGGAGCGCATTTCCGTTTATTCATCGCCGGAAGTGGTCAACCGTTTTCTCGATTATTCACCGCAAGGAAAAGACGGGGTCCGGATCGTGGTCACGTTTCAGAAAATGGATACCCTGAAAGGCCTGGACAAGGTCGTCAACTCGCTCCAGAGCGAATTGTCCACCAACGGTTTTGACATCAGTGAGGTCAAAGCCCAGGCCCTCGGAAACGTTCCAGGAACCCTGGTGCATTACAGCGGTGTTCTCGCCAAAAACGCGCGAGTCGAAGCCATGCAGGTCGCGGCCGTCAAGGATTCGTTCGTCTATGCCGTGAAATACGAAGCCTTCAACGATCTTTTCGCGTCGTGCAAATCCGTCTTCGACACGCTCCTTGCCACCATCAAATTGCCGGAACCGATTTCCAAAACCACTCCGGAAGATCAATCGAAACCGTCCCAGACGTTCGTCGCATTCGAAAACGACTTCATCAAGGTCACGCATCCGGACAATTTCAATCCGGAGTTCCCGAAACCGAAACCGCCTGCTGAATTTTCCATGGATGTCAAAGGATACCGGCAGGACAGCTTTGTCCATGTGGACATCATGCCGGCCAAGGGGCTTTCCCTCGATAAAGTGGTGGAGCAGAATGCCAAAATATACAAAGAAACGTCCCGCGGCGAGGGCAAAATCGACGGCCTCCGCGCTGTCTATCTCAATTACAGCCCGATGAAAAACATCCAAAGCAGGGTGTATTTCATGGTGAAGAACGACAAGATCTATCGGATCATCATGAATTACTATTCGCCCATGAAAGCAGATTATCTGCCCGTGTTCGAAAAGATGGTGGCATCCCTGGCGAGCAAATAGACGTTCGGATTTCAGAAGCGTCAGGATCGATTCGTCGTTTGAAAAACTCAAAGCCGGGAAAGCATTTCTTTCTCGGCTTTTTTTACCAACAAACGGTTTACCCAATTGAGGAGGCGAACATGAACTTACAGATTTCCTCGGTGGATTGGATTCTCATCGCCCTGTATTTCATTTTTGTCATCGGAATCGGCGTGTATTTGAAACGGTTCACGAGAACAGGAGAAGATTATTTTCTCGCCGGACGGAAAAACAGTTCATGGGTAGCCGGTCTGGCATTCCTGAGCGCCAACATGGGGGCGCTGGAGCTGCTGGGCATGACGGGCAACACATTCAAATACGGAATGTTCGTGGCACATTTTTACTGGATCGGTGCCATCCCCGCCATGCTGTTTCTGGCTATTTACATGATGCCGTTTTATTACTCGAGCAAGATCCATTCCATCCCGGGCTACCTCAAATTACGGTTTGACGAGAAAACCCGTGTGCTGAACGCCATTGCGTTCGCTGTGATGACGCTCCTCATGTCTGGAATCAATCTGTACGCCATGGCGCTTGTGCTGCGGACGTTTCTGGGCTGGGATTGGAACGTTTCCATGTGGATTTCGGCGCTGACGGTTGGGGCGTACGTGACCCTGGGCGGCCTCCTGTCCGCCATTTTCACGGAAATCGTCCAGTTTTTTCTCATCTGGTTCGGATTGTTCTTGGTGACGATTCTTGGAGTGGTGGAAATCGGTGGGTGGAACCAGATTTTCAGCCGTCTCCCGGATGCCATGAGCGCGCTCTGGTCCACTTCCACCAACGCAACCAACAACGGCATGGAGGTGACCTGGCCGGGCGTGATTCTCGGTCTCGGATTCGTGCTTTCCTTCGGATACTGGACGACGGATTTTCTGGTCGTCCAGAGAGCATTCTCGTCCAAGGACATCCGTTCGGCGAGGATGACTCCCATCATCGCTTCGTTTTTCAAGATGGCGCTCCCCTTCATCGTGATTTTCGCCGGATTGATCGCCTGGGTGTTGTCGAAAGACCCCAACGCGCATTTCTCCCTCATTGAAGAAGGGGGTAAGATCAATTACGATTCCGCCCTCCCCATGCTGATCGGGCGGTATTATCCGAAAGGCCTGATCGGCCTCGGCGTGACCGCGCTGCTCGCAGGCTTCATGGCCGGACAGGCAGGAAACATCAGTGCATTCAACACGGTCTGGACATACGACATATACAAATCGGTGATCAACAAGAAAGCCTCGGACGCACATTACGTGTGGATGGGACGTGTGGCCACAGTGGCCGGTATCATTCTGAGCGTGGGCACGGCCTACTGGGCCAAATCCGCCCCCTCGATCATGGATTACATGCAGGCGATTTTCTCCTGGGTGAATGCACCGCTTTTCGCGACCATGCTGCTCGGTATGTTCATCGTTTGGATCACACCGAACGGAGCCTTCTGGGGCCTCATCGCGGGAATGGCTTCTTCCGTGACGATGTTTCTTGCGGTGAAATTCGGCTGGATTTCGGCATCGCTGCTCACCCTGTCCAAAACGGCAAGCGACATGTCCGCCAATTTCTGGAGAGCCTGGTGGGCATGGCTGATCTGTTTTGTGGTGACCATTCTCATCAGCGTGTTCACCAAGCCGAAGCCCAAGGCGGAACTGGTCGGCCTGGTTAAAGGGCTGACCCCAGTTCAAAAAGAGGGGAAACTTGCCTTTTATCAGAAACCCGCGGTTATGGCGGTTTTCTCCTTGATTGTGTTTGCCATTTTGAACATCATCTTCTGGTAAAGGAGCTTACGTATGCCTGCAAAGAAAACAAAAATCAAGAAAACCCCGGCGAGCCCGGTGGAAAGTGCTGGAATTCGTACAAAGGGAAAAGAGAAAATGCTTTCCATCTGGTTCTTTGTCGGTCTCATGCTCACCGTGATCGGTGTCATCGTCACCGGAACGGGGATCAATTACATTTTTCACCCGCAGAACGCCACCCGGCTGGCGGAACTCAACCCCAACCTGTGGTGGGGGGTGATCATTCTTGTCGCCGGATTTCTTTTCCTGGTTCCGGCCTGGAAACAGCACAACAAGCAAAGCTAGTGCAACATTTTTTCGATTGGATAGTCCGATCGCCCGGGATCTTGGGATTCCGGGCGATTTTTTTGTGCGCCCGGCAGGGCGCACCTGCTTGGAGGTGTAAGTCCTCCACACGCCCGACAGGTGGGAAGTGTTAGCTGGACGGCAAGGGA
>Ga0315277_10002722_pt1 | contig 24393 bp, 23 predicted proteins | sample YL17G05_15_MG_FD_203695 | JGI IMG/M metagenome (GOLD analysis project Ga0315277, IMG submission 203695) | Sediment microbial communities from Yellowstone Lake, YNP, Wyoming, USA - YL17G05_15 | ecosystem: Environmental > Aquatic > Freshwater > Lake > Sediment | place: USA: Wyoming | collected... | reverse complement strand
TGTACATCGACATCGCCTGCGTCGCGGCGCCTCGCATCTGCCCGCCCGGCGCTCGCGCCAAAATGCCAATTTATTCTTGCGCGAGCCCTAAGGGAGAGTTAACGCCAGGTTATTGGTCCAATATGCGCAGAGGCGACTCGCCATATTGTGCAGCAGCGGCTGAAGCAATCTGGAATGCGTTGGTCAATTCCGGGCGCACAGGCTGTGCTCAATCTCCGGACGCGCCATCGCAGTGGTCAGTTCGAACGGTACTGGGAAAACTCGGCGACGGCATAAACTGACAACTTTGGCGTCGCGCACCCTTCGCAGGGTGCTTGGTTGACTTCTTGCACCCAGTGGGAGCGGCGACTCTCCAAGCCCAATATTGAATATTGAAACATCTCAATTCATTTGTAATATATTACCGGTGCATTGTGAGATGTCGGCTGTCCAAGGAAATAGCTCCCTGAAGGTAAGATTTCCGTGGAGCAGCAGCCGGAAGCCATGAGAAAGATGACCCCCGCCGCAACGTCGCGTGATATGGCCGTTCCTGCCGGAGGGCGCTCCATTGCCGAAAGGGCGTATCAGCGGCTTCGGCTCGCAATTGTTGAGTGTCGCTTAGCACCGGAACAACGTCTGACAGAAGCCTCCGTTGCACAACAACTGCAAGTGGGGAAAACACCCGCTCGGGAGGCACTGCGCCGGTTGGTATTGGAAGGCTTGGCACGAGTTACGCCCCGTCATGGCTACACTGTCGCTCCCATAACCCTGCGGGATGTGCAGGAACTTTTTGATCTGAGACTATTGGTTGAACCGGCCGCGGCAGCACTGGCTTCCGGAAATCTGGAGGCGGCTTTGATGTCTCGTCTCAAGAGGCTAAGCCGGGTCGGTTATGGCAAGGGCGGGCGGGACTCGGTGAGGAAGTTTGTGCGCGCCAACACCGAATTCCATATGCAGATTGCGCATCTCTCTGGAAATCATCGTATTGCTCAACTGGCAGCGCAGCTTCTATTGGAAAGCGAACGCCTCATCAACTTTGGCGTGCTCTTGCACCCCCAGAGTGAACGCACCGTGGATGAACATCGAAGGCTTTTTGAAGCCCTTGCCAGTGGGGATGCCAACTCAGCTCGCCGGATTGCGGAGGAGCATATACGAGCCACCCGCCAAATGGTAGTTGAGAGCTTGATCTCAGATACGCGGCTGCGCGAAGTTTCCATCACTCATGCAAAACGGGCAAGTCATCCGGAATGATACTAAGGGTCTGTCACGAAATAACAGGCTCACTTTGCTGCTGGCCCCCAGGCCCGCTGCCCGAAGGGGCGCGGCGGCGGGCGGGCATCTGCTGCGTTGCCGCTCCTCGACGATGTGCATCGACATCGCCTGCGTCGCGGCGCCTTGCATCTGCCCGCCCGGCGCTCGCGCCAAAGTGGACCTGTTATTTTGTGACAGACCCTAACGTCTTCATATTGCGAAGGGATAAGGTATGGCTATCATCCTCGATGGATCATCATTGACGATTGAGCAGCTCGTCGGCATCGCAAGGCACGGCGAAAAGGTCGAACTGCACCCTCAAGCCTTGGAGCGCATCAAAGTGTGCCGCGCGATGCTCGAACAGAAGATCCAGGCACACGAAATCATGTATGGAGTCAACACCGGCATTGGGGAATTCTCCGAAGTCGTCCTGAGTGACGAGCAGGTGAAACAGTTCCAGAGGTACCTGATATACAACCACGCGGCAGGGATTGGAGATCCCGTCTCCATTGAATTCGTTCGGGGAGCCATAGCGAGCAGGATAAACGTGCACGCACGCGGCCACTCGGGATGCCGCCCCGAGATCACCATGACGTTCGTTGACATGTTGAACAAAGGCGTAACGCCGGTGGTATGCCAAAAGGGCTCGGTTGGGGCCTGTGGCGATCTCGCCCCGATGTCGCAAATAGCGCTGCTCCTGTTGGGAGAGGGAGAAGCCTTTTATGAGGGGCAACGTCTGCCCGGAAATGAGGCAATGGAGTGTGCAGGAATTGCGGTTCCGGGCTTGCAGGCCCGGGACGGCCTGGCTGCCATAAACGGCTCAAACTTGATCACCGCCATGAGCGCCCTTCAGCTTTATGACATCAATCGCTGGCTGAAGCAGGCCGAGATCGCGTGCGCCATGACGCTGGAGGCTCTGTATGCTAACCTGAAGCCCTACGACTTGCGGCTTCATCAGCTGCGAGGCTTCCCCGGCGCCGTGAGAACCGCTAATGCCATCATGAAGTGCATCCAGGGCAGCGACCTGTTGTCGGGCAAGATCAAGACCAAGGTGCAGGATGCCTACTCCATGAGATCCACGCCGCAGGTGATAGGAGCGGCGCACGATGCCGCCGCCTTTGCGAGAAAGCAGGTCGAGATCGAACTCAATGCAGTGGCTGACAACCCGATCTTCCTCCCGGAGGCGAAGCTCACGCTGACGGGCGCAAACTTCCAGGGCACGCCTATATCGCTTCCCATGGATATGGTCGGCGCGGCCGTCACCATGGTGTGCGTGCTGTCGGAGCGGCGTCTCAACAGGCTGACCAATCCCGCACTGAGTGTGGGCCTGCCGGCCTTCCTCACCAAAGGAGCGGGCATGTTCTCCGGCATGATGCTCAGCCAGTATACGGCGGACACCCTCATCGTTGAGCAGCGAATGCTGTCGGCGCCGGCCTCCGTCTGCTCAATTCCAGCTGCCGCGGACCAGGAAGACTTCGTATCGATGGGAATGAATACCGCAATTAAGAACAACCAGATCATCGACAACGCCTACGGCGTGCTCGGAATCGAGTTCATGGCGGCCGCTCAAGCCTTGGATTTCCGCGAGTTCAAGCCGGGAAACGGAGTAGAAACGGCGCGCGGAGTGGTCCGCAAATACGTCGAGCACCTGGACGTCGATCGGCCGCTGTACCCGGACCACAATACGATGAAGACCCTGGTCAAATCGTGTGAGATTCTCGAGGAGGTCGAAAAGGCGGTGGGATCCCTGGAACCGTAGAACCCCGCGCGACCCGCTTTCCACCAACCCGTCGACGCGCAAGTAAAGCCGCAAAAATGAAAGTAAAAAATCGGGACATTCCTAATTTCCCGGCTTGCTCAGCTGAATCGGACGGATCAACCAGCGGTTGATCTCTTCTATTCAGCGGAGGAAAGCTGGAAATTCGGAATGTCCCCGATTTTTTCACAGCTTCTCAGTCTCGGGAGGAACCCCTGGTGGTTCTTCGCGTCTTTGTGTCTTTGCGGCGAGATTTTAAAAGCCACCGCAAAGACACGAAGACCCACAAAGCGTCTCTGCCAATCCAAAGACTATCGCATTACAAATGAAATCTTCCAGAACTGACACCGGCTCCTCCGATCGTGCTAAACTCGACGGGTCGTGAGGAAGCGATGTCCAAGACCCCTTCCGTATTCGAATGTCAGTCCTGCGGTTACTCTTCCGTGAAGTGGCTTGGGCGTTGCCCGGACTGCGGCAGCTGGAACTCCTTCGTTGAAGCGAAGAGGACGGCCATCCCCATTTCGGCCAGGCAGAATAAAGCGATCCGTCTCAGCGAAGTCTCCACCGAGCATACCCCGCGCGTGACCACTCCCAATGCCGAGTTCAACCGTGTGTTGGGCGGCGGCATCGTTCCCGGATCTCTGGTGCTGCTTGGCGGTGAACCGGGTGTCGGCAAATCGACACTGCTCCTTCAGATTGCGCAGGGGCTGCAGGAGAAAGGGCGACGCGTTCTGTACGTGTCGGGGGAGGAGTCTGCCCAGCAGATCAAGATGAGGGCCGAACGACTGGGCAAAGCCGCCCAAGAGCCGCCATCTCCCGAAGACGAGATCTACATTCTGGCTGAATCCAATCTCGAAAGGATCCTCGGAGCTGTTGAGGAAGTGCGCCCGACCGATGTCATCGTCGATTCCGTGCAGACGACGTTCTCGGAGGCTCTGGATGCAGCTCCAGGGAGCATCAGTCAGGTGCGTCACGTTGCGACGCAGTTCCTCAACCTGGCAAAGAGCCAACAAGTGCCGGTATTCCTCATCGGCCACGTGACCAAAGAAGGAAGCATCGCCGGCCCGAAGGCTCTGGAGCACATCGTCGATGTGGTGCTCTATTTCGAAGGCGAGCGTCATCACAACCATCGGATTGTCCGTGCAGTTAAAAACCGGTTTGGAACCGCCAACGAAGTTGGCATATTCGAAATGACAAGCCGTGGCCTGGTTCCCGTCCAGAATCCATCGGCCTTGTTCCTGAGCGGGCGGGAGACAGCATCTCCCGGCAGCGCGGTTGTTTGCGCGCTCGAAGGTTCCCGTCCCATCTTGGTCGAGATACAGGCGTTGGTAGTCGCCACCCAGTACGGCACTGGACGGAGGACATCCACTGGAATCGATTACAATCGAATCTCCGTCCTGGTGGCCATGTTGGAGAAAAGACTCGGAATTCCCATGATGGGCTGCGATATCTATGTGAATGCCTCCGGGGGACTGGAGGTCAACGAGCCCGGCTCGGATCTTGGTATTTTTGCGGCAATCCTCAGCAGCTTTCGCAACCGTTCACTGTCCACGCATACGGTTCTACTGGGAGAATTGAGCCTTTCCGGGGAGGTCCGCGCAATCAGCCAGGCTCACCTCCGGCTGCGGGAAGCGGCGGCGATGGGTTTCAAAAGGTGCATACTGCCGGCCGGGAATCTTCCCCTTGTTGACGCGGTCGAATCGCTGGAATTGCTCCCTATCAAGACCGTCTCCGAACTATCCGACTTGATATTTGTCAGCTAGGCGGGGTCGTATTGGAGCATTGGCGACTGCAGATTGACGATTGCATTCCGACACAGGCTTCCAATCGTCAATCGTAAATCGTCAATCCTAAACGCGACCCCGCCTGAGAAAGGCTTATTAAAAAACTGTCTCCTGTGTTAGATTTTACAGCAAGTTATTCGGTTATCTGTTACCAGCCGGGGGTGCATGCTCTGCGAGAGCAGTGCGTACATTGGTGCGATTTATGAGCGTAGAGGGGCGGTTTCCAGGATTGATGCGACGATCCATCCTCCTTTTCAGTTTATGTCGCTTGGAGCCTTGTCTCTCGTCTATCAAGCCCGGCTGGCTATTAAATCTCTCTATTGATATTGAGTGGATCATGCTTAAGGAGCTGATCAATGGATCTCTGGATCATACGCATTTTATTGTTTGTGGCAATCCTTGTAAGCGGCTATTTCGTGCGGCCATTCGGCCAAAATCTCCCGTTAACGCTTTCGCTTGGCGCGGCTCTGGCACTCTCCATCATTCTGGCTGAAGTTCGAGTTCGCAGGCTTTCTCTAAAAACTCTGATAGGCGCGGCCCTGGGTTCCGTCCTCGGAATCATCGGGGCCAGCCTAATCAGTCTCGTGATCGGACGGATGGAGCTCGCTCCCTCACACCAGACGTTTGCCCAGGTCATGGTTCTCATTCTCATGGCTTATGTGGGGCTTGTCTCCGGCGCCAACAAAGGCGAGTACCTCGATCTCTCCGCTCTGGGAGGGATCTTCAGCGATCGAAGTTCGCGCAAGTCCTACAAGGTCCTGGACACCAGCGTCATCATCGACGGGCGCGTGGCGGACATCTGCAGGACGGGCTTTCTGGAAGGCACGCTCATTGTTCCTCACTTTGTGCTTCGCGAACTGCAACAGATCGCGGACAGCGCCGATTCGATCAAGCGGAACCGTGGACGGCGCGGACTCGACATCCTTGAGAAGGTGAAATCGGTACCCGGCATAACGGTACAGATTGTGGAAAAAGATTACCCGGATGTAAAAGAAGTCGACCTCAAGCTCATCGAACTGGCTAAGGAGCTGGGTGCCAAGATAGTCACGAACGACTTCAATCTGAACAAGGTGTCGCAGCTCCGAGGCGTCGACGTCCTGAACATCAACGAACTGGCCAATGCCCTCAAGCCCGTGGTTCTGCCTGGCGAGACTATGAAGGTCTTTATTCTCAAGGAGGGGAAAGAATACAACCAGGGCGTGGCTTACTTGGATGATGGAACCATGGTGGTGGTGGACAACGCGCGGCGGATGATCGGCAAGACGATCGCCACCCAGGTGACGTCGGTTCTCCAGACCACGGCAGGCAAGATGATCTTCGGACGCTTCCCGGAGGAAGCGGAAGCCGGCAGCGGGGCCTCGGCCTCCCGGCCGGATCGTCGCGCCTATGAGAAACCGCCTGGCGGCGAGCGCACTACGCTCGACGAAGACAGAGAGCGCATCAAAAATCGTTGACATCCAGCGGAATGCTGGGGTCAGATCTTCCGAGATGGGCCGTAGGGATTACCGGCAGATTGACGATTTACGATTTACGATTGACGATTAGAAAAACAGGCGCGCTTCTTTTCAATCGTCAATCGTAAACCTGCAATCGTCAATCGGCACTGGCTTGGGGAGATGTCTGCCAATCCGCAATCCGCGATCCGCGATCCGCAATTCAAAGTCGCGGCTGTGATAGCAGCCGGAGGGGCCGGAACCCGAATGACCTCGGCGGTTCCAAAGCAGTTCCTGGAACTGGCCGGAAAGCCGATCCTGCTCCACACGGTCGAGCGCGTCGTATCGCTGAAGAACGTTATCCAGGTCGTCATCGCGCTTCCCGCAAGACAGATTTCTCCAGCTCGGGCCATGCTGCGCAGTCAAAAGTGGCGCGTGCCGGTGAGGTGCGTGGGCGGGGGAGCGACGCGGCAGGAGTCGGTACACCGGGGCGTGTCTCACGCCGCGAGTCAGGCCGACGTCATTTTGGTGCACGATGCGGTGCGGCCGCTCTGCGACTCTGAGACAATGCAGCGGGTGTTGGAGGCGGCGTGGCAAACGGGAGGCGCTGTGCCCGGCCTTCCTGCGGCCGAAACCATCCAGCGTGTGTCGCGCCGCGGCCGCGTGCTCACCACACCGCCGCGTGAACAGCTCTTTGCCATTCAAACGCCTCAGTGCTTTCACGCTGGAATCCTCAGGAGCGCCCTGGAGCGCGCGCACAAAGCGGGCTTCCTGGGAACCGACGAGTCCTCCGTTGTGCGCTGGGCTGGGTACCCCGTGGCCGTGGTTCCCGGCTCGCCGACCAACATAAAGATTACCCACCCGTTCGACCTGGAGGTTGCAGAGTTGCTCGTGTCGGGGGGGACGCGAAGGGATGCATTGGAGGACGAAAGATCGATGATTCGGATCGGACAGGGAATCGACTACCATCGTCTGGTCGAAGGGCGCAAACTCATTCTTGGCGGTGTGGACATCCTCTTCGAGAAAGGGCTCGAAGGACATTCCGACGCGGATGCTCTTTCTCACGCCATCTGCGATGCTTTGCTGGGCGCCGCGGCGCTGGGAGATATCGGCCGGCACTTCCCGGACAGTGATCCCAGGCATCGAGACCGGCCCAGCCTCGAATTCCTCCGGGAAGTGCGAGAAAGAGTAAAGAAAGAGGGATGGTCGGTGCTGAACGTGGATGCGACTTTGCTGGCCCAGCGGCCCCGACTGGCTCCCTTCATGGAAGCCATGAGGCAGAACATTGCAGACGCACTGGGAGTCCTGCCTGCCGCGGTTAGTATCAAGGCAACCACAACCGAAGGGATGAATGCCGAGGGGCATGGCGAGGGGATCTCCGCTCAGGCCGTTGCGCTTCTCGAAAAGCTATGACTTCAACCTATCCAATAGACCAGGCTCCTGTAGGGGCGCCACCTGTGGGCGCCCTCAAAGCAAAGCGGGCGGGCACAGGTCCCGCCCCTACATACTGCAACATGATAGCTGGGTTTTTGTGGTGAACAGACAGTTTAAGATGCCGCATGGCCAGATCGAAATGGTGCGGGTGCGTTTTGCCCCCAGTCCGACGGGATTCCTGCACGTCGGAAACGTGCGCACTGCCTTGTTCAACTGGCTCGTGGCGCGCCGCGATCAGGGAGCATTCATTCTGCGCATCGAAGATACCGATGCCGAGAGGAGCCGGCCGGAATACGAGAAGCAGCTCATGGAAGACCTGCGCTGGCTCGGTCTTGACTGGGACGAGGGCGTCGGCCGGGACGGCGGTTCCGGACCCTACCGCCAGAGCGAGAGATACGCGATCTACCAGCAGTATGCGCAGCGACTTCTGGACGGGGACAAGGCATTCCGCTGCTTTTGCTCGGAGGTGGAACTCGAGCAGGTTCGGCAACAGCAGCTGGCGCGCAACGAGATGCCACGCTACTCCGGAAAATGCCGCAATCTTTCGCCAGCCGATGTGGCCCCTCGAATGAAGGCCGGTTTTTCTCCGACGTTGAGGCTTCGTGTCCGGCCGGGAACAGTCGGGTTCTCGGACCTTGTGTTCGGCCGCATCGATATCGACACATTTCAGATTAGCGATCCCGTTCTGTTGCGCAGCGATGGAAGTCCGACCTACAACTTCTGCTGCGTTGTGGATGATGTGCTGATGAAGATCACCCACGTAATCCGCGGCGACGGGCACATTTCCAACACCCACCGGCAGATTCTCATCTATAAGGCACTTGGGGCAGTCGTGCCGCAGTTCGCTCATCTCTCCACTGTTCTTGGGCCCGACGGGCAGAAGCTCAGCAAACGCCATGGGGCTACTTCGGTCGAGGAGTTCCGCGTCCAGGGATACCTGCCTGAAGCTCTGGTGAACTATCTCGCGCTCCTGGGTTGGTCTCCTCCTGAAGAAGGGAAGGAAATTCTCGACCTCCAGGAAATCGTGCGCCAGTTCGACCTTTCGCGTGTTTCCAAGAGCCCTGCGATCTTCGACATCGCAAAGCTGAACTGGATGAACCGCAGTTACATCAACCGGAAACCCAGCGACTCGCTCGTCCAGCTCGCTGAGCCTTATTTCGTCTCCGCCGGCCTGATTCCGGCTCAATGCAGCACGGAGGTTCGAGCGTGGCTGGCACGCGTGATCGATGCGGTCAAAACTCATGTCGATCAGCTGGCTCAACTGCCGCAAGAGACCGCGATCATATATGGCTTCGAGTCGGATCCGCCGGAGCTGGATGCCGATGCACGAAGCGCTCTTTTGATGTATGAAGCTCGGATGGTGGCGCAGGAGTTCTTACGGCTCGTCGAGGAGTGCGAGACTGTCACTCCAGAGGCCTATGCGGAAATCCTGGCGCAAGTCAAAGCCGCCACGAGGCAGAAGGGAAAGGGCCTGTTTCACCCGATCCGAGCCGCCCTCACCGGCCGTGGCTCTGGCCCGGAGTTGGAGCGTCTCGTTCCAATCTATGAAGAGGGAAGCAGGCTAACGCTGCCGCGGAGGGTGATGTCCTGCCGGGAGCGCCTGCGCGCTGTCCTCGGCAGCCTTTAAAAACCTGCCACGAATTGCCCGAATCACACGAAAATAAAAGAATAAAAATATTTCGTGTAATTCGGGCAATTCGTGGCAGATTTTAATTCCATGGCACTTTTCTACGGCATCCATGCAGTCGAGGAAGCACTGAAAGCGGGTCCTGGCAGAATCGAAAGAGTCTGCGTCCAGCGCGGCCAGAAGAATCCGCGAGTGCAGCAGACAATCGACCTTTGCCGCACACACCACATTCCTGTTTCTTTCGAAGATAAGGCTTGGCTCGACCGCAAGGCGGAAGGACAACGTCATCAAGGGATTCTTTGTTACGTCTCCGAGATGGCGACGTACTCGGCCGAGGAGATCCTCGAGCAGGCGGCTTCGCCGGGATTGCTCGTCATTTTGGACGGCATCGAAGATCCTCACAATGTTGGCGCGATTCTTCGTTCGGCGGAGGTGGCGGGAGCGGACGGCGTATTTCTGCCACAGCGTCGAGGCGCGGGGCTCGGTGCCACGGCTGTAAGAGCCAGCGCCGGCGCGGCTTCCCATGTCAAAGTAGTTCGGGCAGCGAACACGTCGCAGGTCATTGAGATGCTGAAGAAGAACGGCTACTGGGTGGCCGGCCTGGACGCCGACTCCGGGCGGCCGATCTGGGACGCCGACTTCACCGGCCCAACGGCCCTGGTGCTGGGAAGTGAAGGCGCCGGGCTGCACCGCCTGGTCAAGGAAAAGTGTGACTTTCTGGTTGCGATCCCGGTGCGCGGGAAGATCAGCTCCCACAATGTCAGTGTCGCCGCAGGAATCGCCCTCTACGAAGTTCTTCGCCAGCGTAAAAAATAGCCACGAATTTCACAAAAAGAAGCAGCCACGAATTCCACGAATTGCACGAAAATAATCAAAATAATCCCTTCTTCGCTACCCGCGGGCGTCCAGTCTGTTTTTTTCAGATGGCGGCGGGTGGCTACGCCACGTAGCGCTTAACCTTGATGTCTGCCTCCCTGTCGCGGGCCTCGGCAATGTCATAGGCGGTCTGCATCCGAAGAAGGGTGTCCATCTTCGGGCCGAAAGCCTTCTCGATCCGTAGCGCCATTTCGGGCGAGAGCGCTGCACGGCCGTTAAGAAGGGCAGAGAGAGCGGGCCTCGTCACGCCAAGAACCGCCGCGGCCCGGGTAACAGAGAGATTAAGGGGCTCGATCACTTCCATCCTGATGAACTGTCCGGGATGGGCTGGGCGCGCCATACGCATCATGGCTCCGTTTCCTTTCAGTGGTAATCCTCATAATCCAGGTCGAGGATTTCTCCTTCGGTCTGGTCGATTCTGAACGTAACCCGCCAGTTGTGGGTGACAGTCAGGCTCCATGTGCCCTTGCGGCCGCCGGTGAGCTGGTGTGCTTTCCAGCTCGGGACATCGCGTAGTTCCTGGGCGTCTTTCATCTCCTGTAGGAAAGTCAGAATGTTGCGGACCTTCTCCACCGCGGGCGGGGGCAAGCCGGACGCATCATTGCGCTGAATGAAGCGCCGGAGTCCCCGGTGGACCACGGTTCTGATCTTCATGAGTAATGCTACTTTTATAGCATGTCGCGTGTCAAGCTACGCTTTACATCTGCGGCGGCGGTGACCGATTTCAGACATCACGTGTTAAGCCCTTTGAGATAGGAAGAGGCCTTTAAGAGAAGCTGTCTACATACGGCTCTTGTTCCTTGAAATCGGCGAGCCGAGTTATATACTCAAGTTCGAGGAGTCTACAAGATGATTGGCTCTCTGAAGGCCAAACTGATCAAAATCGGGGACGGCGGGCTGTTCGAGCGGCGCTTTGGAAATCTGGAGGAAAACACCAATGAAAGAAGGTGAAGAACTGGAGTTGATAAAAACATTTCGAGGACGTCTGGAAGAACTTTTCCGGCTTTGTGATGATGTGGCCCGGGAAGAGGGTGCCCATCTCAATCTCGATACCGTGGTCCAGAACCCGTTTAGTGCACAAATGTCCTCCGGTTGGAGGAAAGAGAAGCTGCCGACGGCCACCTTGGATAGGGCTGGCGTTGAGATTAAGATCACTCCTTCAGAAATCTCATCCAATTTTACCAGCGAATATTACGGGAGAGTGTCAGTTGATCGAAAGCTATTGGGCGCAGGTCGGTTAGATTCTCCCTCGTGTTGGACCGCATTGAACAATTCTGATGATCCTCTTTGGTATGACGGCGCTGTTGGCAACAGAAAAACGCCAGTGGACAAGAGATTGATCAAAAGCTGGCTTTATCATTCCGGGCCGCGACCGATTTGTTGAGGGAGTCACACTTGGATGTGCTACGTAACTTAATTGCCAGGGACTAGAGCACCAATGCACAAGATCAATTGTCCTTGCCAGCACACCTCTCTGAAATCCCCATGTGATGCAATCACGGAATTTAAAGCGCTGCGTGAAAGCTGCCCCGCGTTGAGGACAATTCTCATACCAGACCTCGCGGAATGGGAGCGGGCTTGTGCTGATCTCGATCAGGACAGCTCTGGTCACCGCTCGATTCTGCTTGGTGCTTTTAAACGCGGATGCCTTCAACGTCTCACCTTACCGATTCACAGGTACCTCATGGAGGGAGATTCCCCAAGATCTGATCTCACAGCCCAATACAAAAAGGATCTTCAGGAGCGATGGTTTATCCGGCCGGATCCATTGAATCGTCATAAAAAGTCGAAAGGTTATCTGGGAAGATCATCGGAACTATTGATCGCGCAATGGGCAGAGAATACAACAGGCCTTACGATCATCGGATTGGAAGCGACCGGGAGTAAGCATGACATTCTGACGGTCTCGATAGACGGTATTGAAGGAGCTATAGAAGTGAAGTTCATCGGCACAATGGATGCCGACTTCGAAAAAATGTTGACCATGAAGATCTTTGGCGGCGCGCGTGACCTGAAAACCACGAGTGATTTCCTCCTATCTCGGATTTATGAGGCCGCCAAACAGCTCTCCGACTATCAGTACAGAAAGACGGCGATCATCGTCGTTGATGAGATGGCCTGGAACCTCGGCTTCGATGCGGCGCGGGACTTTGGCTATGTTGATCTAAGGAATCCCAGATTCCAAAGTACAAATAAGGGCTGGCTTAAATATCTGCAGAGCTTAAAAGACAGCTATCCACAAATTGAATCGGACCTAGCCTTGACGATCTTGTCCCTCGGGGGAAGGATTCATGTTTTCAGATTAAGCGCAGCGGACGAGACGATTGCGGAAGAGCCGTTCTTCTCGCGGAGACATAACTAGGCGCATCGAGACAGGGGAATAAGGGACAAGACCTCTTGTTTCACTGTGAGGTAGTTCAGTCGCATCCTTCATTTTTCAGCGTCTCAAACAAACGACGGCAGTTTGGAGCGACTGCTGCAACTGTTTCTGCCGACAGCAGGCTCAATAGCTTCACGGCGTGTCTGGTCTTGTGATACCGACCTGCCGTGGTCTGGCTCGTGGCCTGCTTCAAACCGCTCAAAACATCACCTTTGGGAACTTCTTCGATCCTTGGATTGGCAGGCAAGGAATTCTCATGGAAATCTCCCCCGTAGAATTTCTTCAGTGCATCCCGATCTGCCAGGAACCACGCCTCCATGATCTGCACCATCCAGAACACCTGATCTTGACTCACCGTCATTCCGGCAGGCAGCTTCCAGTCGGAGCGCTGTTTGAGCGAAGCGAGCAGACATCCATCGTCCGGAGCGTCACTGTCCTTTAAGAGGACATTCAGTGCAGTTGGATGGCTGCGCAACGCACTCATGAAGTCCCGGACAACGTCATCTCCCCCACCCATGACAACGGCCCATTCAAGTCTTCGTGCGCGAACGCCTTCGCGGATGCTTCTGAGGAAATCTTGAAATCCCGTTCGGAGGCGAGGGTGGCCTTCTATGTAAACTCTCACTCCGGATATCACAGCTTGCCGCCTATCTCCCCCTTCCGCCACAGTTCACCGAGTGTGTAATGTTCGAGCCACTCTTCGAGTTCTTGCTTGACATATCGACGAAACCGTGTGCCTTTTTCGGCATCGTTTTCGCACACGACCACCGATTCGGGATGATCCGAGAGCGCGTCAATAAGCACTTCCGAATGAGTCGTCACGATCAATTGCATCCGTTCAGACGCTTCCAAAAGGGCCTCGGCAATCAACTGCAAAGCATCCGGGTGCATTCCCAACTCCGGTTCTTCGATGCACACGAGTGGCGGAGCGTTCCGATTGCACAAGACCGACAGAAGGTACAAAAGGCGGAGCGTTCCGTCAGAGAGCCAAGTTGCTGGGATTGCGTCAGACAGGCCTTTCTCTCTAACGAATAGCTGGACCGTCCCACCCTCGATGCTTGGGATCAGACGGTCAAATCGATCGTAGAATCGTCGCAAGTAGGCGGTAACCTTGTCAATGCTCCCATCCTTGTCCATCCGGTTGAGCACATGAACAAGATTGTCCCCATTCTCATTTAGAAAATCGTTAGCGAGGTCGGGTGCCTGGGGGAGACGCGGCTCAGCGCCGCGGCCCATGTTCCAATCTCTGTAGAGCCTGATGCGTTCGAAACGGTTCGCATAATGAGTAATCTCCGGGAACTGGAATGGGTCCCTCCGCTCAGCCAGAATGGATCCGCGGATTCCAGTTTCGTTACGCTCCATTCTCTTGCCGTCGGGAATCGCTACATTCAGCGATCCTTCCCCGTATTTCATCTGCGCATATACATAAAGCCCCGCATGACCCTCAAGCTTTTCGTCTTCCAATCGTTCCTCAGCAACCTGAATGTCTTGACCGAGTTCGGACAGCCGTACGAGATATCGTGCGTGAATGGCCTCGATCGGCTTGATTCCCGAAGATGGTGGGGGAGGAAGATCAAGACCACTTGGCATGGGCAGTCCAAAAAAGGGAGCAACGAGCAAGCACTCCAGATGTAGGTTTGGTCGGATAGATCCTTTTCCCTTCCAAACCCACTCACGAATGCCTCCCCCGGTCCGAATTGGTTCCATCAAATCGCGGGGAGCCGCCTGTAGGAGGCTTATCGCCTCGATCAGGTTGGATTTGCCACAGGCGTTCGGGCCGATCAGGACATTTAGCGGCCCCATCTCCAAGCTTGCGTCGCGGAACGAAAGCAGGTTTCTCAGAGTGATTGAGTGAAGGAGCATTTCCTTTCTCTCCTGGAATCGTTCGTGGATTCCCGGCTGCCTCAATTAATGTGTGAGCAGGTCTGCGAGCTCATGCGGAGCGCTGGAGGGCTCCACAGGATGAATGAGACGTGGCGTTAAGATCCGGCGCTCAGCATTTCATCTGCACGCTCGACCCCCCTAGCAACTTCTATCAGAGGCGGAAATCAGGAGCAAGCAGAAACCGGCCCGCGGAATAGGATCTCAAAACATGGCAAGAAAATCCGGTGACAGGCTACGCTGTCCACGCGCTCGGAGGAGTCCGCATTAGTAGTTTCTTTCCGAGGGCTTGGGACAGCGTAGCCTGTCACCGTGTGTTGCGCGGTCGATATTAATTCGAAACTGCTTCGATGATCAGGTTCCTGAAGTGGTCCACGCGACACTCATAGCCCGGCGGTATCGCGGCGCTGGCACTGTACTCGAAAATGAGGGCGGGACCGACGATTCGGCTGCCGGCGCGCAGCAGCGCTCGTTCGTAGACGCGAGTAGGGAGGTATTTCCCACCGAAATAGACCGGTTTTTCCCTAATGAAGGCTCTGTTCGGATCGGCAGGCCCGAGACGATCCTTAGGGATACGGGGTTTTTCGGCCAAGCCGCGCGCGCGCACGCGCAGGGTGACAACTTCCGATTCTCGCGACGGATCGGCATAGCCGTAGCGCTGCTCGTGGCGGCGGTGGAACTCCTGCCTGAAGCGGCGTGAATAAGGCAGGGTGATCTCGAAGCTTTGGCCGCGATAGCGCATGTCGATCCAGCGTTCCAGGCGAATCCTGTCCGGCGTGAATCCCTCGTCTTCCATGGAAGCATTTCCTGTTTTCTCGAGGTCGGCGTAGCGCCGTTCCAGTTCCTCCGCGTCCGCCTCCTGGGCTCTCAGAATCACTGTTTGAGAAAGATCCCGGATGCTGTCGGAGAGGAGCATTCCAAGCGCCGAGAGCAGTCCCGGATTTTCTGGAATAAGAACGCGCGGAATGGACAGACTCGCCGCCAACTCCACGGCATGAAGCCCACCCGCTCCGCCGAAAGTGACGAGGGTGAAGTCTCGAGGATCGTATCCCCTCTCGACGGAGATCACCCGGAGGGCGGCTTCCATGTTGGCATTTGCGACATCGACAACTCCTTGTGCGGCGGCCAGCGGCGTCCGCAGGTTCATCTGCCGTGCGAGCGAGCGAAAAGCCGGAGCTATCTTTTCGACATGCAGGCGCAGAGTCCCTCCCAGCGGATAATCCGGGTCCAGCTTTCCCAGGCAGAGGTTCGCGTCCGTCACGGTGATTTGATCCCCCTTTCCATAGCAGATGGGACCAGGGTCGGCGCCGGCACTTTCCGGGCCGACGCGCAGCGCACCGCCCTCGTCAATGCGCGCAATGGAGCCGCCGCCGGCTCCAACGGTGTGGATGTCGATGACGGGCACACCGATGGGACAATGGGCGATGATGGATTCACTGGTGATTCGGATCTCCCCCTGGCACAAGGCCACATCCGTCGATGTGCCGCCCATGTCAAACGAGAGGATGTCCTGATAGCCGGCCCTGCGAGCGAGCTCCCAGGCTCCGACAACTCCGCCCGCCGGACCGCTCAGTATGGTCCGCACAGGTTCGCGTATGGCAATGCGAGCGGACACCGCTCCGCCGTTGGATTGCATTATGCGCAGCTTTGGACCCTTACGCCCGCGCGCGGGCTGCAACTGCCTTTCCAAATCGCTGAGGTAGCGGCCCATGACGGGCGCAAGATAGGCGTTCACCACCGTTGTGGAGGTCCGTTCGTACTCGCGGTATTCGGGCAGAATGACATGGCTCAGGCTGATCGGGATCTTCAGGCTTCGCAATGCCCGGCCTATTTTCTTTTCGTGCTCGGGATTGGCATAGGAGAACAGAAGGCAAACCGCCAGCGATTGGACCTTCTTGCGGCGCAGCTTCTCCCGCAGGGTTCGCAGCTCGGATGTCTTCAACGGAACGAGCGCTCTACCATCGTAAAGCATCCGTTCCGTGATGCCGAAACGAAGTGCGGAGGGAATGAGTGGATCCGGGCGCGAAGGGAAAAGGCTGTAAAGCTTCGGCCGGTTCTGGCGTCCTATCTCGATGACGTCCTCAAAGCCGCGCGTCGTGATCAGCGCCGTCACGGCGCCTTTGCGCTCCAGAAGGGCATTCGTGGCGACGGTAGAACCGTGGAAGATCTCACACTCCTCGCCGTCCAAGAGCTGCGCCAGTCCCTGGAGGATGGCGCGAGCGGGGTTCTGCGGCGTCGAGAGCAGTTTCAGAGTTCGGATACTCTTGCCGTCCAGTAGAATGAAATCGGTAAAGGTACCGCCGGTGTCGATTCCGATTCTTCGCATGCCTAGAATCTGCCACGAATTGCCCGAATTGCACGAGATATTTATTGCGCGGGTGATTTGTGATAAATCAGGCGCTCGAGGGGCAAAGTCCATATGGCCGTGATTGAGATCGAGAACCTGACGAAAGATTTTTGGGTGGGCTTCTGGAAGAAGCGCCCTATCCGCGCTCTCGACAGCCTCAGCTTGCGGGTGCAGGGTGGCGAGATTTTCGGTTTCCTCGGTCCGAACGGCGCCGGCAAAACCACAACGCTGAAGATCCTGATGAACCTGCTTCGCCCCTCATCCGGCGACGCCAGGATCCTGGGCGAGCCTGCGCAATCGGTCGCCATGCGGAAACGCATCGGCTACTTGCCCGAAAATCCCTACTTTTACGACTACCTCACCGCCGAAGAGTTGCTGACCTACGCCGGCTCCTTGTTCGGTATCAAGCGAAGCGACCTCGACAAGAAGGTTTCAACTTTGCTCGAGAGGGTGGGTCTCTCGGACTCGCGCAAGCTCCAGTTGAGGAAGTTCTCCAAGGGCATGGTTCAGCGCATCGGCGTGGCGCAGGCAATCATCAATGATCCCGAGGTTGTCTTCCTGGATGAACCGATGTCCGGACTGGATCCGTTGGGACGGCGCGAGGTGCGGCAAGTCATCGCCTCCCTGAAAAGCCGGGGCGTGACCGTGTTCTTCAGCTCCCATATTCTTCCGGACGTAGAGGCCCTGTGCGACCGCGTGGCGATCATGAACAAGGGCAAGCTCCAGGAGGAGGGCGCTCTCGAAGAAATCCTCAAAGTTAAGATAGAGGGGCACGAAGTAATACTGGCGCGGGTGGGCGCCCAAGACGCCGCTGCACTGAAGGATTTGTGTGACGAGGTGACACCGATAGGAGACCGCATTCATCTCCGGGCAGGCACCTCGAGGCAAGTGGAGGCCGTGCTGTCTTACTCGATAAGCCGCGGCGCAGAGTTGATTTCAGTGAACCCGATACGACCTTCCCTGGAGGAGTACTTCTTCAAGGAGGTCACCGAGGGATCAAAACGGTCGGATTCCGCTCCGATTGAATTTAATACCCGGTCTTGAGACTGCGGCGATGACGATCCTGACGATTGCTCGAAACACATTCCGGGAAAACATCCGGGACAAGATCCTCTACAATCTCATTCTCTTTGCCCTGATCATGATCCTGAGCTCGGTTGCACTCGGGCAACTGACGCTCGGGCACGAGGAAAAGGTCATTGTCGATATCGGTCTTTCCGCTATCTCGATATTCGGGACGCTTATCGCCATCTTCATCGGAATCAGTCTGGTCTACAAAGAGCTGGAAAAACGCACGGTTTATGCGCTGCTCGCCAAGCCGGTCCATCGACACGAATTCATTCTGGGAAAGTATTTGGGGCTTTTGTGCACCCTCCTGGTGAATGTCGTGATTATGGCCATCGGACTGATTCTCACGCTGATGTACCACGGTGGGGTGGGATTTCCGGGATATCTCCGGCTAATTCCTGCCGTGTATCTCAGCTTCCTCTCACTTGCGCTGACCACCGCGCTGGCGCTGGTTTTTTCGACCTTCTCGACTCCCGCGCTCTCCGCCCTGTTCACCTTTTTCCTTTGGGTGATTGGGCACTTTAACGGAGACCTGCTCGAATTTGGCCGGCTCATGAAGTCCGTGCCGCTGCAGTGGCTGTTCAGAGTCTTGTATTACGTCCTGCCAAATCTCTCCAATTTCACGACAATCGACAGCCGGAATGTGATCGAGAGTGCCGCCTACAGGCAACCGATTGATCCCATCGCTGTGTTGTGGGTCACGGTGTACGGCTTGCTTTACTGCGGCATTCTCCTGGTGCTCTCGATCGCCGTCTTCTCGCGGCGGGATTTCAAATGAACACGCGCAAGCTTGCCAATAATGGCGCTCGGGCGCGGGCTCTGCTCGGCACGTGCGTCGTTCTGGCTCTTCTGATCAAGCCCGTCCAAGACAGAGTGGAGGCTCGGCTCGGACAGCAGTCCATCGTAGCGGATCAGCTTTACTTCGGGTCGCCGGCGGCTGTGAAGAAGATGTCACTTGGTTATGAGTGTCTGCTTGCGGATGTTTATTGGATGAGGACGATTCAATATTACGGCCGCCGCGGGGAGGCGGCCAAACGGCCGGTCCGCTATAAGAATCTCGGAACACTGCTCGACATCACCACTACGTTGGACCCGGATCTTTTGGACGCCTACCGTGCGGGAAGCTCTTTTCTCGCCGAAGCTGATCCGATCGGCGCCGGGCAGCCGCGTGAAGCGATCAAGCTGCTGGACAAAGGAATCAGCCGCCATCCGCTGCAGTGGCGCCTTTGGTTTGACAAGGGATTTATCTATTTCTGGTTCTTGAAGGACTTCAAGTCAGCCGGGGAAGCGTGGCTCGCGGCTAGCAGACTCTCCACGGCACCTCCATGGATGGAAGGACTGGCCGCTATGGGGCTGTCCAGGAGCGGTGCGGTGGAGACCGCGAAGACCCTTTGGCAGCACCAGTATCAGGAATCTAACCGAGCGGATGTCATGGAAAACGCCCGAAACCATCTGCTCAGCATCCAAGTGGCGGAAGACCTGTGGACGCTGGAATTCTTCCTGAATAAATATCGCGAACGCACCGGTAGTTTCCCTCAAAGGCTGGACGATCTCGTGCGTGCGGGATTCCTGCGGTACATTCCCCGGGATCCTCTGGGAACTCCCTACCGATACGACCCCAAAATTGGGAAAATTCGTCTCGATCCCCAAACAAAGGTACGTCGCCTGGATGTGCCTGAGGCTTACCGGGAAGCTTATCTGGGGCGCATCGCGCGCCTCTACCAATGAATTGATTCATCGAGCCATTGAGTCGTTTAAAAGCAAACCTGTATTGGGAGATCCAGCCAAAGCCTGTGTGCTCCCGAATTCGAATAGTCGCACGCGCTCAATGGCCCGATGGCTCAATGATTCAATTCATGGCCCGATGACTCAATCGCTCGATTCAATGGGCGACGGCAACGGTGTCGCCGCCGGCATTTCTGGCAGTCTTTAAGGCTCCATCCGTGGCCTGAAGCAAAGCATCTACGGTGCGACCATGCACCGGAAACACAGCCACGCCCACTGAAACGGTAACGTGTCCGATGGTATCCCCGTGGTGATGCACCTCGAGTTCTCGGATCATCCTCCGAAGCAGTTCCGCACGCTGCCGGGTGGCTTCCAGGCTGCCCTGCGGAAGGACGACTGCATATCTCTGTTCACCCCAACGGCAGGCGATGTCTTCCTTCCGTACGTTCGCCTGCAGCAGGCCACCCAGTTCCCGGATGACGGCCTGTCCAGCGTCCGGTCCGAAGGCTTTGTTGAAGACATCGAAATGATCCAGGTCAATTCCGATCAACCCGAGCGGCCGCTGGTTCCGCAATGCTCGCGACAGCTCCTGATCCAGGGAGGCCTCCATGTAATTCAAAGTGAAGAGCCCCGTAAGCTGGTCTCGTACCGACTGGCCCTGCACACTTTCGTGTGACCGAAGGTTCGACAACGCAACCGCAATATGGTCGGCCATCGCCAGCGCCAATCGCTGATTCGCCTCGGATTTGCCCTCGCCGTTCGTAGGGACGAGATACAGCAGTCCGACGGCCTGCCTGTGCACCATCAGCGGCACGCAAAAGTATCCTTCAGGCGGAGGGAATCCCAGGTGATTGCAGAGCAACCCGGTGCGAGTGTCCCCGACCCAGTGGGGTCTACCTCTCCGCAAAGCCCAGCACTCTTCGATCGGGAAGCCTCGCTCCAGGAGAGATGCATCGCCCCATGCCGCCACAGAGTCAGCCACGCTGCGGGTTTCATCCACAACGTACAGGGCTCCAACCCTTGCCGGACAAACATGCTGAGCGATTCTCACGACGGCTTCATATGTCTCTTCCTTGGTCAGGCAAGCGCGCAGCCTATCTCCCATTTCAGCGAGCAGACTCATCCCGCGAGATACTTCCTCGAGTTCGCCCGCCCAGGCTTCGAGCTTCTGATTTGTTAGTTGAAGTGTCTCCTCAGCTCTTTTGCGCTCAGTGATGTCCTCGATGATCGCCAGGCTGCAAACAGGAATGCCGCTATCGTTGCGAATCACTGAAGCCGTGAACTGGACCCAAAGAGCCTCTTTATTTTTCCGGATGAAACGCTTGTCAATGTGGGCATGGGGCAGGGTTCCCTCGAGCACCTGTTCAACGAGATGAGCGCAGTTATGGACATCCTGCTCATGCGTGATATCCGGCAGGCCTAGGCTCTCGAGTTCCTCCCGCGAGTAGCCCAGGAGCCGGCAGAGGGCTTTGTTAACTCTGAGGAAGCGAAACCGCAAGTCAATCAGAGCCATGCCGAATGGGCCTTCATCCAGATGCCGGGGCAACTGAAGTGATCTGCTTTCCGCTCGTTCAGCCGGATGAACCGGCAGAATCGTCTCAGCTGGAACCAAAGGCGAAGGTGTAATTCGGGTAGGAATTGAAAGCGGCAGCTTAGGGGCAGGCGTGTGCTCGACCACGAGTCTCCGCAGTTCAGTGATTTGGTGGCTGAGAGACTCAAGTTCCTCGGTGAGTCGGCTCTGGTGCTTTGCCTTGTTTTCCATCGTATTCGGGCTACCGGGGAAGGGGAAAGAGAATTCTACTCTACCAGGGCACGAATCTCATAGAACCATCACACGCCTTTGTTCTTGCGTTGATCCATGAAGTGCGCTATTGAAGTCCCGGTGCCTCGTCCATCAATGAAACTATCAACGTTGGAAATCTCATGCCAAGAATATTCCAGTTTAAACTGATTTGTTTGCTGAGTCTGCCGATCCTCTGCCTCTCCGCCGCTGGCTTGCCTGCCAAGGATGCGAAGATGAAAGCGGAGGACGTCGTAACCAAGCACCTTGCCTCGATTGGAGCCCCGGAGGCGCGAGCGGCGGCCAGGAATCGGGTCGTGAGCGGCTCGGCACAGGTGATCTTTCGCCAGGGAGGTCAAGGTCAGCTTCCAGGGAAAAGCAACATACTCTCTGAGGGGAGGGAAGTCCGTTATGCGATGAGTTTCCCTGCTCTCGATTATCCGGGCGAGCAGCTCGCTTTTGACGGTGAAAAGGTAACGGTTGGCCAGGTTCGGCCCGGCCAGCGTTCTCCCCTCTCGAGTTTCGTTTATACCTACGACGTTATCCTGAAGGAAGGCTTCCTGGGCGGAACTCTTTTGACTGCATGGCCTCTGCTCGATCTGACAGCGCGGCAGCCAAAGCTCGACTACACCGGGCTCAAGAAGGTCGGAGGGAAGCAACTGCACGAAGTGAAGTACAAGGCGAAGAAAGGAGCCGGGGACCTGCAGGTGTCCCTCTACTTCGATGCCGAGAATTTTCGGCATGTGCGGACTCAGTATCGACTGTTGAGGCCGGCGAATATGGCCGGAAGACCGGAAGACTCTTCCGCCCAGCGGGACACGATCTACACGCTGGTGGAACAATTCGACAACTTCAAAGAGGTCGATGGCTTGACTCTGCCCCACGCTTGCCGGCTAGACTTCACGATCGAGGGCCAGAGCTCAACCCTCATGACCGAGTGGGATATCGCGGTCGCGCAGATAGCGCACAACCAGCAGATCGATCCGAAACATTTCAGCGTCCAGTAATGCCCGCATAACAGCTGACGATTGATGATTGACGATGACCAAAACCGGAACCGTCAATCGCCAATGGCAGTCTGCTTCCGGCTACTTCATGGGCGCGGGGCTCAGAGGAACGTCCCAGTGGGCTTCAAGGAGTTCGAAGCGCCTCTGTTCCTCCCGTTTGTACTTTTCCTGGTCTGGATACATTTTCGGGATGAGATCCCTTTCCACGCTGCTGTCTCCGAAAGCGTGCCAGTTCTTGAAGACCAGGATGGTCATGAAGGTCCAATCGCTCCGGCCGTCTCCATGAAAGCGGGGCGTGTAGGCTTCCACCCGCAGAAGTCTTCCCGATTTGACCTGCCCCTCCAGTACCGGATAGTGGTTTTTCTTGAACAGATCCAGAAACTCGTTCTGATATCCCCACTTGACCTTGTAAAAATAGGCTACCGTCACCGGATTATCCAGGGATCCACCCTGTGCTCGAGCCTTGCGAACAGACATATAACCGCCTCCTAGGATCAATAATGTCAGAACCAGAAATGCCAGCGCCAAGCGTTTCATGTTTCCTCCCGGGAGAATTCCCGTTACCTTACCCCATAAATGCGGAAAAAGTTGCCGGAGATGAAGTTGTACTCCGCGCTGAGGACGTAACCGGCTCGGGAGGTCCATTCGTTGAGATCCTCCAAGCTGAATTTCGTCGGTTCGCGGCCATCCTCCATTAATCAATCCGCAATCCGCAATCCGCAATGAAGTGCTCCTGGCACTAGAGTTGCGCTGAAAGAGGATATCAGAAATGCTCTCCATCAGAGGATCTTGAACATCCCTCCCGCAAAGAGTAGCATTTCAGAGACTTTTTACCCGTTGTATTGGGAAGGATCGGATATGGGCGGCACAAAGGTGAAGTTTCTCCTGGGCGGAGCTGTGGTTCTGGCGGCTTTGGCCTGGCTGGGCTTCGTTGGCTTTGAGGAGAGCAAGGCTTATTACATTACAGTCGAGGAATATAGCGCAATGAAGGGCGACCTTCACGGGAAAACCCTGAAAGTTGCCGGAGATGTGGTCGCAGGCTCCATTGATCGGACCAAGCCTCAAATGGAGTTCGTTATAAGCCATTCGGGAAAGAACCTCAAGGTGCGCTATGTCGGCAGGGACGTGCTGCCCGATACCTTCAAGGACGGGTCAAAGGCCGTAGTGGAGGGGAATATTGCGCAGGACGGGACCTTCCAGGCCCGTCACATCGAAGCCAAGTGCGCCTCGAAATACGAGGCGGAATACGAAAAGAGAGGCAGCTAGACTCAATAAGCCCTGCATCGGGACGGCTCGGGGAATCTTAGGAGTTATCGATTCTGGTTGGATTGAGAATCGTGGCGATTGGCCGGCACGGCTATCGGCCGCATACCTGCGACTTGCTTATCTTCTGACGGGCCGACCCTGCAATCTGCAATCCCCAAATCCGCAACTGAATTAGAGGGTGTCGTTCATGAGTGATTTCGGAAATTTCTGTCTGCTGCTGGCTCTGTGTCTCTCCGTTTATGCGATTTTTGCGGCGCTCCTGGGCGCGGCGCAGAAACAGCATCGGATCGTTCGCAGCGCCGAACGGGCGGCAATGGCGGCAACCCTGAGCATCACGCTGGCATTCATCAGCCTGCTGTACCTTCTCATTGCCAGCGATTTTTCGGTTTCCCACGTTGTAAGCGCGTCGAACCGGGATCTGCCTCTCTTCTACAAGATTGCGGCCCTCTGGGGAGCACATGACGGCTCCATGCTGCTGTGGGTCTTCATCACCGCGCTTTTCAGCGGCGTGGCCATTTATCAGAACCGGTACCGCTACCGCGACATGATGCCGTATGTCGTGGCCGTGCTCATGCTGAACCTGGCATTCTTCCTCACATTGAACCTCTTCCTCTCCAATCCGTTCAACCATCTGGTTCGCGTCTTCCCGGACGGCACGATGCAGAAGTTTGTAGCGCAGGACGGGCGCGGACTTAATCCTTTGTTGCAGTACTGGGCGATGGTGATTCATCCGCCCATCCTCTATCTTGGCTTCATCGGCTTCGTGGTCCCCTTCGCCTTCGCGATTGGTGCGCTGGCG
>Ga0315277_10002721_pt1 | contig 24415 bp, 22 predicted proteins | sample YL17G05_15_MG_FD_203695 | JGI IMG/M metagenome (GOLD analysis project Ga0315277, IMG submission 203695) | Sediment microbial communities from Yellowstone Lake, YNP, Wyoming, USA - YL17G05_15 | ecosystem: Environmental > Aquatic > Freshwater > Lake > Sediment | place: USA: Wyoming | collected... | reverse complement strand
CGGGAACAGCCCAGAAATCCATCGTCGGGACTTCGCAGTACAGTCCGGGCGTTTACACGAGCTCGTTTGCCGGATTTTGGCCTGTCGAATCGCCCAGGTACGTGCTGGTCGTGGTCCTCGAAGAGCCGAAGGGATTGTACTACGCCGGGCAGACCTGTGCACCGATTTTTTCCAATGTCGTAAAACGCATGATCGGACTGCCTTCCTCCCCGATTTTCCCGAGGGGGGAAGACCGAACCGGTCCGTCGAATCATCCGTTCGTTTTTTCCGATTACCAAAAGAAATCCGATTGGGCCGAAAGGGTACCGGCAGATGCCGTTCCGGTGGAGGAAGAGCCGTCTCTCGTCCCGAAGTTGACCGGCCTCAGCCTGAGGGAAGCGTTGCAGAAACTGGCGGCGCGGGGGATCGAGGCCAAAGTCGAGGGGAGCGGCGTCGTTCGTGAACAAACGCCCAAAGCCGGTGAAAAAATAACGTCCGGGCTGGTCTGCCGGTTGACCTGTCGCTGAGGATTCGGTCCGGGTACCCATGACCATTCAAACGCCGCGAAAACGTGCGACCGCATGAACCATCGAAAGGCGATGCATTGACGCTCGGTATCCTGTGCAAAGACATTCTTCCGCTGCGGCCCGAATGGGAATCCATTTCCGTGAAAGGCATTGCGTACGATTCCCGATCCGTCGGGCCGGGTGACCTTTTCGTCGCCATTCCTGGATTGCGGCAGAACGGAGCCGGGTACGCCGCGGTATCGGTTCAAAAAGGCGCCGTTGCCGTGGTCTCGCAGAAGCCGCTTGCGCTTTCCGTCCCTCTTTTGCTGGCGGAAGACAGTCGAAAGGCGTTGGCTTTTTTCGCAAATCGATTTTACGGAGACTTGACCCGGAAACTGACCGTCGTGGGAATCACCGGCACCAACGGCAAGACCACGATCGCGTTTCTCATCGAATCCATATTCAAGGAGGCCGGACTGAATCCGGGATTGATGGGCACGGTGCTGTACCGATGGAAAAACCATTCCGTGGCTGCACCGCGCACCACGCCCGAGTCCGTGGACATGCACCGCATGATGCACGACATGGTCCGAGATGGCGTCCGGTCGGTTGTCATGGAAGTGTCTTCGCACGCGTTGGCCCTGGACCGGGTTCTGGGTATGGTGTTTAAGGCGGCCGTGTTCTCCAACCTGACCCAGGACCATCTGGATTTCCACGGCACGATCGAAGCCTACGGAAGGTCCAAAGCCAAGCTCTTCGGCATGATCGCACCGGACGGGATCGCCGTGGTCAATGCAGACGATCCATACTGCGATTGGATGTGCAAGGGCACAAGCGCCAAGATTTCCACGTACGGCATGAAGCATCTTTCGTGCGATTACCGCATCCGGGATATCCTGCATTCCGAGGAGGGAACCCGTTTCGTATTGAACCACGGGAAAAATTCCATTGCCCTTTCGATCCGCCTTTGGGGACAGTTCAATGTCATGAACGCCACCGCGGCAGCCGTGTGCGGACTTGAACTCGGACTGGACGCCGAAACCGTCCAGAGGGGGATTGACCGGGTCGACCGTGTACCCGGAAGGATGGAAGGCATTGCCAGTTCGCTGGGATTTCGGATCATCATCGACTACGCCCACACACCGGATGCGCTGGAAAACGTCCTGAAGACGGTCAGGGCATTTACCCCAGGAAAAGTCATCGCCGTTTTCGGATGCGGAGGAGACCGCGACCGGGGGAAGCGACCGCTCATGGGCGCGATATCGGCCCGACTGGCGGATCGGGTCCTGGTGACGTCCGACAATCCAAGAAGCGAGGACCCGGAAGACATTGTCCGTCAGATCGTATCCGGAATGGGAGGATTCCACAACGTGGAAACCATCCTCGACAGGAATCTGGCCATCCGGACGGCGTTGGGGGAAGCCAAGGAAAGCGACACAATCGTCATCGCGGGTAAAGGGCACGAAACCTATCAGGAAATTGGAGGAAACCGGCTACCGTTCGACGACAGGCTCGTGGTCGAACGCCATCTCAAACGCATGACCGAGACGTGACGTGCTGCTGACCCTCGGCGAAATCGCTTCAGTGCTCCACGCGCCTTTGAAAAAAGGGCGCACGGTTCTCGTGAACAGCGTTTCGATCGATTCGAGAAGGGTCCAGAAAGGGGCGGTTTTCTTCGCGCTGAAGGGGGACCGGTTCGACGGTCACGAATTTGTACAGGAGGCCCAGAAAAAAGGGGCTGCAGCGGCGGTTGTGGAAGTCGGGAGGCGGAGGCCTCACGACGCCTCGAACCATACGGTTCTGTTTCGCGTCGCGGATGTCCTGCGGGCGCTCCAGGATCTTGCCGCGTACTACCGGAAAAAATTTCTGTTCCCCGTGATCGCAGTCACCGGGACCAACGGAAAGACAACCACCAAGGAGATGCTGGCACTGGTTTTATCGTCCCATTACCAGGTCATGAAGACGGAAGGCAATTTCAACAACCACATCGGCATGGCCCTGTCCATGTTCAGCTGGCGCCGGAACGGCGAGTTGGCCGTGGTGGAAATGGGAACCAACCATTTCGGAGAAATCCGCCGGTTGTGTGAAATCGCCCGGCCGACCCACGGCGTGATCACCAACATCGGAAAAGGGCATTTGGAATTCCTGAAAAACGAGACCGGGGTTGCCAGGGCCAAAACCGAACTGCTCGAATCGCTCGCCGTCAAGGGGCTGGCTTTTCTGAACGGAGACGATGTTCACCTTCTGCCGTATCGGAACACCGCAGGGAAAACCATCACGTTCGGCTTTGGGAACGGCTGCGATCTGGTCGGAAAGCACCCCGGGATAGACCGGTTCGGATTTCCCAAGATGGACGTGGAGGGACGGACGATCCGGCTCTCCGTTTCCGGCAGGCACAACCTGTACAACGCCCTTGCGGCCATCGCGGTGGGGAGAACCTTCGGTATTCCGTGGAAAGACATCCAGGAAACCCTCTGGCGCTTTCGGCCCGTGGACAAACGAATGGATCTGGTCCGAATCGCCGGTGTCGTGATCCTGAACGATTCGTACAATGCCAATCCGTCGTCCGTGGAGCAGGCCCTTATGACACTGAAAGAATTCAGCGGAATCCAAAGACGGGTCGTGGTGCTGGGCGACATGCTCGAACTCGGCAGGTCGAGTCGAACCGAACATGCGCGACTCGGGGAATCCATCGCCGGTTCATTTTTCGACCTGTTTTTCTGCACCGGAAATCATATGCGAATCGCCGCACGGGCGGCCGTCCGCGCGGGAATGCCGCATGCCCGTTGGTTCGATTCAAAGGCCGGCCTGTGTGAAGCGCTCCTTTCCGACCTTCGCGAAGGAGACGGCGTCCTGGTGAAGGGCAGCCGGGGCATGAACATGGAAGAGGTGATCGAGATCCTGAAACAGCGGCTTGAAGGGGAGACCCGGGAGTAGCCATGCTTTACCAATTGCTGTACCACCTTCGGCACCGGTTCATCGGATTCAACCTACTCGGATACATCACGTTCCGGTCCGCCGCCGCGGCGGTCGTGGCCCTTCTGGCGACCCTTTGGATCGGACCCATGGTGATCCGCATGTTGAAGCAAAAGAACATCGGCGAGAAAATACGTCAGGACGGACCCCAAACCCATCACCGCAAAGCAGGTACGCCCACGTTTGGCGGTGTGATCGTTCTCCTGGCGATTCTCATTTCCATGCTTCTGTTCGGCAGGCTGGACAACCTGTACACCCAACTCATGATGGGTGCGACGGTCTGGTTCGGAATCGTCGGTTTTTTAGACGACTGGCTCAAGGTGGTAAAAAAATTCCCCAAAGGACTGGTCGGGCGGTACAAATTGATGGGACAGGTCGCCTGGGGACTGGTGCTGGGCATCGCCGTGCTGGTTTCGCCGGAATACAAAGGCGTCGAGACATTCAGCACGGTTCCCTTTTTCAAGAACCTGATGGTGAATTTCGGACTCTTGTATATCCCCATGGTGGTGTTCGTCATCATGGCCACATCCAATGCGGTAAACCTGACGGACGGTCTGGACGGGCTGGCCATCGGTTTGGTCGGCATCGCCGCTTTGGCCTGGGCCGGGATCAGCTACGTGACCGGGCGCGTGGATTTCAGCCGCTACCTGAATATCTTTTATCTCAAAGGGGCGGGCGAAATCACGGTGTACTGTTCAGCCCTGATCGGAGCCTCCCTCGGATTTCTCTGGTACAACAGCCATCCCGCTTCTGTTTTCATGGGTGACACCGGATCCCTCGCGCTCGGCGGAGCCCTCGGCACCATGGCCGTTCTGCTGAAAAAAGAATTGCTGCTCATCCTGCTGTGCGGCGTGTTTTTGGCCGAAACCCTTTCCGTGATTCTGCAGGTGGCATCCTTCAAATGGACGGGCAAGCGCATTTTTAAAATGGCTCCCCTGCACCACCATTTCGAGCTTCTGGGATGGCCCGAGGAAAAAGTGGTGGTGCGTTTCTGGATCATGGGCATACTCCTGGCACTTTTAACCCTCGGGACCTTTAAGGTGCGTTGACAGGATTCAGGCGATGAACCAAGACCACATCGAGGGTAAAAAAGTCACGGTTCTGGGCGCCGGTCTGAGCGGATTGTCGGCCGCAGCGCTTTTAAAACGAAAGGGTGCCGCCGTTTTCGTAAGCGAACAAAAATCCATCGATGCATCGGTTGAAGCTGCACAGGCGCTCGCCCAAAGGGGCATCGAAGCCGAATTCGGCGGACATTCGCCACGCGTGCTGAATGCGGATTGGATCGTGGTGAGTCCCGGGATGGCCTTGACGGCTCCCGTGTTGCAGGAAGCGGAGAAAAGACGCATTCCCCTTTTCGGCGAGTTGGAAATCGCTTCGTGGTTCTGCGCGGCACCCATTGTGGCCGTGACCGGTTCAAACGGCAAGTCCACGACCACGGCCCTGATCGGCGAGATGTTCAAGGCTTCCGGGAAGCCGACGGCCGTTGCAGGAAACATCGGCCGGCCTTTCTCCGAGGATGCGGAGACCCTTCCCGCCGACGGCGTGGCCGTGCTCGAAGTGAGCAGTTTTCAACTGGAAACCATCGGCACGTTCAGGCCGAAAACGGCCCTGTACCTGAATCTCAGCCAGGACCACCTGAACCGTCATGGAACCCTCGAACGGTACGGGCGGATCAAGGCGCGCATCTTCGAACATCAGACCGAGTCGGATTTTGCGGTGTTGAACAGCAGGGATGAGGCGGTGCTGCGGCTTTCACAGCAGATCAGAAGCCAAAAATCATATTTCGGCGCTGACATTCCGGCCCGTTTTTGCGGATTCGTCCGCAACGGACAGCTGGTCCTGCGGATGCAGAACCGGGAGGAACCTTTGGTGCCCGTGGGTGAACTCGGAATCCGGGGTGAGCACAACACGGCCAACGCCCTGGCGGCGGCTCTGGCGTGCCGGCTGATGGGTCTCCCGGCAGATCTGCTGGCGAACACGCTTCGCGCGTTCCGAGGCCTTCCCCACCGGTTGGAGTCGGTTCGCCGACTCGACGGGGTCGAATACGTGAACGACTCCAAGGCCACCAATGTGGATTCGGTCTGGTATGCGTTGAACAGCTTCGACCATCCCATCGTGCTCATCGCAGGCGGACGCGACAAAGACTCGGATTTTACCGCGTTGCGCGAACGCGTCCGCGAAAAAACCCGCGCCATCGTCCTGATCGGCGAGGCAGCGGACAAAATGGAAAATGCCTTCAGCGGTCTCAAGCCGATGGTCCGGGCCCGTTCGCTCGAGGAAGCCGTCGTCCGGGCGCGTGAACTGGCCCGCAGCGGCGACGTGGTGCTTCTCTCGCCAGCCTGCGCAAGCTTCGACATGTTCCGGAATTTTGAGGACCGCGGAGATCAATTTCGGACTTTGATCAACGGATTGTCATGAAACCGACAGAATCGAAAAACCTCGACCGCATCCTGCTGGTCGCCGTGCTGACGCTTCTCATCCTGGGAACGGGCGTCATCTTCAGTGCGAGTTCCTTCTGGAGTGCCGACCGGCACAACGATTATGCCATGTACCTGAAAAGGCAATTGCTGCGCGTCCTGATCGGTCTGGCCATTCTTTTCATCGCTTCAAAAGTGGATTACCATCGATATCGGGAGTGGACGCCGCTCCTGGTGCCGCTTGTTTTTGCGCTGCTGGTTGCCGTATTTTTCGCCCCGACGGTCAACGGCGTCCATCGGATCCTTCCCCTGTTCGGACAAAAATTCCAGCCCGCGGAGGCCATGAAACTCATGCTGGTGTTCTACTTGGCCGCGGTTCTAGCGAAAGGACCGGGCGCCGATCGGGCACCGATCTGGGACAGCCCGCTGGCCTACCACTACCTGTATCTGCTGGTGTGCACGGCTCTCGTCTTTTTCGAACCGGACATGGGGACGGCCATGGTGGTGTTCTTCCTGGGTCTGGCGTTGTTTTTTCTCGGAGGCATTCCAAAGCGGGTGATCGCCCAGATGGTGGCTGTTGTCATCCCGATGCTAACGCTCGGCATGCTGGTGAATCCCTACCAGTGGCTGAGGTTGAAAAGCTTTGTGCTGTCGCTGACCGGCTCCGGACCGATGTCCTACCAGGTCGAACATTCCCTGATTGCGCTTTCCCGCGGCGGCATCCTCGGTGTCGGATTCGGGGAAGGCCATGAAAAAAACCTGTTTCTGCCCCAGCCGTTTTCGGATTTTATCCTGTCGAGTCTGGGCGAGGAGCTGGGTTTTGTCGGTATTCTGGTACTCTTTGTCCTTCTGTTCCTTGTGTTCTGGCGGGGATTCCGGATCGCGTCGCGCGCCAAGGACCAGTACGGATTCCTGCTTGCCGGAGGAATCACGTGCATGATCCTGATCAATGCACTCATCAACGCCGGCGTGGTGCTGAACCTGCTGCCCACGACCGGTCTTCCGTTTCCGTTTATCAGCTACGGCGGATCGTCGCTGTTTATGTACATGGCGGGTGTCGGCATTCTGTTGAACGTCTCACGCAGCCCGGAACCTTCGTTCAAGGATTTTACGTCTGAACGCGGACGGGCGGGATTTCGAAAATGATCGTCGAGGCCGTGCGTGTGATACTGACGGGAGGCGGGACCGGAGGACACCTGTTCCCCGCTCTGGCCATCCTGGAATCACTGGAACGACGGGTCTTCTGCGAAACGCTGTTCGTGGGGACACGGCATGGACTGGAAGCGAAAGTTGTCCGGCAGCAAGGGTACGACTTCAAGACGGTGTGGATTTCGGGGCTGAAAAGGGGACGGATCTGGACAAACCTGCTTTTCCCCTTGAAAATGGCGGTATCCCTCGTGCAGTCGCTCTGGATCGTGCTGCGCTTCCGGCCGGACGTGGTCGTGGGAACAGGCGGGTATGTCAGCTGGCCGGTGCTCACAGCCGCCTGTTTGCTGCGCAAAAAAACACTGGTGCAGGAACAAAATGAAAAACCGGGACTGGTCACGAAGGTGCTTTCCGTGTGCGTGCATTCGCTTCATTTGAGTTTTGAACAATCCAAGCAGTATTTCTGGAGAACGTCCAACCTGAACGTGAGCGGAAATCCGACGCGGGACAACCTGGAGGGCATTTCCCGAAAAGAGGGGTGCAGGCGGTTCAAACTCGATCCAAAGAACAAGACCCTTTTTATTTTCGGGGGCAGCCAAGGTGCCAGGAATTTGAATGTTGCCATGCTGGACATGATCGAACGCCTGGTTTCCGATCCGCGCGTCCAGGTGCTATGGGCAAGCGGACCGCGGTGGTACAACGACATTACCCGGAAAACCAAAAACCTGTCCGACCGGATCCGTGTGCTGCCGTTCATCGGCGACATGGGTGCAGCGTACGCTGCAGCCAATCTGGTGATTTGCCGGTCCGGTGCCACCACCGTGGCCGAAATCGCCCGGCTCGGCCTGTGTGCGGTTTTTGTCCCGTTCACCGGCGCATCGGGCGGGCATCAGGAGTCCAATGCGAGGGTCCTGGTCAAGGCAGGTGCGGGAACGATGGTCCGGGAATCGGAAATCCCTCACGGTGCACTCGAAAAAACCATTGTGTCGCTGTTGAACCATCCCGGACACATGCGCAGCATCGGTAAAAAAGCGAAGTTCTTCGGCAAACCCGACGCGGCGAAGGTGATCGCGGACGACATCCTGCGGTTGATCGGACCCAGCCCGAGAAAGCATCCCATCGCGGAGGTTCCCCGTGAACCGTAAACACCTGCTGGGCCGGACACGGCGCGTGCATTTCGTGGGCATTGGCGGCATCGGCATGAGCGGCATCGCCGAGGTGCTGCTCAACCTCGGCTTCACCGTAACCGGCTCGGATCGACACCTGTCGCCTGTCACCGACCGGCTTGTCCGTCTCGGAGCCGTGGTTCGGGAAGGCCACAAGGGTGATTCGGTCAGGGATTCGGATGTGGTGGTCATCTCCTCGGCCGTGAAATCGGACAATCCGGAGGTGAAGGCAGCTGAAGCGCACAACATTCCGGTGATCCGGCGGGCCGAAATGCTCGGCGAACTCATGCGCATGAAGCAGGGGATCGCCGTGGCCGGAACCCACGGCAAAACCACGACCACCTCCATGACGGGATTGGTGTTGCAGGAGGGGGGCCTCGATCCGACGCTGATCGTGGGAGGTCAGATCCGTTCCTTGAATACCAATGCCAAGCTCGGAACCGGAGATTATCTGGTGGTAGAAGCCGACGAATTCGACCGTTCGTTCCTCGAATTGACACCTACCCTGGCGGTCATCACGAACATCGAATCCGAGCATCTGGACTGTTACCGCGATCTGGACGAGATCAAGAGCACGTTCGTTTCATTTGCCAACAAGGTGCCGTTTTACGGCGCCGTCGCCGTCTGCCTCGACGAGGCTGCCCTGCAGGAAATCCTGCCGAAACTCAAACGGCGCATCCTGACCTACGGGCTGAATCCGCAAGCTGAATTCAGGGCCGTCCATCCTGTTTTTCGCGAGCTCCGAAGCGAATACACCGCGGTTCAGAAAGAAAAAACGCTGGGTAAAATCCGGATCCAGCTTCCGGGGCTGCACAATATCAAAAACAGCCTTGCCGCCCTCGCCATGGGCGTCGAACTCGATATCCCGTTCTCCAACATCCGGAAGGCCCTCGAGGAATTCACCGGCGTGCACCGAAGGTTCGAAGTCAAGTCGGACGTGAGGGGGATGCTCGTGGTCGACGATTATGCCCACCACCCGACCGAAATCGAGGCAACGCTCCGGGCAGCACGCACCGGATTCAATCGACGGGTGGTGGCCGTGTTCCAGCCGCACCTGTATTCCCGGACGAAGGATTTTTATCAGGAATTCGGACAGGCGTTTTTCGACGCCGACGTGCTCGTCGTGACCGACATCTATCCGGCCCGCGAGGAACCCATCCCGGGCGTGACGGGCGAGCTGGTCGCCGATGCGGCCCGCATGTACGGCCACCGGCAGGTGCTGTACGTTCCGGATAAGAACCGGGTGGCGGAGGCACTCAGAGACATCGTCGGGGAGGGGGATATCGTGATCACCATGGGTGCGGGGGATATTTGGAAGGCGGGGGAAGCGCTGGTGGAATATCTTAAATCATAAAAGCGAATCACGAACCGCGAACGGTCGAGCAAGCAGAGACATGGACGCCAAAATCAAACAATTTCAGATCATACGCGGAACCTTGATGGGGGATATGCTGGTGGACGAACCGTTGTCCAAGCACACGTCGTTTCGGATCGGCGGCCCGGCGGACGTGTACTACTATCCTCCGAATCTGGAAAATCTGATCTCTTCCCTGGACCTCTGCCGACGAGAAGGCATCTCGCGGTTCGTCATCGGCAACGGCACCGACCTTTTGTTCAGCGATGAGGGTTTCCGCGGAATGGTTATCGACCTTTCCTGTGGATTCAAGGCCATGGATGCAAAAGGCACGGCCGCCACGGCGGAAGCCGGCGTGACGATGCAGGATTTTCTGATCTACCTGACCGAACGCGGGCTTTCGGGAATGGAAAAATTAACCGGCATTCCCGGCCAGATCGGAGGGTGCATCCGCCTGAATGCAGGCGCGTTCGGATCGGAAATCGGCGACCGGCTGCACAGCGTGGCGATGCTGGATGCCAACGGGGTGCCGGTGCACCTGGAGCGGTCTTCCATACGCATGGAATACCGGAAGACCAATATTCCATCCGACGGAATTGTTGTGGAGGCGGATTTTATCCTGGACGACGGCAATCCCAAGGAAATGGAAAGCATTCAGCAGGAGATCCTTTCCAAACGCAAGGAGAAGCAGCCGCTGTCCTTTCCCTCGGCGGGATCGGTCTTCAAGCGGCCGCCCGGAGACTACGCGGGGAGGCTGATCGAGGAAGCAGGATGCAAAGGATTGCGCATCGGCGACGCCATGGTCTCAAAAAAGCACGCCAATTTCATCGTCAACGTTCATCTGGCGACGGCACAGGATGTCTGGAGGCTGATCGAAGAAGTGCGGGAGAGGGTATTCAAGCAGTTTGGTGTGACACTCGAATTGGAAATTCAACCGGTGGGGTTTTCCGAAACATGAAAACGAACAGTGCGATAACCGGATTCATCCGTTTTGCATTTCTGACGGGAACGGCGGTCGTCCTCTGCACCGCCGGGGCTCTGATGGTTCATCGGTACACGCTCTGGATATCCCGTTCCCAGACGTTCCTCATTCAAAAGATCGGCGTAAACGGAAACGATCTCGTTTCAGAAAAAGAGATCCTGCGGTTGGGGGAGATTCCCGAACGGGGCAATATCTGGAGGGTGAACCTGCGGGAAAGCGAGAAGAAAATTGAGGCCAATCCGTTCATCCGGAATGCCGTGGTGTCGAGGCATTTCCCCAACGCCGTTTCCATCCGAATCGAAGAAAAAAAACCGATCGTCCTGCTCAACGCAGGCGGCATGTTTTACTCCATTGATCAAAACGGTATTCTGCTTCCGGCGAAATCCGGAAAATTATACGAATTGCCAATCGTGTCCTCGCGACTCCCGGGATCGATCCGGACCGGACAATCCGTCGGGGATCCATCCGTGATCCAGTGTCTGGACTTTATCCGGCTGGTTCTGGTGAAGCGTTCGGAATTGTATGCGGAGGTCTCCGAAATGGTGTATTCCGCATCGGAAGGCTTGACGGTCTACACGCGCAGGAAAGGCGTTCCCGTGCACCTCGGCAGGGACGGCTACGAACGCAAGATCCGGTACCTGGAGGCTTTTCTGTCCGAATGGAGCCGCAATCCCAACCGTTCATCCATCGACTACCTGGACCTTCGTTTCGAAGGCCAGGTGGTCCTGGGAATTGGAGCGTGAACCGATGTTTCAATCCAAAAAACATCCGCAGCAGGACACCAGACGCGTTGTCGCCGGTCTGGATGTCGGGACGAGCAAAATCGCCGTGGTGATCGGTGAAATCGCCGACGGAAACCGATTGCTCGTCGTGGGCGCCGGATTGTCACCCTGCAAGGGATTTCGCCAGGGAGTGGTCATCAATTTCGAGGAAGCCGTTCAATCCATCCGGCGTGCGGTTCAGGAAGCGCAGCTCACGGCCGGAGTGGAATTGGAGGGCGTGTATCTCGGAATTGCCGGAGACCAGATTCACAGTGTGAACAGCCGTGGTGTGGTGGTGGTGGCCGGGGCCAACCGTGAAATCACGGCCGAGGACAAAGACCGCGTGCTGCAGGCTGCCAGAACCATTGCCCTCCCCGCGGAACGGAAGGTGATTCACGTGCTGCCTCAGGAATACATCGTGGACAACCAGACCGGCATCAAGGATCCGGTCGGACTGTCCGGCGTGCGCCTGGAGGCCGAAGTGCACATCGTGACGTGCGCGGCAGCCCTCGCCCAGAACCTGCTCCGCGCCGTTGAAGAAGCCGGACTTCGTTCCAACGCCCTGGTTCTTGAACCTCTGGCTTCCAGCCATGCGGTGCTTGAATCGGACGAGAAAAAACTGGGTTCGGTGCTCATCGACATCGGGGGCGGCACCACGGACATTGCCATGTTTTACGGAGACACCATCCGGCACACGGCCATGGTACCTCTCGGAGGACAGAATGTGACGAACGACATTGCCATAGGTTTGAAAACCTCCATCGACGATGCCGAAGAGATTAAAAAGCAGCACGGTTGCGCCCACATCGACCTCGTTTCCAGGAACGAATCGTTCTCGACGGCTTCCTTCGGCGGACGAGGTCCGAAGGAGGTCAGCCGTGGCGTCCTGACCTCCATCGTTCAACCGAGAATGGAGGAAATTTTCAGCCTCGTGCTGAAAGAGATCAAGCGGTCGGAATACGATAATAAAATGGATGCCGGCGTGGTTTTGACCGGCGGGGGTTCGCTGCTTCAGGGATCGGTGGAGCTGGCCGAGGCTGTTTTCAGGCTTCCGGTCAGACTCGGCGTTCCCAAGGGGTTCGGCGGACTGACGGAATCCGTATCCGGTCCCCTTTATGCGACGGGGATCGGACTGGTGCTGTTCGGACGGGAGTTCGAAAAAACCGGAATGCCGGGACAGGAAGAGAGGGTGTTCCGGGACAGGGGTTGGATTCAATCGATCTGGAACCGTTTCCGAAAGGAATTCTTTTAAAGGAGGCCGTATGAAAGCATTTGCGAAGACAGGCGGACAGGCGTTGACGTTTGATTTTGTCGAACAGACGCGGCGCGTGGCCAGGATCCGTGTGGTTGGCGTCGGGGGCGCCGGGGGAAATGCCATCAACCGCATGATTGAAGACGAACTGAGCGGTGTGGACTTCATTGCCATCAACACGGATTTGCAGGCCCTGGATCAAAACCTGGCACCCAACCAGATCCAAATCGGGAAGAACCTCACCCGGGGCCTGGGTTCCGGCGGTATCCCTGAAGTCGGGAAGAAAGCCATCGAGGAAAACCTGGACGCCGTCCATGATGCGCTTTCCGAATCGGACATGGTGTTCATCACCTGCGGCATGGGAGGCGGAACCGGCACCGGCGCTGCACCGGTGGTGGCGGAAATTGCCCGCGACGGCGGTGCATTGACCGTGGGCATCGTGACCAGCCCATTCCTGTTCGAGGGGGCCAAACGGATGGAAAAGGCGGAGCAGGGCATCCAGATGCTCAAGGAAAACGTGGACACCCTGATCGTCGTGCCCAACCAGAAATTGATATCCCTGGTCCCGAAAAACACGCCACTCCAGGAGGCGTTCCGCGTGGCCGATGAAATTCTGCTCAGCGCGACCAGGGGCATTTCGGACGTGATCAACGTGCCAGGACTGATCAACCTGGATTTCGCCGACGTCAAAACCGTGATGAGCAGCATGGGAGATGCGCTCATGGGATCCGGAATGGCGGCGGGGGACAACCGCGGAAAGGAAGCTGCGGAAAAGGCCATTTCCAGCCAGCTGATCGACGACGTGTCGATCATGGGCGCCAAGGGTGTTCTGATCAACATCAGCGGAGGGAAGGACCTTTCGCTCAACGACATCAACGACGCCACGTCCGTCATCTACGACGCCGCCGGGAACGATGCGCTGATCATTTTCGGCGCCGTCATTGATCCGACCTTGAACGGCGACCTGCGCGTAACGGTGATTGCCACGGGGTTTCACAAGAACGGTTACCGCACCAAGCCGCGTCCGGATAAGAATGACAAGCGGAGAACTCCGGAATCGATCCTGGCCACGGACGATTTCCCGGTCCTTCAGGACTGGAAAAAAGAACCGTTGTTCGGTTTGGATGAAGTCTTCGGCCCGGATTCCGGTTTTTCATTTTCCGGAAAAGACAATCTGAACATACCGACCTTCCTGCGGAAGCAGATGGACTGATGACCGACCGAAAGGGGGCAGAAGGGCCTGGCGGATCCCATGAGGGAAATCGACCGTAGGCGGATGGGGAAAGAACTTGGCCGGCCGGTTCTGAAGGACCGGCCGTCGGTCCGGATCGCCCTGGCGTATCCGAACCGCTACGAGGTGGGTATGGCCAGCCTCGGGTTTCAAACCGTCTACCGGTTGCTCAACGAACATCCGAAGGTCCGGTGCGAACGTGTCTTTTTGCGTGAAAAAACGGCATCCGAACCGCTCCGCACGTTCGAGTCCGGGGAAAGCCTGAACCGTTTTGACCTCATCGGGTTCTCGGTTTCGTACGAGCTGGACATTCCCAATGTCGTTCGGATGCTGATGCAAGCGGGAATTCCACCCCTTTCCCATGATAGGAATCAAGCCCATCCCCTCGTTTTTTTGGGGGGCGCCATAGGGGGGCTGAACCCTTCCCCTCTCCTGCCCTTCATCGACGGCCTCCTGGCAGGGGAGGGGGAGGGAATATTCGACCGGCTGGCCGATGCGTTGCACGGGCAGCGCGGCGGCCATGCCCGCGAACAAAGGCTGGACGCGTTGGCCGAGCTGGACGGCATGTTCATACCCGGGCACCATGCATCCGTCGTGCGCCGGATCGTCGACTGCCTGAAGCCTCCGCCCGCCTACACGCCCATCGTCACGCCGCATTCCCATTTCGCAAACATGTTCGTGATCGAAACGGCGCGAGGGTGCCCGAGGGGCTGCCTGTTTTGCGCTGCCTGCAAGATATCGCACCCGTTCCGCCTGTATCCCGTGGACTCCATTCTGGATGCCGTCCGACGGTTCAATCCCGGAGCGGAAAAAATCGGTCTCGAAGGAGCCGGGCTTTCGGATTATCCGCAGTTGATACCCTTGTGCCGCTCCATCCTGGACATGAACCGCACGGTGTCCTTTTCGTCGATCCGCGCCGACCGCGTCACGCGGGAATTCATACCCATACTCGAAGCCAGCAGGATCCGTTCCTTCACCGTGGCACCCGAAGCCGGAAACGAGGCGATGCGCCGCAGGATCGGGAAAGACATTCCCGACACGGTGTTGATGGAAACGGTTGACTTGATTTCCGAATCCAGAATCGATGTGCTCAAATTGTATTATCTGATCGGCCTTCCGGAGGAGACGGATGACGACCTGAATGCCCTGATCCTCTCCGTTCGGGACGTCTGCAGACGGTTTCTGGGGAAATCCAGGACGCGGCGTGTCCGGCTGAGCGTGAACGCTTTCGTCCCCAAACCGTTCACCGAATTCCAGTGGGCCCCCATGCTCCCGGAGCAGGAGCTGAACCGCAAACGGAAACGCATCGCGGAAGCGTTCAAAAAGGAACCGCGGGTGGTTCAGGTGCCGAAAAGCGGCAGGGAAGAGATTCTGCAGGGCATTTTATCGCTCGGGGACGAACGCATCGGGATGGGTTTTTTGCGCTCCATCCGGGAAGGCATGGGTTTTCAACAGGCGATCGCGGGCTCGGGGGTGGATTTGAACCAACTGCTCTTTAAGGAAAAAAACATCGAAGATTCCATGCCCTGGGATTTCATCCATGGTGGTGTATCAAAAGATCGGTTGTGGAACCGATATCGGAAAGGAAAGGCATGACACAGGCCGCACTGGTGACCGGTGGAGCCAAACGCATCGGCTTCGCCATCGCCGCCGCCCTGGCGGAACAGGGGTACGACATCGCCCTCCATTACCATTCATCGCGCTCCGAAGCCGAAGAGGCCGCGGAATCGATCCGGAACAAAGGGCGCACGTGCGTCCTGTTTCCCTGCGATTTAAACCGGATAGAGGACGTGCTTGCGCTGATTCCGGCGGTGTTTGAGCGTTTTCCCGGTTGCCGGCTACTGGTCAACAACGCATCCATTTTCGAGCGCGCCAACCTGATGGAGACGGATCCGGACCTGTTCGAACGGCTGTTCAACATCAATTTCCGGGCGCCCTTTTTTCTCTCTAAAATCTTTGCGTCGCGCTGCCGCTCGGGACTGATCACCAACCTCTGCGATGCGAAGATCTCGAAGGATATGACGTCCTATTTCATGTATTCGCTCACGAAAAAGATGCTTTACGAATTCACCCGGATGGCGGCCAAGGAACTCGGTCCGGACATCCGTGTGAACGCGGTGGCACCCGGGATGATCCTGCCGTCCCCGGACCACACGGAGGACGATCTGAACCGCATGAGCTTGAAATTGCCGCTTCGAAGAAAAGGGGACGAATCCAAAGTCGTTTCCGCGTTGTTGTTCCTGATGCAGAACGAATACGTGACCGGGGAGTGCATTTTTGTCGACGGGGGGGAACACCTGCATTAAGAAAAGGACATCAAAAATCAAAGAGCAAAAATAAAAATGGAAAGACAAAAAAGGGGAAGGATGATCATCCGAATAAAAAACCTGCACCTGAGAACCCTCGTGGGCATCAACGAATGGGAGCGGAGGGAATTCCAGGAGGTCCTCGTCAACGTCGAAATGGAACTGGACGGGAAGAAGGCGGCCGCCACCGATTCGATCGAAGACACGGTGGATTATAAAAAGGTGACCAAACGGGTGATCGCCGGCGTGGAAAAGGCGAAGTTCGGCCTCATCGACGCGCTTGCGCACCATGTGCTCGACCTGGTCATGCAGGAGGAGAAAGTGGTCCGCGCCAGGGTGGAGGTGGACAAGCCGCACGCCCTGCGGTTCGCAGATTCGGTTTCGGTGGCGTGTTCGGCGGAGAGGAACTCGTGATGCCGTGAAATTTTACCACGGAAATCCGCGGAAGGATGGGTATGGGGGATACAACCAATCATGCCGTGGACGTCCGTGACCGGATGCGAAGTCTTTGACAGGTCAAAGAAGCTCACAGGGCCATGCAAAATCAAGCCGTCATTTCTCTGGGGTCAAACATCCAGCCCGGAAAAAACATTCCGGAGGCCAGGAAAAAGATTGGGGCCATGGTCCGCGTGCTCTCGGAGTCCAATTTTGTTACCACGCAACCGATCGGCCGGCCCGGCCAGCCGGATTTCATCAACGGGGTGATGCGGGTCGAAACCGGTGTGGATCTGGAGGAACTCAAGCAGTTTCTGAAACACATCGAGAAAGAGCTGGGACGTGTGCGCACGCGGGATCGGTACTCCCCTCGGACCATCGACCTGGATGTCGTTGTTTGGAACGGACGTGTGGTGGACCGCAATGTGAAGACGCGCGGTTTTCTGAAAAAAGCTGTGCGGGAAGTCTGGCCGGAAGTCATTTGAACCGTATTTTGCCTTGGATGCGTTGAACAACCCACCTTCTCTCCCCCCTCCTATTTGTCCGTTGGCTGATTATGAAAAGATTGAAGTTTTGCACGGGCGAAGTCCCTATACAAATACTGTGCCACCGTGATTTTTTTACACTTGACAAAGTCTGACCGAAGCCGTATATTAAATCCGATTTGTAAACAGGGATTTGGATTTCGACGTGCCCGAATCCGCGGAACCGGAGCGGGCACGTGCTGCAAATTCAGTTGCGATTGGGATTCAGACGACGGGAGCACCGTGCGCGTCACCAAAGAAGATGTTGACAAGATGGCAGCCCTGGCCAAACTGGAATTGACCGAAGCGGAGCGGGATACGTTCCGCGGCCAGCTCGACCGGATTCTGGATTACGTGCAAAAACTCAACGAACTGGACACCGAGAACGTCGAGCCGACTGCCGTCGTCCAACATCCGGCCGAATCGCTGCGCGAGGACCGCGTCGTCGAATCCATGCCGAGGGAGGAGGCCCTGATGAATGCCCCGGCACGGTCGAACGGATTTTTCAAGGTCCCCAGGATTATTCCCAAGGTGTGAGGTATCCGTTGGCGTCAAAACCGAAAGTCATCGGAATGATTCCGGCGCGGTACGCCTCCTCGAGGCTTCCGGGGAAGCCGCTGATCGACTTCGGCGGCAAGACCATGATTCAACGGGTGTTCGAACGGGTTCGCAGCGCGAAATTGCTGTCCGATGTCCTGGTGGCGACCGACGACATCCGGATATACGACCACGTCCTGTCATTCGGGGGCAAAGCGGTCATGACCCCCACGGAATTGACCTCGGGAACGGATCGCATCGCCCATGCCGCCAAACACCTGGACGCCGATATCGTCGTCAACATACAGGGGGATGAGCCCCTCATCGAACCGGAAGAGGCGGATCTCGTTGCCAGGATACTGATCGAGGATCCACACGCCGTGATGGGAACGCTGGTTAAACGGATTACGCGGTTGGACGAACTGGAAAGCACGGGCACCGCCAAGGTCGTTCTGGACGAGAACGGATACGCCGTGTATTTTTCAAGAAGCCCCATTCCGTTCATCCGTGATGAATCCGACCGCTCGCAATGGTTTCGGCGGTTTGTGCTCTTCAAACAAGTCGGCATCTACAGCTATCGAAAAGATTTTCTGCTTCAATTCGCCGGCTGGCCCGTGTCCAATTTGGAGAACATGGAGAAACTGGAGCAACTCCGGGCCATTGAAAAGGGATTTCGCATCAAAACGGCCCTGACGGATTCCGAACCCGTTTGCGTGGACACTCCGGAAGACGTCGAACGGGTGCGACGTCTTCTGTAAGGAGAGTGCGGATGTTGCACGGAGGCAAGCCCTGGGAAAAAACAGAGTAAAAACAATTTTTATCACGGGTGGCGTCGTATCCTCACTCGGAAAGGGCATCGCATCGGCGTCCTTGGGAATGCTGCTCAAAGCCCGCGGGCTTCGCGTCACCCTTCTCAAGATCGATCCATACCTGAATGTGGATCCGGGCACCATGAGTCCCTATCAGCACGGCGAAGTCTTCGTGACCGAAGACGGTGCCGAGACGGACCTCGATCTGGGGCATTACGAACGGTTCCTGGACATCAACATGGGCCGGAGGAACAACACCACCACGGGGCAGGTGTACGGAACCGTAATCGAGAGAGAACGGCAGGGGCAGTACCTCGGGAAAACCGTCCAGGTCATTCCTCACATCACCGACGAAATCAAGCGGAGAATCCGTCTGGTGACCAAGGACCTGGAAGGCATCGACGTCGTCCTGGTGGAAATCGGCGGCACGGTCGGCGACATCGAAGGCCTTCCCTTCCACGAGGCCATCCGCCAATTCCGATTGGAGGAGGGTCTCGGAAACACGCTCAGCATCCACCTGACGCTTGTGCCCTACATCAAGGCCAGTCAGGAAATCAAGACCAAACCCACGCAGCACAGCGTGCAAAAACTCAGGGAAATCGGCATTCAACCCGACATCCTGTTGTGCCGCACGGAATCGGCACTGACCAAAGATGCACGGGCAAAAATCGGCCTGTTCTGCAACCTGCCGCCGGAAGCCGTCCTCGAGGCAAGGGACGCGGACACCATTTACGCGGTTCCGCTTTTGCTGGAAAATCAGGGACTCGGCGATCGGGTGGTCCGGCTCCTGGGATTGGAATCCGGATCGATCAACCTGTCCGACTGGGAAAACCTTGTTCGAAGCATCCGTGAACCCCGGCACCGCGTGAACATCGCCATTGCGGGGAAATACATCGAACTCCACGACGCATACAAAAGCATCATCGAGGCCTTCGTGCATGCCGGCGTGGCCAACCGGGCGAAGGTCAACCTGGTTTGGGTCGCTTCCGAGGACATCGAATCCGACGGAGCCCGGGCCCGTCTCGAAAACGTTTCCGGTCTCTTGATTCCGGGAGGGTTCGGCGAGCGCGGCATCGACGGCAAGGTTCGGGCCGTGAAATACGCGCGTGAAAACGACATTCCGTTTCTCGGAATCTGCCTCGGGCTCCAATGCGCCGTGATCGAATATGCGCGGAACGTGTGCGGATTGTGGTCCGCCAACAGCCGGGAGTTTTCCGAACGGGCCCGGCATCCGGTGATCGATTACATGCCGGGACAGACCAAGCACCTTCAAAAAGGCGGCACCATGCGTCTCGGATCCTATCCGTGCGTCCTGAAAAAAGGCTCGATGGCCCATCGGATATACGGCAAAGAGAGAATCTCGGAACGGCACCGCCACCGATTCGAGGTCAACAACCGTTACCGTGCCATTCTGGAAAAGAACGGCATGGTTTTCAGCGGAACCTCACCGGACAACAAACTGGTTGAGATGATCGAACTGCCCGACAAGCGGTTTTTTGTGGCGGGGCAGTTCCATCCCGAATTGAAATCGAGGGCACTGAAGGCACACCCGCTTTTTTATTCGTTCGTTCGGACGGCACTGGAATACCAAAATGCGAGGCAGGATACGATGGCCGAAGGCTTACAAAAATGAACGCGGTTCAGATTCAATCGTTCCGCATCGGAGGGGGGAATCCGCTGGCTCTGATCGCCGGTCCCTGCGTTATTGAATCGGAAAAGCTGGTGCTCAGCACTGCCGAATCCATCCGGAAAATAGCGGACAGGCTCCGGATGCCCTTTATTTTCAAATCGTCCTACCTCAAAGACAACCGCTCGTCCGCCAGGTCGTTTCAGGGACCCGGTTTGGAGAAAGGCCTTCGCATTCTCGAAAAAATCAAGCAGGAAGTGGGAATACCCGTGCTTTCGGACATCCACGACAAGCACGACGCCGCGGCCTGCGCCCAGGTGCTGGATGTGATCCAGATCCCCGCCTACCTTTCGATGCAGACCGAACTGACGCTGGCCGTCGCCAGGACCGGCAAGGCGGTGAATGTGAAAAAAGCGCAGTTCATGGATCCCCACGATGTCGCGCACATCGTCGGGAAGATCGAGGAGGAGGACAACCGGAAGATTTTGCTCACCGAACGGGGAACCTGTTTCGGGTACCGGAACCTCGTGGTGGACATGCGTTCGTTCCAAATCATGCGTGGATTGGGCTATCCCGTGGTATTTGATCCGACGCATTCCATCCGGATCTACGGAATCTCGAGTTCGGATCAAAGGGGCGGTGCGCCGCAGTTCGTTCCGGCCCTGTCCCGCGCCGCGACGGCCGCAGGGATCGACGCCATTTTTATCGAAACACATCCGGACTGCCAGAACGCCCTGTGCGACGCGGCGAGCATGTGGCCGCTTCAGCAGCTGGAAAAACTGTTGATTCAAATCAAAGCGGTGGATGAACTTGTCAAGAACCAGGAGGAAATCCGGCTGTAAGTTCCGGGTTCCGGGTTTCGAATTCCGGATTTTGAATGGCGAATGAATCGGTTTTTGGAATTTTGGAGGATAGGATGCAAATTTTTGTGGATACGGCGGAGATTGAAGAAGTCAAAAAAGCAAAACTGATAGGACTGGCAGACGGCGTGACAACGAATCCGACGCTGATCCAGAAATCCGGACGCGATTTTAAAAAAACCATCCTTGAAATCTCCAATTTGATCGAGGGTCCGGTTTTCGCCGAGACCGTCAGCGAGGATGCCGAAGGGATCGTGAAAGAAGGACGCGACATGTCCAAATGGGCAGCGAACGTCGTGGTAAAAATTCCGATCAACCGTCCGGGCCTGGAAGCGGTCAAAATTCTGGAAACGGAAGGCATCCGGACGGCCCTGACGTTGGTTTTTTCCGCAGGTCAAGCCTTGCTGGCCGCCAAGGCGGGTGCTTCGTACATCTGTCCTTTTGTCGGACGCCTGGACGACGTCGGTTTGAGCGGAATGGAATTGATCCGCGAGATCATGGACGTGTACAACAATTATTCGTACTTGGAAACAGGAGTCATCGTGGCCAGCCTCCGGACGCCGAACCATATTATAGAAAGCGCACTGATCGGGGCAGACGGCGTCACGGTTCCCTACAAGCTGATCGAACAGCTGGGCCAGCATCCCATGACGGACATGGGGATCAAGAAATTCCTGGACGATTGGAAGAAGGTTCGGTCATGAAAAACATCGGGGCACGGTTCCATTCGGTTCGATCCGCTCCGTCTGCGACCCGGCCTGGTTGTGTATTGGGATATCGACCATGAACATCGCCAAAGGGAAAGAAGTCATTCGAATCGAGGCAGAAGCCGTCAGGGCACTGGAAGACCGGGTGGACGAGCGTTTCCAGAGGGCTGTTGAACTGCTTCTGGCCTGCAAGGGAAGGGTCATCGTGACCGGCATGGGCAAATCGGGCATCATTGCCAAGAAAATCGCGTCGACCCTGAACAGCACCGGCACCGCAGCCCTGTTTCTTCACCCGGCCGAGGGAGTCCACGGCGATCTTGGAGCCGTTCTGAAGGAAGATCTCGTCATCTGCCTTTCCAAGAGCGGAAACACCGAAGAGATCCTTCTCCTGATTCCGATTTTCAAGCGACAGGGCGTGCCGATCATCGCCATGGTGGGCAACACCGATTCCCAGGTGGCCAAGCTCAGCGACGTGGTCCTGGACGTCAGCGTGAAGGAGGAGGCCTGTCCGTTCGACCTGGTTCCGACATCCAGCACCACGGCAACCTTGGTCATGGGCGACGCCCTCGCGTTGACCCTTCTGCAGGAACGGGGATTCAGCGTGGACGATTTCGCCCAGCTTCATCCCGCAGGAGACATCGGCAAACGGCTGTTTCTCCGTGTGGACGACGTGATGCGGACGGGAACGGACATTGCCAAATCGAAGGAAGACACCCCGCTGTCCAAAGTCATTTTGGAGATTACATCGAAACGTCTGGGAGCCACGTGCGTGATGAGCCAGGCCGGGAAACTGGCGGGAATCGTCACGGACGGCGACCTGCGGCGGCTGTTGGAAAAACAGCAGGACATCCGGAATTTGAAGGCAAAGGACGTGATGAGCCGGAATCCAAAGACCGTCCAGGCCGGCATTCTCGCCATGAAGGCCCTCAACGTGATGGAAACGCACAGCATCAACCAGTTGATCGTCGTGGACGATCAAGGCGATCCGGTCGGCATGGTGCACATCCACGACCTGTTGAAAGCGGGCCTGGCGTGAGAGACGGCCGGTGCGGGCGGTTTTATCCGCGGCCGGGAACTCCGGGCCGGTTCGCCTGTATCTTTTCAAAACGAAAAAGCTGGAAAACCCGGACCATGGTTTTGTGTTGTCTGGCTTGGCTGGTGCAATCCGGCTGCGGCAGGAAGGATGAAAGAACGCAGGTACCCGCTTCCCGGACGCCGGTCACCCGATTCCCGAGCCAGGAAGGTTGGAATTCCAGCATCACCCTGACCAGGGCGGGAAAGCTGCAGGCCGTGATCCGGTACGGCCACATGGCCGAGTACGAGGATGCCGGTACGGCCTATTTTGACCAGGGAGTGTCCGTGGATTTTTTCGATGTGGACGGGAGGCACACGTCCCGTCTCACGTCCGACCGCGGCGAGTACGACGAGGGCAGTGAAGACGTGGCAGGCGAGGGGCATGTGGTTGTGGTCTCGGATACGGGCATCACCCTGAAGACCGAACGGTTGAAGTGGAACCACCGGACGGAGAAAATCGTCACCGACGATCGGGTGACGGTCACCAACCGGCAAGGGGATACGCTGTACGGCCTGGGATTTGAATCCAACTCCGATTTGAGCCGCTGGGTGATCAAACAACCCAGAGGTCTGGCTAAAAAAGGCGTGAACCTGTATGCCATCGATTCCTCCTGGACAAAAAGGGACACCGTTCCCCAGGACACCTCGGACCGTCGATGACCGGTCGGGTAAGGAATACGCCGGATGCATCGTTTGATCGGAAAAATGAAAACAACCGGATTGCTCTGCATGCTGTGGGTCGTTCCGTTGTTCGGCCGGCAACATCCTTCGGCCGAGCGCCTTCGGCTGGAGTATGCAGACAGTCTGGTCGGAATGATCAGCCAGGGGAGACCGGCCAACAAATTGTCCGGCCGGGTTCGGATGGTTCAGGGGACGGCATTCCTGGCCTGCAAGGAAGCCATCTGGTATGAAAAGGAAAACCGGATCACCCTGTTCCAGGACGTGGCCGTGTACGACGGGAAGCGCACCCTACACGCCGACCGCGTGGATTATGACGGGGATCAAAAAGTCGAAGAGGCAATGGGGAATGCGGTGTTGGAAAACGACCGCAGAAAAATATCGGCGAGGGTTCTGACGTATCGGCAGAACGAGGAGCGGGCGTTTGCCCGGGGAGCGGTGAGGGCCGAAGACCTGATCGAAAAAGCGATCCTGGAAGGCGACCGCTTGATGTACGACCGTCGGAAGGATTACTGCCTGGTCGAGCAGGGGCCGTGCCTCACGAAAACGGACACGTCGTCCCGCAAAACATGGACGATCACGGGTAAAACCATGCAGGCGTGGGGAAAGGACCAACGGGCCCTGGTTTCGGACAGCGTCGTGATTCACCAGGAGGACTTGAAAGGCATCTGCCGCAACGCCGTATATTTTTCCAAACCCGAGCGCATCCTTCTGACCGGAACGCCCGTGGTCTGGCAGAAGTCCAGAAAAATGCAAGGCGACAGCATCGTCATCCGACTGTACGGAATCCATTTCGAAGGCGCGGTTCTCTTCGGTCATGCCCAAATGGCCTCGACCGACTCCACGGGCGAAAACCTGCTGAAAGGCGAAACCATCACCATCGAAGCCTCGAACGATACGGTGCGGCACATTACCGTGGAGGGGCGGGCGGAAAGCCTTCTCCACGTTTCGAACGAAAAAGGATTGAAACAAGGAGTCAATTCTGCATCCGGCGACCGGATGGATCTGTTTTTCGAAGGAGAAGCCTTGAAAAAAGCAACCGTCGTCAGCCGCCCGGGGCTTTCCGAGGGGACGTACACACCGGATAA
>Ga0315277_10002719_pt1 | contig 24431 bp, 28 predicted proteins | sample YL17G05_15_MG_FD_203695 | JGI IMG/M metagenome (GOLD analysis project Ga0315277, IMG submission 203695) | Sediment microbial communities from Yellowstone Lake, YNP, Wyoming, USA - YL17G05_15 | ecosystem: Environmental > Aquatic > Freshwater > Lake > Sediment | place: USA: Wyoming | collected... | reverse complement strand
CGCCCTGTACCGCCCCGGCCCGATGATCCTGATCCCCGACTACATCGACCGCAAGCACGGCGCCAGATGGTCCCTGCCGCATCCCATCATGACCGAGGTCCTCGAAGAGACCTACGGAATTATGACTTATCAAGAGCAAGTTATGCGTATTTGCAACCGGCTGGGTGGCATCCCGCTGCGCGACGCATACACGCTCATCAAGGCCATCAGCAAGAAGAAGGCGAGCGTCATTGCCAAGGAGAAGGAGCGGTTCCTCGCGGGCTGCGTCAGCAAGGGCATGAAGAAGAATGAGGCGGAGCAGATCTTCGAGCTGATCGAGCGGTTCGCGGGCTACGGGTTCAACAAGAGCCACTCCACGCGGTACGCGTTCATCGCCTACCAGACGGCGTACATGAAGGCCCACTGGCCGGTGGAGTTCATGGCGGCCCTGCTGACGTACGAAATGGGCGACACGGACAAGATCGTCGAGTACATCGGCGAGTGCCGCGAGATGGGCATCGAGGTGATGGCGCCGGACATCAACGAGAGCGACGTGGATTTCACGCCGCTGTATAAGGAGACCGGCCAGGGCGACAAGGGCGTGATCCGCTTCGGCCTGGCGGCGGTCAAGGGCGTCGGGGAGCGGGCGGTCGAGCACATCATCGAGGCCCGCAACAAGCTCGGGCGATTCAAGAGCCTGTTCCACTTCTGCGAGAGCGTGGACCTGCGGTCGGTGAACAAGCAGGTGATCGAGGCGTTGATCAAGGCCGGTGCGTTCGACCGGCTGGGCGGCAACCGCCACCAGATGATGGCCGGGCTGGAAAGGGCGATGGAGGTTGGGGCCAGTCTCCAGAGCGACAAGATGAGCGGCCAGATGAGTCTGTTCGGGCAAGCCGCTACGGAGGTGGATTACGCCGAGGACCACAAGCGGCTGCCGGACCTGGCTCCCTGGCCGGAGTTGCAGATGCTTGCCTTTGAAAAGGAGGTCCTCGGCTTCTACGTCACGAGCAACCCGCTGAGCCAGCACGCCGAGGCGATCAACGATTATTCGACGACGAACACCGCCCACCTCGCCCGGAGCGGCGGACAGGGCAATGGGCAGGGCAACGGCGACAAACAGGTCATCGTCGGCGGCATGATTACCAAGATCCGGTATAACATCACGAAGAACGGCCGCAACGCTGGCTCCAAGATGGCCGTCTTCAATCTCGAAGACCTGCAGGGCCAGGTCGAAGTCGTTCTCTTCCCTGACACGCTCAATGAGTTTGCCCCGCTGCTCGTTGAGGATTCCATCGTCTTCGTCCGGGGCAAGGCCGACTACCGGCGCGAACGCGCCAATATCATCGCCTCCGAGTTGATTCCGCTCGAAAAGGCCAGGGAGAAGCTCGCCAAAGGCGTCCGCATCAGGCTGGACGCCAAAGCGGTGACGAAAGAAACGGTGCTGCAAATCCGCACCATTTGCCAGTATCATAGAGGGGACCGGCCGTTCCAGATCGTGATCAAGACGGACAAGGGCAGAATCTACGCGACGGCCGGCAGGGAATTGACGGTCAACCCCGACGTGGAATTCTGCCGCAAGATGAGGCAGCTTGTCGGCGACGAAAACTTCCAATTGGCCAAATGACCGGCCATCCGAGAACCTTGACGGAGGTGAAAGATGTGGCTTCCCAGAAATGAACGAAAAGTCCTACATTATTTGTATTCGAAAGACGGATCCGCAGGTCTGGGTAGCCCTCGCAGACGGTCGTTAGCCGATTTCCAGACAATTTGCAGCGATAAGAACTCGGCCGAGGCGGCCGCCAGCATCCTAAACGAACGCAAGTTGGTGATACTACGGGAGACAGATGAACCCAAAGGGCACATCGACATCGGCCTTAGGGTTGAGGGCTACGACCTCGCTCGACAGTACAGCCATTGGTTCACACGCAGCGGTCTCTGGTTCCGTGAGCACAAGGACCACTGGATCTGGTTGATTGTGAGTTTCCTCGGCGGCGTGCTTGCCTCATTGGTCGTGCAGTGGTTGTCGGATTGACCGCGAGCAGGGAAGTGAGCTATACTCTGTGAGATGGTGAGAAAGTGGTAACGGTCAAGTTGCCGGACGGTCGTGAGTACATGTATGCTCAGTGAAGAGAAGCAGCTATTGGCACGGAAGCTCGTTGAGGCTCTGTCGAGCGAAGGTGAGGTCTGCAGGATCGTCGTCTTCGGTTCGTTCCTGTACTCGGACAATCCGCATGATATGGATATCGCCGTTTTCCAGGATAGCGATGAGAAGTACTTGCCGCTGGCGCTGAAGTACCGGAGGAAGACGCGTGAACTAGCGCGCACGATACCGCTCGATATCATTCCTCTCAAAGTGGGTGCGAAAGACGGCCTGTTTCTGGATGAGATAGAGCAGGGCGAGGTCGTCTATGAAAGATGAGGCGAAGAGATGGCTTGAGTACGCCGATGAGAACAGGGCGGCCGCGGAACTTCTGTTGCATCATGGTTTATTCAACCCTTGTCTGCAAAATGTCCAGCAAGCCGTCGAGAAAATGCTGAAAGCGCTCCTGCTGGAGTCGGGCGGCGAGATCAGGAAGACACATAGCACAGGTGAACTGGTAATGTTGCTGTCGGAGAGAGGCATGATTGTCCCCTTAGAAGCGGACGAGTGCGATTTGCTGGATTCGATCTACTTGCCCTCGAAGTATCCTCTTGGCAGTGCGTTGCCGGACTTTGAGCCGGACCGAGGCGTGTGTGACCAGTGCGTTGGCATCGCGTCGCGTCTCAGGCAGGCAGTTGCAGAGTCAATAGCTCATGGGTGATGTGCAAAACGCGGAAAATGGAGGAACTCACATGGTTTTCCACGATCGGACACGTGTCATTGGCGGCGTGAGCATGGCGGCAATCTTTGCTGCGGTGCTGGTCCTTGGCGGCTGCGGGTCGAACGCGCGTAGTCGGGTGGCGAATCTGCCGGGGGAGTATCACCTGGTCGGGGGCGGCTTGAACATCTCCTGGCAGGCCCCTGAGCCGGGGACCGTCTTTCTCGTGGAGAAGAAGACCGGCAAACTGATCGAGACCCGTACGCTCGAAGAGGGTGAAACTTACTTATTCGCCGTTGAGTCGGTCGTCCGGGCTGAAGAGCTCCAGGACATGCTCGGGGTCGATTTCTCCCGTACGCAGTTTCTGCTGTACTTCGAGCCGACCGGCGAGAAAGGTCTCGCCGAGAAGTAGAAGCCCCCGGCACATTCAAGGCCAGGCGCCGGGGACGACGCAGTTGCTGCTGCGCGGGTCCGCGGCCCCGCCTGAATCCATCCCGGCGGCAGGGACCGCTGTGGCCTCGAATCAGGGCTCTGGAAATAATGACGGATACATTCGATACTACCGATGACACGTTGCGGGAGCATATCAGGGGCCTGCGCCGCCTCGGCATTAGCGGACGAGCGGCGATGACCTTCGAGCTGAGCGACAATCTTCGCCAGATCGTAGGGGACGGCGTTCGGCACCGGCATCCCGATTGGGACGAGGACCGCGTCAAGCGCGAGGTGCTTCGAATTGTCCTCGGCGACCGCCTGTTCAACGAAGCGTTTGGAGGCGACAGGCCCGCAGATGAATGAGCAGCGCGAATTCCTGGGAAGACTCGTTGACCTGTTGGGCAAGGCGGGCATACCCTACATGCTCGCCGGCTCGCTGGGCAGCAGCTTTCACGGCCGTCCCCGAGCAACAAACGATATCGACCTGGTCATTGCCCCCACAGAGCCGCAATTCCGCCAATTCCTCGAAACCCTCGGCTCGGATTACTATGTCAGTCAAGAGGCTGCGTGGGCGGCTTTTCATCGAAGATCGACGTTCAACATTATTGACATCAAGACGCAATGGAAGGCAGACTTGCGTATTCGGCAAGCCCGATCGTTCAGCATGATGGAGTTCAGTCGCAGACAAAAGGCGATCGTCTTGGACACCGATGTATGGATCGTGTCGCCGGAGGACGTGATCCTGAGCAAATTGGAGTGGGCGCAAGAGAGCGGGTCGCAGCGGCAAATCGAGGACGTTCTGGGAGTGCTCCAGGTTCAGTATGATCGCTTGGACAAGGAATATCTGCGGAAGTGGGCGAAGGAATTGGGCGTGGCGGATGCGCTCGCAGAACTTGTCAAGAAGGTTGAGAGGCAGGTTTAGAGACGCATGGCGGCAAGTGACAGCAGGGCAGGTGGGCCTCTGGCGGGCCGGTTCATTGTGCTGGATGGGCCGGATGGGTGCGGCAAGAGCACGCATGCGCGCCGGTTGATCGGATGGCTGCAACGCCGGGGCGTGGCGGCGGGTTTTCGCGATCCGGGGGCGACGCTGATCGGCGAGAAGATTCGCGAGATTCTCCTGAGCCCCGCCCATGAGGCCATGACGACGACGTAAGACTCTTGGGGACTCTGTCCCCAAACCCCTGAGATTTGTCGCTTTGCGCCAATAGCATGGTGTAACGAGAGCCCCATGCTGCTTCTTGGGCGTCCAGCCTGTCTGTGCATCAGTGAGCATCGCGTTGCGTCCGAAGAACGCCTCTTGCGGGTGGTCAACCGCGAGGGTAATCTGAACATGCCGTTGCGGAGAATAGGGCTCTGCTGAGAAGCAACCTGAGCGCCGCAGCGGTCCATTGGCATGGCGACGTTGCGGCTGTCGTCTGCGGCGTCGCCTTCTTGTTACTATGCTATTGGCCCAAAGCGTAAAATCTCAGGGGTCCGGGGACAGCGTCCCCGGGCGTCGCGAAGATGCAGAGGACCAGGCGGAGCGGCTCAACAAGAGGCTGAGGGAGTACGTAAGAACTGGAGGAGCCGGAATATGCTTTGACCAGCAGGTGTGATGATATTATGTATGTGCGCTCTGCTGTGTCGATACGCAGCCGGTTTTCATCGAGTATTGTCTGAGGTAGTCTTTCAAGGCTGTGAGTATGCACAATATGCTAAGGGGCAAATTTGTTGTTCTCGACGGTCCCGACGGTTCCGGCAAAACGGTCCAGTTGGGCCTTTTAGCCAAGGCCCTTGAGCCGTATGGAATTCCAATTGTATGCACCCATGATCCTGGGGGGACAAAGATTGGGGACCAGATCCGGGACTTGCTCAAATATGGTGCTAAAGGGCGTATGGACGTGAATACCGAGGTCATGCTGTTCATGGCCTCACGCGCACAACTCGTTTCTGAGATCATCAAGCCAGCCTTGGCGGAGGGTAAGATGGTTTTATGCGACCGGTTTATCTCATCCACCTGTGCTTATCAGGGGAGTAATGGGTATCCAACCGACAAGATCATTCAACTTGGCCGATTCGCAGTAGGAGATACGTGGCCTCATTTGACGATTATCGTCGATGTGCCTGTTGAGGAAGGTCTTGAGCGTGTGGGAAAGAAGCGGCATCAGAAGACGAGAGTGAATCACGCCGATGCCGGACAGGGTCACCTGTTTCAAAATGCCGTGGTCGATCGATTCGACTCCCGGCCGCTGGATTACCACCGAAAAGTCAGAACAGAATTCCTGAAACTAGCGAGTTATTACCCAGGAGTGGTCAAAATCGTCAATGGCAGCCAGCGGGATATTGAAAGCGTGCACGAAGAAATAACGCGGATCGTCACCGAGACAGAGTTTTAGCAGATGTCCTTGAAGAGCGTCTTTTGTCAGGATCGGGCGATTGGGGTTCTGCAGCGGGGTTTCGCAGCGGACAAGTCGGCCCATGCCTACATTTTCGCCGGGCCGGAAGGGGTGGGCAAGCACAAGACGGCCCACGAGTGGGCCAGGCTGCTGCTATGCAAGAGCCCGAAGATCGAGCCCGGCGAGTTGGAGCCCTTTGCCGACAGTTGCGGCTCGTGCGAATCCTGCACCCTCTTCGATGCCGGCACTCATCCGGACTACGCGCACGTGTACAAGGAGCTTCTGGAGTTCACGGCGGACGGCAAGGGCCGCAAGAGCCCCGTCGATCTGTCAATTGACGTCATCCGCGAGTTCCTCATTCAGCAGGTTTCCATGCGTCCGTCACTGTCCGGCAGACGGGTCTTCGTCGTCAGCGAGGCGGAAAAGCTGAACGTCAACTCGCAGAACGCTCTGCTGAAGGTGCTCGAGGAGCCGCCTCATTATTGCACGATTATTCTGCTTTGTACCCGCTTGGAGCGGCTCTTGCCCACGATCAAGTCGCGCTGCCAGATCGTCCGGTTCGGCCCGGTCGATGAGGGCCGGATCGTTTCGCGGCTGACCGAAATGGGGCTGGGCCGCGAGCCGGCCACGTTCTTTGCCCGGCTGGCCCAGGGCAGCCTGGGGTTGGCTTGCCAGTGGGCTCAGCTTGAGCTGGCCGGCGTGGGACTGTTCGAGATCAAGAAGAATGCGGTCGCATCGCTGGCGAAGCTTGAGATGGCCGATGCCCTGGACCTGGCCGAGCAGCTTGGCGGCGACGCACGCAAGATCGCCGCGGGGTGGGCGGATCTCGACAAAGCCACCAGCAAGAGCGACTTGAGCCGCCGGGCCCAGAAGACGCTGATTCAGATTCTCGTTTCCGCTCTGCGCGACGTGATGATGCTCTCGATCGGCCAAAAGCGGCCCCTGATCAACGCGGATCAGGCGAGGGAAATCGCGTCGCTGGCTGGCCGTCTCGATTTCGAGCAGGCCGCCCAGGGGATCACGGAAGGCTACGAGATGCTCCGCTGGATCGAGGCCAACGTGAATGAGCGGCTAATTTTCGATCGCTTGTTGTTGCGTCTGGCCCCCTCTGCTATAATGGCCCGCACGTGGTAACGTGATTCAATCGCGCAATGACGGGGCCCCGCTGCGCAGGTGCGCGGAGGGGAGCCGCTATAGGATAGTCACAATGACGGATACGTCGGGGGCAAGGCCCAGACTGGTCAAAGGCAGGAAATACATGCTGGTCCGCTACGGCCGCATGAATAACCTGGGTCTGTTCGAGCATAACGAAACGCAGGTTCCGAAAGTGCCTGGTCGAGTCGTCGTCAAGACCGAAAAGGGTCTGGAGCTTGGTTACGTGGTCGGGCAGCCGATCGCCTACCGCGAGGGACGCTTCAAATTCACCGAGGAGCAGATCTGCGGGTACTTCACCGGCAGCGAGATCAATTTCCCGAGCGAGCCCGCCGGCAAGGTGATCCGCTTCGCCACGCCCGACGACATCAGCGAAGAGCAGCACCTGACGAAGATCACGTCCGAGGAGATCGCCTGCTGCGAGCGGTTCGCGCAGGAGCTGGGCCTGAAGATGCGGATCGTGGACGCCGAGCACATCTTCGGCGGCGAGCGCATCGTGTTCTACTTCATGGCCGAGGGCCGCGTCGATTTCCGCGAGCTCGTCCGAAGGCTCGCCCAGGAGTACCAGACGCGCATCGAGATGCGCCAGATCGGGTCGCGCGACGAGGCCAAGCTGCTCGGCGACGTCGAGAGCTGCGGCCAGGTCTGCTGCTGCATCCGCTTCCTGCAACTGCTCAAGCCGGTCAACATGCGGATGGCCAAGATGCAGAAGGCCACGCTCGACCCGTCCAAGATCTCAGGCTACTGCGGCCGGCTCAAATGCTGTCTGCGGTACGAGGACCAGACCTACACCGAACTGAAAAAGAGCCTGCCCAGGAAGAACACCTGGGTCAAGACGAAGAAGGGCGATGCCCGGGTCGTGGACGGGCAGATCCTGACGCAACTGGTCGTCGTCGAGTTTGAGAACGGCGAGCAGATGGCCTTTCCGCTCGAAGAGATCACGGTTCTGCCGTACCCGCCGCCGCGCAGGAGGCCGCCGGAAGAAGGTCCGGCACAGCCCGGCCGGCAACCGCCGCCACGCAACAACGGCAGAGAATCCAACGACGACAAAGAAGAAGACGAAGAGAAGGACGAAGAGGAAGCATAGAGAGCCATGCTCCGAACGATCGTCGTCACGTCCGCCTTGCCCTACGCCAACGGGCCCATTCACATCGGGCACCTGGTGGAATACATCCAGACCGACATCTGGGTCCGGTTTCAGAAAAGCTGCGGCAATCGATGCTTTTATTTTTGCGCCGATGACACGCACGGCACCCCGGTCATGATCAGCGCCCGGAATGCCGGCATCACGCCCGAGGAGTTGGTCACGCGGGTGCACAAGGAGCATACGGCGGACTTCGCCAGTTTCGACGTCGAGTTCGACAACTACTACACGACGCACTCCCCGGAGAACAGGACCTTCAGCGAGCTGATTTTCCAGCGGTTGAACGAGGCCGGGTCCATCGTCAAGCGGGAGGTCGAGCAGACCTATTGCGAGACCGACAAGATGTCGCTGCCCGACCGGTACGTGCGGGGCACCTGCCCCCGCTGCGGCGCGCCGGACCAGTACGGCGACTCCTGCGAGGTCTGCGGCGCGACGTACCGGACCACCGACCTGGTCAATCCCCGCTGTGCCGTGTGCGGGACGCCCCCGGTCATGCGGACGTCCATGCACTATTTCTTCCGGCTGGCGGACTACGAGCAGCGGCTCAAGGACCTGTTCGCCGCCGGGTACACGCAGCAGTCGGTCGCCAACAAGCTCGACGAGTGGTTCAAGGCGGGCTTGAGAGATTGGGACATCTCCCGCGATGGGCCCTACTTCGGATTCAAGATTCCGGGCGAGCAGGACAAGTACTTCTACGTGTGGCTCGACGCCCCGATCGGCTACATGGCCTCGGCGAAGAACTACTGCGACCGGCACGGCATGGATTTCGATGAGCTCTGGAACAGCCGGGCCAACGAGCTGTACCACTTCATCGGCAAGGACATCATGTACTTCCATGCCCTGTTCTTCCCCGCCACGCTTATCGGGTCCGGGTTCAAGACGGCCAACAAGCTCTTCGTCCACGGCTTTCTCACCGTCGACGGCGAGAAGATGAGCAAGTCCCGCGGCACCTTCATCCGGGCCAGCACCTACGCCAAACACCTGGACCCGGAGTTTCTGCGGTACTACTACGCGAGCAAGCTGACGGACGCCGTAGAGGACATCGACCTGGCTATCCATGACTTCATCGGCAAGACGAACGCCGATCTGGTCGGCAAGTACGCCAACCTGGCGTCCCGCTCGGGCCCGATGCTCACGCGCCAGCTTGGCGGCCGGCTTGGGCAACTGGATGCAGAAGGCCGGCAGCTTGTGGACAAACTGACCGCGGCCAAAGACCAGATCGTCCGGGATTACGAGGGGCTCAACTACGCCGCAGTGGTGCGCACGATCATCGCCTTGGCCGATGAGGCCAATCGCTACGTGGAGCAGAAGCAGCCCTGGGTGACCATCAAAACGGACCCCGAGCGGACGCGCACGACGCTGACGGCGGTCCTGAACGCAATGAAAGTGCTGACGATCTATCTCGCGCCGATCCTGCCGAGATTCGCCGCCAAGGTTCGGAAGTTCCTCAACACGGGCGACCTGACCTTTGCGGATGTGGAACGCACACTGGAGAATCACGAGATCGGGACCTTTGAACGATTGTTCGAGAGAATTGACGAGGAGCAGGTAAACGCCATGATCGAGGAAAGCAGGGAAAGTCAAGCCCCGAAACCGCCGGCCGCGCCCCAGGCGCCCGCGCCTTCGGGGGTCAGTCCAACCGTCCCGCCCGGCGCCGGCCCGGAGCCCTTCAAGCCCGAATGCACCATCGACGACTTCGCCAAGCTCGACCTGCGCATCGCCAGGATCGTCCGGGCCGAGCCGGTCGAGGGGGCCAACAAACTGCTGAAGCTCGTCCTGGATGTCGGTGGTGTCGAGCGAACGGTCCTGGCCGGAATCGCCATGGCCTACAAGCCTGAGACGCTGGTCGGGCGGCTGCTGGTGTACTTCGCCAATCTCAAGCCCAGGCAGATGAAGTTCGGGCTCTCCGAGGGCATGATCCTCGCCTCCGGCAGCGGCGGCAAGGACGTCTTCCTGCTCTCGGTGGACTCCGGAGCCCAGCCGGGGCAGAAGGTATCATAGAACCGCTGTCTCCCGGTTGTCGGTTGCTGGTCGTTCGAACCAACAACCAACAACGAACAACCGGCAACGAAGAAGCAATGAAGAAGAGTCTTGAGGAGATTGCGAAGGAAGACGGGCGATACAGTTCCGCAGGCTTCAGGTTCGTCTATGACGGACTCGGCTACACGATCCGGAACGTCACGGACGAGCCTCGCCACGTGACCGGGCAGATGCTCTGCGAGGGCCTGCGGCAGATCGCCGTCGAGAAGTACGGCCGGCTCGCCCTGCTCGTCCTCAACTCCTGGGGCATCCGGGCCACGCGCGACTTCGGCGAGATCGTCTACGCCCTCATCAACCACGAATGGATGAGCGCCCAGTCCACCGACACCATCGACGATTTCGACGCCGTCTACGACTTCAAGGCCGCCTTCAGAGACCAGTTCACGTTCTAACTGGCAGCGATGTCTCGGCCGAGGGCTTGTCCGTGGGACAACCGGCCAACGGAATGCAGGGGAAGTGTGAGCAGAGTGATGAAGCGCCGCGAAACCACACGATGGCTGATCTCGGGTTTGCTGCTATTGCCGGCCATTTTGTACGAGGCGAGAGCGGGCACGTACAAGCCGTGGGATCAGATGACGCCAGATTCCTGGATCGACTTCTTCGACGGCAACGATCCGAACATCTGTCCGGCCAATGCCGCCGATTCCGTCGGGATCGCTCCCTCCTATCCGATCGCTTTCTCGCAGGCGGGCGGCAACAACAAAGCCAAGGGGATGAACGCCCTGAAATTCGTCCACGGCGGCCAAAGCGATGGCCATCTGGTCTCTGCCGATCCCCGAGGCAGTTTCAAGATCAGGAACGACGGGGACAACAACACCTTTACAGTCGTGCTGATCACCGTCGCCATCGCCGCTCAGCGGCTCAGTGATGATTTTCGTCTGTCCCTCAATATGGAGAGTCAGCCGCCGTATCGGATCGGGCCGGAACATTTCGCCTACTGCAATAGTCCGCTGGGCAGACCTTCCGGCTATTACCACGCCACCGACCCGAACCGGGAGGGGCTGACCTATGCTTTTGAATCGGGCATGGTTACGGTCTATGGCGTCGAGGGGCCGTCTTCCGGGCTGGCCCCCGGACGGGAGATTGTGATAGAATATGCCTTCGACCGCCTGCCGGGACCTGCGGTCTTCAGCGTCTATGCTCTTGTGGGCGCCGATCCGTACCCGACGATCTATCACACGAACAAGGCGCTGCTGGACAACAATGACCCCGGGGGAAGTAAGAACAGAGTCTCCACATTCGCCGTAACGGTAAGCGGCGATTTGAACAGGGATCTGAGAGTGAATTTCGCCGATTTGGCGATTCTTGCCGAACAATGGCTCATGGACGTGCCTTGATGCGGGACTCGAAGAAAGTTGTTCGTTGTTGGTTATTGGTTGTTGGTTGCAGGTTCAAGCAGTCGGAAGCCGCCAACCAACAACCAGCAACCAACAACCAGCGACCAACCGCCTCCGGCTTCACCGTCGTGGAGCTGCTCGTGGCGGTCGCTGCCGTCGGCTTGATGCTATCCATCGTTGTCCCTGCATTGGGCCGAGCCCGTGACAACGCCGATCTGGTTCTGTGCAGGACCCATCTGAGGAATCTCATGATGAGCTGCCAGATGTACGCCGACGACAACGACTCGTGGCTGCCGGTGGCGGACAAACTCGATAATCCGCACTTGAGCCTGATTCGAGTGCTGAGCGGGACGAATCGCGGTGTGGCCGTGCAGGACTTCTACTGCCCCAGCGAACACAGACCTGCGCTAGCTTTCTCTGCGGAGAACGTCGCGGAGGGGAATATCAGCTACTTCTACTACAGTTTCAAGGAGCGGCCGGCAAACCGTCTCCTGAGCAACTTTCTGCTCAAGAGCGTCCCGTGGCCGAGACGGCTCAAGACGACGATGGCCCCCGACACCTGGATCCTCAGCGACAGTTGGTTCAGCAACATGCCCACCGCGCACCGCTGGTGGCCCAAAGGCGTCAACTACGTTGTCCTGGACGGCTCGGTGAGTATGGTCACGCAAGGTCCACGCAGCTATTTCAGGTAATGGTGGTATATGCCCCGGATCCTGATTGGGATTGATGATACGGACAATGACGCCAGCATGGGCACCGGCAGGCTGGCCCGGCAGTTGGCAGACCAGTGCCGGGAGCGGGGCATGCCGACGGCAGGCGTCACGCGACATCAGTTCCTGGTCGATCCGGCGATTCCCTATACGTCACACAACAGCGGCGCCTGTATCATGGTCGATGCCGATGCAGATATTGCCGCAGCGACCTTCGCATTCGAATTCGTTGCCGAGCGTTCGGCCGACGGCTCCGACCCGGGCGTCTGTATCGCGCCGGCCGATCAGGTTTCCGAGGAGCTCATGGAGTTTGGCAGGGCCGCCTCGCGCGAAGTTCTGACGATGGACCAGGCATTCGCATTGGCCGAACGAGCGGGAGTGTCGCTGCGAGGTCTCGGCGGCACGTGTCAGGGCGTGATCGGGGCTTTGGCGTCCGTGGGTCAGTGTGCCGGCGGCAACGAGGGCAGGTTCCTCGACCTGCCGGGCCTGCGCCTCTTGCACGGCTGCGTCCCCCGGCGCCGGTTTGAGGAGATGGGCATCAGCGTCGAGTACAGGACGGATGGCGTCCGCCCCGGCGAGGATGACAGGTACGAGACGCTCGACTGGGTCCGGCCGAGACTCATCGGCGGCAAAGCGGTTCTGATCGTAGAATGGAGCGGGTCGCGGAATGCATGGGTTCCCGTCGATAGAAAACAGAGTCACCCTTCACAGTAGCGTTGCGAAAGGCCGCCAAGCCAGGATGCTGGCAGTCTGCATCGCTGTGGGTGCGATCGCGGGTGTCTTCGTCGCCGGCGTTCGGCTGAATCTCGGACTGCCGGGACATAAGGCCCTCTTCTGGATGCCGGCGGTTATCGTAGCCCGCATGCTGGGTCGTTGCAGAGTCGGCGCCACGGCCGGCGCCGCTGGGGCGGCATTCACCACCTTCGGACTGGGCGGCAACCTGGCCGGCGGTCCCGGGGGCCTGCCCCTAACCATTGTCGCCGGCGCTTTTCTCGATCTGGTGATAGGCGCCCTGGAGCGCGGGAAGGTCCTCGCCTGGCTGCATGTTCCTATAATCGGCGTCGCTGCAATGCTTGCCAACCTGATTTGTCTGGCCAGGCGATTGTTCCTGCCCGCCGGCTTCGGCGTCCATCTGCTATTCGACGCGTCCGGATTCTGGTTCCGGTTCTGCTCGTATGCCTTCTTCGGGCTGGTTGCGGGGCTGATCGCAGGAATAGTGGCACGTTCCGCCGGGCGGCGGCGTCGGTGCCTGTGACAAACAAGGCCGGCTCTCTTGTTCCCGACTCGTATATACCACTTGCACAATGTGGCACTTGCAGTTACAACTGGAGGCGGTTTTTAGGCGGAGATAACAAAGCTATGAGAACGACAGGTGCCTGGGCCAGGGTCAGGAAGAATATCAGCCGGCGGATGGCGTCGGGCATGCTGGTGCTGGTGCCTGTCGGCGTGACGCTACTGGTGATGCGGTGGCTGTTCAACTGGGGCACCAGCCAGCTCCGGCCGGTGGTAAAGTATGCCGAATCGCGTCTGCAGGGACTCCATTGGATCGAGGCCCTGCCGGATGCGTGGGTGAACTTCTACGTCTATCTGCTCACGATCCTGCTGCTGTTGCTGCTGCTGTACCTGATCGGGGTCCTCGGCCAGCACTTGATCGGACGGCGGCTGATCGCGGCGTGGGAGAGCCTCTGGCTGAGAATTCCGCTGGCCCGAAGCGTGTACGGAGCGACCAAGCAGGTGGTCGAGGCCCTGTCCCAGCCGCAGGGCTCCGCCTTCAAGTCCGTCGTCGTCCTGGATTTCCCCAGTCCCGGCCTCAAGGCCATCGGATTCCTGACGGGCTATGTCGAGGACAGTGCCGGCCGCAAGTTCGCCAAGGTCCTGATCCCCACAACACCCAACCCGACCACAGGCTTTCTCGAACTCGTCCCCGCCGACTCCATATTTGTCACGGACCTGACGGTCGAAGAGGGCTTCCGGATGCTCATCTCCGGCGGCATCGTCTCGCCCGAAACCCTCCTCAAGCACCGCCAGCCTGAGCACAAAGAACCCCCCGAGCCCGCCGAGTTGGACGCTGGCGGTTCAACCAGCCACCGCTAATCCGAAGAGCGCCCTCATTCGACCCTGATTTGCCCGCCTTGTTTCTGCCACCGCGGGGAGAAGGACTCTTTGAAATCCTGCCCGATTCATGGTATATTGGCAGCACAGGGATATAACGAAGCATGCAGCCACAAAGGGCCTGTCTTCTCGAAGGCGAAGGCTCTTTCACAGGACGGCCTGGTCGGACATTTCTATCGAGTTGGAGGTGGAGCATGAACGTCGCACGCAAATTCCGGGGGATTGTCGCAGTCGCTCTATTCCTGACCGTTGTTTCCACCGCCACGGCCAAATACAGCGGGGGCACAGGAGAGCCGAACGACCCGTACCAGATCGCCACCGCCGCCGATCTGATCGCCCTCGGCGAGACGCCCGAAGACTACGACAAGCACTTCCTCCTGACCGCCGACATCGACCTCGACCCCAACCTCCCCGGCCGCAAGGTCTTCGACAAAGCTGCGATCGCGCCGGACACCGATCCCGTCAAGGACTACTACCAGGGGACGCCTTTCACCGGTGTCTTCGATGGCAACGGCCATACGCTCTCGCACTTGACGGTTAGAGGCAAGGACCATGTGGGGCTGTTCGGCGAATTGGGATCATCACTGGCCGAGGTTAGGGACCTTGGGATCGTGGATGTCAACATAGCCGGCTCAGGTGATTTTGTGGGCGGTCTGGTAGGGGAGAACCACGGTACTCTGACCCAATGCTACAGCACCGGCGCAATCAACGGCACTGCGTGCATCGGTGGAGTCGTGGGGGAAAACTTCGGCTACATAACCTATTGTCATAGCAGTAGTAGGGTCGGCGGTGACCACTGGATCGGTGGGCTCGTGGGGACAAATTGCCTGGATGTCTTTGCCTGCTACACCATCGGCCGGACGAGTGGAGGATGGAGTGTCGGCGGTCTGATCGGCTGGAACATTTCTTCTGCTTATGTGGCCGCCTGCCGCAGTGGCAGCATCGTCAAGGGCGACCGATCATATATTGGTGGGTTGGTGGGCGAGAATCACGGCTATCTGACCCACTGCTATAGCACCGGTCCGATCGAGAGCCCGGGAGAGTATGTAGGGGGGTTGGTGGGGGAAAACGGTGGTTTTCTAGTCGCGCATTGCTATAGCACAAGTCGGGTCGTGGGGAGCGGGAGGAGGACCGGTGGACTTGTGGGAGGAGCCGTCATTCGTGGCAATACTGTCAGCCAGTGCTTTTGGGACATCCAGAGCTCCGGCAAAGCCACTAGCGAGGGGGGCACGGGCCTGACCTCGGCCGAGATGCTGGACCCTCGGACCTATCCGGATGCAGGGTGGGATTTTGTTGATGAAGTCACGAACGGGACCTCTCAGATCTGGCAGATGCCTGATGGGGGTGGCTATCCGATCCTGGCGGTACTCAACGGACATGTCCCACCCGAGCCCCGGGGTTCTGGCACTCGGGAAGAAGATCCCTACCTGATCGGGGATGCGTGGGATCTCGGAGCGATCTACTACTACAACCACAGCTTCCTGACCTACTGTCGGCTGGTTGCGTCCATTGATCTCGAGGGGATCCGCTGGGGCACAGCGGTAGTCCCGCGGTTGGTCGGCACCTTCGACGGCAATGGCCATACGATCTCGCATCTGACGATCACCGGTGGCGGATACCTGGGACTATTCGGCCAATCAACTGACGCTGATATCAAGAACATCGGCGTGGTAGATGTACACATAAGCGGTTCTGGCGACTACGTCGCTGGATTGGTAGGCAACTCATCCCGCACCGGCCTAACCGACTGCTACAGCAGTGGTGTTGTCAATGGTGCTGGATACGCCGGTGGACTGGCAGGGCATACCTCCGCGTCTGTGACTCGATGCTTCAGCGCAGGCATAGTCAATGGCACCAACCGAGTCGGAGGATTGGTCGGGGCCAACGATTACTGGCGGCCAGAAGCGGTGATTGCCAACTGCCACAGCAGCAGTGCCGTCACCGGCGTCCAGTACGTCGGTGGACTCGTGGGTGAGAACTGCCATGACGCAAGTTACTGCTTCAGTACGGGTTCGGTCCGCGGAACTAAGGATGTCGGTGGTCTGGTAGGCAGTAACCGCGGTGTGGTGCCCTGGATCCTATGCTGCTACAGTACCGCCGATGTTAGTGGAGTCTCCTCCGTCGGGGGGTTGGTAGGATCCACTGACGGCTCATGGGTTGTCGACTGCTACAGCACCGGCCTGGTTGTTGGTGACAAGAGCTTCGGGGGCCTTCTGGGTTACTCCTGGGCATGTGCGCTCCCATCGTGTGAACCAACAACCCGCTGTTTCTGGGACATGCAAACCTCAGGCCAAGCCAAGAGTGCCGGCGGCAAAGGCAAGACCACAACCGAGATGCAGACGGCTAGGACATTCCTGGATGCCGGCTGGGATCTTGTGGGCGAGACAGCCAACGGCAGCAAGGATATATGGAAGATCGCGGAGGGTTCGGGTTATCCTCGCTTGTCGTGGGAGAAATACAGCGGGGGCACGGGGGAGCCCAACGACCCATACCAGATCGCCACAGCCGGCGATGTGATCGCCCTTGGCGAGACTCCCGGAGATTACGACAAGCACTTCCTCCTGACCGCCGACATCGACCTGGACCCGAACCTGCCCGGGCGAAAGGTCTTCGACAGGGCCGTGATTGGCCCGGATGTGAACGATCTCCAGTACAACTTCCAAGGCACGCCCTTCACCGGTACATTCGACGGTGGCGGCCACGCGATCCGCAATCTGACTATCGCGGACCCGAATCACGATTGCCTGGGACTGTTCGGCATGATCGCTGCGAGCGGGCGGGTTGGCAACCTTGCCCTGCTAGACGCGAACATCTCCGGCGGGCACCGGTCCATCAATGTGGGCACGCTGGCCGGCTGCAACGCCGGGACCCTCGCCGACTGCTCCGCCACGGGAATCGCCATCGGCTGCGGCAACGTGCGCGAGCTAGCCGGCTCCAATTCAGGCGCCATAACCGACTGCCGCGCCGAGGTGCGGGTGGACTGGCTCTGCGAGTGATGACGATAAGGATCGACGCGCATGCTGGCGTCACTTCAGCTCAAGGATGTAGGCCTGGTCGCAGCGGGGGGAGAGGTGGGTGGGCCTGTAGGGCTGGAAGCCGTAACGCTCGTAGAGGCGGATGGCTTCGGTCAGAACGGAGGCGGTTTCGAGAGTGACGCTCTTGAAGCCGAGGCGGCGGGCTTCGGCTAAGGCGTGTTCGAGCAGCCGTCTGCCAAGACCCTTGCCGCGATAGTCCCGATGCAAGTACATCTTCCGCAGCTCGCAGGTGGCGGATTGTGCGTCGGTATTCTGCGACTTGGTCGTCCCAGGGTCCAAATCCGCAATCCGCAATCCACAATCCGCAATCGGATACAGGCCGTAGGAGCCGACGATCGTGCCGTTGTTTTCTTCGAGCACGTAGAAGACCCCGCCGCGTTGGAAGTAGGATTGCTCGATGTCGCGCAGGTCGGCATCCGTGCAGGCTGGGTCGGGCGTCAGATGGTACTCGCCGAGCACCGTGAAGACCAGGTTTCGCACCGGCTCACAGTCGGCATTCGTCGCACGTCTCAATTTTGGCCACATCAACTCACGCATTGCCGTGTTCCATTACCCGAATCGCCGGCAAATCCGAAGCACGAAGCCGCCCGGGGGGCGGAAATCCGAAGCACGAATGTCGAAATCCGAAACAAATTCGAAATTCAAATGGGGGAAACAGGGCTGCCCTTCACCGCCAGTTTTGTATTTTGGGATTTTGGTCATTCGTGCTTGTTTCGAGTTTCGGATTTCGTGTTTCGGATTCTCTTCTCCAGGTCGGGATGGAAGCGGCCTTCGAATGTCCCTTCCACGGGGCCGGTCATGCGAATCCGGCCGTCGGGGGCGATCTCGATTTGCAGTTCGCCGCCGGGCATGTGGACGGCGACGTCGTTGTCCACCAGGCCGAGGCGATGCGTTGCGGCGGCGGCGGCACAGGAGCTGCTGCCGGAGGCCAGCGTGTAACCCGCCCCGCGCTCCCAGATGCGGATGTCGATATTGGCCCGGTCGATCACACGCACAATCTGCATATTGATGCGGTTTGGGAACATCCTGTGATTCTCGACGTGCGGCCCGAGCGCCCGGGCGATCTCCTCGGTGACCTGCGACATCGGGATCACGCAGTGCGGATTGCCGATGGACAGGCAGGTCACCTTGTACTCGGCGCCGTTGATGTCGAGCGGCTCGTTGACGACCTCGCGCTTCGCGCCGGCGACGGGAATCTCGTTGCTGATGAACGTCACCGTGCCCATGTCGATCCGGATGAGGTTCGCCCTGGCGTCCTGGACTTGCACGTCGACGATGCCGCCGAGGGTCTTGATCTTGAAGTTCTTCGAGCGCACGTATCTCTTCTCAAAGAGGTACTTGGCGAAGATGCGCAGTCCGTTGCCGCTTTTTTCCGCCTCGCTGCCGTCAGGGTTGAAGATCCGCAGCGCGGGCAGACGGCCCTCGAACGCCGGGCCGTACAGAATGCCGTCGGAGCCGACGCCGAAGTTCCGGTCGCAGATCAGGCGGATATTCGCCTCGGTCATTTCAAAATCCTGCACGTTCGGGTCGATCACCAGGTAATCGTTGCCGAGGCCGTGGTACTTCTTGAAATCTACGGGCATTCTCAATTCCTTGGAAAGGGACCTCAAGGACCTCAGGGACCCAAAGGACGATTAGAGTTCCAGTTCCATGAACACGACGCCCTCGACGGGCACGTGCTGGTACGGCGGGATTTCCCGAAAACCCAGTGACCTGTACAGGCACTTGGCGGGTTCGAGCACCGCGTCCAGCCGCATACGCTTATACCCGATCCGCCGGGCTTCTTCAATGATGGCTTGGCCGAGCGCCCGGCCGATGCCTTTGCCGCGAAACGCCGGCCGCACGAACAGCCGCTTCATCTCGCAGACGCCGTCGCCGATCTGCCGCAGCGCCACGCATCCGGCGAACGCGTCGCCGTGCTTCGCCAGCAGCAGCCGACCACTCGGTGGAGCGTATCGCCCCGGCAGCGTCGCGAGCTCTCCATCAAAGTCCTGAAACGACAGGTCAAACGGCAAGTCCCGCGAGTATTCCATGAACAACTCGCGAATTCGCTCCAGATCCTCGCCCCCGGAGATCTCAACAAGCCTCAGTTCTGCCATCTGCGCCATGAATGCTATCCGTCATCGCTCACGAGCCGGTGCTTTCGACGAGAACGACTTTCACGAAGTCTGTCAGTACTTTGGCCTTGTGCCCGTGGTCGCTGCCGGGCGGTATGAACAGGCCGTCGCCCGCCCGCAAGGTAACGACCCGGCCGTGGAAGCTCAGCTCCATCTCGCCTTCGAGCACGTAGCCGATATGGCCATTGGTGCACCAGTCGGGCTCGATAAAGTCCTTTGTGAATTCGGCCAGCCGCAATCTCCGGCCGTTCTGCTCATAGGCTTTGAACCTCACGCCGGCCGCCAGTTGCTCCCAGGGCAGAGACGCAAAATCCACTTTGTACGGTTCCATACCGGTCCCTCAATGTGCCACTCGACGATGCCGAATCGACTTCTGCCACACATAGTGCTTGCCTCGTGTGTGCGACCAATTCTCCACGCCGTGCTGTCGGATCATTCGCAGGTTATGCCTCACCGTGTCGCCATGACAGGTGCATAGAATCCCCAGGGTTTCACAGGTCTCAAATCCTTCGCACTGCCAGCAGCCTTCGAGCCCTTTCCCACGCGCGCAGACGCGAATCGCGCACTTGGGATTGCCGCCGCCGTGGAAACAGGTGTTCGGGCATCGCAGCGTCAGGATCGCATCCAAAACCTCTCGGAACACCGGGTAGGCGTTGAAGGTCCTGTTATGTATGCTCTTGTGCTCGGCGTACTTTTCGAACTGCCAGTCGTCAAGTTGTTGTCTCAATGTCGCAGCAGCTTCGAACAGGGATTGATTCGCAGGAACACAGTCCCCGCAGTACAGGCCGCAGTATCCGGTCTGTTCTCTATCACTCGCCATGCAAGACTTCTCCTTTCACTTGTTCACTATTCGAACGAGGACGGGTCATACCAATTGAGCCTTGGCGATGGGAACGACTTTGCCACCGACGTTGACTTCGATACTCTCACCGCTGCGCTTGGCCCGCAGATAGATCAGGGAGGGCCGGCCGATCTCATGGCCCTGCTCGACTCGCACATCGACCTGGTCGGTGCCGAAATAGCGATGCTTGACCAGGTACGCGGCGAAGCAACTGTTGGCGCTGCCGGTGGCGGGGTCTTCGGTAATGCCGTAATAGTCGGCGAACGCGCGAGCGTGAATGTGGTTGGGCGGGTCGAGAGTCTGACGGCAGAAGACAAAGACCATTTTTGCCTCGCGATCTTTGACCCATTCGAGCCATTTGTCTCTGACGACTTGAGCGCGTCGGACCGCCTCCAGACTCCGCAGCGGCAAAAGGAGGAACGGCAGCCCGGTCGATACGGCTTGGATCGGAAAGTCGTCATCAATGTCGTCTCTGCCCACGGTCAAGAGCGGGGCGATCTCGGACCCGTCGAAGACTTCGCCGAATGTCGCTTCCTTCGGCGTCATCCACAGGATGTCCCGGCCATCGCTCTGGCGGTCGAAACGCACCGGAATCTGCCCGATCTTGAGATTCAGATTCACCTGCCGAACGGGCCTGCGAACGATCTCCTGCCGGATGATATACGCGGTCCCGAGCGTCGGATGTCCTGCAAATGGGACCTCGGCAGCCGGCGTGAAGATCCGCACATCGTAGCCGCCGTCGCGCTCGGCATCGGACAGGATGAACGTCGTCTCCGAGAAGTTCATCTCCCTGGCAATCTTCTGCATCTGCTCATCGGAAAAACCGCCCGCATTTCTGAAGACGGCGAGCTGGTTGCCCGCATGCCTCTGCTCGGCGAAGACATCGACGATATGAAACGTAATACTTGCCATAGCGACCTCATTCATCTCAGCGTTGTTGAGAGAATCTTCCGCATTTTGAAGAAATCGAGCCTGCGGCCGTTCTCGACGGGCAGAAACGTCTTCTCCACGGTGGCGTAGCCGAGCTTGTCATAGAACGCTTTGGAGGGCAGCGACGCGTCCAGCTCAACTGTCGCGACCTGTAACGAGCATGCCTTGTCCTCCAGATACCGCATGATGCGGCGGCCTGTGCCCAGTCTTTGAGCGGCGGGGTCTACGAAGACCCGCTTGATCTCGTTGCCGACGAGGGTGCCGGTGCCCACAATCCGGCCGGCTCTTGCGAGAACGATCGTGCAGCCCTCTCGCGCGTCTCGGCAGATCGCCTCTTCATTGTGATAGTTCAAGAAGAAGCGCACCGCCTCCGCGCAGTAATGACCCGGGTAACACAGGGCGATTGTCCTGTGAATCAGTGACTTCAGAGCCGCCGCGTCCGCGCTCTGAAATTCCCGTATCGTGGAACTTCCGTTTCTTGTCATATTCCGGCGTCCATTGATTCTGTGCCGCGGTATCAGCGTAGTTGTCTGCCGGCGGCGGTCAAGCTCTTCATCGGCGACGGCGCGGGTTTTTTGGTGCACAGATACGCGGCCAGGAAGTCGTCTTTGTAGTCGGCGTCGTCGATCTGGAAGCCGGCCCGTTCGAGCAGGCCTTCCATGATCCAGCCGCAGGTGCTGTACTCTTCGCGCACGTGTGTCTGGGCTGCCCTGCGGCCGTCCGGGACTGTGCGGGTGCTCATCCTCTCAATGAACCGCTCGACCGATGATTCGCAGCGACTGACGTCGAAGGAGAAAACCACGTCGAATAGATAGAGACGACCGTCCGACTTCAACATCGACGCCAGGCGGTGCGCGCCCACGAGTTTCCAGAAATCCGGCAGATGATGCAGGGCGACAGCCGAGACGATCGCATCCACCGGCTCATCCGCATGCTCATACGTCAGGAATCCGCCGCGATGGAACTCGATGTTGGTCAGGCCGGCTTTCTTCGCTTTTCGCCGGGCGCGGGCCAGCATGGCCTTAGCGACATCGACGGCATAGATCTTCCGGTAGTGCGGCGCCGCGTGGATCGCGAAGGCGCCGGTGCCACAGCCCATGTCGAGTACGGTCGCGGAGCTGTCCAGTCCGAGCGCGGCAACGATCTGCCCGGCTTCCCGGCGGTAATCGCGGAACGTCTGATGGTACTCGTCGTAACGCCTTGCCACGAAGAAGTTGTCGAAGTTCACGCCGCAGGACTTCATCTCGTCGTACCGCCACGCGGGGCCTCGCGCTTCAGTCACTGCATTCATGTAGTCCAGATAGAAATCGATGTCCATCTCTCTGACCCCTCTCATTTGACAAACCTCCCACATCCTCGCAAAACGGGGTGTCTTGCTGGTCCGGTGGAAAATAAAAAAGCCTTTCAAGGTCTTGTGCTCGCTGAAAGGCTTTTAGAACTCTATGCTATACGTACTGGTCCTTTAGGGAGCCGCCTCCTTTCCGAGGCGTACGATCATGGCCATGGTGCACACCTTGACCGCAGAGGCCGGCAGGTCGGCGCGCACAAGCAGCGTCGTCACGGCGCGACGCGTCAGAAGCTTATGCGTGTTTTCCCTACTTCGAACCATTGAGGTACTCTCACTTGAACGATTGTGACTCAATCCTATAGAGGCAGTCGGCCCCTGTCAAGAAGAATTATGGAGAAAAATGTCAGAAATGTTCAACGGGCGTGCGACAAGGTTGTGGCGGAGCAAGCACGAGGCTCATGGGTGGCATCGTCAAGGCCGCAGGCCTTGGCGATGGCAGCGCCGTATCTCTGAAGGGCCATTGCCAAGCTGCGCTTGACGATGCCACCCGGTTCAGTTGCCACTTTTTGTCCCGTACCCTATTCGATCATGCATCACGAGCGATCTTGGCCGTCAGGCGAGGAACGTCTGAATCATGTTCTTGAACAGATCGACGGCTCGTTCGAGGTCGGCGATCTCGATGTACTCGTCCGCCTGATGGCAAAGCTTGGGCTTGCCCGGGCCGTAGATCACGGCGGGGATTCCGAGCGGCGCCAGGTGCGGGGCGTCGGTGGTGAAGCCGATCGCATTGGTCAGATCGACGCCGACCGCCGAGCAGAGCGTCTTGACGAACTCGCACTCCGGGTCGGTCTCCATCGCCTCGGTGGAACGCTCGATGGCGAGCTCGGCGTCGAATTGCGGAACCTCGGCCTTGAGGCCCGCCAGGATGCGCTCGATGTCGTAGCGGAGGCCGTCGTGGCTTTGCCCCGGCAGCGTTCGGATATCCACGCCGATGGTGCAGCGGTCGGGCACGATATTCATCGCCTCGCCGCCGGCGATCGTGTTGACGCTCATCGCGCTGTCGCCGAGCAGGGGGTGAGGCTCGACCGGAATCCGGTACTGCTCGAGCGCGTCGAGCACCCGCTTCATCGACGTGATCGCGTTGACGCCGCGCTGCGGCATGGAGCTGTGGGCCGCTCTGCCCTTCGTGGTGATCTTGAGCCAGAACAGGCCGCGATGGGCCGTAACCACGCTGAGGTCCGTCGGCTCGGGAATCACGGCCCCGACCAGCTCGGGCAGCCAGTCCCGGTCCTGCATGAACCTCACGACGCCGGAACAGTCGGTCTCCTCGCCGGCGGTGGCGGCGAAAACGATATCGCCCTGCAGCTTCGCCCGCCAGGCCGCCAGGTCGCAAATTGCCTGCACGATGGCGGTGATTCCCCCTTTCATATCCACCGCCCCGCGGCCGTAAATCCGGCCGTTTTCTTCGGTTGCCCCGAATGGCGGGTGCTCCCAGCCGTCCTCGTCGGCCCCGACTACGTCGAGATGGCACAGGAACAGCAGGGCGGGGCGTCGGCGGGCGGTTTTGACGTGGGCGACCAGGTTGGCGCGGCTGCCGTCCCAGCGGTCGATACGGCTGTCGATACCGTGCTCCTGGAACCGCCGGGCGATCACCTCGGCGGCGGCCGTCTCCCCCGTGGCAGCCGTCGATTCGGCCTGAATCAGTTGTTTCAGCAAGTCCTTCATAGCCCGGAGATTATACACTGCATGGCCGCGGAATCAATCTCGTTGGACCCGGCACCCCCCGTCACACCTGCGCCGGAGAATGCTCTCAGGCTTCCGCACCCGCCAAAAGGGTGCGGAAATGGTGGCGATGCATGTGCCTTCCGTAGGGCGAGCGTCCCCGCTCGCCTATCCTGGGGATTCGCGCATGCTAAGCCTGCTGTGCGAGCACGCACGGCGAAAGGGGCGAGCGGGGACGCTCGCCCTGCTTTGCGGTCTGAATCCGCCACCGGACCCCAACCGCACCCGGCAAAAAGTGTCTGTGAAAATATTCTGGCCGTTGGGTGGCACCGCCAAACTCGTTTGACGGTGTTATCTCAGCAAAGCCTGCTCCCGCGAGACCCCACGGGCAAAACGAGTTTGCCCGTGCCACCCAGGAC
>Ga0315277_10002718_pt1 | contig 24439 bp, 20 predicted proteins | sample YL17G05_15_MG_FD_203695 | JGI IMG/M metagenome (GOLD analysis project Ga0315277, IMG submission 203695) | Sediment microbial communities from Yellowstone Lake, YNP, Wyoming, USA - YL17G05_15 | ecosystem: Environmental > Aquatic > Freshwater > Lake > Sediment | place: USA: Wyoming | collected... | reverse complement strand
AAAAACATTCCTATACCAAAAATTGATTTTTTGGTTTCCTCAGATAAAACAAATTTTTCTTTCAAAATTGGTTTTTTGAAATTTTTTTGGTTTTTCTTCATGCCTTCTTTCATTATATCATTTTAAGACCCTTTTCTGAACCCAGTGCCGGCCGGAATGAGTTTTCCAATTATAACATTTTCTTTCAACCCCTTTAGTTTGTCTTCCTTTCCTTCCAGGGAACCCTTAATTAAAATTCTTGAGGTTTCCTGAAATGAGGCTGCCGATAGAAAACTGTCAGTAGTTAAGGCCACTCGAGAAATCCCAAGTAAAATGGGAACACCAACAATTGTTTCTTTTTTCTCTTTTTTTAGCTGGCTATTTGTTTCGAAAAATCTTGCTCTTTCTATAACTTCGCCAGGGGTAAAATTTGTTGCTCCGGGCTCTTTTATTTTTACCCGAGAAAACATCTGCCGAACCATAATTTCAACATGTTTGTCATGTATCGGTGCTCCTTGGGAAACGTAAATTTTTTGAACTTCTTTTATAATATACCGTTGGGTTTTATCTCTCCCTGAAAGTTTATATAATTCCTTCAGTTCTAAATTGCCTTCGCAAAGCTGTTGACCTTTTTCAACCTTGTCTCCGGCCTTAACCCAAATCGTCATTTTAGGCGGGATTTTATATTCGACAATTTCCGAACTTTTAGGCTTTGGTTTTTTTGTTTTAACCTTAGGGTCATACGAATCACTCGAATTTTTTATTGAAGACGAGGCTTTTATTTTAATAATTCTCTCTGGAGTTATTTCTAAAACCTTTCCTTCAACTTTTGAAATTTCTGCCCTTCCTCCAGGAGTCCTGGCTTCAAAAATTTCCTGGACCCTTGGTAAACCAAAAGTAATATCTCCACCGCCAGCTACCCCACCAGTATGAAAAGTTCTCATGGTTAACTGAGTACCGGGTTCCCCTATCGCTTGGGCGGCAACAACTCCCACTGCCTCTCCTAATTTAATTAATTGGTTTGAGCCAAGGTCCCAGCCGTAACATTTTTGGCAAATTCCCCGAGCTGATTTACAACCTAAGGGGGACCTGACTATCACTTTTTCAATTTTTGAATCAACAATTTTCTGTCCCTTTTCCCAATCTACAATTTCTCCCTTTTTAATAATTCCTCTTATTGCCTCAAGGCAAATTCTTCCTACAATCTTAAAGAGGAAATTTTGGCCAATTTCTTCAGCATCTTTTTTTAATATTTCAAATCCTTTATCGTCTCCACAATCTTCCTCAAAAATTATAACCTCATGAGCAACGTCAACCAATCTTCTTGTTAAGTAACCGGCGGTAGAGGTTCTAAGAGCGGTATCTGCCGTTCCTTTTCTCGCCCCATGGGTAGAAATAAAGTATTCCAGAACATTAAACCCTTCTTTGTAGGAACTTTTTACTGGTAATTCAATAACCTGGCCCACTGGATTAACAACTAATCCTTTCATCCCCGCCATCTGAACTGGCTGAGTCCAAGAGCCCCTGGCCCCAGACTCAACAAATGAAAATACTGAGCCCGTTTCGGGTAAAGCTTTTGGTACTAATTTTTCAATTTCTGATTTTGCCCTTACCCAAACTTCAATTATCTTTGCGCTTTTTTCTTCTTTAGAGAGAAGGCCTCTTCTGAAATGATTTTCAATTGTTTCAATTTTTTTCTCGGCTTCTTCAAGAATTTTTCCTTTTTCCGGAGGAACAACCAAATCATCCATCCCCCAGCTGAAACCTGAACGAGTAGCATACTCAAATCCCAAATCTTTAATCTTATCCAAAACCTCCTCTACTTTCTCTGAACTATATTTTCTGATAATCTCGGAGGTTATTTTTTCGAGGTCCCTGACCTTAAACTCGGCATTTTGAAAAGTAAAATCCTCAGGCAGAGCTTTATTAAAAATAAGCCTTCCAACTGAGGTTTCAACAAATTCGCCTTTTCCCATCCTTACTTTTATTTTTGCTTTTAAGTCAACTTCATCAAATTCATGGACAAGCAAGGCCTCTTCTGGATTACCAAAAATCTTTCCTTCACCCTTTGCTCCCGGTTTAATTTTGGTCAACCAATAACAACCAAGACTAATATCTTGGTAAAGAGTTACAACCGGTACACCGGTAGCGGGTTTCAATAAGTTTTTGGTTGATAGCATAATTTCCCTGGCTTCTTTTTGAGCATTCTCAGAAAGAGGGAGATGAACAGCCATCTGATCACCATCAAAGTCAGCGTTAAAGGCCCTGCAGACCATGGGATGAATTCTGATTGATTCTCCTTCAATCAAAACCGGTTTAAAAGCCTGAATGCCCAATCTGTGAAGAGTTGGAGCCCTGTTTAGCATAACCAATTTGTCTTTGACTATTTCTTCTAAGATTGCCCAGACTTCGTCTGTTTCTTCATCAATTAACCTTGAAGCCCCTCTAACATTATAGGCAAGTTCTTTATCTAAAATCCTTTTGATGACAAAAGGTTTAAAGAGTTCCAGAGCCATTTTCTTTGGAAGACCCACCTGGTGAAGTTTTAATTCGGGCCCAACAACAATTACCGATCTTCCCGAATAATCAACTCTTTTCCCTAAAAGATTCTGTCTAAAACGACCCTGTTTACCTTTGAGCATATCGGCTAAACTTTTTAAAAGCCGTCTTCCGCCAGTAGTGGCTTGGGTGGTAGTCCCTTTTCTCATTCCATTATCTATCAAAGCATCAACTGCTTCCTGAAGCATTCTTTTTTCATTTCGAACTATTACCTCCGGAGCATTGATTTCTAACAAATATTTTAACCTGTTATTCCGATTAATGACTCTTCGATAAAGATCATTTAAATCAGAAGAGGCGTATCGTCCACCATCTAATTGAACCATCGGCCGCAAGTCCGGGGGTAAAACTGGCAGTACCTGTAAAAACATCCATTCTGGTTTAATGCCAGCTTCTCTCATTCTCTGAAAAAGTCTTAATCTTCTCAAAATTTTTCTTTTATTTAATAGACGGGCTTCTTTGACTTCCTTTTTTAGTTTTTCGATTTCTGCCTTTGAATCAACTTTTTCGAAAATCTTACGAATAGCTTCGGATCCAGTTCCGGCTTCAAAAACTTCTCCGTATTTTAAAGAAAGATTGTGATATTCAACCTCAGAAAGAACTTTTAACGGTTTAAGAGATAAAAGCTTCTGTATTTCCTGGTCGCGCGCCTCCTTTAATTCCTGTAGTTTTATTTTCGGCTGCCCCGTACGAAGGCCTTTTTTGGGTGACTTTTTACCCCGGCCAAGCCCGTCCTTTTTTTGTAAAAGGCGGGGCGGATTGGATAAGCTTTTAACTTTTTGTTTGTATTCTTTTTCAATTTCTTCAAGGACTCGCTTCTTTGCTTCTTCATTAACATTAGTGGTAATGTAACCCGCAAAATAAACTACTCTTTCTAATTGCTGCATTGGTAAATCCAAAACCATTCCCATTCTTGAGGGAACTCCACGTAAGAACCAAATGTGAGAACAGGGGCTGGCTAGTTTTATGTGCCCCATTCTCTCCCGTCGGACTGAAGCTTTAGTCACTTCAACTCCGCACCTATCGCAGACTAAACCCTTGTAGCGGATTCTTTTATATTTTCCGCAATAACATTCGTAATCTTTTTCTGGTCCGAAAATTCTTTCACAAAACAAACCGTCTTTTTCAGCTCTTTGAGTACGATAATTAATGGTCTCGGGTTTAGTTATTTCGCCATGCGACCAAGCTAAAATATCCTCCGGCGAGGCGATTTTGAGCCTTATTGATTCTAAGTCAGCTACTCTCATATTATTTTTCTTCTTTTTTATTTTTATCTTTTGCCTGCTCCATAGGAAGGTAAGAGCTTTCCTGCGGGTGTTTTTCCTTCACCTCTACTCCCAAACCCAGTGATTTCAACTCATTTACTAATAAATTAAAGGAGGCGGGAATGTTGGGCTCTTTTATCTCTTCCCCCTTTAATATTGATTCATAAGTGGCTGCTCTTCCTGAAACATCGTCGGATTTTATGGTCAACATTTCTTGTAAAATATGAGCTGCTCCGTATCCTTCCAAGGCCCAAACTTCCATTTCTCCAAACCTCTGACCGCCAAACTGGGCTTTTCCTCCCAAAGGCTGTTGAGTAATAAGAGAATAAGGACCAATACTTCTCATGTGAATTTTATCCTCTACCATATGAACCAGTTTCATTATATAAACGTAGCCAACCGTAATTTTTTCGGAAAATGACATTCCGGTTCTGCCATCATGAAGAGCAATCTTGCCATCCTCGGGAAGATTAGCTGTCCTTAATTCTTTCTTAATGTCCGTTTCGGTTGCGCCGCTTAAAGGTTGCGAGATTGCAACGTAGCCTAAATTTTTAGCTGCCCACCCAAGATGGGTCTCTAAAATTTGACCAAGGTTCATCCTGGAAACTACGCTTAAAGGATTTAAAATAATATCTACCGGAGTTCCATCTTCCAGAAACGGCATTTCTTCTTCTGGCAATACTTTAGAAACTACTCCTTTGTTTCCGTGGCGACCAGACAATTTATCGCCAGCCCTAATTTTTCTAAGCTCTGCCACCTCAACCTCAATTCTTTTTATAATCCCCGGCTCCAACTTATGACCGAGATCTCGGGAAAAAACTTTCACTCCAACCACTCTACCCTGCTTCCCGTGCTCCATTAAAAGCGAAGAATCTTTCACCTCTCTCGCTTTTTCTCCGAAAATTGCTCTAAGTAAACGCTCTTCTGCAGTTAAATCGGCTTCACCTTTTGGCGAAATTTTTCCAACCAGAATATCATTGGGGCCGACCTCGGCTCCAACCCTAACTAAACCCTCTTCGTCCAGATTCCTTAGTTTCTCTTCTGAAACGTTAGGAATATCAGCAGTAGTAATTTCCGGGCCCAACTTCGTTTCCCTGATATCACAACTAAAATTCTCAATATGAATTGAAGTAAAGCTGTCATCTTTCACTAATCTTTCGGAGATTAAAATTGCATCTTCGAAATTACCTCCCCGCCAAGGAAGAAAAGCGACAAAAATGTTTTTACCCAAAGCCAATTTCCCATCGGTAATTGCTCCTCCATCTGCCAAAACATCTCCTATTTTTACCTTCTGGCCCTTTTTTACTGTTGGTTTTTGATGAAAGGCAGTATATTGATTAGTTCGAATAAATGTCCTTAGGTTGTAAGTTTTAGTTTTTAGATTTTTAGTTTTAATCGCAATGTGACTACCGTCTACCTCGCTGACAATGCCATCTGTTTCTGAAATAACCACCTGGCCTGAATCCCTGGCCACTCTTTCTTCTACTCCCGTGCAGACTAAAGGTACGTCTGGTTCAATTAAAGGTACAGATTGCCGCTGCATATTAGAACCCATAAGCGCGCGGTTAGCATCGTCATTCTGTAAAAATGGAATAAGGCCGGTTGCAACTGAAATGAATTGTTCGGGAGAAACATCCATAAAGTCAATTTTATCACGATCGATTGTTCCCGGCTCTCCTTTGATTCTTGCTTCCACTTTTTGAGGAATAATTTCCATTTTTTCATTTAAGGGAACGCCACCGTGAGCAATATTGTATCTTTCCTCCTCATAGGCATTGAGGTATTGAATTTTTGAAGTAACTTTTCCCTTTTCTACTTTGAAATAAGGAGTCTCAATAAATCCATAAGGATTAACTCTGGCAAAGCCTGCCAGATAACTAACCAATCCAATATTAGGCCCTTCCGGGGTCTGAATGGGACAAATTCTTCCATAATGGGATGGCTGGACATCACGAACTTCAAATCCAGCTCTTTCCCTTGTTAATCCGCCAGGTCCGGTAGCCGACAATCTCCTTTTGTGTTCCAGCTCGGCTAAAGGATTTTCATTGTCCATAAATTGAGACATCTGGGAGGAAGTGAAAAATTCCTTGATTATTGCCATTACCGGCCGGGGGTTAATCAATTGAATCGGGGTAAAAGTAAAAATATCAAGAGTAGACATTCTGTCTTTGATAATTCTTTCCATCCGCATCAGTCCCACTCTCATTCTGTTTTGTAAAATTTCATTTATGGTTCTTACTCTTCGATTTCCCAAATGATCAATTTGATCGGGTTTCCCCTCTGGATCATTATTTAACCTGATAATTTCCCTCATAACTGCTATAATATCCTCTGGTGTAAGCACCCTATCCTCTACGGCAATTTCTTCTTCTAACCGAGGGTTTTTAACTGAAATTTTTTCTTTTCTATTTTTAATTTTTGATTTTTGATTTTTTAATTCCGACAGTCTCTGCCACATTCTCCATCTTCCTACTTTTGACAAATCGTATCTTCCAAAATTGAAAAACATGTTCCAAATCAGCTCTTTTGCCGTATCTGGAGAAGCCATGTCACCGGGCCTTAATCTACTATAAATTTCAACCAAAGCTTCAGCCTGATTATGAGTTAAATCCCTTTTTAAAGTTTCTTCAATAAAATTTTTCTCTCCTCTGTTTACATCTTGGAAAGATTCCTTTATTCCCAAATCAGTTTCGAAACCAAAAGCTCGCAAAAGTGTTGTGGCCGCAACTTTTCTTCTTCTATCAATCTTGACCCCAATAAAACCTGATGCCTCTGTTTCAAATTCAAGCCAGGCGCCACGGTTAGGAATTATTTTTGCTCCGAAATAATTTTTTCCGGCTGCGCTTTGAGCAGTAAAAAACGCTCCCGGCGAGCGAATAAGTTGGGCAATTGCCACTCTTTCAACCCCATTAACAACAAAAGTTCCCCTTTCAGTCATTATGGGGAAATCGGTCAAAAAAACTTCTTGCTCTTTAATTTCTTTTGTTTTGAGATTAACCAGTCTCACCTTCACCCTTAAAGCCGCTTCAAAAGAATCATTATTTTGTCTTGCCTCTAAATCATCTTTGTATTTGGGCGCATCCAATTTGTAATCCAAAAACCAGAGTCCGAACTCTTTGTCAGTATAATCTTTGATTGGGGAAATCTCCTGAAATAATTCTTTTAAGTCTCTTTCCCAAAATCTCTGCCAACTTTCTTTCTGAACAGAAAGTAGATAAGGAAGAGGAAGATAAGCCTTTGATTTTCCGAAATTTTTTGTTTTAACTTCGGGCATAAAGCCAAAAAATACCCTAAATACGATTTTTAGGGCAAGATTTTATTTAATTTTTTATAAAAAGAGGTTTAAAATCAAAATAGTAAAAATAACCTAAGTAAAGTTAATTATAGTCTATCCCAAAAATCATGTCAAGTACAATTCAAATCCCCTTCAAACATTAACTGAAATGTGAATAAAGTGTGAATTTTAGAATTTACTATCAAAAATTTAAGATTATCTATTAAACTTGGGCTAAATTTTTATAAAATTTGAAAAACTTGACAAGGTTTTTTGGTTTATTAAAAGAAGCCCGTCAAGGGTCTTCTTGTGAATAATAACGTTAGTGAGTTTTTATACTCTGTAATATCCCTAACCCGATGAATGTAGCTATTAAACTGCTGCCCCCATAGCTGATTAAGGGTAATGGTATCCCAATTATTGGTAAAATTCCGACATTCATTCCGATATGAATAAAAATTTGAGAAATTAATAAAACAGCGATGCCTGAGGCATAAAACCGGGAGAAATTTGTTTGTGAATTAATGGCAATTTTTATAATTCGCCAGATTAATATTGACAAAAAAAGGAATAAAGCTGAAATTCCAATCAACCCCAATTCTTCAGCTAAAGAAGCAAAGATAAAATCTGTCTGGGGTTCGGGTAAAAAACCGTACTGAGTCTGGGAACCCCTTCCGATTCCCTGACCTAAAATTCCGCCAGAACCTATGGCAATTTTTGATTGATTCTGGCTCCAAGAAACGCCCAGGGGATCTGTTGGATAAAATAGGCTGATAATTCTTTGTTTTTGATAATCTTTCAAGACAAAATTCCAAGATAGAATAAAGATTAAAAGAAAACATAAAACTAAAATTAAAAAATGGCGAAGTGGAATTCCAGAAATAATTAAAATCCCAATCCAGAGAGCAATTAAAATTAAAACCGAACCTAAATCCGGTTGAAGAAAAATCAAGACGGCGGGTAAAAAAACAAAAAAACCTGAAAGTAAAATGTGTTTTATTTGATACATTTCAATGTGGCGGGTTGAAAAATACTTTGCCAATAAAATAATTAAAATAATTTTGATAAATTCTATCGGGTCAACAGAAACCGGCCCTATTTTATACCAGGATTTTACTCCTCTAATTTCAGGGGCGAAAAAAAATAAACCAACCAGACTGGCCAAAGAAATTGAATAAAGAATCAAAATTAAATAAGGGTCCTCCCGCAAAGAACGCCAGTCAAAAAAACTAAAAAATATCATCAAAAAAAATCCTATTCCAAAAAAAATAACTTGCTTTTTAAAATTTAAAAAATCCCCCTTGCCGATTGATGAACTATAAAGGGAGACTAATCCAAAACCAACAAGCAAAACCACAACAATAATTAAAACCCAATCTAACCTTTTAAAATGATTAAAAATATCTCTCATCTTAATTTGAGAAAGTCTAAAAATTCTTTTTCGTTTAGTATTTTTACGCCGAATTCCTTAGCTTTCTCGAATTTTGAACCGGGCTCTTTACCAACAATAACATAATCGGTTTTTGGCGAAACCGATTCAGAAATTTCACCGCCCAAAAGCCGGATTTTTTCTTTAGCTTCCTCTCTATCCATCAATTCTAAGCTGCCGGTTAAAACAAAGGTCTTTCCCTCTAAAGGTTGGTGTTTTGATTTTTTTTCGACAATCATCTTTATTCCCGCTTTTTTAAATTTTTCCAGAAATTCTAAATTCTTTTCTTTTTGAAAAAAATCGCAGATACTTTTAGCCACAACCGGACCAACGTCCATAATTTTTTGTAAATCTTCGATTGGGGCTTTTTTTAGATTTTCGATATTTCCAAAATATTCCGCTAAGTCCTGAGCGGTTTCTTCGCCAACGTTCCTGATTCCTAAGGCGTAAATAAACCTCGATAAACTAATTTTCTTTTTTGATTGAATTGCTGAAATTAAATTATAAGCTGATCTTTCAGCAAACCTTTCCAACGGCAAAATATCACCTTCTTTTAATCTAAAGAGGTCTGCGGAATCGGAAACTAATCCTTCATCGATTAACCGGTCAATAATCTTAGGACCTAAACCCACAATATTAAAAGCGCTTTTTGAAACGAAATGATAAAAATACTCTTTCCGTCTGGCAAAACACCTGGGATTCGGGCAGCGCCAAACAACTTCAATAACTGGTTTTACTAATTTTGTTCCACAGGCAGGACAAGTTTTTGGCATTTTGAATTCTTTTTCTTTTCCCGTTCTTAATTCTGGTAAAACCTTAACAATATCGGGTATGACATCCCCTGCCCTGCCGACAATAACGGTATCACCAATTTTTACCCCCAACCTTTTTATTTCATCTTCATTATGGAGAGTTGCCCTGGAAATTTTCACTCCTCCAACCTCAACCGGTTTCAGAATTGCAACCGGAGTTAGAGCGCCTGTTCTCCCAACTTGAACCGAAATCGCCTCAACGATTGTCGTTGCCTGCTTTAAAGGAAACTTATAGGCAATTGCTCCCCGGGGGGCCTTTCCGACTACTCCTAATTTTTCAAAAATTTTAATATCATTAACGATAACCGTAATTCCGTCGATTTCATATGGAAACTTTTCTCTTAAGCGCCGGGTATTTTTATGAAATTCAGAAACTTCATTTAAATTTCGACAATGCTTTGAATATTTATTATTAGTTTTAAAACCTAAAGCTTTTAAAATTTTATGTTTTTCTTCGTGTGTTTCCTGTCCAAAATCAGTAAGTAATTCATAACAATTGGAGTCAAGGCGCCTCTGGGCGGTAATTCTCGGGTCTAATTGCCTGATAGAGCCGGCTGCCAAATTTCTGGGATTGGCATAAGGAGGAAGCCCTTTTTTTATTTGTTCTTTGTTTACTTTTTCAAATTCTTTTTTGGTGATTATTGCCTCCCCCCGAGCAACAACCCTTCCGCCACTTTTTTCCCATTTTATCTGGTCAATTAATTTTCTTTCTTCTTTTGAAAAGTAGTGGGGGATTCTAAGTCTTAAAGGGATAGCTTCAATTGTTTTTAAATTCTGGGTAACATCTTCGCCTATTGTACCATCGCCTCTGGTTGACCCTATTTTAAAAATTCCATTTTCGTAAATCAGCTCAATTGCCAAACCATCAAGTTTGGGCTCACAATAAAAATGAATTTCAGAAATTTCTTCTTGGGTTAAAAGCTTTGAGATTCTTTTCAACCAATCCTCCATGTCTTTTTCGGAAAAAGCATCATTCAATGATATCATCGGCTCGGGATGTCTAACTTTTTCAAATTTTTTCAGAGGTTTTCCGCCAACCCTCTGAGTCGGGGAATCGGAAGTAATAAATTCGGGAAATTCTTGCTCCAAATCAAAAAGTTCCTTTTTTAAAGAATCTAAAGCGGCCTCGGAAATCTCCTGTCTGTCTAAGACGTGGTAGAGATATCGATGATGGTTGATAATCTCTTTGAGTTTTTCGATTCGTTTTCGGGTTTCTTCTTTTGTCATCCTAAAAATATTATATCATAGTTTTTTAACTAAAAAACTCCTTCCCGAAGAAAGGAGTTCCTAATTTCGCCAGCTAATACGTTATTTCAATTGCCCTGTTAGTGTCCCGAAAGGTACCAACAGACCTTATACGATAAATTATTGGACCGCTGTCGATTACAGTAACTGTAGAGGTTGCCCCATTAGGTAAGGTCAGCTCTAAAGGAATTATAGGTAGACTTCCACGCATCGTTAAAATTTTTTCTATCCCGCTATCAGCGGCATAAAAGGCGACTACCGAATCTCCCATTCCTTTTATTATTCCTATTTGGCCAATTAAAATGGTAGTCAACCCTAAAGCAACGGCTAAAAATATAGCCATTATTATCAAGCCGAAATATAGAGAAATGCCATTATTATTTTTGGGGTTAATATGGAACATCGAGGTTTCTTTGGGAAATAGTGGTTTGAATTTTTACTTCCGGTTCTTCGCCAAAAGGAAAATCCGATCTTTTTATGTCTAAAAACAGAGTCACTCTCGGTTGATCAGAATCATCTTGTTGATCCCAACTGTCATCTGGACCAATATTAAAAAAATTTACTTTTAAATCGTGGGAAGTTAACGGAAGCGGAGCTGCATTGTTTTTTGATTCTTTCAATTGATAATCATTATTGTCTAAAAAAAATTCTTGACAAATATTTTCATAATTTCTGAATTTAATACCGGGGCCAGAATAAGGAGATCCTCCCAAAATCCTGTTATTAGTTTTTTCGTAATTTACCTTGTTCCCTAAAAGACAATTTACCCCTCCTATATCGTCTTTTTTAGCCATTCTGATGGCGCGACCCATATATTCTAAAACGTAGCTGGTTTGATTTAAAAGTTCATGGTTGGCTAAAACTCTTTTTTGGTTTCTGATGACATCAACAAAAATGGCTGAGCTGGCTCCCAAAACCGTAATAAAAACAGAAATTGCAACAAGCATTTCAACGAGGGTAAATCCTCCATTTTTTATTTTTTTAAAATTTATTTTTTTCATTTTATTATCTGTTTCACCTACATCCAATTGTAAAGGTATTCGGTAGTTGAAGCTTGATAATTTTTCCCTCCCACCCGCCAAATTACTGAAACTTCAACTTCGGTTCTGCCGCCGTCGGCGGTGGTAGAAGCAACCGTAATTTTTCTGACAAACGGAGTTTGGATTGCGCTCGGCGAAGAATTATAAGTATAAAAACCGTTGTTAATTTTTAAATACTCGGTGCTAACAAAAGAAGATAAGGATTGACTAGTGTAATCGGCCTGACAATTACAGACAAAGGGGGAACTACATGATAAACAATTATCAAAAATATTTGCATTCCAATCTTGACCATTTAACCAATTTGTGTCTCTTATATTCCTAACAATTTCAATTCCCTCCTGAGTAAGATAGGCAGCAGTGAGCTGAGAAGAGACAATTCTTATTGAAGGAAAGATATTTTGAATGGTAATTAAAACGCCCACCATCCCGACAATAATTAGAAAAATTGCAACAATAACTTCAATCAAGGTAAACCCCCCACCACTTTGTGATTGGCGTCTAAAAACAACGGAGATCCTATTTTGACTTAATGATTTTTTTTCTTTTTGGGTCATATTAGAAAGTGGTGGGGGTTACTCAACATAAATTAAGCCGGCTTGATTAACAATAACTTTCTTATTTTGTCCCCCTCCCTCTAAGGTAATTTCAGCTGTTGAACGCCAATCGCCAGGCCCCTTAATGCTGGTTAAAGGATCCGGGGACAGAAAACCAATCCAAACTCTGTTTGGGTTATTTGAAGGAGCTGTCGTTAAAAGCTCTCCAATTGTTATCCCTTTTTCAAGAGTTATTGTTTCAATTTTCTTATCTGGAGATGGAAGAGATTCATACTTAAGGCTACCATTAAGGTCAGCGAATATAAAATAAGAATCATTATTATTCTTGTCGAACTCAATGCCATAATAAGGCGGAACAACATTACCGCACGGCTCGCATATAGTGGCCGACATTGCCATCTCCTGAGCTCTCCTGATATCCTGGGCTAATTTATTAGCTGAACGGGAAAGAGCAAGCTGGCTTTGTCCGGCTCCGGAATTAGCTATGATCAAACCAGATAAAATAACAATAATAGCAATGGTTACTAAAATTTCGGTTAAGGTAAACCCTCCTAAATTTTTCTTTGAAAAATTTGGGAGGGTAAATCCTAATTCTTTTTTATTTCCTCTCATATTTTTATTATATCAGAAACAAATTCCAATACCAATTTATCAATGGTTGGCTGAAAAACAGCGCAATAAAAGTTCCTGTTACCAAAAACGGCCCAAAGGGAACTTCGCTTTTCATTGTTTTTTTGCCAAAAGCAACTAACCACAAACCTAATATAGCTCCAACAAGAAAGGCGGAAAATAAAGCGATTAAAATGCCGGGGAAAGACAAAAAAAGGCCCATAAAGAAAGCAAGTTTTATATCGCCTATTCCCATCCAGCGACCGCGGGAGACTAAAACTATAATGAGAAAAAAAGAAGCTGCCCCTAAAGCAGAAAGTAAACTTTGAATTAGGAATTTTGAATTATTAATTATGAATATTGAATAAAAGGTATTAAAAATTAAGGCAATGGCTATGGCGGGATAAATGATTTTATCGGGGATAATATAGTGCTTTAGATCGTAGACAAAAATAATAATCAGAAAGCAAGAAATCAGAAGGCAGAAAATAGAAAATAGAAAATCAGAAAAGAAATAGAAAACTATCAGTAAAAATAAAATGCCGGTAGCCAACTCTACAAGGGGATATTGTAAAGAAATTGGTTTTTGGCAGTAACGGCATTTTCCTTTTAAGATTACAAAACTCAAAATTGGAATTAAGTCCTGCCAACCCAAATTATGTTTGCAATGGGGGCAATAAGAGCGCCCTTTTAACCCTCCCAAGTTTTTCCAAAAAAAATTTGGGAGGGCCAGACGATAGATAACGCAATTTAAAAAAGAGCCGATTGAGAGACCGAAAACAAAAATTATAAAACCCTCCCAAATTTTTGGGAAGAAAATTTGGGTGGGTAAATTAAAAAATAAACTAGAGTACATTGGTTTATTTTAGCAGATTACGACATTTTTAAAAAATTTGCCCCCCTTCAAAAGGGGGCAAATTTAAAATCAAACAAGATAGAACTCTTTTAAGAATTTCTGAAATCAAAATCTGGGCGGTTGTAGAAGTGGGTTAAAACGACTATTGCTATCTACAAGCACCACAATCAACCGTTGCACCGGCCACGCAGTTTCCTGCTGCGCTGGGATCAATACTATTACAACCCATGGTTCTTGTAATGCAGTAATAATCTTGAAGTCCTCCAAACTGAGTTTTCAATTTAGCATAAGCGCAGTAGTTATCGCCAAGGGTATTGGTAGCAAAAGTCGGCCATTCGGCTGGTGCCGTAGCACTCAATTGTTTGGAAATGTCATTACAAAGAGCAACTGTTTCACCACTACCACCCATATTACAACCAACTTGGTCATAACCGCTGTATTCTTCGTTGCTCAATTCAGCTTGAGTTCGGAGCTGAGCCATAGCGGAAACAATTCTGGCATCCCTGGCCTTGTCCCTTGCTCCGATTACCGAAACTAGAACAATTGAGGCCAAAATTCCGATAATGGCAATGACCACCAAAAGTTCAATTAGGGTAAAACCGCGTTTTTTCTTTTTGGCAAAAATCTGCATATTATTTTTTAATTAGTAGTCTGAATTATTTTTTTCTTAAACGTCTCGACCTTTTTTATTTTCTTTTACTATTATATCACATATATCACAAAAATGACAAGTCAAGCCCTCCTAACTTTTAAAATTCTACTTTGTTTATACATATTACCATAATTATCAAAAAGTTGGGGGGCAAGTTGTGGAAAACTTAAAGCAGGCTTATTTGAAATTTCTGGTGTTAATTTTTTAACAGCAGGTATATAAATCAGTTCGAAAAACTAACTATCTTATATTTCCACAATTAGGAGCTGCTCCACCAACGCAATTTGTATCAGCATTGATACTATTACCGCCTTTTCCCCCCTTCTCAATACAATAATAATCTTGGAATCCTTCATGGATGGTTTTCAATTTAGCGTAAGTGCAATAGTTATCGCTATTTGGGGTAGAGGTAGCAAAAACTGGCCAGTTGCTATGATCTGTTGTACCCAACTGCTTATCAATGTCATTACAAAGAGAGGTTGTATCAGCACTCCAGTTACAACCCAAGTTTGTATATGAGCCTTCTGCCTCGTTGCTCATTTCAGCTATACTTCGGAGCTGAGACATATCGGCAATAATTCTGGTATCCCTAGCTCTGTTTCTTGCTCCGATTACCGAAACCAGGACAATTGAGGCCAAAATTCCGATAATGGCAATGACCACCAAAAGTTCAATTAGGGTGAAACCCTTCGATTTGCTCAGGGCAAGCCCGCATTTTTTTTTAGCAAAAATCTTCATATTAGTTTTGAATAAGACAGGTACTTGTTTAAAACGTTCCTATGCTTTGGTAAAGAGGAAGCAAAAGAGAAACGGCTAATCCGCCAACCACTACGCCTAAAAAAATAATCAAAATTGGCTCCAAAAGTTTCATAAAACTCTCCACCGAACTATCTACTTCTCGTTGATAAAAATCAACAACATACAATAAGATATTGTCTAATTGCCCGCTTTTTTCTCCAACTAAAGTCATCTGGACAAAGAAGGGAGAAATGGTTTCGGGATATCTTTCCAAAACGGAACTTATTGGCTCTCCCTTCCTAACCTCATCCATAGTCTTTAAAATTACTGATTTGTAAACTTCATTACCCACCACATCGCCGGTTATCTCCAGAGCTTTAGTGATGGGCAGGCCGGCAGCAATTAAGGTTGTGAGATTTTCAGCAAATCTGGTGAGATAAATTTTCTTTAAAAGAGTGCCTAATCCTGGAATATTTAAAGAATATTTATCAAAAACTTTTTTCCCTTCCGGTGTTTTAAAATAACGATAAAAGAAAATGCCCAATCCTATAATGGCAAGAATTACAATCCACCCGCTCTTCTCAAAAAAATTTGAAAAAGCAATAACTATTTTAGTAATCAAGGAAATCTCTTGGCCGGCTGATTCAACAATACTGATTAACCCCGGAAGAACCAAAATACCCATTGTGACAGCAACAATAAAGAAAAGCAGGAGGACGAAAGCTGGATAAACCAGTGCTCCCTGTATTTTTGTTTGAAGATTATATTCTCTTTCCAAATGATCAGCTAAATAATTTAAGGAATCGGAGAGCTTACCGCCGACTTCACCAGATTTCACTATGTTGACATAAAATGAGGTGAATTCTTTCGGATAGAACTGTAGAGCTTGAGAAAAAGACGTTCCCCCTTCCACCTTTTCAGATATTTTTATAATTTTTTCTCTAAAATCTGGATTTTGAGTCTGCCGACCCATCACCATTAAAGCCTCTGCTAAAGGAATTCCCGCTTTAAACATAATAGATAGTTGACGAGAAAATATTACTATATCTTTTCTTGAAACCCCTCGAAAAAATCTTATATTCCGAGAATAAAAAGGAGGAATAACCACCTCCTCAAGATAAGTGATGTAAAGTCCGTATTTTTGCAAAATGGAAAGAGCTGCTTCTTGGGAAGCAGCCTCAACTATTCCCATTTGAACGTCTCCCTCTTTTGTTCTAGCCTGATAGTTAAACTTCATAAACCTGAGTGTTAACGAAAGGTGAAGAAGAGGCTTTGTCCTCTTCGACCCGTATTAGTATCTAACCAAGGCCCTTAACTCAACCGGATTCGTAGAATAATTAAGAGCGTTTTCCAGAGTGATCTCTTTAGACTTTACGAGATTAGCTAAAGACCTATTCAAAGTTATCATTCCAATTTCAGCCGAGGTTTCAATAACCAAAGGAAGTTCGTGAATTTTATTTTCTCTAATCAGATTGGCAACGGCTGGCGTAGACATCATTATTTCACAAGCCGGAATTAAACCTCCCTTAATTCTGGGGATTAATCTCTGGGAAACAACTCCCAGCAGAGAGCCTGATAATTGAGCTCTGACTTGACTCTGTTGCTCTGACGGAAAAGAATCGACAACTCGATGGATAGTCTGAGACGCTGAGTTAGTATGTAAGGTAGCAAAGACCAAATGGCCAGTTTCGGCAGCTGTAATGGCTGTAGCCATTGTTTCCAGATCTCTCATTTCTCCAACCATAATTACATCTGGATCTTGACGAAAAGTTGACCTTAGAGCTTTAGCAAAACTCATGGTATCCTGATAAACTTCTCTCTGGTCTATAACGCTTCTATCATCTTCAAAGAGATATTCAATTGGGTCTTCAATGGTTATTATGTGGTCTGGCCGGGTGTGATTTATCTCGTCAATTAGGGCGGCTAAGGTGGTGGATTTTCCGTGACTGCTGGGACCGGTTATCAAAACAAATCCCTGAGTAGCTTTGGTAAATTTGTGTAAAGTCGGAGAAAGATTTAATTCTTCAATAGTGCTAACTTCGGTTGGTATTAACCGAAGGGAAGAAGAAATATATCCTCTTTGAAAGAAAATATTAATTCTAAATCTAGACTTATTTTCAAAATTATAAGAAAAATCAATTTCTTTTTCCTGATTAAGTCTTTGGCGCTGTTCTTCGGTCATCAACCCAAAGGCCAATCCCTGAGCGTCCTCAGCAGAAAGAATTTCCTCCCTTACTAAGGGAACTAATCTGCCGGCAATTCTTAGGACAGGGTGATGGTTAGCCGAGATATGTAAATCGGAAGCCTTTTCCCGAACAGCCACAGATAATAACTCATTTAATTTAGTAATATACTCTGCCATAGTTTTATTTTATTTTAAAATTTTTTTTATTTTTTCACAAATTTCAGTCGGCGTGTAATGAGCTTTAATAAAGTATTCTATTGCCCCAAAATTTAATCCTTTTTCCACGTCTTCCTTTTGGCTGATATTAGAAAGAATAACTATTTTTAAATCTTTTAAATTTTCGTTATCTTTAATTTTTTTTAGAATTTCCCAGCCATCAATTTTTGGCAAAACAATGTCTAAAACCAAAAGGTCTGGTTTTTTATCTTCCAATTTATTTAAACAATCCTGACCATCGGCAGCCACTTCAATCTCAAAACCTTCTTCTTTGAACTTCGTATTGTAAATATCGCTGACAAAAGGGTCATCTTCGACCAATAAAATCTTCTTCATTGTTTTGTAAATTTGATTTTTATTCGGTGGCGATAATACCCTACTCCAAACGGTAAGGCATTTTATTTTTCTTCGGCTACCCGTATTATTTCTTCCATAGAAGTGCTTCCTTCCAAAACCTTTAACACGCCGTCCTGCTTCATCGTTGTCATCCCTTGACGTTGGGCTTCTTTACTGATATTAGCTTCGGAAGGTTCTTTCAAGATTATATCGGCTAATTCCTCAGTCATTGAAAGAATTTCAAAAACACCAATTCGACCCGAATAACCTTCTTGATTACATTTTTTACAACCGACCGGTTGGTAAATTGAAAGAGACGAAGGTACTTTAACGTCTTTTTTGATTATCTCCGGTAAATTCTCAATTTCTTTTAAAATTAAATCTCTGATTTCTTTTGAAGGTTTTATTTTCTTTTTGCAAAATGGACAGAGTGTTCTTATTAATCTCTGAGCTATGCCAATACTCAAGGTTGTAGGAATTAAAAAAGCATCTATCCCTAAATCAATTAACCTTGGTATTATTCCTACTGCATTGTTCGTGTGGACAGTAGACAGAACAATATGACCAGTTAGAGCGGCATGAAAGGCCAAGTTGGCCGTTTCTCTGTCCCTGATCTCTCCAACCATAATAATATCGGGGTCCTGCCTGAGCATATATCTTAAACCGGTAGCAAAATCATAACCAATGTCTGATTTAATTTGTGATTGGTTAACCCCTTCAATAAAATACTCAGCCGGATCTTCCAAGGTCATTATGTTTACCCCTTCTTTGTTTAGAATTCTCAAAATAGCATATAAAGTTGTAGTTTTACCGCTACCGGTTGGGCCGGAAGATAAAATTAAACCGTAAGGTTTTTTGATTGCTTTTTTAACCACTTCGAAATTTCTTCCTGACAGTCCCAATTCCTCAACGGTCCTTAATCCGGTAGTTGGATCCAAAAGCCTGATGGCGACTTTTTCTCCTAAAGTCGTTGGAAAAGTAGAAACCCTAAAATCAATCATTTTCTCATCAATTTTGGTGGAAAATCGGCCATCTTGAGGAATTCTAGTTTCATCAATTTTCATATTTGAAAGAATTTTAATTCTAGCCACTATTGCCGGGTGGATTCTCAAGGGTAAAAATATCGAAGAGTGCAAAACTCCAAGCAATCTAAACCTAACTCTTAGTTTATCGGCAGTTGGTTCAATATGAACATCGGAAGCTCCTCCCTCGAGGGCGTGCCTTAAAATTACAGCTACCACTTTGCTGATGGGGGCTTCTTCGGCTAATCTTTCAAATTCTGCCGCTTCCAGAGGGCGCCTTTCAACCCTTTCTGCTTCCACCTCAATTTCTAATTCCTCAAGGGCTCTGGTTACTTCTTTTTTTAAACTTCGGTATTTTTTTAAAATTTCTTTAAAGTCAGTGAGGGTGATTAGGAAAACTTGATAAGAAAAATTATCTTGACGAGAAATAAATTTAAGAGCTTCTCGAGCCTTTAAGTCTTCCGGATAAACCATTCCTACTTCTAAGGCATTATCTTTCCAAGCTAAAGGCACCATATTATAAAATCTAACTGATTCTTCCGGAATTTGTTCCAAAATCTTGAGGGAAATTTCTTCAACGGCAACCTTTTTTAATGGTATTTTTAAGTTTTCACTTTTAAGACCAAACAAAAAAATTTCCGAGGTAATCCCTTTTTCCAAAATCACTTCTTCCTCTTTTTTGCCAGAACTTTTAATTTCAAACTCCAAGGCAGTGGCCTTTTCTTTTTCTAAAATTCCCTTTTTGACCAGTTGTTGAACCAGTGTCATTTTAAAAATTCGTTTAGCAAAATTAACTTAATCTTTCGGTTTTGTAATCAAGTAGGGCGAAAAAGGATCTTCACGGCCTTTTATAAATATTTCTTTCATCTCGGGCGCAACTAATTCAGGAGAAAGAAGGGCAAGGGAAGTGGTAAACGTCTGACTACTCCAAATCCCACACTGACTCATATCTTCTTTACAGGCCATTACTCTCCAAACATAGGCAGTAAAAGGTTCTAATTTCTTTGATACGGTCACCGAGGTTTCTTTAGTCTCACCAGAATCTACAGTCTTGCCAGATTCAACACCAACGACTTCCCAAAGACATATTTCATCATCGGCAACGCTCTGCCAGCTCAAAGTGGGATTAAAAGAAACGTTTTCGGCCCCGGGAAATGGGGCAGATAAAGTTACAGATGGCCGTTGTATGGTCTTAAATCTCCAACATTCTATTTCATATCCTACCTGACAGTTACTGCTCCAAGAACCACACTGGCTCATATCTTCTTTACAGGCCTTCACCCTCCAGACGTAAGTGGCGGAAGGTTCTAATTTCTTTGATACGGTCACCGAGGTTTCTTTAGTCTTGTCAGATTCAACACCAACGACTTCCCAAAGATATATTTCAGCATCGGCAACGCTCTGCCAACTCAAAGTGGGATTAAGACCAACCTCCTCGCCCTCAAAAAGAAGAGGGGTGATTTCTTCAAATGGTTGAAAATTTATTAATGTCGGATTTCCAAATGATTCAAAATTAATTTTTATCTCTTTGGGCAGTTGAATAACAACTTCTTGGGATGGTTGTAGTTTAAGAAATTGTCCTCGCAATAGAAAAATAAAAATAATCAAAAGCAGACTAAAAAAAATAAAAATCAAATATTGCTGTGTTTTTGTTTTTTTAATAAAGTTAATGGCCATAGTACTACGAATTAATACGAATAAACTTTTATTCCCAGATTAAAAATTATGGGTTCTTTTTCTTTGGAGGCAGAAAAGGAAATTTGCTCTATTTCAATCAATCTCTCACTTTTTTCCAAGACGGCAAGAAAATTTTTAAAAGCCGGATAAAAGCCGGAAAGCTCTATTGACAAGTACTGTTTTTTAATATCACTGTCTTTAGCAAAAGAACTAACTGAAACCGAAGAAATATTCTTTAAAACCAATCCATTTTGAGAAGCCTTTGTTTGAATAAAGTGAAGCAGACTTGGCAAAGAAGGATCTGAGGGAAGAGCAGATTCAACCTTTAAAAACTCTGCCTCATATTTTTTAAAATCTTCGGAAATCTTCTTAATGTCTGTAAAATAATCATTTAAATAATTGAATTCGGCTGCTCTTTTTTCAACATTTACTAAAGAAGCTTTTAAAATCTGGTATTTCGGCCAGATTAATAAAACGCCGAGGGCGATGACGATGACGATACAGATGGCAATGATAATTGGTCGATTCATAGTTTATTTGAATAATTGGGGGTCAAGGGAAAGACTTAGGTCAAAGATAATTTTTCCCTCTTTTCCAATTTTAACGCCGACTAAATTTACATTTTTAATTAGTTTTTCTTCTTTTAAAATAAGGATTTGTTCTCCTAAGGTTTGGAAGTTTTCAGTCTGACAAGAAAGAGCCACTGTGTTTTCGGTGGAATTAAATTTTATGGTTGAAAATAAAACCTGGGGGTGGGTATTTTTTTCTAACAACGGGAAGAGATTTGAGTTTAATTTATGAAGCTCGAGAAGGGTAGAAAAATCATTAATTTTTTTCTGATAACCGATGACTTCGCTTTCTAGGGCTTTTTGCTCAGAGGTCCAGGATATTTTTATTAATTCTTCATAATTTTTTAAATCTTTCTCGGATTTTTTTTGAAAATAGTCCAAGGAAAAATTAGCAGCAACGGCTCCGATCAGCAAGAGTATAGAAAAATAAAATAAAATATTCAGCCACAAGGATGTTTTTGCTGTTGGTTTAGGTACGAATTCTATTGCCATATTTTTTATTCTAAACCCTTTAGGGCCATACCTACGGTAATTGCATAGGATGGTCCAATTTTTCTTAAAGTTTCTCCAAGAATTGAAGGGTAAAAAAATTCAGAAAAAGGATTAGCAATTGAAACTTCTTTTTGAAGACCTTTTTGAAAATATTCTTCCAGACCAGGAAGCAGAGCCGAACCGCCGGCCAAAATAATTTTTTCTATTGACCTTGACTCAGTTTGAAAAAAATCTCGAGAAATCTTTTCGATTTCAGCTATAATTAAATCTATAAATGGTGAAATGATATTTTGAACGGGATTCTCCGGTGACAAATTCAGGCCATGTTCTCTTTTTAAATCCTCAGCTTTATTATAATCTATCCCAAGAGATTTGGCTATAGTATAGGTCAATTCACTGCCAGAGACATCAAAACTATGACTTCTTTTTAGAACATTATTATCAATAACGCTTATTGTTGTACTTTGGGCGCCGATATCAACCAAGGCTGTCACCTTATTTTCATTTTTAACTAAAGAGCGACAAAGTCCAAACACTTCTGCTTCTAAGGTCTGGAGTTCAAGCTGGCACTTTACGGCAATTTCCCGATATTGATTTATAATTTCATTAGGAACTGTAACTAGAAGTATTTTTAATTTTGTTTTTTCTGAGTCACTAATCTTTCCTTCAATAATCTGCCAGTCTATGGTTACTTCCGATAAGGGAAGGGGAATTCTTTGACGAGCAGCATATTTTATTGCATCGGGCAGTTCTTTCTCGGTCATTTGGGGCAACTCAAACCAGGTGAAAAAACTACAAAAGTCAGGAATAGAAAAACAAGCCTTTTTTGTTTTAATTTTTGTTTCTTCTAAAATAGCCTTGATGGCCTTGGCAATATCGGCTGTAGCAAGTAAAAGGTGGCTTTTTTTAAACGTCCGAAAGGGTTTTTTATAAAAAATCTCAGCCGGAATCTCGCCATAATTTTCGAGCGTCAGCCTTTTACCCAACCGACCAAGCTCAACAATTTTTATACTTGAAGTCCCAATATCAACCCCTAAAAATTTTTTAGAAATTACTCTGAAAGGAAACTGAATCATTATTCACATTATATCATTTTTAAAAAAGGAGTAAAATAACTCAAATGAAAGACTTTTTATTCAACCTTTTCTTCCCTAAAATTTGTCTTGGTTGCGGCCGGGAAGAAGAATATCTTTGCCAAGATTGTAAAGCCATTCTTGAAATTTCAAGAATCCATTTCAGATATAAGACTCAGCATCTTTCGGATTTGTATTATTCTTGCGGTTATCAAAATTTTCTGATTAAAAAACTAATCAAATCTTTCAAGTATGAACCTTTTCTCAAAGAACTGTCAAAATCATTATCTTCCCTAATTATAGAGCATCTTCAGTCTTCCGAAAATCCCCCACCCTTTTTGAGCGGAGGGCAAGATTTTGTTTTAATTCCGATACCTTTGGAGAAAAGAAGGCTGAAGCGACGAGGTTTCAATCAGGCAGAAGAAATTGGAAAGGAATTATCTAAATTTTTAAAAATTCCATTATTAAATAACGTTTTAATAAAAACAAGGAGGACCCCGCCCCAGGTTGAACTATCTGACGTTAAAAGAAGGGAAAATATAAAAGGAGTATTTTTGGCGCAGAATAATAATTTGATTAAAGACAAAAAAATTCTTTTAGTGGACGATGTTTATACTACTGGCTCAACAATGGAAGAATGTGCCCGAATTTTAAAACGACCCACCGAAGGTGGGTGCCCCGGAGCCAAAGAAATCATTGGAATTGTCGTCGCTCGGGCTGAACCAGAAGAAGATTACTTTAAAAATATTTAAATTGGCGGTGGGGGTGAGATTCGAACTCACGATGCTATTTCTAGCATACTGGTTTTCAAAACCAGCCTATTCAACCTCTCTAGCACCCCACCGATTATTTCCTGGGAAAGCAGTCCCATTCGTCCACTCCGTCATCCCATCTTGTTTTTTTTGAGGTTTTTTCAACGAAGGCTTTGTTATTTTAATTTTTCCCTTCAACATCCCCCTCCTATTTCCTCTTTAGGAAAAACCAGCTTGCCCCACCTAAAATTAAAACCGCTGTTATTCCTAATCCAACATAAAGATAAGGAAGCTCTTTGCTTTTTTCCTCCTTGCCTTTTTCCTCTTCGAATCCCGTTGTTGCTGTTTTCTCTAGAATATAGAAATCCTGTTCATCCTTTTCAATTGATTCTTCATCTTTGTAAATCTCAAATTCTCCCCAGTATTGTCCTGTTTCCAAAGCGGTAGGAAACTCAACTGAAAGTTCTTGAATCTGGAAAGGCCTCACTTTTTCTGAAATATCAGCCTCGCTTTCTTCCAATAATGCTGAATGGTACTTATCAAAAATCTTGAGACGAACTTTGGTTGGTCCTGTTTCCTGGTTTCCCTTGTTTTCGATTTTGATAATTAGTTTAATTGGAGAACCTTTCTCAGTATCTGATATAGTAATCCCCCAAAATCCAAATTCTGAAGGAATTTCAGGCGTCTCGACAACAACCTCTTTTTTTAAAAAAAACTGGGCAATTTGGTTTCTTAAATCGCTAATCCTTTCTGAAATTTCTATTAATTTTTGCTTAATTTCTTCAAATATTAATTTGCTTATTGGTTTTTTGTAAATAATGCTATAAGAAACAACCTCGGAAGCAGTTCCCCAAGAAGTGTAGAATTTGACATAAACAGTATATTTACCTTCGGGACAAAAAGTCAGCCCTTGACATAAATTCCAAGTTTTAGTTTGAACATAGGTTTCCTGGCCGGCATCTCTAAAGTCAGGAAAGTTGGAAATTACCATTCTTTCGGTAATTAAACCGCTCTTTAGAGTGAGGGTTACAATTGGATTGTTAGTGTATTCCGCTCCTTGATTTATTAAAATTCCAAATCCTTCAGACGGCAAAGCAGGTGG
>Ga0315277_10002717_pt1 | contig 24442 bp, 15 predicted proteins | sample YL17G05_15_MG_FD_203695 | JGI IMG/M metagenome (GOLD analysis project Ga0315277, IMG submission 203695) | Sediment microbial communities from Yellowstone Lake, YNP, Wyoming, USA - YL17G05_15 | ecosystem: Environmental > Aquatic > Freshwater > Lake > Sediment | place: USA: Wyoming | collected... | reverse complement strand
CATCTCGAGAGAAGGCAGCGGATTGGGCCGCCCGCCCTGGAGCTCGCGACGCAGCGACACGCAGCAGGCCGCGGCGGCATCGTCCGACCACGGCTCAAGGGCGTGGTCTGCCACCAGCACAAGGGGAAACTCCTGATCGGTCTCGGGTCCGTTCTCCAGACCCACCGAGACAGTCTCGGCCTCGGGCCGGCCTTGGTCGCCGAGCTCCGCCAACGCTTCGGCCCGCGGCCACCTGGCCCCGACGGCCACCTCCAGCGCCTCGTGGGAGACCCCTGCGTAGGACGGCACCAGGGCGGCGATCTCGGCCATGATGTCGGCGGCAGAGCCGTAGCTTGCCGGGTATCCCATGCGACGGGCGACCTCGCACAGGATCTCCGAGTCGGCGCGGCACTCGCCGGGAAGCGCAGCCGCACGACGCACTCGCTGTACGCGGCGTTCGGCGCTCGTGAATGTCCCGTCCTTCTCGGCGAAGGAGGCGCCTGGCAGAACCACATGCGCGAACTGCATCGTCTCGCTGGGGAACGTGTCGTGAACGACTAGGAAGTCCAGCTCGGCCAGAGCCTGCCGCGTCGCCGCCGCGTCCGGAAGGACCGCCATTGGGTCATCGCCCATCACGTATAGAGCCCGCGCCTGCCCGAGGAGGTCCCAGGCCGGGAGTCCGGGCTCGGCGGGCAGAGGCCGCCCCCAGGCCTCCTCGAAGCGCCGCCGCGCAGCCGGGTCGCTCACGGGCTGGTACCCCGGCAGGAAGTAGGGGACGACGCCCATGTCGCGCGCGCCCTGCGAATTGCAGTAGCGACTGAGCCAAAGCAGATGGCCCCATTCCGGGTCGTCCGGCTTCAGCTGACCAAGCGCTGACAGGCTGAGGAGCAGTTCGCCCCCCTGCGCCCCCAGCGTGGCCGCCCCACTGCACAGCACGAGCGGCCTTGCCGCCTTGGCCAGGGCTTCCCCGGCCTTGGCGACGGCGGAGGCCGGCACGCCTGTGTTCAGCTCCGTCCACTCGGGCGTGCACTCCGAGACACTGGCCGCGATCGTGTTGGCCTCGGCCACTTCCATCAGGGACATCGCGGCATGGAGCAGGCCTGCGGCCAGTCTCACCTCAGAGCCGGGACGGGGATGCAGCTGCAGGCATGCGAGCTTCCCCAGCTGGCCGGCGCGGGCCTTCACCTCGATGAGAGGCACTCCTCGCTCCAGGGCTCGGATCACACGCGCGGCCGCCGCCGGGTGCTCCTGGACGGGGTCAGCCTGCCAGAGGAGGACCAGATCGGCCCGCTCGATGTCGGCCAGGCCTGCCTGGCACATGGTGAGGGGACGGTACCGCGGCAGGTCGAACAGCCCGGGCAGAGCTTCGAGACGGGCACTGAAGTCGATGCTGTTGGTGGCGAGGCAACAGCGCGCGAGCTTGCCAAGTAGGAAGTTGTCCTCGTTGGTGTGCCGCGCTGACCCTAGGACCCCGACAGCTCCCGGGCCGCTCTCAGCCCGGATCTCGCCCAGTTTCCCGGCGACCAGCTCCAGGGCCTCGTCCCAACTGCATTCCTCGAGGTCCCGCCCTCGCCGGACCAGAGGCCTCTGGATACGCCGAGAAGTGCTGGCTAGCTCGTGGGCATGCCAGCCCTTGATGCACAGCCTTCCACTGCTGACGGGGTGAGCTGGGCTTGCGCTCACTCCCACTACGCCGTCACCGGCTACCTGCAGGTACAACCCACAGCCGCAGCCACAGAACGGGCAGGTAGTCATAACATGAGGCATATAGTGACCTCACGAGACGCCAGCTTTCCCCTGCCTGTCGACGGGGACTCACTCCAGGACGAAAGGCGGCTGCACTCTTCGGTTTCTTCCTACAACTGTGCCAGTTCCTGTGTGCTACTGCCCCTTGCAGACTCGAGGGGGGGATCCGCTTCTGCCAGCGCAACCGCCGGACAAGCTTCCGCCCTTCTCAGCGCGATGATGAAGCCTCCGCTCACACCAGACACAAGTTTGTGATATCTGTCACAAACTCCGGCACATTATAGCGATTACCGTCAGACTGTCAAGCAGCCAAGCCAAGCGTCGGCAGGGGACGAAGAACCTTGCACCTGCTGAGCGGCTGCGAAGCCGGCACACCAGGAACGCGGCGCTGACCGCCGAATAGCGGACTCTGCTCTTGGGCGGTCGTGGTACCCACCAGTGTCGCCTCTTCCAGACCGCCCAGGCGGACGGATCGCGCGCCTGCGTCTCGCCGTCAAGGAGCACTGCTCCAAGGACCGGTGCAACCCGAGCTGGGAGCACTGCTCCTGTGCGCACTGCCGGTGATGGCGCGCTGGCGGCAGTGGCCGCATGGGGGCGAGCCGCGGAACGGCCGGCCACGGCGGCGAGTGCGCGGGCCCTCCTCCGGCCCGCCCGAACAGGCAGTGCCTGAAGCATGATGGCGATCGACGGCCGATCGCGGGGAGGCGTACTCGTGCTAACGGTGGACGAGGCCCAGCGCATCGTCCTGCAGTCGGTGCCCCAGCTTCCGGCCGAACGCGTTCCGCTGCTCGACGCGCTCGGCTGCACGCTCTCGGAGCAGGTGGTCGCCGATCTCGATCTCCCACCGTTCGACAACTCCGCGATGGACGGGTACGCCGTGGTCGCGGCCGATACGTCCGGCGCGACGCCGGAGAATCCGCGGGCGCTGAAGGTCGTCGAGGACCTGCCTGCGGGCGCGGCGCCCGCGCGCAGGGTCAAGCCCGGTACGGCGGCGCGGATCATGACCGGCGCGCCCATCCCGCCCGGGGCGGACGCGGTGGTGATGGTCGAGCGCACGAGGCCCGGCGGGCCGGGCTCAGTCGCGGTCCTCGAACCCGCGGCCGCGGGGGACAACATCCGGCCTGCGGGCGAGGACATCAGGCGCGGCGAGCCCGCGCTGTCACCGGGGGAGGTGCTCGGCCCTGGGGAGATGGCCTTGCTCGCCGCGCTCGGCCGCACCAGCGTCGCCGTGACCCGGCGCCCGCGGGCGTCGGTTCTCATCACCGGCTCCGAGCTGGTTGCACCAGGACAGCCCTTGGAGCACTGCTCCTTGCCCGCAGGGGCCATCTACGACAGCAATGCGACGCTCATGGCGGCGCGGCTCATGAGCGCGGGCGCACGCGTAGACCGGTGCCTGCACGCGGCCGATGACGAGCGAGCGGTCGAGGAGGCGCTGAGGGACTGCGCTGACTCCGACATCATACTCACCACTGGGGGCGTCTCGGTGGGGCAGTACGACTTCGTGAAGGTGGCTCTTCAGCGCCTGGGCGAGATCAAGTTCTGGCGCGTGCTCATGAAGCCAGGCAAGCCGGTCGCCTTCGGGACGGTGCTCGGCCGGCCGCTGTTCGGCCTGCCGGGCAACCCGGTTTCGGCGCTCGTCACCTTCGAGCTACTTGTCGCCCCGGCCCTGCGCAAGATGATGGGAAGGAAGGACTGTCTGCCCCCGACGGTGCACGCCGTCTTGCTCTCCGATATCGACCACAAGCCTGGCCGACGGGAGTACCGGCAGGCGGTGACCAGAGCGACCGATGACGGCTATGTCGTGCAGGCGTCGGAGAAGCGCGGGTCAGCGATGCTGACGTCCACGGTTGGCGCGAACTCGCTCGTGGTGGTCCCCGAGCCGAGCCCCGGCCTGCGGGCGGGCGAGAAGGTCACGGTCATCTACCCCGCCTACCTGGACTGGCTGCCGTGACGGGCATCGTCCTCGCCGGCGGCGTGAGCCGACGTCTGGGCGCCGACAAGGCCCTGCTCACGCTCGACGGCGAGACGTTCCTGGCGCGAGCCGTTCGGCGGTTGAGCGAGTTGTGCCAGGAGGTCCTGATCTCCGTGAGGCCCGGCCAAGTCCTGCCGGATGCATACGGGCTCCGGATCGTTGAGGACGCGGCGCCCGGGCTGGGGCCGCTGGGCGGTCTGGCGGCGGGTCTCGCCGCATCGGACGACGAATGGCACCTGGTGTTGGCCTGCGACCTGCCAGCCGTCCGCCCCGAGTTGCTTGAGCTGCTGGGCGCCAGGGCCTCAGGAGTCGACGCGGTGGTGCCACACGCGCACGGCCGGCTGCAGCCGCTCGTCGCGGCCTACGCCCGCACCTGCCTCGAACCCGCTCAGGCGATGCTCAGCTCGGGACGGCGCGCCGTCGCGGCCATGTTGGAGCAAGTGCGCGTCAGCGTGATCGAGGAGCACTACCTGCGCGCGGCGGACCCGGACCTGGTGTCGTTCCAGAACGTCAACACGTGGGCGGACTACCAGGCGGTTCTCCAGATGGGGCTGGGAGGCGCCAGGCCGCCGTGAACCCGCCGGCGAAACCGTCCTGCGCGGCATGGGATGCGCTGCCCCGCGCCATGGGGGTCACCAAGGGGACGGCGGGTGGCCACCACTCGGCCACGAGCAGCCGGCCGCCGACGGCAGCCCCAGCGAATGCGCGACCCACTCGACAAGCCGCGCGGCGTCCGCGACGCCGCAGGGGCGGGTGGCGTCGAACTGGAACGTGCGCGCGCCGGCCGGCACGCCCGCGATCGTGGCCGGCGAGGGCGAACTGCTTCGGGCGTTGAGCACGACGCCGTCCACGAACGGCAGGGCGACCTCCACGCTCCGCTTGGCCGGCCCGCCGGCCCCGACCACCAGCAGGCCAAGGTCAGGAGCGAACGCTTGGAAGGCCGCGTTGCCCTCGACGATGACGGCAGGCTCATCCCCGAACGACTCCAGGGCGGCGCGCAGGCCCTGGGCCAGCGCCTCCTCGCGAGCCTGCAGCCACACCACCCGCGCCTGCGCGGCCTCCAGCAGGCGCGCCGTGTCCTTGCGGGGAGTAGCTAGCACCTCGTGATCGTCGATCACGGCGAACGGGGCGGACAGCGCCCTGCACACCCCACACGGGTTGCGGCGGGGGCAGGAGCTGCCAGGGCGGCAACAAGTCACCTTCACCGCCCCGACGCCCGGGAGAGACCGCAGGAGAAAGGCGGCGACCGTCGTCTTCCCGGCCCCCCGCCGGGCGCCGGCCACGAAGAGTGTCTTAGGCATCGGCGAGGGCACTGCTAGCCGCTGTCCACTCTCTCGATCCGGATCGCGGTCACCTTGTACTCCGGGGTCTTCGCCTCCGGGTCGAGCGCCAGCTGGGTCAGCACGTTGGTCGGCGTGTCATAGTAGTGGAACGACATGTAGCTGGTCCCCGGCACCACCTGGTCCGTGACCCGCGCCTTGGCGCGGATTGCCCCCCTCCGGGATGACACCCGGACGCGGTCCCCGGTCTCGACCCCGAGGTTCTCCGCGTCAGCCGGGTTGATCATGATCTCCTCCTGGGGGTAGAGGGCGACCAGGCCCGGGACGCGGCACGTCATCGCGAGGTGGAAGTGGTAAAGGTTCCGGCCGGTCGTGAGCACGAACGGGTACATAGCATCTGCCTGCTCGGCAGGCGGACGGAAGGTGAGAGGAGTGAAGCGGCCCTTGCCGCTCGGCGTGTTGAAGCGCTCCACGTGCAGCCGCAGCGTGCCCGGGTGATCTGGGCCGGTGCAGGGCCACTGGATGCTGCCCGCCTCGAGTCGTTCGAACGAGATGCCCGCGAATGACGACGTGAGCCGGCCGATCTCGTCCAGGACCTCACCCGGGCCCGCGTAGTCGAAGCCCGCGGCACCCATGCGCTGAGCGATCTGACACGTGATCAGCCAGTCGGGACGCGACTCGCCAACGGGCTCGATCGCCTTGCGCACGCGCTGGACCCGACGCTCGAGGTTCGTGAAGGTGCCGTCCTTCTCGGCATAGCTCGCCCCAGGAAGGACCACGTGGGCGAACTGCGCAGTGCCGGTCAGAAAGATATCCTGCACCACCACGAACTCCATCGCCCTGAGCGCCTCGTGGATGCTGGTCACGTCGGCGATCGTGTACGCTGGGTCGGCGCCGACGCAGTAGAGGGCCTTGACGCCGCAGTCGGGCCGGAAGTAGTCGACCTCCGAGCCGCCCGGCGCCTGGGAGAGGGCGCAGCCCCACGCCTCCTCGAACTTGCGCCGCACCCCATCGTCGGCGACCCGCTGGTATCCTGGGAACACGTTTGGGCTGGCCCCCATGTCGCAGGCGCCCTGGACGTTGTTCTGCCCGCGCATGGGCATGATCCCGGCCGAGGGACGACCCAGGTTCCCGGTGAGCATGGCCAGATTGGCCAGCGCCAGGACGTTGTCGGTTCCGTGCGAGTGCTCGGTGATGCCCAGCGAGTAGATGATGAGCCCAGGCTTGTGGGTGGCGTATGTCCGCGCGGCCCGGGCGATGTCCTCCTTCGGAACGCCCGTGATCGCCTCCACGCGGTCCAGGTCGTACTCGGCCAGCGATGCCGCGAACTCGTCGAAGCCCTCGCACCGCGCGGCGATGAACTCAGAATCATGCAGCCCTTCGTCCAGGATCAGCCTGGCCATCCCCATCACCAGGGCGACATCGGTCCCGGGGCGTAGGGGAAGCCAGATCCGGGCGTCGCTGATCAGGGCGATCTTCCGCGGGTCGGCGACGATCAGCGGCACGCGCTGGGCGGCCGCGCGAACCCGGGCGCCTGCCACCGGATGCGCGCTCGTCGTGTTCGAGCCGATCACGAGCAGGCAAGCGGCGCCGTCGAGATCGGACAGCGGATTCGTCCCGCCGCCGGTCCCGAAGGCCTTCGAGAGGCCCGCCACAGTCGGCGCGTGGCAGAGCCGCGCGCAGTTGTCCACGTTGTTGGTCTGCATCACGGCTCGGGCGAACTTCTGGACCAGGTAGTTCTCCTCGTTCGTGCAGCGCGAGGAGCTGATCGCCGCGAACCGGTCTCCCCGGTACTCCGCGAACCGCCGCGCGACCAGGTCGAGCGCCTCCTCCCAAGAGGCCTCGACAAAGTCGCCGTTCCGCCGGATCAGGGGCCTTGTCAGCCGGTCGGGCGAGTTCACGAAGGTCTGCCCGAACCTCCCCTTGACGCACAGCCTCCCGCGGCTGGCCGGACTCGCCGGGTCGCCCTCCGCCGAGACGACCTTCGATCCCCGCACCCCGAGGATCAGCCCACAGCCCGTGCCGCAGTAGGGGCAGACCGTGAGCACCCGCGCCGTCGGCGGCTTCCGCTCTCGCACTGAGAGCGCGCCGGTGGGGCAGTGCACGACGCATTCGCCGCACGACTCGCAGGGAGAGTCCACCAGCGGCAGATGCCAGGCGGGGTCGATCACCGTGGGATAGCCGCGGTTCACGAAGTCGATGGCGCAGACGCCTTGCAGGTCGCGGCAGGTCTGCACGCAGCGCCCACACAGTACGCACTTGTTGGGATCCCGCACGAAGAACGGGTTGCTCTCGTCCAGGGGGAGCGACCGGTCCGTCCTCCGGAAGCGGACATCGTCCACCCCCAGGTCCGCGGCGAGCTGCTGTAGCTCGCAGGCGAGGTTGCGGCTGCACGTCAGGCAGTCCGCAGGATGCTCGGCCAGGAGCAGCTCCAGCGTGATGCGCCGGATCTCCTCGAGCTCCGGCGTATCGGCGCGGACCCGCATGCCCTCCACCACCTCGGTCGTGCAGGCCGTCGTGTAGCTCCGGAAGCCCTCGACCTCCACCAGGCACATCCGGCACTGCCCGGTCGCGGACAGGTCAGGATGGCTGCAGAGAGACGGGATGTAGATGCCGGCATCGCGGGCCGCCTCCAGGACGGTCCGTCCGGGCTCGGTCTCGACGGTCTTCCCGTCTATCGTCAGCTTGATGGTCACCAGCCCGACCTCCTTCAGGCCACCCGCGCCGGGGCGCGGCCTCACTGAGCCCTCTCCTCGTCGTCAGCCGCGGTGTGCTCGCCCCAGTGACAGCGCAAGCACCGCCCGGCCTCCTCCAGCGCCGCCTCGGCGCTGTAGCACAGCTCCACCTCGGAGAACCCGCGGAGTCGCTCGTCGACGGCGAGCCGTGCCTGGGGGACCCGCCGCCGCTCGACGATCTCCTCGTCATCAGCGGGTGCCGGATGCGGGTCGGCCAGCACAACCGGGGTGGGCGCAACGCCTCGGACCTGGTGGTCAATGGCCCGCGCCGCGCGCAGCCCGTGCGCGATCGCGTCGATCACGGTCGCCGGCCCCGTCACCGCGTCGCCCCCGGCGTAGACACCCGGGAGAGTGGTCTGGAGCGTGTCCGGATCGACCACGAGCCGGCCGCGGTCGCTGACCGGAACCGGCAGGCCCGTCGTGGGGTCCACCTGCTGGCCGACTGCCAGGATCACCGTGTCCACGGGGAGCGAGAACTCGCCGCCCTCCACAGCCACGGGCCTCCACCGGCCGCTCTCATCGAACCCGGAGAGCCGCATCTCCGCGCACTCAATGGCCTCCACGCGGTGCGTCCCCACTATCCGTCTCGGGGCCGCCAGGAAGTGCATCCGCACTCCTTCATTGATCGCTTCCTCGATCTCCTCCGCCTGGGCCGGCATCTCGTGGCGGGTGCGCCGATAGAGCAGCCGCACCTCCTTACACCCCAGCCGGACCGCGGTTCGGGCCGCGTCCATGGCGGCGTTCCCGCCTCCGATGACCGCGACTCGCTCCCCCAGAGCAGGAAGCGATGCCGCCTGGTCTTCGGCTGCCAGATTGGCCTCGCGAAGCAGGTCAATGGCCTGGATGACCCCAGGCAGGTCCTCGCCCGGGACGCCCAGACGCGCGCCGCGCCACGCGCCGATGGCCACGAAGACCGCGTCGTAGTCGCCGCCCAAGATCTCCTGGAACGGGATATCCCTGCCTACCCGCACCCCGGTCTCGGCCTCTACACCGAGCGCGAGGATCTCGTCGATCTCGCGCCGGAGCATATCCCTCGGCAGGCGGTACCCGGGGATGCCGGCTGCGAGCATGCCCCCGAGCACCGGAAGCGCCTCGTAGAGCTTGACGCGGTACCCCCGTCGGGCCAGCTCCCACGCGGCCGTCAGTCCGGCCGGCCCCCCGCCGATGACGGCGACCTGGTGGCCGTTGAACGGCGCGGCCTCGACGCGGGCCCCCCTCCCGCCAGACATGACGGCGTCCGCGGCGAACCGCTTCAGCGCGCGAATGGCCACCGGATCGTCAGTCTGCGACCGCATACACCTGGTCTCACACGGGTGGTGGCACACGCGGCCGCACACCCCAGCGAACGGCATGGTCTGCTTGATGACGTCAAGGGCCTCCTCGAACTCACCCGCGGCGATGTGGGTCACGTAGATGGGGACATTCACGCCGGCCGGGCAGGTGTGCTCGCAGGGGGCCCGGAACAGCCCCCAGCAGGCGGCCGCGGAGCAGCGGCGCTCGTGGATGTGGGCCGCCAACTCCTCCCGGAAGTACCGGATCGTCGACAGGACGGGGTTGGGCGCGCTCTGCCCCAGCCCGCAGAGCGACGCCGCCTTCACCGCGCTGCCCAGCTCCTGCAGGAGCTGGATATCCTGCGGCCGGCCTTTCCCCGCGCAGATGTCCTCGAGGATCGCCAGCATCTGCCGCGTGCCCAGCCGGCATGGCGGACACTTGCCGCACGACTCCCTCTGCGTGAAGGTCAGAAAGTAGCGGGCCATGTCCACGATGCAGGTGTTCTCGTCGAGGACAACCAGCCCACCGGAGCCCATGATCGACCCGGCCTCCGCCAGCGCCTCGTAGTCGATGGGGAGATTGGCCAATCGGGCGGGCAGACAGCCGCCCGAGGGCCCGCCCGTCTGCACGGCCTTGAACCTGAGGTCGCCGAGGATCCCGCCGCCGACGCCGAAGATGACCTCGCCCAGCGTCATACCCATGGGCACCTCGATCAGGCCGCTCCGCTGCACCTTCCCGGTGAGCGCGAACGTCTTCGTCCCCGCGCTGCGTTCGGTGCCGAAACCCGCGAACCAGTCGGCCCCGCGGGTGAGGATGGCCGGCACGTTGGCGAGGGTCTCCACGTTGTTGATGTTCGTCGGCTTCCCCCACAGCCCCGACGTGGCCGGGAAAGGAGGCCGCGGGTTGGGCATGCCGCGCTTTCCCTCGATCGACGCGATCAGCGCGGTCTCCTCGCCGCACACGAACGCTCCCGCTCCCTCCTTGATCTGGATGTCGAAGCTGAACCCGGAGCCCAGGATGTCCGCGCCCAGCAGCCCGTAGTCGCGCATCTGCCTTAGCGCGACTGTCAGCCGCTTGATCGCCAGCGGGTACTCGGAGCGGACGTAGACATAGCCCTCGCCGGCCCCGATCGCGTAGGCCGCGATCAGCATGCCCTCGAGGACCGAGTGCGGGTCGCCCTCCAGCACCGAGCGGTCCATGAAGGCGCCGGGGTCTCCCTCGTCGGCGTTGCAGATTAGGTACTTCGGCGAGCCCGGGGCCCCGCGCGCGTACCGCCACTTCTGGCCGGTGGGGAACCCGGCGCCCCCGCGGCCGCGCAGCCCCGACCGCGTGATCTCCTCGATCACCGCCTCCGGCTCCGTGCCGAGCGCCCGCTGCAGCCCCTCGTACCCGCCCACCGCGAGGTAGTGGTCGATGTCCTCGGGGTTGATCAGACCCAGATTCCGGGTGACGATCCTGACCTGCGGCTTGAGCATGGGCAGGTCGAAGAAGCGCGGGATCCCAGGGACCGAGCTGTCCCCCAGCGTTCCCAGCGCAAGGTCGGGCCTGGGGTCGTCGTCCCGGAGATAGGATCGCAGGATGGCGCGGGCTTTCTCAGGGGTCACCTCCCCGTAGACGATGCGGGCCCGACCAGGCTTCTCGATGTCCATGAGCGGCTCGAGGTAGCAGGTCCCGATGCATCCTACGGGCACGAGGGCCGCCTCGGTCCCCATCTCCTCGAGCTCGCGCTCGACAGCCTCCAGCAGGTCGGCCGCGCCCGCTGCTACGCCGCAGGTGGCGATCCCAAACCACAACACCGGCTGGGTCCCCGACTTCAGCTGCTCGAATCTGCTCCGCGCTCGATCCCGAAGCTCCGCAAAGGTCACGCCAGGCCCTCCTCCGGCTCTCGCCGCGCCTGAGGCGACGCGAGCTCGTCGATGGCCCTGAACAACCGGCTCCGGTTCATCCGCCCCCGCACCTTGCCGTTGATGACCACCACCGGCGCGAGGGCGCATGACCCGAAGCAAGCGATGGTGTCGAGGGAGAAACCGAGATCGGCGGTGGTCTCCCCCGGCTTGATGCCCAGCCGCTTCTCCAGGTCGCTCAGCAGGCGTGCGCTTCCCCGCACGTGGCACGCCGTGCCGCAGCAGGCGGTGATACCGTTCTTGCCGGGCGGCGCGAACCTGAACTGCGAGTAGAAGGTGGCGACACCATAGACATGGCTCTCCGCGACGCCGAGGCGCCGGGCCACCTGGGGCAGGGCCTCCTGAGGGACGTAGCCGAATGCCTGCTGGATTCTCTGGAGAGCCGGGAGCACCGACGCCGTCCGTCGCGCCCTTGGGGCCCCGTCGTCGGCTTCGAACTCAGCGAGGATCTGCTCGACCTGCTCCTGCATGGTGCCTCCTATGGCTCGACCGGCCCGCTGGAGGGCCGGAAGTCATGCCGTCTATCGCTCGGTCTGCTCTGCGAGGCCCCCGACCGCCAACGGCCAAGCGGGGCCCCAATCCGCCCGGCGAGGGCAACGCGGGCCGGATCGGCCCTCGGGCGAACGCGGGTGCCCCACAGCCATCCCGCCGAGGGCACATCGGACCCAACCAAGACCTGTCACCTGTCTGGTTTCGTCGAGCCATAGCTCCCTTCCTCTGTGGCAGCACCGCTGCTGCTCATCAGCAGCGGCTCGACGTTTCTGCATCAGCAAGCATCTATGCTCTGGGCAGGTGCTCTGCGCATCCGGGTGAGGAAGGCTCTTTCCAGGTGGATCAAGCCGGAACGTGACCGGGGGGTGGCGCAGCCCCGACCAGAAGCCGACCCCATTCCAGATCACGAAAGACCAAGGCGGGTCTTGACCTTCCCGGAGGCGCACATCAGTTCCGGTAGACCACGGCCGCCAACGCGCGCAGGACTGGCGTCCGTGAGCTAGAGGATGACAGAGCGCCGTGCTGAAGCAAGAGCTTCCGGGAAGGCCGGTATGCGCCGGACAGGTTGCTGCGGACGCGGACAGGACGGGGCGCTCGAGCATCGCGGATGCAGCCTGCCTGAGCCCCTGTCCACTGCCGCTGTTCCGAGTGCTCCGCGGCTGGCCAAGGGTTCCCGGTGCAGCATTGGCGGAGGGTGAGATGAGCCGAAGCGCGCTGGCGCTGGTCAACGTCGCGCCAAACCGTGTGGAACTCCAGGAGGTGGGGGTGCCGGATCCCGGTCCCCACGATGTCGTCGTGGCGACGCGCCACTCCATGATCTCAAACGGCACCGAGCGCTCGGTCCTCGCGGGGGAACGGAAGTACGGTCGGGCTGCGGGAGACCCTGATGCCCCACCCTTTCCGCAGGTTGGCGGCTACCAGAAGGTAGGGATAGTGGAAGAGGTGGGCGGCAGCGTGCAAGGCATCGCCCCGGGCGAGTGGGTCTTCGCAGCCTTCGGCATGACCAAGCTCCGCGAGTTCCCGGCTGCCGGGCATGTCAGCGTCAGTGTGACGCACGAGAGCCAAGTACTGAAGCTCCCGCAGGGCCTCGATCCTGTGGCCGCGAGCGGCCTGGTGCTGACCCAGGTCGGGCACAACCACGGCAGTCGGCCTCCTGTGAGCGAAGGCACGCGTGCCATCGTCGTGGGCGACGGGCTCGTGGGCCTGTGGTCGGCGGAGACCCTTCAGGCGCGTGGAGCGGCCGTGCTGCTCATCGGCCGCCACGACGAGCGGCTCAAGGCGTTCGACGCCAAGGGCGGAAGCCGTACGGTGAATGGTCGGACGGCCGATGTGGACGAGGCTGCCGCGCAGTTCGCGCCCGGCGGCGCGCCAGTAGTGGTTGATACTCTCACGACCACGGAGGCGCTCCATGCCTCGATGCGTTTCCTCGCCCATGACGGCCATATCGTCGCCGGCGGCTACTACGTGGAGGGGCACCATCTCATCGACTACATGGAGCTCACCCTTCGCGAGTCCACCCTCTACGCGCCAGGTGGGTGGACGCGGCCGCGTCTGGAGACGACCCTCGAGTGGATCGTCGAGGGCCGCCTCCAGGTCCTCAACAAGATCACCCATCGGTGGCCGATCGCGCGCGCGACCGAGGCCTATGACCTGCTGATCCAGAAGCGAGAGCCGTTCCTCGCGATGGTGATAGACTGGGGGTAAGGTAGATGAAGATACTCCAGATCAGCTCTCCCGACCACGCCGGCCTGATCGAGATGGCGGAGCCGGTCCCCGGCCCGGGAGAAGTGCTGGTGCGCGTTGAGGCGGTCGCCAGCTGTCCTCACTGGGACATGACCCTGATGGACGGCCGTGACATGTTCCACCGTCCTGGGCACCCCCGCTATCCGATTCCCCCCGGGCAACCCGGCCACGAGATGACCGGCGTGGTAGAGGCCGTTGGCCCTGAGGTGGTCGGCTTCGAGGTCGGAGAGCCTGTGGTCGCGTGGCGCACCATGGGTGAGAGCAAGCCCGGCTACTACGCCGAGAAGGCTTGCGTCCCGACCGAGGACCTGCTGCACCGGCCAAGCTCCCTGAGCGCCGCAGAAGCCGCCGGCCTGGAGATGGCGATGTGCGTGGCCTGCTGCTTCCTCGTCCTACCGAACCTGTCCGGCCAGCGCGTATCGATCGGAGGGCTGGGCCCGGCCGGGATGATCGCGGTCCAGATGGCCAGAGCGGCCGGGGCAGCGCGCGTCATCGGCTTCGATCCCATCCCCGAGCGATGTGCATTCGCCCTCTCCCTGGGTGCAGACGAGGTGCTCGACCCCACCGACGCGAAGGTGACTTCGCTCAGGGCCTCGCCAGGCGCGCAGGTGGACTATGCCATCGACTGCTCGGGCAGCGCGGCCTCAGTCCAGTTCCAGATGGATATCGTCGGCAAAGGCGTCGCCCTCTTCGGCGTCCAGCACGAGCCGTACCTCTACCAACCGCGGCACTGGTATTCCGGTCTGACCGTGTACGGCTATCCGGGACACTCCCTGAAGGCCGCTCAGTACGCCATGCAGCGACTGGAGTCGGGAGAGGTGCGTCTGGCCCCGCTCAACAGCGTTGAGCTACCGTTGAGTCGGTTCGCCGACGGCACCGCGCTGCTCGCGGAGCACAAGGCCCTCAAGGTGCTCTACCGACTGGAGAACACCTAGCAACAGTGTTGCTAGGCAGCAGCGGGCCGGTTGGTATGGCCGCCGAGACGGCCTTCGAAGGTCCCGGCGAGCTGACCGTCTCGGTCCCCGGGCCCGGCGTCCACACCCTGCGCTTTGAGAACACCGGCGAGGACTGGGTGACGGTGTCGAAGTACTCGCTCGTCGGGCTGAGGGGGGCGTCGGCCCTCAGCGGGCATGGTCTGCGCTCGGACATCGGCGCCTACGGCTGCCTCTATGACATCCGCTTCGAGTTGGACGCCACGGGCCAGCCCATCAGCGGCGTAAGGCTGGCCCTCCGGGATCTGGCCGACGGGGAGTACAGCGTTTCCTTCACGGATCCGATCACTGGCGCCGTGACGCAGCGCCCGAACGTCACCGTCGAGCGAGGCCAGGTCGAACTGCTCCTATCCAGCTTCGCCAAGGCGATAGCGTGCAAGCTGCGTAGAGCCGGCCGCGACTCGAAGGGAGTTCCACGGGCGCCCTGAGCCGTGCCCCCACCTGTCCACCTTGAGCGACAATGAGGCCGCCCGGGCCGAGCGGCCACTGCGGTCCGATGGAGTTGCTGGGGGCGCAGGCATCACACGCGCTTGGCACGGACACCCGGACTGGGCCCTCCGTCCTTCAGTCCCCGCAGCGCGATCCTTCCGAGCGCGCGGGCGGAGCGGTTGACCAGCCGGCCGAGGGTCGGATGGCGCGCCAGAAAGCCGGCCAGGCATGGCCAGACCGCCTCTACGGCGGGGAAGAGCTTCACCTGACCTGACTGACTGCGGAGGCGGGCGACCTGCGCGGCCGCCATCAAGGGCTGCGGGTAGAGCTGAAGGAGCAGGCGCATCCGCGACACCAGACGCAGCAGGCGCCGCGGCATGAAAGGCATGCTGGCCAGGTAGATGAGGCTGTGCCAGAAGGCCGCCCGGCGGTCACGCATCTCCAAGCGATACTTCCAGAGGAAGGACTCGAAGCGCTCGGACAGCGCCTTGTCCCTGAGCGCAACCTGCTCGGGGCGGATGGCTCCCTCTCTCAAGGCCCGCTCAGTGAGGGCCGTATGCGGAAGGAAAATGAGGCTGTGAAGACCCACGCTCACGGGTCTCGGGAGCCGCATCACTAGCTCGAACGTCTCTCGGCAGTTCTCCTCGGCCAGCCACGGGAGGTCAAGGATGAAGTCGTAGACGGCCGCAACGCCGTGGTCCCTCAGGATTCTCGCCGCCCTGAGCACCGTGGCGTTGCTCTCGTGCCGGTTCAGCACCTCCCGTCTCACGCGCTCCGAGCCGCTCTGGACGCCGATCACGACGCTCTTCAAACCGGCCGCGCGCAGTTTCCCGGCGTACTCCTTGGTGATCAGGCCAGGATGGGTCCAGATCCCGAACGGCCGCCCGATCTCCCCGGGAAAGCGCTCGCAGAACTCGTCGAACCAGCCCTTCGGCGCGCCCGCGCCGAACACTTCGTCCCAGAACTGCACTAGCTCTATGCCGGGATGTCGGGCAACGGCCCCCTGGATCTCCGCCAGCAGGTTGCCGACGCTCCGGTAACGTCGCACCTGCCCCTTGCCCGCGTAGAGAGTGCGGCGGAACCACACCCCCGCACAGAAGGCGCAGTTGAACGGGCAGTTCATCCGCGAGGCAGCCGTGTGGTACATCGGGATGCGAGTAGCGGGGTCCACTTCCTCGAGCGCATCATCTTCGATGAGGTATGACGCGGGATCGCCGTAGGTCGGGAACGGCAGCGAGTCCAGGTCTTGCACGAGCGGCGACAGCTCGTTGCGGTGCACCTCGTCACCTATCCGCGCCCATATGCTGGGGATACCACTCGTCGGCTGCCCCGAGGCCAAGGCATCGGCCAGTTGGGCGACAGCCATCTCGCCTTCACCAACGCACACGTAGCCAGCGTGCTGTATGCACTCCTCAGGGCTCACACTCGCGTGCCCGCCTCCCAGGATCACTGGCGCCCGCAGCTGCTCCTGGATCGTGTCGGCGAGCCCGAAGGCCAGGTCGGCCACCAGCGATGATGTCATGCTGATCCCGACGAGGTCCGGCCGCAGCCGGCGCAGCAGCGCGAGCAGTAGCTCCTCCTCACGCTTGGTCACCGGGTGGAACTCGCCCCAGCGGAACTGCTTGAAGAAGATGAGCGCGCAGTCGTGACCGCGCGCTTTCAGCATGGAGCTGAGGTGCCGCGCGCCCAGCGACTCGCTCAGGTAGAGGGTGATTATGCAGACGCGGCTGCGCCGCGCTTCCCCGCAACGGCGCGAATCTTGCTCAGCCTGTTGCGGCATGCGCTCGCGCGTCCCCCGTCGCTTCCCAATGGAGCAGGGCCTGTGCGACCACTGCCCCCGAGTTCCTCATGTCGATCGGCCTGTCCTTTCTGCTCGCCGTGGCTCCTGCTGCGGGAACCCCGTGCCCGGGTCGCGAGACCGGAGCACGCAGGCACGGCTCAGGTGGTAGACGTACGCTCTAGGCGAACACGCGGCGCGCCAACCGAACCAGACGACGCACCAGCCAGTTCGACGCCCTGGCCAACGCGGGATGGCGGGAGAGATATCCCGCGACACCGGGGTAGACTCTAGCCAGTGGAGGGAAGTACTTGGTTTCCCCAGCGGCGTTCCTGGCTCCGGCTATCTCGGCGGCCAGCATCAGCGCGCGGGGACAGAGCAGCAGCAAGGAACGCAGCCGGTAGGCCATCCACAGCAGAGATCGCGGGACGGAGGGCATACCGGCGAGATAGATCAGACTGTGCCAGAATGCGGCGCGGCGGCTCCGGATCTCGAGGTGATGCTGCCAGAAGTGCGAGGCAAACCGATCAACAAGGGGCCTATCCCTGAGGCCGATCTGCTCGCGCTTGATGAGCCCCTCCGAGACCGCTCGCTCGGCGAGGACCGTACGCGGCAGTAGCGAGAGGCTGTGCAAGTGCACCTGGAATGGCCGCGGCAGCCGCATGATCAGCTCGAAGGTGCCGCGGCGGTTCTCCTCGGCCAGCCACGGAATGTCGAGGATGAACTCGTACCCAGCCTCAACGCCGTGCCGGTGCAGTATGTCGGCCGCTCTCAGGACCACCTCATCTGTCTCGCGGCGGTTGAGCACCTCCCGCCGCACCTTCCCCGATCCGCTCTCGACACCCACCCACGCCGCGGCGAGACCCGCGCTCCGAAGCTTGCGAATGCGATCCTCGGTGATCGCAGCCGGATGGGACCAGATCTCGAAAGGAAGCCCCACCTTCTTGGTGTAGCGCTCGCAGAACTCGTCCAACCATCCCCTCGGCGCGCCGACACCGAATATCTCGTCCCAGAACCGCACCAGTCTGATGTTGGGGTTGACCCTTCGGGCCCGCTCGATCTCCTCCACGACCTTGTCCACGCTGCGGTACCGGCACACTTTCCCCTTGCCCGCGTAGAGCCCCCGGCGAAGCCAGACGGCGGCGCAGAACGTGCATCCGAACGGGCAGCACATCCGTGAGGCCGTCGTCTGGTACATGTCGCCCAGGGCCGCCGGGTCTACCTTCCGCAGGCGCTCGTCCTCAATGTAGTAGCTTTCGGCTTCGCCGTAGGCAATGGGGGGGTATGCATCGAGGTCCTGTGCCAGCGGCCTGACGTCGTTGCGCCGGATCTCGCCGTTGACGCGCGACCAGAGGTTGGCTATCCCTGCAGTCGGCTCCCCTCTGCTGAGCGCATCGGCCAGATCAACGATGGCCTCGTCGCCCTCTCCCACGCAGACGAAGTCCGCGTGCTCCAGGCACTCCTCGGGAGCGGCCGAAGCATGGGGGCCGCCCACCACCACAGGGAGACCCGACGATTCTCTGATCCTGTCTGCAAGGTGGAACGCCAGATCAGCCGTGAACGAGGAGGTGAGGCTGATGCCCACCAGATCAGGCTTGAGATCGCGCAGCAGCGCGAGCAGCAGCTCCTCCTCGCGAGGCGTTACCCCACTGAAGCGACCGAGGCGGAACTCCTTGAGGAAAACGAACAACGGCTCGTGTCCTGCGGCGCGCAGAACAGAGCCGATCTGCCGCATGCCAAGAGACTGGTAGATGTAAAGGGTCAGGAGACTGACCCGTATCCCTCTCTTGGGCGGACGATTCTCCTGCGCATGCTGACCAAGGGAGGGTGCTGCCGGATGACTCATAGTTGCGTCCCTGCGCCAGGTCCCATATATACCCAGGTTTGCACAATAGCATGCGCCCCAGGCAGTGTCAACGATCGCGGGGAGTGCTCCCTGGTCTTGATCCACCTGGAGTGGGAATCGTACATCCGGGAACGCCCAGTTCCTGCTCAGCCGGGGTCGCTGTGCCAGTGCTCGGCCTCGCCGTGCGCGCCTGGGGACGAAGGTAGCTGCCCCCGGCCGCGCCGATCCGACCCGGCCGGCGTCCGCACCCGCTCGCGCATGACGCGCGCCAACTCGCATCGTCACGCATCGGAGAGGAATGCCCCTGCCGGATGCCCAATAGCAGCCCTGTGGCTTAAGACACGAGCTGGAGATGCTACCATGAACTGCGTGCTCATCATCGTTGATTCCTGGCGCCGGGACCACTGTGGCTGCTATGGCAACGATTGGATCCGAACGCCGAGCATCGACGCGCTGGCCGCCGAGTCGGTGCTGTTCACCCGCGCCTATCCCGAGTCGCTGCCCACCCTCCCGGTACGCAGAGCGCTGCACACCGGCAAACGCGTCTACCCCTTTCACGGCCATCGGGGCCAGAAGGGAGACTTCGTGGGCGCGCCGGGCTGGGGCCCGGTGGACGAGGAGCTGGACACCGTCGCTGAGCTGCTGCACGGGCAGGGGTGCCGGACTGCCTTCGTCACAGACACCTACCATCAGTTCAAGCCGTCCAAGAACTTCCACCGCGGGTTCGATGAGTGGCGCTGGATCCGCGGCCAAGAGCATGACTGCTACCGCTCGGGACCCCTGGTCGGCGACGAGGTGGTCGCGAGGCACATGCCCACCGGGCGCCGGCACACGCCGCGCTGGGAGGACCACCGGAGGTATCTCACCAACGTGGCCGACCGCAGAGGCGAAGAAGACTACTTCGCCGCCCAGGTCTTCCGCGCCGGCGCCGAGTGGTTGGGCCGGAACCAGGATGCCGACAGGTTCTTCCTGGTGCTCGATTCCTTCGACCCGCACGAGCCGTGGGACCCTCCCGTCAACTACCGAAGGCTCTACGATCCCGACGACGACGGCATCGATGTGATCTGGAGCACCTATGGCAGCGCAGAGGAGTTCCCGGCCAGAGAACTGAAGCGAATGCAGGCCAACTACGCCGGGGAGTGCACACTCGTGGACCGGTGGCTGGGGCACTTCATGGAGTCTCTCCGATCCTCGGGCCGGCTCGACGACACGGTGGTGGCGCTGATCTCCGACCATGGACACAACCTCGGAGATGCGAGCCTGACCGGGAAGCAGGGATATCCGCTCACCCGCGCAGTCGCGGACCTGATCATGATGATCCGGCATCCCGCGGGCGAGTCCGCCGGAACTCGCTGTGATGCGCTGTGCTACAACCTCGATCTCACGGTCACGCTGATGAAGACGCTGGGTGAGGAAGTCCCCGAGCAGATGGAGGGCATCGATCTCTGGCCCGTTGTGCGAGGGGAGAAGCCCGGACGGGACCATGTGACTGTGGCCTGGGGTCCAGAGGTCACATTCGTCGACGACACGTGGTGGTGCAACGACGTGTTCTGGGGCGGCGCGCCGCTCTTGCACGACCTGCACAGCGATCCAGGGCTCACTCGGAACGTGGCCGCGCGGCATCCGGAGGTGACGAAGCGGGCCGTCGAGACGTTCCGAGAAGACGCCGGCGGCGAGTTCCCTGTGTGGCTTCGGGAGTGCCCACGGTCACCCGGCTGTACGCCCATCCTCCCGGATGAGGGCTGAAGGCCGTACGCCGAGCCGTGGCTTCAGTCCCGAGGGCCTTCGAGGGAGGAGGCTACCTTACCAGATCCCGCCGGGCTCTATCAACGACCTGCCGGACCCTCGCCAGCATGCCTTGGTCGGCCTCCGGCGACCGGTACCGGGACATCACCTCCTGGAACTGCGCGCGAGCGCGCTCGAGCAGCTTCTCGTCGGGGTGTTCCTCCTCGCGCTCGCCCCGCCAAACGCCGCGGTCCATCAGCGCGGGGAACCACAGGTTCTCTCGGTAATGGCGGAGGGTGTGCGCGGAGTCCAGATAGGAGGCGCCGATACCGGAGCCGATGGAGGTGATCGGGTCGAGCGCGATCTCCTCTTCACCAACCCGCGCGCCGGCAGCGAAGCGCCAGAAGAAGCTCTGGAACTCCCGGTCTAGCAGGAGCTGCAGTGGGGAGAACATCTTGCCCGAATCGAGCAGCCCGGCGCCGAGGCGTGCATGGCCGCCGGTGTAGGCGGAGATGGCCATCGCCTCGAAGGCCTTCTCGAAACCCGCCTGGTACCCGGGGAGCTTGGCGCTGGTGTAGTCGGAGCCCCCGGCCACGCTTACGTGGCCCCCGAGGCGGCGACGGAACAGCTCCACGCAGCCGATGTCCTGAACCATGGACTCGGGCGAGCAGAAGGTGACGTTGCCCGTGGGCATGTCCACGGAGCCGGAGCAGATGGCCCCCCAGGCCAGGGGTAGCTCGGGGTCGAGCGCGGTTGCAGCCGCCCAGCCGGCGAGGATCTCGGCCGCGCCGACGACGACTGCGCCAGCGCGCGTGACTGGCGCAGAGACGCCGCTGACCGGTTGGGTGCCCACGCCGCAGGGCAGCTTGCGGCGGACCATGCCCACCATGTAGTCACAGGCGCGCCGATCCATGCGCAGCGGTGAGACCATGAAGATGCCGCCGGTCAGGAAGCGATACGGATCCGCCTCGCAGATCTCGCCGATCTCCTCCAGGTATGGGAACTGCTCGGCGAAGTGGGGGTAGACACTCCCCGGGCGCGAGGTGTGTTCGAGGATTACGGCCAGGGCCTCCAGCGGCTCCACCGGGGCCGGCTCCTCGTGCATGAGCAGCACCTGGTCCACAGGCAGACGCTGGTCTAGGGCCTCGCCGAATTGCACCATGCGCACGAGGTCCTGCCTGTTCCCGATGCGGCGCTCTCCCCGCTCGTGGTCATAGTAGAACTGCGCGACCTGGTTCTGGATGCCCGGCAGGGAGCCGTCAGCCGGCCCGGGCTCGCGGCGTGTGGCTGGTGGCTCCCGCGGCCCAGCGCGGCACCGCTGGCGGTCAATGGTTTCCTCGACCATGCGTCGCGGCAGGCGGGCCCGCTGGCTGGCCCGGTCTACCGCTGCGCCGGCCGCTTCGAGCGCACCCAAGATGACCTCGGACTGGTACATCACGCCGGCCCGCTCCAGTACGCTGAGCGCTCCGTCCGCGAGCCGGTCGAGGTCGGAGTCCGTGAGGATGTTGATGCACATCTCGCTCACCCGGCAACTCCTGGGCTCTTCTGCCCGGAAGATCAGGCAGGGGACGAGGTTCTCCCTCGAGCGTGTGCTCTCCTCGGATAGCGGGGGACTCCGCCGCGCATCGTCCGCCCTGCTGAGTGAAGGAGAGCGGAATCCGATCTTCGAGCCTGCCGCAGAAGGTCCCGCGCCGGTCGGACCACCGAGCCGGACCTACAGCATCTCTTGCATTACCGTAACGCCGGTAATGCAAGAGATGGCGCACAGACGCCACGCAAAGCGTTCTGTGGCGAGCTGCTGCATAGCCTTGAAACAAGAGACTCTATAAGACTGCAGGCGGAAGTCGGTCACACCTGCACTCGCAGGGGGCCTCGCAGGGCGTAGCCGAAGGCCATGGAGAGAAGCAGCCAGGGCCAGACCCAGTGAACACGCCAGTTGAGCAGGGGCAGCGATGCGCTTGGGTAGGAGATGCGGACTGACTCGATGGGCCCGGGGTGCGGGAGAGGCGGCTCGCCGGGGTGAAGGAACTGCCGACGCCATCCGTCTTGCACGCGCGCGACGGATACGCGTCTGCGGCCGGGCCCGATGACGACTCGCTTGGTGATCGTGTGTCCCCCGGCCACGACGTTCAGGTCATAGGCTCCAGGCGCTGCGCCGACGATGCGCCAGTCCACCTCGCGCTCAGCAGGAATCCGCAGGCCAGCCGTCTGCACCTGGAGGCCCTGCGGAGCCGAGACCGATACCGAGTCGAGCGATCCCCCGCCTGGCCCGAGCCTGACCGCGAGGACGGCCGGCTCGCCGACCCGAAGGGGGCGATGACCATACCGGAGATCGATCTGGACGAGCAATAGGCCGACAGGGAGGGCCAGGCACACAAGAGGTAGGGCGGTGTGCCCGAGGTAACGCACGCTATCGCGGATGACGCCGACCTGCGCTCGCAGAACGACCCGTAGCTCGTCGCGGTAGAGCACGACCTCGAGCAGATGCGCGACGATGCGGTCCTTGGTCGCGCGGATGGCGCGCTGATTCGAGGTGTAGCGGAAGACGAGTAACAGCACGATGCCGGAGACGAGCGAGACCGCCCCCAGGCCCAGCCAAGGGGTGGCGCGAGCGAACGGCGCGAAGAAGAGGTCGAAGCCCCGTGTGACGATCGCGTTGGTGGCAGCCATGGCCCCGGTCAGTCGAGGTACCCCAGCCCCTGGAGGCGCTTCCTGATCTCCTCCTCAGTTCCGGCCGACTCGAGGGCCGCGGCCGCCTTCTCGAGGGCGTGGCGGACGAACTCGTCGGTGGAGGAGTAACCCGCGGCCTCAGCGCAACGCGCTAGCCGCCGGTACAGCTCTCGGTCGATCTTCACCTTCGGCCCAAGCATGATCTCATCCTCACCAGATGGCCTTCCGCGACATCCCCCCGCGCGGCGTGACGCCGAACTCGGCGAGCACGGCCGCCGCGACATCAGGCAGACCGGGGGCTGGCGCGCCTATGGCCTTGTTCGCGAACAGCACCCCGGGGACCAGGGAGCGGTCGATGCAATGATCGCCGCTCCATCTGTCATTGTTGTTGTCGAGTAGGCTGGGGGATACCTCTCCCAGCACGGAGTCGTCGGAGCAGCGATAGCCGCGGGAGTAGCCGATGACCAGATCGGGGGCGCGGTCAGGCAGGTTGTGGGAGTAGACCTCGTCCGCCAGGTACACGGTCCGGATCACGCGCTCGCCACTCTCAGGGTCACGTGTGCGAAGCAGGTCATCGGCCAGACGGCGCAGCAGGCCGCTGCGCTCAGCCGGAGGTACGCTGCCGGCCACCTCGCGCCCGCGCAGGTTCAGGTAGAGGGCGTTGAAGCCGAGCCCGTAGGCCGTCGTTCGGGCCCAATCCGCGTTTGCGAAGATGTCGGCAACCTGGCTCCAGGGCCAGCGGCCCACGAGATAGCCATTCTGGGAGAGCCAGGTGTTGAGGTTGAAGGACCGGTACCAAGGCGCGAAGCCGTGGTCAGAGACGATGATGAGGGTAGTGTCGCGGTCAGCCGCCTCCAGTGCCTGGCCCACTAGCGCGTCAGCCTCGCGGTAGCAGTCCTCGATGGCTGACCCGTACTCGCGCGCGAGCCGCGGGTCATGCGCGGGGTGCCTCGCATCCATCGTGCGCCAGAACATGTGCTGAGTGCGGTCGGTAGTTGAGAAGTAGTAGAAGAGAAGGCCTCGCCGGAACTCGTTGAGCGCGCCCTCGTACATGCGCCGGGCTTCATCCAGCACAATGGCGGACTGGTGGAGATACTCGCCATCGTCGAGGATGCCGCGCCGGAGGGCCTTGACATCCTCCGGGAACCCCGTCGTGTAGAAGCGCCCGAACCGCTCGGCAAGCTCGCGACCGAACCCGGCCGGCGCGGCGATGGGGAGGGCGGGCTGGACGGGATCGACGTTGATGGGACTCACGTAGAGCTTGAAGCGCGAGGATACTTCCTTCAGGTAGAAGCGGCAGATGCCGCTCACACTTCTGACATGTGGGACCAGATCGAAGCGCACAGGGACCCAGTCGCTCCACTCCCCCTGCCGCAACAGCGTCTCCTGGCCCTGCATCACGATCTTCGCCAGTCGTCGCTCGCGGTCGAGCCAGACATCGAAGTCAACGGATGATCGCGGCCGGTCCGCGCGCAGCCTGTTGTCCGGCCCGTGGAGGCGCGCCCGGACATGACCGCGTGAGACAACGACAGGGTAGACCGCGCCGCCTGAGCTGGTCTGAGCGTTCCCGGGCGGCGCGTCCGTGTAGTAAGAGAACTCGCCATAGGTGCCGCGAAGATCGGGGGCGCCGAGGCCTGCCAGCTCTCTGGCGCCGGTATCGCGCGGCGGATAGTCCGACGGCACTCGGTAGATCGAGCAAGGAACGCCTCGCTCGCAGAGCATGTCCCAGAAGACCGGACCCTCACGAAGGGACTGCACCTCCGCTCCGGAGAGCGGAAGGCGCCATTCGCCCACGGAGAGCGTCCGGTGCGGGAGTCTGGTGCGAGCGATGGAGAGGTAGGGAAGGTAGTTGCTGGGGTGGCGCTGGATCCAGTCGAAAA